>JACCDS012058652.1_pt1 | contig 12837 bp, 10 predicted proteins | sample 7446441 | NCBI WGS metagenome assembly JACCDS01 (sample SAMN15323445, study PRJNA562643) | freshwater metagenome | isolation source: river surface water | place: USA:Blue River Watershed | collected 2017-08-17
ATTGCACCAGGTTTTATTGAAACCGATATGACACATTATTTAAATGAAGGCGAAGCTGGAAAATCTTTCTTGGAAAAAATTCCTTTGGGAAGATTTGGGAAAGCAGAAGAAATTGCGAACACCACTTTATTCTTAGCGAGTGATATGAGTAGCTATGTGACTGGTCAGGTGATTAGCGCTTGTGGTGGTTTAAATATTTAAACTTCAAATCTATTCATAAAAAAGGATCAACAATTGTTGATCCTTTTTTTATACTTTATTCAGCAATTAGATTCTTTTATCAATTTCCGTTTTTAAACTAGCATAGATAGATTCAACACTACCTTCTCCTTTTACATTCACCACTTTATTGAATTGTGCATAGTGTTTTGCTACTGCAGTTGTTTTATCATGGTATTCTTGAATACGCGCGCGAATCACTGTTTCGTTGGTATCGTCACTACGACCAGATGTTAAACCTCTTCCTAATAATCTTTTCACTAATTCTTCTTCACTCACTTCCAAAGCTAAAACCACATTGATCTCACTTGACTTGCTTTTTAATAAAGCATCTAATGCAATACATTGTGCGGTGGTTCTTGGAAATCCATCAAATAAAAATCCTTTCGCTTCTGGATGTGCTTTCATGAAATTGTCCACCATGCCAATCACCACTTCGTCTGGAACTAATTGACCAGCATCCATAAAGCGCTTTGCTTCCAAACCTAAAGTTGTTGAATTGCCAATCTCTTCTCTTAATAAATTACCAGTAGAAAGGTGCTTTAAACCAAATTCTGCTATGATAGATTCACTTTGAGTGCCTTTTCCGCTTCCTGGAGGGCCAAATAAGATTAGATTGAACATGCTATTGAGTTGAAAGATTCGTTGTTGCTAACAAAGATACAGAACTGGCGTAAATTTTAACAGAAGCTTGCATAAAAAACTGAACAAAATAACTGAATACTTGTTAGTATTTTTGAACTAAGAACATGTATATGTATAAACTAGTCTTTGTATTGCTCTGCTTTTCTCAAATAGCATGTGCACAAAACAATTCCAAAACAGCTCAAATCAATCCTAGTATGAGTAACAAGAACAATCCTTATTATAAAAAGAATCAACAAGAAACTGTTGTAGTTCCAGATAGCGTCTGGAAACAAATTCTTCCCGCAGATGTATATGAAATTGCAAGATTAAAAGGAACCGAGCGTCCCTTTACGAGTAAATATGAAACCTCTAAAGAAATTGGTACTTATTATTGTGCTGCCTGCGGTAATGCCTTATTTAAAAGTGATACCAAATTTGATAGTGGATGTGGTTGGCCTAGTTTTTACGAACCTATTTCTAAGGGTTCTATCATATATACTCCAGACAATAGTCATGGAATGAGAAGGACCGAAGTTCAATGTGGCAAATGCAAAGCACATTTGGGCCATGTTTTTGAAGACGGTCCTCCTCCTACAGGATTACGCTATTGTATCAATGGAGTCATCCTAGATTTTGAAAAGAAATAATCTAATCATGTGCTTCTTCTGACAGCTCATTGGCTACCACAGAAGGAACATTGATTAAGCTTCCATAAAACAACGCATTTAAAAATAGTTTGTTAGTGCCATACCACGCTCCTCTAAAGTTGGGCTCATCGGCAAACAAAACTACTCTGCCCATTCCTTCTTGACCTACTAAAATAGATGGATTGTTTCGCATCTTCTTTAGAGTAGTTGCATGTACATATCCACCAACTACCGGATCATTTAAATATTGAGCTACCGTGTTATAAGGATTGGTACTCTTTTGGAAAAAGGTTAATCCGTTTTTGTAAACAGAAACATATTTATTGGTAAAGCCGTAACCAACTGGATGTGTTGTGTCAAGATCTATTTTAAAGATAGATCCACCTAATGCTTTGGCACCTTCTATCTCTACAGCTCTATCATAGAATTGTCTTGTACTACTAAATACTGAATCGGTAATTAATTTATGTTTAGTAATACCATTCTTTATGGCCCACTCTGCTCCTCCTTTGATGGTGATCAAAGTATTGCCATTTTGTATCCATGTTTTTATTTTATCTACACTTGATTTATCTAGTAATGAATAATTACCAGATACCATAATCATGGTATTATACCTTGTTAAATCAATTCTTGAAAAAGTCAAGATATCTGCTTTAGTAATTGGCATACTTAATCTTTGATCTAGCAAATGCCATATTTCTCCTGCTTCAGAAGCCGCCACACCCGTACCAATAATCATTAATGCTTCTGGCTTTTTTAATGTTCTTACATAGTTGCTTCCCAAATCAATACCCGAATTGCTATAGCCAGTTCCAATACTGTGAACTTCTACATTCGCTTCTTTACTAGCATTTTGAATAATTTCAAAAACCTTATCGCTAGATAACTGCTGTTGTTGAACGGATACCACTACGGTCCCATAACCAAATTGCTTATCTGAAGATCCAATATTGATACTAAAAGGTCTTGTTGCTGTTTGAACAATAACACCTTGTTTTTGTAAATTAAAAATAAATTGATGGATATTATAATCTGTATTGTTTACAATATATGCATAGGTACTTTTGGTAGCAGCAGGCTTGGTAGCATTAAGTGCTGCATTGATTTTAGCACCTGGAACAAAAGCGGTTTTTACCTCTGTATAAGGTAAATTAAACGCATGAATTAAACTCCAAGTGGATGCATCATAAAAAGAACTGTCTTTATAAGGAATTTGATTTTCAAAAATTGTTCTCACCATGATATGATTGTCTTGTGCTACTGGAACATAGAACTGTTTGCTATTGGGCACTTCATATACATCTACTCTATGAATTTGTAATAAGTCTACAAAAGCTTTTGTTCTATTGTAATCATTAGGATCTCCGAATGCATATCCTTTAATGATAGAAGCTTCCGCTTGTTTTTTAGCGGTCTCATAAAAGTTTTTTCTAAGATCTAATAAAGCATCTTTTTCTGCAAGAGACGCTTTGATCGTAGCCAATGATGCGGTAAACTGATTTCTTATGGTGAATGCAAATGTAATTGGGATAGTAGTGGTTTCTTGAACATGTCCTCTACTGCTACCTTGTTCAAATAAAAATCCTGCACCACCATAAAAATTAATATAACTACTTCCGTAACCAGGATATAATTTATCAAATGCCTCTTTGGTAAAATACATTGATCCAATACTATTGGCCGCCTTGGTAAAGTACTCTGCAAATTTTGGATAGATATTTTTGTATAAATAGCCAGGTACTACTGGATTATTACTGGCTTCTTCTCCTGGATCAAAATAGAAAGTTGAGTTAGTGCCCATTTCATGATGATCTGTCTGTACATAAGGTCTCCACTTGTGAAAGAAATTAATTCTATTTCTTGTTTCAGGAAAAGTAGCTAAATACCAATCTCTATTTAAATCAAACCAATAATGATTGAATCTTCCTCCGGGCCATATTTCATTATGTTCTCTATCATTGGGGTCTGCTACTGGCGGAAATCCTTTATGCATATTAGCCCAACTTGTATGTCTATCTCTTCCATCAGGATTGATATTAGGATCCATGGTGATCACCATTTGTGATAACCATTGTTTTGTTTCTTCAGATTCAGATGCAGTTAAATAATACGCCGTTAACATAGCTGCTTCACTAGAAGATGGTTCGTTACCGTGTACATTGTATGCTAAGTGAATCACTAAGGGTACATTTTTAGTGGCTCCGTTTTTTTGACCAGCCAAATGTGCTTGTCTTATAGACTCAATATTTTGATGATTCTTAGGGTCAGTAAAGACTGCTGTTATCTGTGCTCTATGCTCAAATGTTTCTCCAATAATTTCACTACTTACCCTGTCAGATAATCTATCCAACTCTTTAATGTATTCTACAATTCTTTCGTGGCGAGTATGTTGCTCACCTATATTGTATCCTAAAAATTGCGCAGGACTTGGGATCGCTGGATTAAGTTTTCCTGCATTTGGATAAAAATAATTTTCTTGTGCAAATACTGTTATCGTGAACAATAATGCGCTACATAATAAGTGAAGCTTTTTCATATAATTAAATTGTTTGAGTAGATGGAAGTTTATTTTTCTTATTGAAATAAAATATAGAATACATTGTAATAATCACGCCAACAAAAGATAATATCATTACACTTTGTGAAAAAAAGGATGTCCATTGTATTTTTAATGTCATTCCTTCTTTTACCAACATCACTGTAACACTACCCACATATCCCACGGAGTCTGCTACATAAATAAAGAAACCCACATTGCCTTTCATTGAAAATGCAGCAATTAATCGATCAAAGAAGATGGAATTAAAAGGGATGTATACCAAGTACAATCCTAAACCCACCAACATCATCCACCAAAATGGATCTAATAATTTTTGTGTAAAATAATAAGTTGAAGTACCAGCTATAATAAAACCAATAATGATAAATGCATGCGCTACCATCAAAGCTTTGAAATTATTTTTAATAGCAACAATTGCTCCTATCAGTACCAAAATTAAAATAGTAATAGGTGTTTCTGTCTCTGTAAACACGGCTGGTCTTGATGCATAGCCCATTTCTTTCCACATGTCTGCAGAAAAATTATCTCTGATATCTCTAAATATAGTCGCAAATAAATACACCACTACAAAGGCAATAATGCCTGGTAAATATTGTTTTAATAAATTTTTTCTATCAGCACCTGTCATCGGAATTCGTTGTGTTCTGAGTGCTTCATCTTCTGCACTTGGTGGTGGTACTTTTTCTAAACCATACACACAAATGATTAATGGTATAGCAAATACTAATCCAGTTGCAAAGGGTACCCAAAACTCAGAAATAGCAAAACTTTGTATCAACCAACCGCCCACTGATTTTACCCATCCTGAAGAAAAAATAAAACTTACTGCCAACGCTGCACCAATAAAGTCTGTACTCTTTCTTCCTTCTACATAGCTAAACACCACGCCCCATAACATTCCTAGCGGAAATCCATTCACAAACAAAAACAATACATTATAAGGAGCTGGCACCAACGCAAAGAATAACCATGCAGCCCATGCAATACCCGTTAACAAAAAAATTATTTTATATCGTTGTCTTTTCTCTAGTCCAGAAATAAATTTAATACCATAAAACTTTGCCAATAAATAACCCAACATCTGACTAATCACCAATGCGGTTTTATATGCAATGGGTCCAAACATCAATCCATCAAAAGTGCAAACAGTAAATGATTTTCTAAATCCAAATACAAATACATAAGTGCCAAAAGCAACTAATGCTGCATACAGCGCAATTCCTTTTTCTTTATTGATAATTGGCATCTTTATTGTTTGGTTCAAATTTAGTGTTTTATACACGCAATTATTAACTAAATTAGTGCTTTATGAACAAGCAAAAAATTTGTATTGCACCTTTGGATTGGGGACTAGGTCATGCTACCAGATGCATTCAGCTGGCCAAGGCTTTGATGCAATTGGACTATCAAATTTATATTGCAAGCGAAGGATATCACGAAGTCATTTTAAGAGAAGCCTTACCATCAGCTACTTTTTTACCATTAGCAGGCTATAGAATTCAATATAGCAAAAACGGTAAATGGTTCTTGCTTAAGATGATTGCACAAATTCCAAAGATCTTATTTAGTATTTATTATGAAAGAAACTGGTTGCGTAAAATGCAAAAACAGTTTCAATTTGACATCATTATTTCAGATAATCGTTTTGGTTTTCATCATAAAAACATTCCTTCTGTTTTTATTACACATCAATTAAATATTCAAACTGGATCTTCTTTTACCAATACAGTAGTAAGATGGTTACAATATAGATATATCCGAAAATTTAACAGTTTATGGATTCCAGATATAGAGGGTAAATTAAACTATGCGGGTATTTTAAGCAATCCGGTTGTTAAGCCTTCGATGCCTACTTGGTATTTGGGTGCACTTTCTAGGTTAAGCCCTAGTATAGACAAAACAATAAATGAACGCATTCAGTTTTTAGGCATTGTGAGTGGACCCGAACCCCAGAGAACCCTTTTTGAAAATACTTTGTGGATGCAGGGGAATATGGGTGATGCCCCATTTGCCGTTGTAGCAGGAAGACCATTGGGTAACAATGAACCTAGCTTGTCCAATAAGGGTAAATTGTATCCCCACGCCAATGGTGCGGATCTTGCAGCGCTGATTGAATCTGCTGAATACATCATTTTTAGAGGTGGCTATACAAGTTTGATGGAACTGATTCCTTTTCAAAAAAAACTAATCCTTATTCCAACACCAGGACAAACAGAGCAAGAGTACCTTGCTTCTTGGTGGGAAGCCAATGGATGGGCTATTTCTTTTAGTCAAGAAAACTTTAATTTAAAAGAAGCACTTGATAAAGCTGCTACCATTGAATTTGTACAACCAAGTTTTCATTCATTTTCTATTGAAACACTAAAAGACAAGCTCAAGGACTTAACTTTGTAAATATGGCGATTCAGAAATTGACGATAGAAGAGTTTGTTGCAGTAGCCAATACAGGTATTGTTATTGATGTGAGAAGTCCCAGCGAATTTGAACACGCACATATTCCCAATGCTTTTTCATTACCACTTTTTAATGACGAAGAAAGAGCCATTGTAGGAACCACCTATAAACAAAAAAGCAGAGAGCAGGCCATTAAAATTGGGCTTCCTTTTTTTGGTAACAAAATGTTGCCGATGGTAGAGACTGTAGAAAAGTGGATCAATGATTTTCAGAAAAAAAATAAAACAGAACATACTACTATATATGTTCATTGTTGGAGAGGTGGCATGCGCAGTGCAGCTGTTGCATGGTTATTAGATTTATATGGGTTTAAAGTTTGTCAATTAATTGGTGGCTATAAAGCTTATAGAAATTGGGTGTTACAACAATTTGAAAAATCTTATAATTTAAAAGTAATCGGCGGTTATACGGGTTCTGGTAAAACAGAAATATTAAAAGAGCTGTTGAAGCAAAAGCATACGGTGATTGATTTAGAAGGCTTAGCATCACATAAGGGTTCGGCATTTGGTGCGATTGGGCAGAACAAACAACCTACTCAGGAAATGTTTGAAAATAAATTGGCTTCAGAACTTTTTGCTGTTGCCAATAAAACTATTTTAATTGAAGATGAAAGCCAAAGAATTGGAACAGTGATGTTGCCGACTCCATTTTTTAAATTACTAAGAAATAGTGATGGTTACTTTATAAAAATTCCTTTTGAATCAAGATTAGATTTTATTGTGGAAGGTTATGGAAAATTCAAAGCCGAAGATTTAATGGCAGCCACTTATAGAATTCAAAAAAAATTGGGCGGTCTGGAAACCAAATTAGCAATTAATCATATTGTAGAAAAAGATATTAAAGCAGCATTTCATATTTTATTATCTTACTACGATAAGTTATATGAAAAAGAAAAAAAATTGATTCACATTGAAGCAACTAAAGTGGATCCTATTGAAAATGCAAAACTGATTCAATCATGCATCAACTCTTAAAGTGGTGGTATTTTAAAGTCTTAGGTTGGAAAGTTGAGGGAGCTTATCCTTATCATTTAAAAAAATGTGTAGTCATTGTTGCACCTCATACTCATAGAAATGATTTCTTTTTAGGAGTTGCATTTAGAAAACTATTGCATTTAGAGTTCGTTAGATTTTTGGGCAAAAAAGAATTGTTTATCCCACCTTTTAGCTGGGTACTAAGAAGTATGGGGGGAAGTCCAGTAGATAGATCCAAAAACAATAACCTGGTGGACCAGGTGGTGGACTTATTCAATCAAAATGAGCGCTTTCACCTTGCATTATCACCCGAAGGGACCAGAAAAAAGGTAACCAGACTAAAAACCGGATTTTATCATATTGCGAAAAATGCCCATGTGCCCATTGAGATGATTGCATTGGATTTTGAGAACAAAAGAGTGGTTTTTGCCGAGCCTTTTGAGACAGGAAGCGATATGAAGGCTGATTTGAGAAAAATTATTGATTTTTTCAAGCAGTATAAGGGCAAAATCCCCGAATTTGGAATATCTGAGGAAACAGAATGTTAAAGTGAGATTAAGGTGGTAATAAATTTTAAAGGGTTGTGACGAATCCTTATTTTTGTTTCGGCTTTGGGCTACTATTTATTCAATTAAAAAACCGTTGAAATATGAAAACTAAAATTTTTTTAGCGCTTGCAGTAGTTAGCTTAGGTGCTTATTCTTGCGTAAGTCCTAAAAAATTACAAGAAGCAGAAAACAAGTACACTCAATTGAATGGTGCTTATGCTGAATTACAAGGTAAATATCGTGATGCACAAGACGCTGCTGCTAAACAAAAAAGTGATGGCGATAGATTAGCTGCAGAGAACAAAGCTAACCAAAGCAAGATTGATGATTTGAACAAACAAATCGATTTCTTAAAACAAAACAACAATGTTGTATTAAGTCAATTAAAAGACTTGTCTGTTGTAACAGGCGCTCAAGCTGAGAGCATTAAAAAGTCTTTAGATAATATTGGTGCTAAGGATTTGTATATCCAAGGCTTACAAAGCTCAATGGCTCGTAAAGATTCTATCAACATGAACTTGGTGATGAACTTGAAAGGTGCTATTGGCGACTTAAGCGATGAAGACATCAATGTTAAAGTAGATAAGGGTGTTGTATATGTTGATATCTCTGATAAATTATTATTCAAGAGTGGTAGCTTCAATATCTCTGATAAAGCTAAATCTGTGTTAGGTAAGGTTGCTAAAGTATTAGCTGCTCAACCAGATATCGAATTCATGGTTGAAGGTCACACTGATACTAAGCAATTATTAGATAATGGTTCTGCTTTAGAAGATAACTGGGATTTATCTGTAAAAAGAGCTACAACTGTAGTGCGTGTTTTACAAGAAACTTATGGTATCGATCCTAAGCGTATGACTGCAGCAGGTAGAGGTGAGTATGCTCCAATTGCAGAAAACAATAGCGCTGCTAACAGAGCTAAAAACCGTCGTACAAGAATTGTGATCTTACCTCAATTAGATCAGTTCTTTAAATTATTAGAAAAAAAGTAGTCGTTAAATCAATCTTTAAAAGAAAATAAAGATTGATTTAATTTTCTTTAAATATTTTTTCGGCGCCCCCCATAAACGAGGGCGCCGATTTATTTTTATAAGTTTTCCACTCTTATATAAATCCTCCTAACTAAGCGTATCTTCGCCCAATGCAACAAGCGTATTTAGATGGTTTAAATGAAAGGCAAAAAGAGGCGGTGCTTCATATTAAGGGTCCTTTGATGATTATTGCCGGTGCGGGTAGTGGAAAAACAAAAGTGTTAACTAGTCGTATTGCTCACTTGATGCATAGTGGGGTAGATTCTTTTAATATTTTGGCTTTGACTTTTACCAATAAGGCTGCCAAAGAAATGAAAGAGCGTGTAGAGAAAATTTTAGGCAATACTGAAGCTAGAAATTTATATATAGGCACTTTCCATAGTGTATTCGCACGCATATTAAGAACAGAGGCTGAAAAATTGGGTTATCCTCAAAGCTTTACCATCTATGATACCGACGATTCTAGATCGGTGATCAAGGCAGTCATAAATGATATGGGTTTGGATGACAAACATTATAAACCCAATGTGGTTCACAATAGAATCTCAAGTGCTAAGAACGCATTAGTGGGACCTGCAGAATATGCTTTAGATACATTTATTCAACAAGAAGATGCAAGATCTAATAGACCCGCTATTGGAGATATTTATGCAAGTTATGTTGCTCGTTGTTTTAAAAACGGCGCAATGGATTTTGATGACTTGTTATTTAAGATGCATGAGTTATTGAGAGATTTTCCCGAAGTGCTTCATAAGTATCAACATAAGTTTAAATATTTATTAATTGATGAGTACCAGGATACCAATCCAGTACAATATCAAATTGCTAAATTATTAGCAGCTGTTCACGAAAATATTTGTGTGGTAGGTGATGATGCACAAAGTATTTATAGTTTCCGTGGAGCTACTATTGAAAATATTTTACAGTTTCAAAAAGACTATGATGATGTGAAGTTGGTTAAACTAGAGCAAAATTATAGAAGTAGTGCTTCTATTTTGGAAGTTGCCAATTATGTTATCAAAAACAATAAGGGTCAGATTCCAAAAGAACTATGGACAGAAAATGAAGCTGGTGAGCAAATTAAGTTAGTGCGCACCATGACAGATAATGATGAGGGTAGATTTGTAGCAGATGCCATTCAAGAAAATAAATTGAGAAATCATTTTGTCAATAATGATTTTGCGATCTTATACAGAACCAATGCACAATCAAGATCTTTCGAGGAAAGTTTAAGAAGAACGGGTATTGCTTATAAGATCTATGGTGGGCTTAGCTTCTATCAAAGAAAGGAAGTAAAAGATTTTATTGCTTACTTAAGAGTTATTGCGAATACCAAAGACGAAGAAGGATTAAAAAGAATTATTAATTATCCTGTAAGAGGTATTGGTAAGACCACTGTTGAGAAATGTTTGGTATTGGCTAACGAGCACAATATTACTTTTTTTGAAGTATTAGAAAAAGCGAAGGGTTTTGGATTTAAAGCGGGTACCTTAAACTCTATTGAAGAGTTTGTGACCATGATTAAATATTTTCAAAATCAATTAACCAAACATAATGCTTACGATGTTGCTGTTCAGGTAGGTAAGCATACCAATATTATCAAAGAATTATTCAACGATAAATCTACAGAAGGTTTAGCGCGTTATGAAAACGTTCAAGAATTATTAAACTCTATTAAGGAGTGGACCGAAAGTCCAAGTAATGAAGACGGAGAGCAAGGAGATAAAAGCTTGGGCGCTTACTTACAACAAATCACCTTGATCACCGATGCAGATAATGATAAAGAAGATAGTGATGCGGTTAAATTAATGACAGTGCACGCTGCTAAAGGTTTGGAATTCGCCTGTGTGTTTGTGGTAGGATTAGAAGAAACTTTATTCCCTAGTGGAATGAGTATTAATACAAGAGAGGAATTAGAAGAAGAGAGAAGATTGTTTTATGTAGCAGTAACTCGTGCTAAAAAACATTTATGGTTAAGCTATGCGAATTCTAGATATCGTTTTGGACAATTGGTGCAAAACGAACCAAGTAGATTCATCGAAGAAATGCCTGAAGAAAAATTAGACAAATCTTCTGCAGGTGGTGGTGCCAGAAACCAAAGCAATACTGCTGGATGGGGAAGTGCATATGATCGTATGCATGCTGGTAGAAAAACTAACAGCAGCAGCAATGCTGGTTCAAGCAGTGTAGGTTCAAGCAAACCAAGCTATCTTCCAGTGAATCCACCTAATACAGTGAATAAGAATCATATACCTTCTGCCAACTTTGTAGCTGCAGACCCGTCTAAGTTAAGCGTGGGTATGAGGGTGGAGCATCAAAAGTTTGGATTTGGGTTAATTAAGGAAATTGAGGGCTCGGCCCATAACCCTATTGCAATGATCTTATTTGACAATAATGGAGAGAAAAAGATCATGCTGAACTATGCCAAGCTTTCGATATCGGAAAATTAAGGATATGCTAGCCCGGGAAAGAGTCCCTTCCGGTTCAATTTGATTATTTTTGTATTCGAATCGATTTTAAACGAATTTATTATGATTACTACAGGAAATACTATTGTGAGCATTTATACAGAAATGACACCTAACCCAGAAACAATGAAATTTGTTGCCAACAAATTATTGTATCCTGGAAAAAGTATTGACATAGCAGAAGAAGCACATGCAATCGCTTCTCCTTTGGCAAAAGAATTATTTAGTTTCCCCTTTATTAAAAGTGTTTTTATTGCTAGCAATTTTATCACTTTAACAAAGAGCGCAGATACAGAAGATTGGCAGGATGTAATTCCTACGATCAAAACCTTCTTGAAAGATTATTTAGAAGCGGGTGGTGTGGTAGTGAATGAAGAAGAAGTGGCTAAGTTTAAGCAAGAAGCAACCAACACTGTGCACGCAGATGATGATGATATTGTAAAGCGTGTGAAAGAATTATTAGAAAACTATGTAAAGCCAGCTGTCGAAATGGATGGCGGTGCAATTCAATTTAAAAGTTATAATGATGGAGTGGTAAACCTAATGTTACAAGGATCTTGTAGCGGTTGCCCTTCAAGTATGGTTACTTTAAAAGCAGGTATTGAAGGCATGATGAAGCGTATGATCCCAGAAGTTAAAGAGGTAGTAGCCGTTGCTGAGTAGTAATTATTAGTTTGGGTTAGAGATACAAAAAGGCCTCGCAGTTGCGAGGCCTTTTCTTTTAATAGCTACTTGATTATAATTTTCCGTATAATGCTCTTAGTTTTTCGCGAGTCATAATTTTTTCCCAATCTTTTCCTAAAGCGTTTTCCCAAAGTGGTTTCATGCCCAATGATACATTGATCATTGCATCAAATTGTTCTTCTGTTAAGCCGGAACAGATGCCTGTTGGAATATCAATATTATTTTTCTCCACCATGTATTTAAATTCTTTCACACCTGCTGGATAATATTCTTCTAAGTGATTCATCACGATACAATTACCTATACCATGTTTTGTTCCCAATAAATAGCTTAAACCATAGCTCACCGCGTGTGCAACACCTACCTGACTATAAGCAATACTCATACCACCGGCATAAGAAGCCATCATCAATTGATCATCGCTTTCATCGGTCCATTCATTTTTTTCTACAAACACTTTTCTACATAAATCCAATGCTTTCTCACCGTAGGATTTACTGAACTCATTTAAAAAAGTTCCTTCCAAACTTTCGATACAATGTATATAACAATCCATACCAGTGTAAAAACGCTGATTCGCTGGAGCGTCTTTGGTTAATTCTGGATCTAATACGATTTGATC
>JACCDS010957405.1_pt1 | contig 12836 bp, 11 predicted proteins | sample 7446441 | NCBI WGS metagenome assembly JACCDS01 (sample SAMN15323445, study PRJNA562643) | freshwater metagenome | isolation source: river surface water | place: USA:Blue River Watershed | collected 2017-08-17
AACGATAGCCTGTTTGGCGGTACCGGTGACGATGCGTTCTGGCTGATCACCGACGGCGACACCAATGGCCTTGACCAATACGATGGCGGCAGCGGCATCAACACCATTTTTGGCGGTGGCAATCGCGATGTGCTGCACGTGGTGGATCAGCTAGCCAACCTGAAAAACATCCAGATTCTCGATGGTGGTGATAACTACACCCCTAGCAATGTAATCCGGGCCACCGGTGCCAATGAAACGCTCGATTTCTCATACCTGACGGTGAAAAACTTCGTGATCGATGGCGGGGACGGCAATGACACGATTATCGGCACCCATGGCAGTGATGTGATCCAGGGCGGAACCGGTAACGATAGCCTGTTTGGCGGTACCGGTGACGATGCGTTCTGGCTGATCACCGACGGCGACACCAATGGCCTTGACCAATACGATGGCGGCAGCGGCATCAACTCCATTCTTGGCGGTGGCAATCGCGATGTGCTGCACGTTAGCAACCTGCTTGCCAATCTGGTCAACATCCATTTGATTGATGGCGGTGACAACTACCCCAGCGGCAACTCGATTATCGCCACTCAAAACGCCGACCAACTGTCATTTTCCAGTATCGCCTTACGCAACATCACCGTTAAGGGACAAGCCGGAGATGACATAATCACCGTCTCAAACGATGCCAACAGCAGCGTACATTATCAAGGCAATGCAGGCAATGACACCTTTGTGTTTGGAGCTGCGAGCAAAATTGCCGTGATCGATGATTTCAATCAAGCTGGCAACGATGTGGTAGATTTGAGCGCTTGGCAAATTACCAGCCTTGATGCCCTGCGCGCCAACGCCAGTCAGGTGAATGGCAATGTGGTGCTGCAACTGGCACCGGATGCCCAAATCGTACTGGTCGGCACGAGTCTAACAACACTCGACTTTAGTGGCACAGCCGATTTTGTGCTGTAAGTAGCCCCGCCCTGCCGATCCATGTAACACGGCAGGGCGGATCTTTGGCAGTCAGGTCAGTTTTTCAACCACCTTGCCTGACTTTTGCCAGCGCTGTCAGACTCAAAACTCATGCTTGACACCAACCGCAAGCGCCTGCGGCTTGGCACCAATGGTGCCGGGCGAACCGGCGCGCTGCGAGCCACCCAAATCGTAGCCTGAATTGCGACTGTTTCTCAGCATGGCATACTGCATCCAAAGCTCGGTGCGCTTGGAAAAAATGTGTTTGGCTCCGATGATGAACAGATTGGCCCGGGTTTCAGGCCCAACAAAAATGCCGGAAAAAACCGGGGTTTGAGCGCCACGCCCGGCACCGGCCCGATACCACGCCAACTCCATGGTATTGGTCGGTGTCAAACTGGTGCGCCAAATCATGCCAAAGCCGCTTTGCTTGAGTTTGGCTTGCCCCGGATTCTCATATTCCAGTGTCTGGGCATAACCGCCGACATAGTTGGCCGGGTTGATTTGATACCCGGCAGCGAGCATCACAATCTGATCTTTCAAACCTATCCCACGCAAATTGTGATGCACCTGATACGCCAGCGCGGCATTGATTTTGCCATGGGTGTATTGCAGCTTGTTCGACGAAGCCCAAGCGCGGCAGCTCGATTGTTCACCCAAGGCCAGATGCGTCGCCGCACGCCAGCCATTCCAATTCGGGCTATCGTAGCGGATCGAGTTGCCAGCCCGGTTGTCAAAGGCAAAGCTGTTGGTCGGCCCGTTCGGGCCTGCGACCTGATTGCAGGCCACGTTGCCAGTCGTGCCGCCAGTGAACAAATTGCTGTAGCCATTGGCCCAAAAACCATTCAAATTGTCATTGGTCACATTGGTCACATAGCCCGGCCCGGCAATCGGATGCAAATCATCAAGCGGAGTCAGCATGTAGCCCAGCTTGACTTTGCCGAACGCGCCTTCCAGTCCGACACTGGTTTCCCGGCTGCCAAACACCCCCTCGCCGGTATCGGCCCCGATCCCGGTTTCGATGATGAAGCTGGCCAGCAAGCCACCACCCAGTTTTTCCGTACCCTTAAACCCAAGCCGCGAGGAAAAGTTTTGCTCACGGGTGACTGACACCCGGCCCGACCCACCATAATGCACCACCCCCAAATTAACCCGGCCATATACGGTCACGTTACTCTCTTGCGCCAGTGCTGGCCTGTGCCCCAGCAACAGCGCCGAGCACAATACCGGCAGCGTCAGCCAGCCAGACCATCCGCGCCAGTCAAACCCTCCGCTCCGTCCGGTATCGGGCACAGCCATGGATTGCCGTGCTGCTGTCACGCTACCGTTTTGTGGCAATGTTTTCATACGATCTCTCCGTAAGGTCAGGCCCCGGGTTTAGGGCAGTGGATAGTTTGGCAAGGCAGCCCGGGTACGCGCATCCCGGGTTTCGCCGATTCGATTCCAGATCTGTTCAACCAGTTGTGGATTTTTCTCGGCAAATGATTGGCTAAAAATTAAAAAATAATCCTTTGAAATGATGGGTAAAGTCGATTTCTCTACATCGGTAATGCCATGCTTGGCCAAAAACGGATCCGTCATTTCACTTTGTGCCGCCACCCCGGCCAGCCGCCCGAGTTTGAGCTTGTGGAAGTTTTGCTCGGTCGATTTTGCCTCTTCCATCGTCACCCCAATCTTCCTCAAATCCGCCACCACCGAATACCCGGCGTTGGCCCCGATAATGCCGGACAGGTTGACAAACTGACGGCCATCCCACTGCACCTTGCTGCCCTTCTGACGGTACAGGTAATACGACAGGCTGGCGATGCGGCGGCTGCCATCGACTTCCTTGCCGCGCATCGGGTAACGGGCAAAGGCCTGTCGTTCCTGATTGTGTGAAAAAATAAATGCCCCGTCGATTACGCCGCTCTGTAACGAGTTCAGCACGCGCTTGTTGGGCAAGCGCTTGAAACTGACCTGAAGGCGCAGGTCTTGTGCCACCTGGTTGATCAAATCGATTGCCACACCGGGTGGATTGCTCGCCTCCAACCCCTCGCCGACCTGATACGGCCAAGTCGATACGTCGGAGTACGCCAACTGGATCTCCATGGCAAATGTTTGCATTGCGTGCAACATGCAGCCAAGGAATATAAATATGCGCAACATAATATTTCTCCTGCGGCGTCAAACAATTCGTTTTGGGGGTGACCATGAAATATAGTCTAGCGGAAATATTGCCGCACACCATCGCCAATTCAATTGAGCCTGGCTGGCGCTGGTGGTAATTGGATGAATAAGGGAGCAAGCAGAATCAGGGTTTCGAACTGGCGGTTATTGTGTTGCCAAAAAAAATAAAAACAAACCCCGCAACCAGTAAAACCGGATTTGCCACTAAATGGAAGGGCTTAAAAATTCGACAAAAAATTCGTGTGATTTTTTCATTGTCAGGTGATTATATTTTTAGATAGTTGTGCCCGGTTTGCCATTATTTTTCCACTGGTTCCGATTAGCAGCGACCAAACGTGGTGGCACTGCTTGCGCAGCCGATGCTGGCATCGGTACGGGGTATTACCGAATTGATACTTGCCGTTGAGCAAAATCTGAACAATGTCCCTGGCATGGACTCAGTTTGGAAAATCGGCAGAAATCAGGGCTTATCTGTCCGTATTTTGCAACACGGGATAGCGTAAATCAGGCGGATCAAGCGCTATGGGGTGGGAGGGTGGCTGGAGAAGCGGCTAGGGAAGCGGGTAGCAAAGCGAGTGAGAGGACGAGTGAGAGGACGGGTAAGAAAACTTATTTGGCCGGATCAAACCAGAGCGAAGCATCGCCGAGCGGCGTCTCCTTGGGCAGCAGCGGATTATTCAGGCGGATAATGCGCCGCCCCTTAAGATTAATCTTTTCAATTGCAGCTCGATTATATTTATTGAAAATAGTATCGAAACTACCATCTTTTTGCATGATTTTCAAACCCGTTTCCACCCGGCGCTTCAATTCAATGTCATTATTATTAAAGAAGAAATAATAAGGCCATGGATAATATAGCAACAGGTTTTTTTCAACTGCCAGATTACTGATTTCCTTAACATTGATATCATATTCAGGAAAAATCTCACCGATCCCGCGTGGAAACAGATCAAACCGGCCGAGCGCGAGCATTTTAAATAGTTGCGCATATTTGGCCTTGATTACTTCAATGCCAAGTGCTTCATATACCGCAATATCGCCCCAGTTCAATCCCTGCCCAATCGTGATTTTCTTCAAATCGTCGATGGTTTTGATTTGGTCGATTTGGCCCTGATTTTCCTTGGAAATCAGGCATACCCGGTAGCCGAGCAAGCCCTTGCGCAGGGGGATCCGGATCGGGGTGAAACGCTTTTCCAACTCGTCCGAGGTGCCATTCCAGACCACGTTGATCTCGCGCTGCTGTTCCAAATCCGCTAGGTAGCGCGCTTTGGGCATGGGCAAGGGGGCAGAGCCGAGTTCAAACGGGCCAAACTGTGGCACGGTTTTTTCCAGCGCCGTGCGCAGGATCTCGATCACATCGTTAAAGCGCGGGTCATTCGAAATGTCACCAGTGGGATAGACCACCTTGATCGCGCCCGGCTTGGCCCCGGCAATGCCGGTACCAGAAGCGGCTGCATTGCCGCCCCAGCCAAGCAGGCAGATCAAACATAGCACAGGTAAGGCCAGCAAAATTCGGTTCATACGCTCGTATTTTTGGGGAATGGGTACAATGCAGTCTACAAGAATATCCACATTACGCCAATTACTTGCAGCACGGCATCCCACATTTGCCGCTGACTGTGGTTTCAGGAGCTTTATGAATTGGGCACTCTGTTTTTCACTGGCGGCACTGTGTTTGCTGCCACGGCCTGGGTTTAGCGCAAGTACTACCGGCCAGATAGCCGCTACCACGGCCAGCCACACCGCCGCCGCAGCCAACGCAACCCCCACACCAGCGGGCAAACTACCTGCTGATGACCTTGCCCCCCGGATTGCCGCCTGCAGCGCCTGCCATGGCCAGCAGGGGCGCGCCACCAGCGATGGCTTTTATCCACGCATCGCTGGCAAGCCCGCCGGTTATTTGTATAACCAATTACTCCATTTTCGCGACGGACGGCGCAAATATCCGTTGATGACGTATTTGCTGCAAAATCTGTCAGACGAGTATTTGCAAGAGATGGCCAACCATTTTGCCAACTCGCACCCACCGTATCCGGCCCCGGCCAAACCACAGGCGAGTCAGGCAATTCTGGAACGCGGCCGTCTACTGGTACAGCAAGGTGATCCGGCCAAACAAGTACCAGCCTGTGCCGCCTGCCACGGCCAAGCCCTGCTCGGGGTGGCACCTGCCATTCCCGGCCTGCTCGGCTTGCCGCGTGATTATTTGAGCGCCCAGTTCGGGGCCTGGCAAAATGGTGTGCGGCGCGCCGCCGCGCCCGATTGCATGGCCACCATTGCCAACCGCCTGTCGCGTGACGATATTGCTGCCGCCAGTGCCTGGCTGGCAGCCCAGCCGGTGCCAGCCAACCCGGCACCGGCGACCCAGTTACCACGCCTGCCACTTGACTGCGGCAATTTGGGAGGCAAACCATGAAGCGCCGGTTAATGATGAGTCTGGCAGTATTGGCCAGTGCGCTGTTATTGGGTGGCTTGCTGGTGTGGCTGCTGGTATGGCATTTTGCTTCCAGTGCCGACGAAGCGCAGCGTTTTCCAGCCGCGCCGCCCGCCAGTGCGGCCCAAATTGCGCGCGGCGCGTATTTGGCGCGGGCCGGGGATTGTGTGGCTTGCCATACCGAACGCGGTGGCTTGCCGTATGCCGGAGGCCGGGTGCTGGCCACCCCGTTTGGCGAGATCGTGGCACCGAATATCACGCCGGACAAGGCTACCGGCTTGGGCCAGTGGCAAGCCGATGATTTTTGGCGCGCACTGCACCATGGCAAGAGCCGCGATGGGCGCATGTTGTATCCGGCGTTTCCCTACCCGAATTACACCAAGGTCAGCCGCGAAGATTCGGATGCGATGTTTGCCTTCCTGCAAAGTCTGCCTGCCGTGGCGAATAAAACTCAGCCACACCGGCTGCGCTTTCCCTACGACCAGCCATTCATGCTGGCCGCATGGCGCGCACTGTATTTCCGTCCCGGCAGTTTTCAAGCCGACCCGGCGCAAGATGCCACCTGGAACCGGGGTGCGTATCTGGTGCAGGGGCTGGGCCACTGCGACGCCTGCCACAGCAGCCGCAACTGGGCCGGTGCCAGCCAAAGTGCAACCGATTTGGGCGGGGGTTTGATTCCGGTCTTGAACTGGTATGCCCCGGCCTTGAATTCGGAGCAGGAACTGGGGCTGGGCAGTTGGTCGCAGGCCGAAGTCGCGGCGCTGTTGCACACCGGGGTATCGAACAAGGGGGCAGTATTTGGCCCGATGGCCGAAGTGGTGCGGCAAAGTCTGCAATATCTGTCAATCGAAGACATCAACGCGATGGCCGCCTACCTGAAAGCACTGCCGCCGGTAGCAACCACGCACAGCGTGCGCGGCGACAATCTGACGCAAGCCGAACGCGATCAAATTTTGGCACAGGGGGAGAAACTATATACAACCCATTGCCAGGATTGTCACATGGCTGACGGCAAGGGCAAGGGTGATATCTGGCCACCGCTGGCAGGCAACCGCGCCATTACCATGCCCCAACCGGTCAACGCGATTCGCGTGGTATTGAACGGCGGCTTCCCGCCATCAACCCACGGCAACCCGCGCCCGTATGGCATGCCACCGTATGGCCCACTGCTATCGGATACCGAAGTGGCGGCGCTGGTTGGCTATATTCGCCACGCGTGGGGCAATGGTGCGGCAGGCCGGGCACTGGTTGACCCGAGCGAAGTCAACCGGTACCGGGCGGTACCGCTCGATTAGCCAGCACCGGGTGGGAAGCTTAGTCTTCCCAGTAAAAACGCGGAATGCCCGGCAAGCTGCCGGTTGCTGGCGCACTGGCCGTCGTGCCACCGGCGACTTGGACTATTTCGGATGGCTGTAATGATTGCAATGGTTGCGATGGTTGCATTGCTTGCATGATTGATTCCCCCTTTATCAGTTCAGTGCGGTTCAGTTCGGCTCAGCGTGGCAATGGAATCAAGTTGGTGACCGGTACATCGGTTGTGGTCGAGGTATTGGTTTGTTGCAGATCATCCCAAAAATAGGCGCCGCCACCTACCTGTGCCCATTGGTCGGCACCAATCAGTTCGATACCCGTGCTCCGTGTAGATTCATTTGCCAGCAACATACCACCTCCAATAAGTTTAACAAGCCAAGTTAGGTAATGAATTGGTCGCGCCATCTTGCCAGCGTGCAATCCGGTTGCCAGTGTAGCGAACCGGCCCGATCAGCCCAAGCCAATTCGTCCCAGCAATGGCCGGATTCATCCCACCGGTTCAATGAAAGGCATAATTGCAGTGAAATTGCAGACAATTGCCGCTACAATTGAGACTCGGCCTGCCTGTCTGCCAGATAAGCCCGGCCACCCGCTTATTTTCATCCCTCCGAGCTTGTGATTGATCCCAAACCGGTTTCGGCTGCGGCCAATTTATGCGATGATGGCAACAACCTATGGCATCGCATGCCCGGCAGATGCCCAAGCCAAACCAGCCGGGGTCGTTTTTATTAATCGATTTCCTGCCAGCCATGCAACAAACCACCCTAAGCTCGCCCACGCCGCCAAGCATACGCCCGGCCCCGTCCTTTACCTTCAAGTACGTCGCACGCCACCCATTGCTGCTGGTGGTGCTATTGTGGCTGGTGGTGGTAACGCTGGCCGCTACCATCAATAGCAGTGACCAGGCACGCAATGGCAGGCCGACTGATTTCATGGCCGGTCTGCAACTGTTTTGGTTGTTGATGATGCCGCTGTGTGGGCTTAGCATCGGACTGACTCTGTATTTCCGGCGTGCCAGCGCCAACGCATTGAGAGCCAGAAATATTGTGCTGCTGTATTTTGCTTTGTTGCTGCTGTTTTTCCCGGCATTTATCTATTACGAAATATTGGCTGCCAAGCTGTTTTTCAAAGAAGAGATTCCGCCCTTGGCCATTTTTCTGCGCAAGCCAAACGGGCCGGAGTGCTGGATTGATGGCATGGTGTTCAGTGCGGTCTATGTAGTACACGCTTCCTACGCGCTGTGGCGCGATGCCAAACGGCGCATGCAAGCTCTGCATGCCGCCCGGCATGACAATCTGGCGCTGCGCCTGTCACTGTTGCAGGGGCAACTGGAGCCACGCTTTTTGCTCGGTTCACTCGATGGCATCAGCGACATGGTACGCGATGCCGAGCGTGCGCAAGCGATCCGCGCCCTGGCACGCTTAAGTGATTTGCTGCGCAATGCGCTGCGCGCCAGTCAGCGCGACTGGCTCAGTGTTGCCGACGAAATTGGTTTTTTGCGTGACTATCTGGATCTGCAAACCCTGCGCCTTGGCACGCGGCTACAGGTGCAATGGTGTCTTGAACCGAACCCGTGGTCCGGCTATATTTGCCCGGCCCTGTTGCTGCACCAGTTTATTGAGCAATTGATTGATGATGGCACCCGGGATCGGCCCGACGATTTGGCATTAACACTGGGCTTTACCCTACAATCGGGCAACGTTTCGATTCAGGTAAAACACTCGCTGCCCACCGGGCACCGTGGCTATGGCAGCGCCGCCCTGTTGGGGCCACTGTACGCTACCCGTGAACGGCTACAAATTTTGTATGGCTCTGCCGCCAACATCCATACCGGCATGTGCGATGATTTAATGTGCGTTACATTTCAGTTTCCGGCCCAGGAGGGTGGTGATGACTAAACCCATGGTTCAACCCATGCCGGCATCGACCTTTGCTCAGGCATTGCTGCCCGCGATTGCGCCGCATTCGGTTGCCACCAGCGAAGCGCCTACCCGTCCGCTAACAACCGCGCTGGTCACGGTACTGCTCTGGCTGCTCGTTTGCGCAATGTATGTGATGCTGGTGCAAAATGCCGGTCTGGGCAATGGTCCCGGAGAGGTATGGCAGCCTGTTATAACGGCCACCATCATGATGAGTTACCTGCCGCTGATCATAGCCAGCGTGGTACTGGTGTTTGCTTTTGCGCGCTACCCGGACACAATACTCTCCCCGCGCGGTTTGGCCAGCGTGGGTTGCCTGATGTTGCTGGTGGTCTTGCCACTGATGCAGACAGCCAGTGTGCTGACCACGCTTTGGTTCAAAAATCAGCCGCTTGATCAATTTTTTATCAGGCTGGAAGCCCGCGGATTCTTTATCTGGTGGCTGCATGGCTGTACGATTGCGCTGGCGTTCGGGGCGCAAGCCGCGTATGCCTCGCTACAACGCACCCGCATGCAGGAATTGGCCTGGCAGCGCGAGCAAACCGAACGGCTGGCGCTGCGGCTGCGCCTGTTGCAGGGCCAATTAAAACCGCATTTCCTGTTCAATGCCTTAAACAGCATCAGCGCACTGGTGCGCACCGCAGATCGTGATCTGGCCTGCAAGGCGCTGGCGCAACTGCGCGATTTGCTAAGCTATGCGGTGCAGGCTAGCTGCCACGACTGGCGCAGCGTGGCCGATGAACTGGGCTTTGTCCGTGATTATCTGGATCTGCAAATGCTGCGCTATGGCGAGCGGCTCAGCCTCGATTGGCAGGTGGCCGATTGCGCGTGGCATGAACTGGCCTGCCCGCCGCTGCTGTTGCAGCCACTAGTGGAAAATGCGATTCATCACGGCGTGGAAAACCATCACGGCCAGTGCCAAGTCCGGCTCTGCCTCGAACTCGATGCCAGTGCCAATCCACCCGCTGTGCGCCTGATCATTCACAATCCGCTGATCGAACCGAAACCGGGCAGCACCTCGCATCGCGGACACGGGGTCGGACTGGTCGCCACCCGCGAGCGGCTGGCGCTGTTGTATCCGGATCAAGCCCAACTCGACACCACGCCCGACCTGCAACAACAGCAGGTGATCACCACCTTGCAATTTCCGGCAAAGGCTTACCATGCCCGCTAACACTTACACCAAAAAGGTATTGATCGTCGATGACGAATTACCGGCCTTAATCAATATGCAGGAAGAACTGCACAACCACCCGGACTGGCAGTTGCTGGCCAGTTGCCGCTCCACCCTTGAGGCGCGAGCCGTGATGCGCGAACAGCAGGTCGATTTGATTTTGCTCGATATTGAAATGCCCGACCAGTCCGGCCTTGATTTTGCACGCGAATTTTGCCACTCGCCCAATGCGCCGTTAATTGTGTTCATTACCGCTTACGATCAGCATGCGGTGAGTGCGTTTGATGTGTTTGCGCTCGACTACCTGCTCAAACCGTTTGATGACCTGCGCTTTGCGCAAATGCTGGGCCGCGCCAGCCAAAGCCTGGAATTAAAACAGCATGCCACCCGCAATACCGGCTTGTCGGATTATTTGCGGGATCGGGAAGCGTTTGATGCCGGGCAAGCGGCACCGGCAATCGATCATATCGTGGTGCGCTCGGTTGGCAGCCTGGAACGGATCGAGCTGGCCGATGTGCTGTGGTTCAGTGCCGCAGCCAACTATGTGGAAATTCACTTGCCCAAGCGCACCGTACTACACCGCGCCACCCTGCAAGCCATGGAGACACGCCTGCCCGAAGGCCAATTCATTCGCCTGCACCGCACCGCGATTGTGCGGACGCAATCGATTGTCGGGCTCAAATCCGACGCCGACGGCACCAGTGTGGCGCAACTCTCCAATGGCCAACTGGTACGGATTAGCGACAGCTACCTCAAGCGGGTAAAAAAATTGTTTGGCTAAGTCGGCGTGAGCGTGAATGAGCTTGAACTTGAATGAGCGCAGGCGACAGCAGCACACCTCAGCGCGGCGGTTCGCGCGCCGAATCAGGCACATCGAACAGCAGATCAAACAGGTATTGAAAGCAAAATGCGTACAGCAGGAAAAACAGCATCAAACCCAGTTCCGCCAAAAACGCTTGCCACAGGCTAATGCTCAGCCACCATGCCATCAGCGGCACCAAGACCAGCGCCAGCCCGCCTTCAAAACCACAAGCGTGCAAGACGCGCCGCCCGAGGGTACGGGTGCGCCGCGCCCGGCGTGCCTCCCAATATTCAAAGCCATAATTGAACAGCACATTCCAGCACAGGGCGATGGTCGAAATCACGGCGGCGAGCAAGGTCGACGATCCGGCAGAGTGATCAAAGCCAAACGCGATGACCGGGGCGGTGAGGATGATGGCGATAATTTCATAAGAAATCGCTTGCACCACCTTGCGCGTTTTGCCTTGCATGCCGGTTCCTGCCCTATCCGAGCTGCTGCGCCAAATGCTCGTGCAAAATGGCCGATACGCCCAAAAATGCCGGGTATTCGGCAGTAATGACCCAGGTTGGCACCTGCGACAAATAACCGACAAAACGCCCCTTGGCTTCAAAGCGCTGGCGAAAGCCGGAACTGGCAAAACGTGCGCCCAAACGCGGCACAATTCCGCCACCAATATAAATGCCGCCCTGGGTGCCGAGCGTAACGGCAATATTCCCGGCAATGGTGCCGAGCATCAAACAAAAACATTCGATGGTTTCATTGCACAGCGGCCAGGCCATGTCTTCACTCAAGCCGCGCCGGGTAATTTCGGGTGCGTTCAAAGGTTCAGCCGCAACACCGGCCCGGTGCGCCAGCGCGCGGTAAATCAATTCCAGCCCAACGCCGGAGAGCAGGCGTTCTGCCGAAACATGGGAAAATTCGCGCCAGGCAAAGCGCAGGATATCGATTTCACGCTCATCAGACGGTGAAAACGTCACGTGCCCGCCTTCACTTTTTAAGGCAATCGGCCCGATCCCGGATGGAATAATGCCCGACACACCCAAGCCAGTACCGGCCCCGAGCAAACCGATAGCGCCCCCTGCGCGCTCGACCCCGCCGCCGATTTGCTGTTTTTGATCACTGCTTAAATGCGGCAGTGCGCGCGCCAGTGCGGTAAAGTCGTTAGTCACCAAAAAACTGGCCAAACCGAGTTCCTGCCGCACCGATTCAAACCAAAAAGGCCAAAGGTGGTTTGTCATTTGCACCCAGTCACCATCAACCGGATTGGCAATCGCAATCGCGACATGAGCTATCTCGGTTGGCTGCGGCAACCCGGCCAAATACGCGCGCAACGCATCGGCCAGGGTTGGGTAGTTGGCACACGGCAGGACGGTAATCGCTTCAATCTGGCCCTGCGCTACTTCCAGCGCAAAGCGTGCATTGGTGCCGCCGACATCGGCCAGCACATGCGGGTAAGTTGTTTTAATACACGATGAAAGATCGTTCATAGTCTAATTTCAGGGCAAAGATAAGGCTTGGTGCAAGGGTGTGGTGCCCGTTTGCCCGATTATACTTGCCCCAGAGCCAGAACGAACCGGGGAATAAGCCGTGCAAACGAGTGGCAATTCAGCATTGTAGTATAACGACGGGATATTTTCAAAATAAATCGTAGTTTGACTACTTTGGTGACTGGCTTGGTGACTCCCTTGCGCGCAACCGTGGCGCTTTAGCCCCAGGAAACTATGGGCCATCCACACGATTATTCTGTGGTTGGCCCCATATGCCTTGATATGCCGTGATATGCCCTGCTGGTATCCACCCTGTCAGGTGTTGTTGTGCGGCGGCCCAGTCGTTTGGGCTGCGCAGAAGGCCACGATTTAAAATCTGAACCGAGCCGCCTATTTGCGCTTAAGGGTAAATTTTGGTATGTAGTATGTTTTTTCCGGAACGCTCAACCCAAGTGCAACTGTTATTTTCCGGGCGCGACTCGTACTTGACGCATTCGTATGCGATGCCGGGGCAGGCCTCGTTAAATTCCCTGTAAAGTTCGGTCCACGGCACACCGCTTGGGACGTTTGCAATCTTGTCGATCAAGCCCTTGCATCT
>JACCDS010314585.1_pt1 | contig 12835 bp, 8 predicted proteins | sample 7446441 | NCBI WGS metagenome assembly JACCDS01 (sample SAMN15323445, study PRJNA562643) | freshwater metagenome | isolation source: river surface water | place: USA:Blue River Watershed | collected 2017-08-17
GAGGCAACGGCCTCAAACTTGGCAATTTCCTTATGGTCAACGTTCTGACCGCTTTCCTGTGAAGTTGAAATCATAACCTTGTTACTCCGGCTAATAGCGTTGATGGTTGGGAGTATACCTCAAGCTGGCCGGGGCCGTAGACTGAAGAGTCAGCAGTCATTCCCCGACTCGCCTTAAATTGAAATGCATGATAGCTGAATAGAATGTCCCATTTGTAAGCCGTCAGGTGGGAGCATCTGATGTGTGATTGCGTTATCGGCACTATCAGACTGACGGCCGGAAAATAAATATGACCTGTAGTGGAGGTGGACAGGATGGAAAAAGGCGAGGCAAAAAGCACGCTTAAGTTATTTTTTCCTTGTCAATAACAAAGGGATTAACGCCATGAAATAGGGAAAAGGTATCCACAGAAAACCAATCACACGACTTCTGTTGAGATAGTTAAGGCACCGCAAACTGCTGGAAATAACCGGCATAATAAATGCAATGATAAGAAGTATTGAAAGAGAATCGTCCGCCAGAAAGGACAGATAGAGTGAAAACCAGGCTATCTGGAAAACAAGGAAGATGAGATATTCGAGTTTCGAATCCTTTTCTTCGTAGTTCATGCAAAGTCTGAACCCTTTTTTAATGGTTTTAAAAATCAAGGTGCTCTCCTTTTTAACACTAGCGCAATACTAATGACAAAACCGCACAAAATTGCCAGTGCGGCAGGCAACGGATAACCTGTAGTGATAGTTTCACATGGAGAGGATTTTATTTGATACGTCACTATTATCAGAACTAACGAAATCGAAAATTGAAGAATTTGTTGTGTTATAAGTTTAATGAAACGGTTGTTTTTCTTTCTAAGGATTAGAGCTGAAATTAATAAATAAATTGAAAAAGTCAATCCTGTAATCAACTTGTTATAAAATAAACTGCTGATATTATCCGTTAGTGTTTCCTGACATGCAGATCCCAGCGTTAATATTTCATAGTTGAAAGTAAATCCAATACTAAACAGAATTAGCGATAGTAACACGGTTGAAAAAATAAAGTTTTTTTTAATCATAGCTTTATACCGTGTTTTTTCATGTCAAGCATTGATTTTGCTAATTCAGTTTTATCAGTAATGAATTTTGTTTCTTTCGTATTGCTATTGTATTTAGCCATTGCAGTGGGGGTATCAATCCCTCCATTGTCCATAGTGAATTTCACATTTTTATTTCCATATAGAATAATATTAGGGATAGGGTCCTTGCCGTAATTAACTGTTGGTGAAAATCTGGTTGTTCTAGGCTTAGTTAAATTTTTAGGAATATCCAGAACATCAGAATCAGGCAAAAGTGAAAATGAGGCTAAAGACCCTGAAAATGCAAGCGTATAAGCTAAATCGCCAGTGTATTTTGTGTGTACTGGAGCGCCGAAAGAATACTTAATGGTTTGCCAAAGGGTGATATCTGCAGGATTGATTTTTTTGCCCTCCATATACATATCTTGCTTTTTGGATAAGCTGATCACCATCCGGTAGACCTGAACTAGAGATGGAGAAATTCCGCCGAAAGAAAAACCATCAGGAATGAGTCCATCGCGAGGATAAATGCGCTCAATGATGTAATAGAGTCCTGTGGATTCAACTAGTGATATATTCATACAGTAACCGATGGCAGATATAATTTTCTGATTAGCATACCACTTACACCTTGATTTTGAAGCAGCAAAGAAGGAACAGTTGAATGGAAAACAGTGGGATTAATAATATTGAGAGTTTTTTAAGATTTTTCTTAGGTGGTTTTGGCCTCTGTCCTAAATCGTACTCTTAATGGAAGGCTGAGGCAGATTAACAACAGTTTAGACTGGGGGTTTGAGGCGGCTCTGTAGAACGGTATATTCGTCATGCTAACCTCAATGTCCTGCTCGTCGAGCACAGGCCACTTTCTTTGCACGCATCTAGCGAAGAATCTTTTTGCGTTGCACTTTCCCGTATCAAAATTGACTCTGTCGGGGATGAAAAACCTCGTCCTTAACGATGCTTTACTTTCCCCTCACGTGCGCCTGTGTGATATACTTTCGCACCTTTAAAATCCGGGATTAGTAGAGGGATAGCGGCTCCATGAGCGACCTTGCGAGAGAAATTACACCGGTTAATATCGAAGAAGAGTTAAAAAATTCTTACCTCGATTACGCCATGTCGGTCATCGTTGGCCGAGCTTTACCCGATGTGCGTGATGGCCTGAAGCCAGTACATCGCCGCGTACTATACGCGATGAGCGAACTGGGTAATGACTGGAACAAACCCTATAAAAAATCTGCCCGCGTCGTCGGTGACGTTATCGGTAAATATCACCCCCATGGTGATTCTGCCGTTTACGACACCATTGTACGTATGGCCCAGCCTTTCTCCCTGCGTTACATGCTGGTGGACGGTCAAGGCAACTTCGGATCCATCGACGGCGACTCCGCTGCGGCGATGCGTTATACCGAAGTGCGCATGTCCAAAATCGCCCACGACCTGTTAGCTGACCTGGAAAAAGAGACCGTTGATTTCGTTCCGAACTACGACGGCACCGAGCAGATCCCTGACGTTCTGCCCACCAAAATTCCTAACCTGCTGGTAAACGGTGCGTCCGGTATCGCAGTCGGCATGGCAACCAACATTCCACCGCACAACCTGCGTGAAGTGATCAACGGCTGCCTCGCCTATATCGAAGATGAAAACATCAGCATCGAAGGGCTGATGGAGCACATTCCGGGGCCTGACTTCCCGACAGCGGCCATCATTAACGGTCGTCGCGGCATTGAAGAAGCCTATCGCACCGGTCGCGGTAAAGTGTATATCCGTGCCCGTGGTGAAGTGGAAGTGGACGCCAAAACCGGGCGTGAAACCATCATCATTCACGAACTGCCGTATCAGGTGAACAAAGCGCGCCTGATTGAGAAAATCGCCGAGCTGGTGAAAGAAAAACGCGTTGAAGGCATCAGTGCGCTGCGTGATGAGTCTGATAAAGACGGCATGCGTATTGTCATTGAAATCAAGCGTGATGCGGTTGGTGAAGTCGTCCTCAACAACCTCTATTCACTGACTCAGTTGCAAACCTCTTTCGGTATCAACATGGTGGCGCTGCATCAGGGCCAGCCGAAGATTATGGCACTGAAGGAGATTCTGGAAGCCTTCGTTCGCCATCGTCGTGAAGTGGTTACGCGTCGTACGATTTTTGAACTGCGCAAAGCTCGCGATCGTGCGCATATCCTTGAAGGCCTGGCGATTGCGCTGGCTAACATCGATCCGATCATTGAGCTGATCCGCCGTGCGCCCACGCCTGCCGAAGCGAAAGCGGGCCTGATCGCACAATCCTGGGATCTGGGCAACGTGTCTGCCATGCTGGAGCGTGCCGGTGATGATGCTGCCCGCCCAGAGTGGCTGGAAGCGCAGTTTGGTATTCGTGAGGGTAAATATTACCTGACTGAACAGCAGGCTCAGGCCATTCTGGACTTACGTTTACAGAAACTGACCGGGCTTGAGCATGAAAAGCTGCTGGATGAATACAAACAGCTGCTGGATCAAATTGCGGAGTTGCTCCACATCCTGGGAAGTTCTGAGCGCCTGATGGAAGTCATTCGCGAAGAGCTGGAACTGATGCGCGATCAGTTCGGCGATGAGCGCCGCACGGAAATCACTGCGAACAGCGCAGACATCAACATCGAGGACCTGATCAATCAGGAAGATGTGGTCGTCACGCTGTCGCATCAGGGCTATGTAAAATATCAGCCGCTGAGTGATTACGAAGCGCAGCGTCGCGGTGGCAAAGGCAAGTCTGCCGCCCGCATTAAAGAAGAAGATTTTATCGATCGTCTGTTGGTGGCAAACACCCACGATACGATTCTGTGCTTCTCCAGCCGTGGCCGACTCTACTGGATGAAGGTTTACCAGCTGCCGGAAGCCAGCCGTGGGGCACGTGGACGTCCAATCGTCAACCTGTTGCCGCTTGAAGCGAATGAACGTATCACGGCGATTCTGCCTGTGCGCGAATACACCGAAGGCTTCAATATCTTTATGGCAACCGCGAGCGGCACGGTGAAGAAAACCGGTCTGCAGGAGTTCAGCCGTCCACGCAGCGCCGGTATCATCGCCATTAACCTGCGCGATGATGACGAGTTGATTGGCGTAGCGCTGACCAACGGTAACGACGAGGCGATGCTGTTCTCGGCCGCCGGTAAAGTGGTTCGCTTCGCCGAATCTGCCGTGCGTGCCATGGGCCGTACGGCCTCGGGCGTACGCGGTATCAAGCTGGCGCAAAACGATCGTGTGGTTTCCCTGATTGTGCCGCGTGAAGAGGGCGCAATTCTCACCGTGACGCAGAACGGCTACGGTAAGCGTACCGCGAACAGTGAGTATCCAACCAAATCCCGTGCGACGCAGGGCGTGATCTCCATCAAAGTGACCGAGCGTAATGGCCCGGTGATTGGTGCAGTGCAGGTGGTCGACAGCGATCAGATCATGATGATCACTGATGCCGGCACCCTGGTGAGAACCCGTGTGTCTGAAGTCAGCATCGTGGGCCGTAATACCCAGGGTGTGATTCTGATTCGTACGGCAGAGGACGAGAACGTGGTTGGACTGCAACGCGTGGCTGAGCCGGTGGAAGAAGAAGAGCTGGACTCCATCGACGGCAGCGTGGCGGAAGGGGATGACGATATCGTACCTGAAGTCGACAATGACGACGATGACGTACCCGCAGCGGACGACGATGAGTAATTAGCGCGTCGTACGTTAAGAGCAACGGCAGGTCAGGGATCACCCGACCTGCCGTTTTTTTTGCGGCAGGTTTGGCAAAGGATGATTTCCTCAGGGGCAAATAGTCCCAAACTGCGCCGGGTGCCCGTCACCGACTGGCTTTTTTGCTGCGATAAAGCTAGTGTATGAGCATTCAAAATCCCACGATGCGACTAACCTTGCCACCTGCGAGTTACCTTTGAAATATCTAGTCTCTTTCCGCACGACGCTTCGCATTTCGCGCTATCTGTTTCGCGCGTTGGCGCTGCTAATCTGGCTACTGGGCGCGGTGCTGACCACCTTCTACATCATTAGCGTACTTCACGATAAAGAGAACAAGGTACGGCAGGAATTTGCTGGCAACTACGGCACAATTGACTGGTACGTTCGCCTCTCAGCGGGCAAGATGCGCGAGCTTAAGTTCATCGCTGAAAACCACCTCACCAGCGCCAGCGCCGGGGGAGAAGCCTCGGATCGGTCAACGGCAGGAAAGACGATTCAACCGCAGTTTACCCCCCTTTTTTCCAGTGATGACTGCACCGCCATGAGCGCGACCTGGCGCAACTCACTGGACTCACTCAGTAACTATATCAATTACTGGAGGAGTCATTTCGCCTCATCTTATGAGCTCAACCGGGTGTTCCTCATTGGTGGCGATAACAAGTGTCTGGCGGATTTTGCTATTGGTAACAACGTTAACCGCGATAACAGCCTCAAGCTGTTGCAGGAAAACCTTCAGCGCTACCGCAACAGTTCGGAAGAGGAGCGTCGCAACCCGGTCTACTGGGTAAACAGCAGCGCCCAGCCAGGCGTAGGAAACTTCTCTGTTATCATGCCGATCTACGTGGCGGATAAACTTCAGGCCCTGCTGGGCGTCGAGCAAAATATCCAGCTTGATGCGTTTATTCAGCCCGGTAGCCTGCCCGTCACGGCAACGATTACGGATGAAAATTACGCTCCGCTCCTGACCTCGCGCCGGGGCGGTTTGGGCTTTTCATTAAATGAATTGCCTGATGATAAAACCTGGTTTGGCTATCTTGACGGTTACCGTCAGCTGGTGCTGAAAAAACCGTTGCCACCGTCGAATCTTAACGTGGTGTGGTCGGTCTCTACCGATGTGCTGGTCGATCAGCTCAAACTGATGATGATCAATGCCCTGTTGCTGAATATCCTGAGCGCCATCCTGCTGTTTACGCTTGCCTGGCTGTTTGAGAGACGCATGTTTTTGCCAGCGGAAGAAAACGCACACCGGCTGGAAGAGCACGAGCAGTTCAACCGTAAAATTGTCGCTTCAGCGCCGGTAGGGATCTGCATTTTACGCACCAGCGATGGTACCAATATTCTCAGTAACGAGTTGGCACACAACTATCTGACGCTGCTGACGCAGGAAGACCGTAAGCGATTAAATGAGATCATCGGCGGGCAGCAGGTTAACTTTGTTGATGTCCTGACGGGCAGTAATACTAACCTGCAAATCAGCTTTGTGCATTCCCGCTACCGCAATGAAAACGTGGCGATCTGTGTGCTGGTGGATGTTTCCGCCCGCGTGCGCATGGAGCAATCCTTACAGGAAATGGCCCACGCGGCAGAGCAGGCCAGCCAGTCGAAATCCATGTTCCTGGCAACGGTCAGTCACGAACTTCGTACGCCGTTGTATGGCATCATTGGTAACCTGGATCTGCTGCAGACGCGGCAGCTGCCGAGCGGTATAGACTCGCTGGTGACCGCGATGAATAACTCTTCCAGCCTGCTATTGAAGATCATCAGCGATATTCTCGACTTCTCCAAAATTGAATCGGAACAGTTGAAAATAGAGCCGCGACCTTTCTCGCCGCGCGAAGTGATCACCCATATTGTCGGAAACTATCTCTCCCTGGTGGTGAAGAAGCGCCTGACGCTTTACTGCTATATCGAGCACGATGTTCCGCAGGCACTTGATGGTGATCCTCTGCGACTGCAGCAGGTGATTTCTAACCTGCTGAATAACGCCATTAAATTCACCCATACGGGCTGTATTATTCTGCATGCCTATGTCACACAAGGCTATCTGGCGTTCCGCACGCGTGATACCGGTGTGGGTATTCCGGCTAAAGAGTTGACCCGACTGTTTGATCCCTTTTTCCAGGTGGGCAACGGCGTACAGCGTAATTTCCAGGGGACCGGATTGGGGCTGGCGATCTGTGAAAAACTGATCAACATGATGGACGGTGACATTGAGGTTGAGTCTGAGCCGGGAATGGGAAGCCAGTTTATTGTCCGTATTCCGATCTACAACGGTAAACAGCCTTCCATTCCGCTGCTGGACGGCTTACAGGATAAGAAAATCTGGCTGGCGATGCGCAATGAATATCTGGCGCAGTACCTTGAACGGCTGCTAAAGCAGCATGGTATCCAGGTTGCTGAATATCAGGCCCAGCCGGGCAGTGATGATGTGGTGCTGACAGATTACGTGCCCGACATCCACGCGCCAGTGCGGGCGGTTATCACTTTTGACGGTTCGCACGTGGACATGCCTCGTGAGCCTCAGACGGGACGCTGGATCCACAGCACGGCAACCCTGCATGAGTTACCCACGCTGCTGGCGCGCATTTACCGGATTACGGTTGACGCGGAGGTGAATGATGGCCTGGCGCTCGACGGTCCGGTAGAAGAGAAAATTCATAATGACGACATTATGGTACTGATCGTTGACGATCATCCTATCAACCGTATGCTGCTGTCAGAACAGCTTGGCACCCTGGGTTATCAGGTCAAGACCGCCCAGGACGGCGTCGATGCGTTAAACGTTCTCAGTCGTAATAACATCGATATCGTGCTTACCGATGTCAACATGCCGAATATGGATGGCTATCGCCTGACGCAGCGGCTGCGCCAGCTGGGGCACGTGTTCCCGGTAGTCGGCGTCACCGCCAACGCGCTGGCAGAAGAAAAACAGCGCTGCATGGATGCAGGGATGGACAACTGTTTGTCGAAGCCGGTGACCTTAGACGTGTTGAAAACAACGCTGGGCATTTATGCAGAGCGGGTACGGAAAACGCGGGTAGGGTAGCAGGGAAAAGAGGCGGTGCGAAACGCACCGCCTGAGGACTTAATCTTTATCGATTTGTGTCGCACTGACGGACGACAGGTAGTTGAGCAGGGCGATATCATTATCCACGCCCAGCTTCATCATGGCCGATTTTTTCTGGCTACTGATGGTCTTAATACTGCGGTTCAGCTTCTTGGCAATTTCGGTCACCAGGAAACCTTCAGCAAAGAGGCGTAATACTTCGCTCTCTTTAGGTGACAGACGTTTATCGCCATAGCCGCCCGCGCTGATTTTCTCCAGCAGTTTGGCGACGCTTTCCGGCGTATATTTCTTGCCTTTCTGCAGTGCCGCCAGCGCTTTTGGCAAATCGGTTGGCGCCCCCTGTTTCAGGACAATGCCTTCAATATCCAGATCCAGCACCGAGCTCAGAATGGCTGGGTTATTGTTCATTGTCAGAACAATGATGGACAGATCGGGATAGTGACGTTTGATATATTTAATCAGCGTAATACCGTCGCCGTATTTTTCCCCTGGCATAGAGAGGTCGGTGATCAGGACGTTCGCATCAAGTTTGGACAGGTTGTTGATTAGCGCCGTTGAATCTTCAAATTCACCTACAACGTTAACCCACTCAATTTGTTCCAGAGACTTTCGGATACCGAAAAGAACAATTGGGTGATCATCGGCAATAATTACATTCAAGTTATTCATCTTATTGGTTACCTTGCTGCAGCAGTTGATTGACATAAGCGTCAATATTACTGGTGGTATTTTTAATGTTTGAATCGTCACATACTTTGATGTGGTGTTCTAACGCTTCACAAAGCTGTTTGCCCGGTGTCAAATTGAGCATAGCAAACACGCCCTTAAGGCGATGAGCTGTCTGAGCAAGCGAGGCATAATCTGATATCGCTGACTCAGTATACAATCTCTTTACATCATCCGGTACTGTCTCAGTAAACAGCTGGAAATAGCCTCCACTTAACAGTGCCGTGCCGGCGTCATCTTCAGTGTCATCCTCCATCACATCGTGGGACAATTGCTTCTCAATCAGTGCCAGCAAGGCATCAAGTAATGCATTGCTGAGATTGAAATTGACGCGATACTGTTGGTCGTTTAAAGCATGATGGCCAGGTTCATCCTCCGCCAGCAATAAAGCCCAGCCGCTGAGTTTGCTGGGATCGTCAGTAATCTGTACATCGTGATCCTGGCCTGAGATACGTTCATCCGGCGTCAGGCAGCGTGCGCCCCAGTTCTCCAGATGGCGACAGACGATCTTGTGCACGTCTTCAACGGCAATCTCAACCAGGGCGGTAATCCCTTCGAGAATCTTCTCTTGATCGTCTTCGTGCTTCTCTTCAAGCGTGAGCGGAAGCTGAATGTTATATCGGGTGCCAATGTCCGCCTTGGCAACGATTTCCAGGCTGCCGCCCATTTGCTTGCACAGCTGTTTGCACAGGAAAAAGGCCATGCCCGAAGCCTGACCATAACGATCCTGGCTGGTATCGCCCAGGAACGGAAAATCGACATTGGCCAGTTCATCGATCGTGAGCCCAGCTCCCGTATCCACCAGCTCGATATAGAGGCGGTCAGGGTGCTGTTCGGCGGTTTTTACCTCAAGGGTAATCTTGCCCCAGCGCGTGGTGATCAGGGCATAGTGCATTAGCGTCGTCAGCACTTTGCGCAGGGCACGGCGATCGCCAAAGCGTACTTCATCGTTCGGCTGATGATTATTCACCACCAACGATAACCCTTTACGACGCAGCAGTGGCAGGCTTTCCAGCGCGATTTCGTCCAGAAGTTCCTGCAGATTAAACACACTGGCGTCAGGCGACCAGTCGTGCGCTTCAAGGCGATTCAGCAGCACAATATCGTCGACCAGACGTGCCAGTGACTGGCTCTCATCCAGAATATCCAGCACGCTTTCGTCATTCTCTCGCTGGCTCAGGTGCACCAGCTGCGAGACAATTTTTTCCAGCGGCTGATTTAACGCGTGACCAAGATGATGCAGCAGTTGCTGACGCATCTGGTGGTTGCGATCTAACACCTGTTGCGCTTTTTGCAGTTTCTTGTTCACCAGCAGCTCGCGATCCTGATCGCGCATCATGAACAGTTGGGTATGCGGAGACAGCACGCTTCGTGCGTGACGAATCTCATACACTTCATTGTTGATGGTGGCTTGCAGTACGCCCTGATGCTGGTCGGACATATTGATGATTTTCTGCAGATTCAGGTGAGGCAAAAGATGCTCAGCGATTTTATTGCTCAACAGCGTGCGGTTACTGGCAAAATCATAGACCAGCAGGCCAACGGGCAAACTGGCCACAATCTCCTGATTGAGCACCCGGAGCGAATCCAGCTCGGCGCTTTGATTCTCACTGGGTCGCAGAGACTGCTGACGTAGCAACAACATGCCGCTAAGCGAGAGTAAAAACAGCACCAGGTTAATCAGCAGCGGCCACATCAAATTATGTGCGCTGTCGAGCAACAGGCGTAAGAGCGGCACACGGTAAACCAGCTGTAGCGATGTACTGGGTAGTGCAGCGGCGATTTCAATATCGTGATTGACCAGGGCTACCTGTGTGGTTTCAACATCGTCCTGATTGCTGCTGGCGTTGTTATTCAGCGTGGCATCCTGACGCAGCTGGAAATTCTCCACCGGCATATTCAGGGGAATTAAGTCGTTGATAGGCAAATCAAATGCCACCACGGTCGCCAGATGACCGGGCTGATTAAACGTGGTGCGCAACGTAAAATAGTGGTCGTTCTGAAAGGCAAGATGGCGAAGGGGAGAAAAGCTTTCACGCTCATCCAGCGCATTGGCCTGCTGCAGCATTTCAGCACGTCGTGCCTCAACCAGAGAACTGATGGCATTCTCTTTGTAACGCGTCGTCATGTCTTTCAGCGGCAGGGTGGAGATCATGATCAGGCTGTTGTCCTGACCATTTAAAAAGTACATGGACCAGGTCGGCGTTTCTGCACCCCATAAGGTGTCCAGATAGCTGGACATTCGCATCGACATATCCAGCGTGCTGCTGTCATGGGACCCGAAAATCAGCGCTTCGGTTTTGCGGCGCGTTTTTTCCAGATAGTAGACATCCGGACGCAGGCGCGTCTCTTGCAGATTACTGGCAGGAGGCGTACCGGCAGCACTGGTCGACAGGTTTTCATAAATCTGCCAGGTAACGAAACGGTAGGCATCAATACGTTTCTGAATATCTCGCGCCATATCCGCCATGGCGTAACGTTTGTCGGTCAACCAGGCATTGACGGAGTTTTGCACCATAAAGCCTAGCGCCAGTAACAGCACCAGATTAAATACGATAAAAAAGCGAGTGACATTGCCGGATGTCAGCGGAAACTTATACAACATAGCGTCTCAGATACCTGAATTATCGCGCAACGTTGCGCGCACTGACAGCCACAGCCAACAATAACAGTGCTATGAGTAAAAACGCACCGCTAAGGCTAATCCATTGAGAAATGAACCCGATCAACGCCGGACCAGAAAGAATACCTGCATATCCCAACGTTGTCATGGCGGAAATCGCCAGGTTAGCCGGCATATCATGCTGGTTACCTGCCGCATTGAACAACATCGGCACGGTATTCGATAATCCAAAGCCGACCAGTAAGAACGCCAGCAATGAAGCTTCGGGCCATGGGAGGAGCACCGCTAATGCCATTCCTGATGCCGCCGCCAGCGCGCCCACCAACATGACAGGATAACGGCCGAAGCGATGAATAATTTTATCCCCGCTAAAACGCCCAACTGTCATGGCAACGGAAAACAGCGCGTAGCCGAGCCCGGCATGCGCGGTCGTCATCACAGGGTTTTGCAACAGCAGGAGTGCGCCCCAGTCGAGCACGGCGCCCTCTGCTAAAAACAGAATAAAACACAGCATGCCCAGAAAGGCGACGCGTCCACGTGGAATGACCAGCCACGGCTGATCGGGCTGGTGCAAACGCTGATTCATAAAGGTGGGGATTCGCCACAACAACAGCACCATCATCACGGCCATCACGATCAGCACGGAAAGCAGTGGCGTCAATCCCAGGCTCAACAGCAGGCTGACCGCCCCGGCACCCAGAATACCGCCCAGGCTAAAAAAAGCATGAAAGCCTGACATCATCGGCTTGCCAGCCGCTTTTTCCACTTCAACGGCCTGATAATTCATGGCGACGTCCAGCATGCCCAGTCCGGCACCAAACAGCATCAACGCGGCGGCCATGAAAAGATGCGTTTGCACCGTGGCGAGCAGCGGCATCATACATAACACCAGTAGCGTTGAAAATATCATCACTGTACGGCAGCCAAAGCGCGCTACCAACGTGCCGGTTACCGGCATCGCGAGCAATGAACCGATACCCAGACACAGCAACAGGGCCCCCAGGGAAGCACCATCTAAATGCAAGCGATCGCGTGCATAGGGCACCAGTGGCGCCCAGGCTGACATTCCCAGGCCATTGATCAAAAAAATGATGCGTGTGCCCCCGCTCAGGCGGCGGTCAGAGGGAGTTGATTTTGCGGCATCCAATGCTGTCATGGCCCTAATTCATCAGTAGCAAAGCAGAAAAGTGTAGCATTAATTGGCTGCAAAACGCTGTGAGAACACAGGTTTAACAGGTTTTCCGGACCGCTTTTATCAGCCCTGTCAGCGGCCAGTGTACCGACTTTTACCGCGACAAATTTTTTTTCCAGAACTTTCCTGGCATAACCCGCGGGTAAACCCTGCACCGGCCCTCTTTCAGGAACGATCTGCATCACAGTTTAGTGATGTGAATTGCTTAGCTGAACTTCAGTATCGGGCAGGAACCCAGAAAACAAAAAAATAGAGACATTTCCGGCACTTTTGCAATTTACTGGAAATATTTAGCAATATTTTGACATGCAATAACATGCATTCCGCCTTTTTCCTCCCTAATAAATCACAAAAATTGCTAATGTTATTTTTATTAATTCATAAATAAAACTGCATCTTATGATTGATTTTTAAACGCAGACAGTTAACTATTGATTGCACGATGTTGCCATTTGTGAGCATCGATTA
>JACCDS012510380.1_pt1 | contig 12835 bp, 7 predicted proteins | sample 7446441 | NCBI WGS metagenome assembly JACCDS01 (sample SAMN15323445, study PRJNA562643) | freshwater metagenome | isolation source: river surface water | place: USA:Blue River Watershed | collected 2017-08-17
ACCTGGGCGAAAACCAAATCTTGGAAATCATCCAAAGTGCGTGGTGCTCGGTGTTTTTTGTGGATGAGAACCAACGGGTGACGCTGAAGGACATCGGTTCGAAGGCATCGATCCGCGAATGGGCCCACAAGCAAGGTGCTGAGGTGCACGAAATGGCGTTGGAGAGTCAGTTCCGATGCGGCGGCAGCGATGGCTATTTGGCTTGGTTGGATCATGTGCTGGATATCCGGACAACGGCCAATACGGACTTGAACGATGTTGGCTACGATTTTGGGGTATGCGATACGGCAACGTCGCTCCGAGCGATGATTGAGGCCAAGAACGGCGAACCCAATACCAAGGCGCGATTGGTGGCGGGATACTGTTGGAAATGGAACAGCAAAACGGATGCATTTGCTTACGACATTGAGTTTCCGGAGGAGGGATTTCAGATGCAGTGGAATTTGGCGTCGGACAGCAGTTTGTGGATCATGAAAGAGGATTCGATCAATCAGGTGGGCTGCATACACACATGTCAGGGCTTGGAAATCGACTATGTGGGTGTGATCATTGGTCCGGATTTACTGATTCGCGATGGCAAGGTGGTTACGGATCCTAGCAAGCGGGCGAGTTCAGACAAGAGCGTTTTCGGCTGGAAGAAGCGGATGAAGGAAGCCCCGGAGCAGGCCACTGCGGAGTTGGATTTGATCATCAAGAACACCTACCGCACGCTGATGACCCGCGGGATGAAGGGCTGTTATATCTTCTCGGAGGACGAGGAAACAAGGAATTGGTTTGGGGGGAATTAGGAACGATACAATTATGACCTACGATGCGATAAAAAAGTATTTGCTGCAGCAAATGAAAATGAGTCACGTGTATCAGCCCGTGATGCTGAAGCGTTTGCTCATTGGACATGGTTCTGCAAAAGTGGAAGAGATTGCTCTGGATTTGGTTCAGAACGATTTAAGTCAGATTGAATATTATACGGAGCGCGTCCACAATATGGTGGGACGGGTATTGAGGAAGAATGGGTTGGTGGATCGCGACAAGAGCATTTATCAACTCAAAGATTTTCAAACGCTAAACAACCACGAGATTCAAGAATTGATTGAAATATGCGATACGAAAATCAAGGACTACATTCAAAAAAGAGACCTCTCTATTTGGGATCATCGCAGGCGGAACCGCAAACCCATCGATGGCAGTATTCGATATCAGGTTCTAAATCGAGCGCATAACCGATGCGAATTGTGCGGCATTTCATCGGACATCAAAGCACTGGAGGTAGACCACATTGTTCCTAAAAATTGGAATGGTGCAGATGATTTACACAATTACCAAGCCTTGTGTTATTCTTGCAACGCAAACAAACGTGATACCGATGATACTGATTTCAGAGACCGGGGGAAGGTTTTTGAATGTCGCGAAACATACTGCGTATTTTGTCATCCAGACCGCGAAAAAATTGCTGAAAACAATCTGGCCTATGCGATCAAAGACGCCTACCCTGTTAGCGTTGGGCATACGCTTATCATTCCGAAGAGGCATTTTGATAGTTACTTTGACATCACACAGCCGGAATTGAATTCGGCTCAATCATTGATCAAAGAACTTCAACCCAAACTCATCGCATCCGATTCATCTATCACTGGTTACAACATCGGAATCAACCAAGGCGTTGATGCTGGACAAACGATATTCCACTGCCATATGCATTTGATTCCAAGGCGGAAAGGCGATATCGAAAATCCCAGAGGTGGCGTTAGGAATTTGTTGGGAATAACAGGGTTTTATTGATCACTTCCTAAATAGGCATTAAAATACTCATATAAATTCTGCGGGCATTCATGTTCTAATTCCCATGTAATTTGAACTACGCTTTTACCATCGATTTTCCCTTCAATAAAATTAGGATTACCCGCCGGCCTCAATCTACCCATACAATAGAAATCATTTTCTAGTTTTGACTTCTGGATAAACAACATCACAGGACGAGAATCATAATCGTTTTCAACAAAAGTCCTTATATCTTTACTATTAATGTCTCGACTGTGTTTAGACATCCAATGAAACTGTTTTTGATCAATAAAATAATCTTCGTACTGAGTCGCCTTTGAGATTTTCATATCCTTTTTCAATGTCACAAATAGCGGAATTATATTAGAATAAATTTTGTAGCCAAAAATCACAGCTTCTTCATTTGCTTTGAGATTGGCAATGCGGGAAAAGTCCTTTCGAGAATACTTCGAATACAATTCGAAGCCAATATCACGTATTCCTGAATTCGTATTTCTCTTGTAATATTCTATTCCAAATTTTACGTTATCCACAAACAGATCCATAAAGAATGGATTCACAGTCAAAGCCGCATTAAACTCTTCAGTTAAATTAATAACGCCACCCTTATTTTCCATTATAAAATCAGGTACTTTGTGATTTTTGTTAAATCGAAAATTTAAGTTATTCAAGGCGGATTCTATGTCTTCATCTGAGAACTTAATATTGAATTCAGCTTCCAATTCTGACAAATCAGCTAGATTGAAATGACCATTAATGAGTAATTTATCCAAAATTGCAGACTCTATAACCCGTTTACCATTATTAACTTCCATACTGAGGTAATCTAATATTTTTAAATCATCCTCATTCAGCTTTGTAGAACTAAGCTCCTTATTAACTAAATATCTAGCATACGATTTACTATAACTAACAAACGTATATGGATCTCTTTCATCCTCAAAAAGGAAATCACACATCAATGGGATTCTTCCAAGTTTTCGTTTTAAATAGTCATAATCAGAATCTAAGAATTTCTTTTGGTTTAATGACGTTGCGTCAATCGATTTGAAGATTTGTTCTTTAGCAATTAAATCGAAATTTATTGTTGAGGAAATTGGAGTGTGTTGATCAATATTTACCATCAATCTCCTCAATTTATCTTTATTAAACGAACGATCACCAAATAGTGCAACAGGTATTAAAAAATTCTTTTCCTCGTAGTTCCCAATAAAATCAAGGACGGTTAAAAATTCTTTTCCCTTAGCTTTACGTAAGCCACGACCCAACTGTTGAACGAACACGATGGCCGACTGTGTAGGCCTTACCATAACAACTTGGTTAACCTTGGGAATATCAATACCTTCATTTAGAACATCTACGCTAAATAAATAATCCAGTTTTTCATCCGAGCCTTGAAGTTCCAATCGATCAAAATAATCATCTCTAAGATTGATGGGAGTATCGCCATCGATAACCTGAACTCGATACCCGTTTTTTGCGAAATAATCAGCCAAGAACCTACAATGATTTAAACCAGAACAAAAAACCAAACCGCTGACAACTTCACTGTCAGCGCCATAATATTTGACCTTATCTAAAACATGCTTTGCTTGTTCTAAATATTCTAAGGCATTAAATTCATCAATCTTGCCCTTACGATTATCTAATTTAATGTCTGTAATCCCATAATAATGAAAGTCACACAACAAATCGTCCTTCATCGCTTGATTCAATCGGATTTCATGGGCAATATTATTGTGGAACAATTTGAAAATATCGTACCCATCAGTTCTCTCAGGTGTGGCTGTCATACCCAACAAAAATTTAGGTTTGAAATAATCAATAATCATTTGATAGCTTGATGAACCGCTTCGATGTGTTTCATCAATCACTATATAATCAAATTGTTCGGGATCAAACTTCTCTATATGTTCCTTACGACTTAATGTTTGTATGGTCGCAAATATGTAATCATTTTGAGTGTCTGTAAATTCACCAGAATATAAACCCATTTTAATATCACTGGGCATTATTGACATAAACGTTTCCATGGCAGCTTTCGCAATACTTCGTCTATGAACAATAAATAAAAATCTCTTGGGATTGTAACTTTTCACATCAAAAGCCGATAGATAGGTTTTTCCGGTCCCAGTTGCTGAAATAATCAGCGCTCTTTTCGCACCATTTTCACGCAAGTTCTTTAAATTATCCAATGCCTTTATTTGCATTGAATTAGGAACAAAATCCATCGAATACTTGGCCTGTTGATCAGGTTCAGATATGTGAGGTTTGATTGTTTTGTTCTGAACGTAAAGTGCTGTATACCAATGTAGAATTTCGGGTGTTAAACGTTGGGCCCTTTGCCATGTGTAATTAAATTCTTTGTTGATTTGATGGTATATGTCTCCAGCAGAACTCGAAATAATTTGCAAATTCCATTCGTTATTTTTCGTCAAGGCTTGCCGTGTTAAATTACTACTACCAACAATTATATCATGGTAATTATTCTTACTTACAACATAGCACTTGGCATGAGAATCCAAATCGCGGATTAAACGAACCTCTAAATTTTTAAACCGCATCAATTTGGATAGTGCTAGTGGCTCAGTAAAAGACTGATAGCTGGATACTATGATCTTACCTTTAATATTGCGTTCATCAAGCTCAATTAAAACACCTCTAATTTGCTCCAAACCAGAACTCGTAACAAAGGCTACGTTAATAAAATACTCATCACAGATTGTTAGAGAAGTTCTCAGAACGTTCTTCATTAAATCATTCGAATGCAGATTGTTTGTAATCAATCTAGGAGATAAAAAACCCTTCTGATTTTTTCCTGAATCTAGAAAACCAAATTCAAGTGATTCTGTGAAAGTCATATCAAAGCAATTCCAATATTGGTAAATCAGCGGCTGCCCAATCAAGTGAATCCATTTCATGGCGTTCTAACCACTTGTAATCGATGTGCTCTGACAAAGTAATTTCTGAAGAATTTGGCTCACACAAATAAGCATGCATAATGAGTCGAAAATCGGGATATAGATGATCAACAGTTATGATTTTTTGACAAATCTTGTTCAAAGTAATATTCAATTCTTCATGTAGTTCTCTGACTAAAGCGTCTTCCTCTGATTCACCTGATTCAATTTTTCCGCCGGGAAATTCATATTTGTGATGAATGTATTCATATTTATTTGCCCCTCTTTGAACACATAAATACTTATTCTCAAATTTCAAAACTCCAGCTACTACTTCAATAGTCTTCATGAATAGGGCAAATTAATAAAAGTAAGTTTGATTACCAGGGCATTTATATCCCACACGAAGAATTTATTAACTTGGACTAAAAAAACAACAAGACAACTAACCAGAGTACATCATTGATTTTTTATTCTTTTTCAAACCCAATCCTCGCTAAAGGAACTTTACATTCAACGCCGAGTTTTTCATTATACCAGAATACGACATAGGCAACTTTGGCCTTAGCAATTTTATAGCCCATTGACTCCAGTCTTAACAATTTTTCTTGGAATCGCTTGGAGAACAATATCAAATTCCGACCTCCAACCACGTTTAAACCTCGCGCTGTACCATTTGCAAATGAAATTTCACCATAATGTAATTCATCGCCCGTTTTGATAATGTTCATCAACTTCATAGTGAATTGATTGTTGTACATGTCCAATTGCACATCTCCCAAACTCAACTCCATTTCTAACTCAATGGGAGCAGTGTAGGAATTTAAATCTTTCTCCCTATGAATAGACAAGTCCAACCCCAACTCAGTGAATAAACCACCATTTTCATGAATCACCAGCGTATTTTTGGCTCTCGTTGCAGCCACATACAGCAATCGAACTTGCTCATCAGAATCCAACTTGAAATTCTCCAATAATAGATAAACGTGATCGAACTGCTTCCCCTTTGATTTATGCATGGTTGAAACATACACCTTGTTATCCTGGGGATTCAACGCATCTTCCATGTTTATGGCTTGGATAAACCCACGCCAATCCTGGTAATGGTACCTCGGACCGCACTTGCTGATATAAGTATCCAAAATTGAGATACACAAATTCAAATGGGGATTTTGAGCCAATTCACGCATTACCTCTTCTTTGGTCAGCAGCAACCCATCCAAGGTCAATATGCCATTGGGAAGGCGTTTTTGAATCAACCATTCATCTATTGTTCTGATTTCAATCAACTTAGACAAATTAAACCCTGACATTCCCGCAACCAACTGGGCATCTATCCCCTTGCCTTTAAGATAACTCGACACTGTCAATGCGTGGTTATTCGTTGGTGTAAGTATCGCAATTGTCCCACTTAGCTTTTGACCAATCAAATCATGGTACAATGGTTCAATCAGATATTCGCTTGTATGTCGAACTATTTTAATTAATCCGTCATCTGATTGAGACGCCGTCAATAATTTATCTGATTTGATTCGCGATTTAACTTTTCGAATCAGTTCGCTGCTTAGCTCAACGATATTGTCTTTGCTCCTATAATTGACCAACAAATCAAATCGCTCTGTTTCCGGCTCAGCCAAAAACTGCTGCATGTATTTGATATCAGAACCGCGAAATTTATATATATTTTGATCGTCGTCGCCAACCGCGATTATCCTTAGTCGCTCCGCCTTTTTTCGAATTGCAGATACCAAGTTCCATTCGATTTCATTGACATCTTGAAACTCATCCAACAACAAGACCGATTTATTGGCGATCAAACTCAAATCGATTTCTTCATTTTCAATGGCTTTTGTGGTGAGCTCTATAACATTTTGAATTTTATCGAAGTCACCCAACTGTCCAAGCAGTTCGAAACAAAACCCATGAAACGTCGCAATTTTGATAAACCGCCCCAATTCGGGAATTAATTGAAACACGCGCGAACGAAACTCCATCGCTGCCGCTTTAGAGAACGTGAGCATTAAAAATTGCTCCGGTTTCACATCCTCCATGGTTAGCAAACTCGCAATTTTACGAACTAACACTTCGGTTTTTCCAGAACCCGGTCCTGCAGTAACCAAAATCTGATCTCGTTCAGTTTTTACCACATTTAATTGGTTCACATCGAGGCCACCAAACAATTCCTCAAATCGTTGTGCCGTCATTGGTCTGCGAAGCTCTCGCTGTTTTGCACGAGGGAAATAGGCATTCAAGAACTCTGAATAATCCAATGAAAAATAATCACTGACGAATTTCATTGCGTTTCTGTAATCAGCAACGCAACGCTTGGCATACTCTCCTACAATATGAATCTGCTGGGTTTTATGCTTGTAAAAGCCCGACAATTTGGCGTAATCCTCCTTATTATACTGGCTGTTATTATTTGTATTAATCCTTTCGATGTTATAGCGTTTATGGAACACCATAAACCCGCCTTCTAATTTGATCGAATGGATATGGTTTAGATATAAAAGGCCTTTTTCTATCTCTTGTGTCGTAGGCGCGACAGCATTAAGTAGATCATTTTCAATTGCTTTTTTCAATTCCAAAATGGAAAACTCAACGGCAAAATCTTGCTTAACGAAATCTTGACTTTGTTTTGCTTGGTTTGATTTTAATTCTGTTAGGAGATTCACAACGAGTGACTTGCGGCTTTCAAAGGCCGATTTGATTTCCTCTATTGTGCGATTCCATTTGAGTTTATAAATCTGTCGTTCTCGATCAACGCGAGTTTTGGAGATGTACCCTAATTTCTCCCACCACACAAATACAGTAAGAATATCTGATATCTCAGAATTTTGTACAATACTATTCAACAACTGTTGATTCAGTTCCCTGAGAACAAACTGCTGTGACCCCGTTGGAAGGATATTGAGTAGACATTGCTCAATAGAGAGCATTTTAAGCAAAATTGTCTCGGCATTGTTGCGTGACCTTGAAACATCTAAAAAGGCGGTAAGATCTTTTCTGTCATCCAACACACCAACACTTCGCAGCAACTCCACTGTCTCTTGAACCTCTTGTGCTTTAAGTCCAAGTGCATTGGCTATGTAGTCGATTTGACATTCGTCGTCTTTGATTAGACGCTGAATTACACGCGAACAATTTTCTTTTTGTTTATCAGTTAATCCAACTGCTTGATTAATTTTCTCTACCGCCAGATCCACTTTTTTGATGGTTAAACTATTGGCGTAGATTTTTGTATTGTTGTGTGTTCTTTTGATATATCCGCGATCTTCGAGAGCGGCTATGGATGCGGTAACTTTATTTTCGAGATCACGAACATCTGTTTCCCAACCTGCAGCTTTGGCCAGATCAAATGCGGATTGAGACAATCGATCTCTAAGTCGTGTTTGATTTTTAATGGCTCTCCATATCTGTGCAATTTCCTTTTGGTTCAACTTGCTATTTTGGAGCAAAGCGAAGTGCTTATTCAAATCTTCTTCGTTGAAGAGTATGAAACACTGTGCTTGTATTTTATCGTCTCTACCTGCTCGTCCAGCTTCTTGAATATAGTTTTCGAGTGAGTCAGAAATATCGAAATGGATGACTCTTTGAACGTCTGACTTATCTACCCCCATACCAAAAGCAGACGTCGCTACTATAACGTCGACTTTATCTTGCATGAAACTATTTTGATTCTTGACTTTTTCTTCCTTCTCCAATTTCCCGTGAAAGACGGTGCAAAGGATACCTGATTTTTGAAGAACAGAGGCGACAGCCATAACTGTTTTAACCCGAGAACAGTAAATAATCGTGGGGGCATTGGAATCACGCACAAGCGTGATCAGCTTCTCCATCTTTTCTTCAGGCGATGAAACTGAAACAACTGTATAAGCTAAATTCACACGTTCTGCTCGTGAAACGAACTCCAACAAATCCAAATCCAAGCGGGATTTGAAGTAATTTCTAATATCCTGAATTACCTGTGGTTTTGCGGTAGCGGTAAAACATGATACCGGTATCGGGGAATTGTTTTCTTGAAGCTTTTTTATAAAATCGCCGATGAAAAGATAATCTACTCGAAAATCCTGACCCCAGGCAGAAAAACAGTGTGCTTCATCAATGACAAACCTTGCAATTTTGCGACTCTGTAAAACTCGAAACATTGTTGCCGACCGCAAAGATTCTGGCGAAACATACAACAAATGCACTCCACCGTTTATTACACGATCAATAGCTTGTTCACGCTCCAATACAGATAATAGACTCGAAATAAAGACCGCTTTTACATTGTGATGTCGGGTTTCTAGCACATCAACTTGGTCTTTCATTAACGACACCAAGGGGGAAATAACCACAGTTAATTCGCGTTTCAAGTCGCCTCGCATCATGGCAGGTAGTTGATAGGTTAATGATTTACCACCGCCAGTTGGAAACACAGTAATAAATGATTCTCCACGCAACTCTGCCGAAACGGCTTTCTCCTGTAAACTTATTGGTCCATCACCCGGAAAATATCTAAAATCCGAATATCCAAAATACTCTGATAGTGCGGATTTTGGATTCAGCTTTGATTGACAATATTCACATTGTGGATCACCACACTCTGTAAAGCGAACCTTATCCAAAACCAATTGTGTATTGCTGAGATGATTCAGCGCCCATTTTGATAATATGGAATCTTCATTGGCCCTAATGAGAGAGAGTGCGTATGATAGCTCTACAGGGTGATTTTCTATTAGCCATTTCCAATTCACATTGGAACAAACCTTACCGTGAAAAACATTGATGATTAGTCCTTCCAGATGTTGTTCCACGGGTTGGGACTTGACATACTTGAGAAATCCATCATAATGTGGGTGATCTTGGAGCAGTTTTATGAGCACACTCTGCCATTTTGCATCCAACATGATAAACTGAATCACAAAATCATGTAGATACTCTGCGGCAATTTTAGAATCTAAAACAGGATTGTTTTCATCACGATGACCAAACGCCTTGTAACTTTTCGAAAGACTGTGATAGGGCTTTGAAGGAAATAATAATGGGGACCAAAGCAGTGTATCGATAAAATTTTTACCTGATAGAATCAAATTGAAATTTGATTCTATCAAAGGCAAATCATGTTCAATGATATTATGCCCGCAAATGAAATCGGCTTCAATAATCCATGGATTTACAGCAGATATTTCTTTCCCCCTATATTCTTTTGTTCCATAAACGACAGCAAATTCACTAACTTTTTTAGTCTTTGGATCAGCTTCAAGGTCTAAATACAATACTGTATACAAGTGCAGATTAAAAATTAAATAAGAATCCCCGATTGCATTGTGTTAAATAAAATCACCGCAATATATGAGAAGATTTTAATTCCATCACAATTTTCTAAAACTGTGGTTTTGAAGTGCCAAGTTTGAACAACTAACATTGGGGGTTTTGCCAAATTATTCCCGATTCGCATTCTAAGAAAACTGCAAAGTATAACATTAGCTACATTTCAAATCAATAAAAAACGGAAAATCGCAAAAACACCCTTTGTAATTTACGGATTATCGCAAAAAATTCATTCATCCATCCACCTCCAATAAATTAACATTGTGCATGATTAAGTTTACAAGTCGCAGAATTGTTTTCACCTCACTGATCCTACTGCTAACCCAAGGTTGCTCCGTAAACAAGCGATACCACAATACTGGTTTGAATATTCAATGGAATTGGCAATTGAAGCCAAACAAACCAGTCGTAAAAATCGGTCTCGGCAATAAAAAACCATCAGAACAAACCAAACCGATATATAAAACAGTAATTCCACTAAAAGAGAACGACCGTTCTTTCGTTGCGATGGTACCGGCTGTTTCTGCCCCACTGAAAACTGACCTCATGAATCCACAGACGAAGCCCCAAAACAACTTATTGTTTCAAAGCAACCAAGTGTATTCTGGAACTATGATCAAATTATCGAAAATCACAAGAGACCCTTCGCCCGCTGATAAAAAATCGAACACTAAAAAATCAGGAATTGCAGCAGCGGTTACCGGCTTAGTATTGAATTCCATTGCATTTCTCAGTGGTGTATTAATTGCTGCCACCATTGGGATTGGTTGGGGTAGCGTTCAGGGGTTATTCTGGATACTTTGGATACTTGGTTGCATCCCATTGCTCACATTGGGGTTGGTATTTACCATTATAGGTGCGATTAAGATGAGTCGAGATAGCGACGATCCGTCGAATAAGAAATATATTTTATCTGCCGCAGCCATTTTCGCATTGTTGGGTGCCGTCATCATTTTTATCATCCTCTTGGGATCTTAAATCGATGATTTTTTAACCAAACTAACCCATTCGAATGCAGTATAGATTCCTCGGACTATTTATTTGAACCCACAGTATAAAACATTCCCACACTTACATTCTAAACGGGTAGATTATCATAAAAAAGTGCGCCGCGAACACCGTAAGCTGGAGAAACCAAAAACGATGGAGATACTCGACAAACAACATTTGAAATTATTTGAGAAGAATTAATTTAATTTGTTTTGAAACAATCCATGAGAGCAATATTCATAACCTTATCGGCGATTCTTATTTCTTTAAATCTGGGCGCCCAATCAGCAGAAAATCAGCACTTGTTGTTTAAAGGCGTACCAATCGATGGTACGCTGAGTGAGTATGTTGAGAAAATGAAGTTGAATGGGTTTACATTGTTAGACTCAACAAATTACGGAGCCATGTTTAATGGTGAATTTGCAAACTATCAAAATTGCAAAATTGGTGTGGGTACTTCAAATAAAAAAGATTTGGTCAGCACTGTTTTTGTTATGTTTCCAGAACGTGAGGAATGGAATGACCTTTATGGAGACTATAACCGACTCAAGCAAATGCTTTCCGAAAAATACGGGATCCCAAACGAATCGAAAGAAAAATGGGAAAATGATTATGAACCCTCGTTAGCATTCAGAATGTCGGCTATAAAACGCGGAGAGTGCAATTTCACAACAACCTTTGTTAAACCAAATGGCAAAATCCAATTGAGAATAGAACATCAAGATGCCACCTGTTTTGTTTTCCTTGGATACTTCGACAAAATCAACGGTGAGATCATGAAGGCGAAGGCCATTGATGATTTGTAAATGTTTCGATTTCCAAACACAACGAATCTTTTTCCCATCGTAACATATCCCAGCCCAGCCCCACAAAAATCCACCCAATATGAGATAAATTCGTAGGATGAGATCAATCCTTACCATCATCCTGCTTTTTGCATCAAAAGCCCTTTGCGCGCAATCTTTCCCGTTTTTCGCATTGGCCAACGGTGTCACCGTGATGAGCGATAAACCCGGTGTTCTCACCTTTACCGATTCTTCGGTTTCCGTAAGCATTGATGGCTCATCGGATAAACCCATCGCTTGGAAGGTGTTCTCTCGCGAAGGTGCAGTTTACAAATACAATGGCGGCGAATTCAAAGTATCCAAAGAATCAGGCAAACTAAACGGACAAAAATTCAATACCCTGATTTATCAAACCATGCCCAATGGCTTGGGTGGCACGCTCACACTGAAATACGTGTGTCTGATTAAAAAGTAACGACCGAGCCCCCAATCCCATGAAAAAACTGTTTTATATCGGTTTAATTGGACTGCTTCTGTTCGAAATCAGCAATGTCTATTTCATCATGCCCATGCCCGGCAGTCAGCAATTCAATTCACTGCCCCTCGCCTACTTTTTATACAGTTTTCGATGGCTTTTCAGGGTGACTTTTGCCTTCGCATTAGCACTCGGATTGCTTCGCTCGGAATGGAAAAACAAACTCATCGTTGCCGGAGTACTGACTTTGCTTGCCGCGATTCTTTATGTGATCAATTTTGTGATGGCCGCCGATGGCATGTTCAAACAGCCCAAAACCATTACAATGCTCGATGTCAAGGCGAACAAGGTCGATAAAAACCGATTGGTGATTGGCGTGGTTCAAGGCGATAAAGCCCGGGCCTATCCGATACAATTTCTGGGCTATCATCACTTTGTTTATGACGATATCGATGGAAAAGACATTCTCGTCACCTATTGCACGGTGTGTAGAACCGGTCGCGTTTACAGTCCTACCGTGAATGGCACAAAAGCACAATTCCGGTTGGTGGGCATGGACCATTTCAATGCGATGCTGGAAGATGCGAGCA
>JACCDS010234146.1_pt1 | contig 12834 bp, 10 predicted proteins | sample 7446441 | NCBI WGS metagenome assembly JACCDS01 (sample SAMN15323445, study PRJNA562643) | freshwater metagenome | isolation source: river surface water | place: USA:Blue River Watershed | collected 2017-08-17
CAAGTACCTGGTCAACCCGACCGGCCGTTTCGTCGTCGGCGGCCCGCAGGGCGACTGCGGCCTGACCGGCCGCAAGATCATCGTCGACACCTATGGCGGTGCCTGCCCCCACGGTGGCGGTGCCTTCTCGGGCAAGGACCCGTCCAAGGTGGACCGCTCGGCCGCCTACGCCACGCGTTATGTCGCCAAGAACATCGTGGCCGCCGGCCTGGCCAAGAAATGCCAGATCCAGGTGGCCTACGCCATCGGCGTGGCCAAGCCCATGAACATCACGGTCAACACCCACGGCACCGGCGTGATCTCCGACGAGAAGATCGCCGCCCTGGTGTCTGAGCACTTCGACCTGCGTCCCAAGGGCATCATCCTGATGCTGGACCTGCTGCGCCCGATCTACGAGAAGTCGGCCGCCTACGGTCACTTCGGCCGTGAAGAGCCCGAGTTCACCTGGGAAAAGACAGACAAGGCTGCTGCGCTGCGCGCAGCAGCCGGCCTGTAAGGCCGAAGCGCGCATGGCGCGCGATTTGTCTGTCTTTCGGCGCAGGCTCACATCGGCTGCGCCGATGTGAAGGGCCGCAAGGCCCGGCCGAAGCCAAAAGACAGTGCAAGAGAGAAAAGGACGCTCAAGATGAAGCTGCAGACACAACGCTGGATCGATCGCTGGGTCGGCCAGCTTCTATGCTCTGCAGTTTCCCTGTGGGCGCGTCTGCTCGGCACGCGCGCGCCGAAAGTCGACCGCCGGCAGGCGCCGCGCCACATCCTCGTCATCCTGCTGTCCGAGATGGGCAGCATCGTGCTGGCCGGCCCCATGTTCAAGGCGCTGCGCGAACAGTATCCTGGGGTCACCCTGCACGTGCTGCAGCTGAGAAAGAACCAGGAAGTCGCCCGCATGCTGCGCCTGACGGAGGACGCCCACTTCCACGGCATCGACGACCGTTCGCCCTTGAACCTGACGCGCGACATCTGGCGCGTCAGCGTGGCCATGCGCCGCCTGCCGCTGGACGCCGTCATCGACTGCGAACTGTTCTCGCGCGTCAGCAGCCTGCTTGCCTACCTGACCGGCGCGCCGCGGCGTGCGGGCTTCACGCCGCACACGCAGGAAGGGCTGTACCGCGGCAGTTACATCAACTGCGCCATCCCCTACAACCCCTACCAGCACATCAGCAAGCAGTTCCTCTCGCTGGTCGATGCCCTGGAAAGCGATGGCGCGCCGCGCCACAAGGCCGCCCCCATCCGCGAGCTGCCTGCACAGACCGGCCTGTCGGTCCCCTTCACGGCCGAGGAATTGCAAAGCTACCGGGCCCAGGTGCTGCGCGATCACCCGGTGCTGGTCGGCCGCAAGGTCGTGCTCATGTACCCGGGCGGCGGCATTCTGCCCGAGCGGGCCTGGCCGGCCGAACATTACGCGCGTGTGGCGCGCGGCCTGTGTGAACAAGGTCATGCCGTGGGCTTCATCGGCCTCAAGGACGACTTGGCCCTGGCCAACGAGATCCGCGCCCAGGTCGGCAGCGAGCGCTGCGTGGCCCTCACCGGCTACACACGCAGCCTGCGCGAACTGCTCATGCTCTTCCACGCCAGCCACCTGCTGCTGACCAATGACGGCGGCCCCGGCCACTTCGCCAGCCTGACACCGATCCGCACCCTGATGTTCTTCGGCCCCGAAACCGGCAAGCTCTACGGCCCCCTGCCAGGCCCCTTCGGCCCCAAGGCCACGGTCTACGAATCGGGCATCGCCTGCTCGCCCTGCCTCTCGGCCTATAACCACCGCCTGACCTTCTGCGACGGCGACAACCAGTGCCTCAAGCGCATTGCCCCCGACCCGGTGCTGGCCGATGCCCTGCAGGCCTTGCATGAAACGCCCCTCGCCGCATGAACAAGCCCTCCTTGCGTGACCGTCTCTGGCAACTGATCGACTGGCTGCATGGCTTTCGTTATGTCCGCTTCGGCCTGGTCGGTGCCAGCGGCACGGTAGTCAATCTGGCCGTGCTCTACGTGGCCCACGAATTCCTCTTCCGCGCCGTCGAGCCGGTGGGCAGCAAGCCTTATTTCTCGCTGGCGCTGGCGATTGCCATCGCCACGGTGAACAACTTCACCTGGAACCGCCTATGGACCTGGTCCGACCGCGTCCACGCGACCTCGGTCGAAGAGGGCCAGCGCCTGAGCAAACGCAGCCTGCTGGCCCAGGTGGGCCAGTACGCCATGGCCTCCTGGCTGGGTATCCTGCTGCAGTATGCGCTCACGCTTTGGCTGACGCACATGGGCATGCACTACCTGCTGGCCAACGTCATCGCCATCGTGATTGCCAGCGTCAGCAACTTCATTGCCAACGACCGCTGGACCTTCCGTCACAAGCGCGAGCCATAATGGCCACGGCCCTGCCGCACGGGGTCAGGTGATGCGCATGCAAGCTTCCGGCATTTCTTCCGACAAACATTCCACGACCTTCTGGCTGGCCCTGCTGCTGCTGGCCGCCTTCGCCTACGTCGTCGGCCTGGACGGGCAATATGTGCCCAGCAATGGCGACGAGATGGTCTACGCGCACATCGCGCGCGAGACCGCCGCCACCGGCCAGTGGCTGCCGCTGGCCTCGGAACTGGTCGATACCCGCAACACCAAACCCCCCATGCTGTTCTGGCAGGCCATGGTGGCCGGAAACTGGGGCCAGCACTGGAGCATGGCCGCGCTGCGCACGCCCAGCCAGCTCTACCTGCTGCTGGTCAGCGGCGCCATCGTGCTGTGCCTGCGGGCCATCACGCAGCGCTGGCGCGAAGGGCTCATGGCGGCCTGCATCTTCCTGGCCTTTCTGAGCACCTTTCGCTACGGGCGTCCTTACCTCACGAGTGCGCCCGAGACCTTCTGGTTCAGCCTGCCGCTGTTCGCCCTGCTCTGGCAGCGCGCACGCCTGCCGGCGGCCAGCCCCGGCTGGCTGGCCCATCTCCTTTTGGGCCTGGGCCTGGGCCTGGGCCTGGCCTACAAGTCGTTTGCGCTGATCGCGCCAGCCGCCGCCGCCTGGTGGCTGGCCCTGGTGGCCAGCGAGTCGCACCCCAACTGGCAAACGCTACTGCGCCACACGCTGCGCACGGGCATCAGCGCCGTGTTGGCGCTGGGCGTGTTCGGCCTGTGGTTCGTGCTCGACCCCGATCCGCAAGCGGTATGGCGCGAGTTCATCGTCGGTGAGAACGCGGCCAAGTTTTCCGACGCGCGCGGCTGGTGGCAGGAGGCCTTTTCGCTCAGCGGCTCCAGCATCTGGTCGCAGTTGCTGGCCTATGCGGTCAATGCCGGCCTGCTCTTCTTCGTCATTCCCGGCCTGGCCTGGCTGGGCCTCAAGCGGCTGCCACACGGGTACAAACTGTGGCCCCTGCCGCCGCATCAGACCATCCTGCTGGCCTGGTCCCTGGTGTGGCTGCTGGTTTTCCTGTTTCCCAGCCAGCGCTCGGCGCGTTACGTGATCCCGGCCATGCCGGCCGTGGCCATGCTGCTGGCCCTGCACTGGCAAAACATCGCGCGCGCCTGGTTCCTGCCCACGCTGCTGATCGCCGGCCTGGCTTTGCTCATGATTGCGCGCATTGCCTGGATCGGTCACACGCTGGGCTTGTCTTCCACGCTGGAGCTGGGCCTGCCCCTGTTGGCCGTGGCGGCTGGCGCCGTGGTCATCGCAGCCGGACTCTGGCGCTCAGCCTGGAGCCGCGGCGCCGCGGTGCTGGCCAGCCTGCTGGTCTATGTCGCCTTCAACCTGAGCGTCGCCCCCATGGATGGCCCCGTGGGCCGTTATGACGCGAAGGCCAGCGCCGCCACACCGCAAGGCAAGATCGCCGTACCCAATGGCTTCAACAGCCAGTTCGAGCGCTTCCAGTTCCTGCTGCCGGGCCGGCACCATTTCCTGCCCTACGAAACCGGTGCACGCGCGCTGGCACGCCGGGCCGAGGGCGTCGCGCCACCGACACCGGCCGAGGAACTTCGGGGGCTGCTGCTCACACACCAGGCCGTGGTCTGGATCCAGTCCGACCCGGCACAAACCGCGCCCCCCTGCCTGCCGGGTTGCCGTGCGCTGGGCGAACGCTGGTTGCTCACCAGCCGGCATCTGCCCGGCGAGGTGCGGCTGGACAACCTCTGGTACCCGCAGCAGTGGCTGTACCGGCGCGAATGGCTGCTGGTGCGCGATCAGCCCTGAGCGCGACGCAAGCGGCGCTGCAGCCAGTCGGCCTGCAACAGCAGCCACAGCCAGGGATCGAGCAGCGCGTCCCAGACGTTGCCGGTGGGCAGGCGCAGCAAGACAAAAAGCGTCAACACTGACACGAGCAGGATCGAAGGCTGGGCCATGCCATGCCATGACCAGGGCAGCAGGCACAGCAGCAGCAGCACCCCGAAGGTGAGCGGCGCAAAACCCAGGCTGTACAGGCTGAAGGGCCAGAGCGCGAAAGCATCCAGCAGCAGCACCCACCCCAGCAGCACGGGCACCAACGCCCAGCGCCGCAGATCCGCCAGCGGCAAGGGCATCAGCAGTTGGGGGCGGTAGTGCGACAACAAAAACCAGGCCGACAGCAACACCAGCAGCAGGCTGGGAACGCGAAACGCCAGCCCCAGCCAATACGCCGGCGACAGCGGTCCGGGCCACAGACTCCAGAGCAGCAGCAACAGGGGCAAGCCATGCTGCCATGCCGGCCGGTTGCCGCTGCGGCGCAGCCACCACAGAGCGATGCCAGCCAGCACCAGGCCCCAGCCCAGCACGCGATAGACGCCCACCCATACGACATGGGGCAACAGGGGGGTCTGCGTCGAGAGCAGGGGGTTCAGAACTTCCATCTTGTTGTGTACTCAGCGTGGGGTCGGCAAGGGCATGAAGCGTTGCCAGGCGATGCCGCGACGCTCTTCGGTGTAACTGACCCACAGGCTGCCATCGACCCAGGCCATGGAGGGATAGGAGAACTCGCTGCGCCCATCCCCCTGCGCCAGCACCTCCAGCCGGGTCCAGTGCAGCGCATCGCTGGACCGGCTCAGCACCAGCTGGGCGCGCGACTCGGCGCGCGGATTGTGGGCCAGGTACATCAGACCCGGCCGCAGACTCAGCCCGGCCACGGAGGCGTCGGGGTTGGGCATGTCCAGGTCGGGCAGGTCTTCCCAGTTCCGGCCGGCATCATGGCTGATCACCGCGCGCAGTTGGCGCTGCGCGCGGTTGTCGCGCAGCAAGGCCACCCATTCGGTCTCGCTGCGCGGCAGGAGCGTGGGCTGCAGCAAATCACCGCGCTGCGACATCCGCATCATGCCGCGGAACTCGCCGGCCGCATCGAAGCGCAGGGCCACCGGGTATTTGATGCCGAGTTCGAAATAGGCCGGCAGCACCATGCCACCATCGGCCAGCGGCAGCGGCATGGCCCGCACCAGATGGCTCGTGTTCCAGAGCCAGGACAGGGGCAACACACCCAGGGGATGGAAGGCTTGCTGCGGCGCATCCTGGCGCAGGTGCAGGATGCGCCCGGCCGCCCAGCCACCAAGACCGGTAGCGACGACAAAAAGATGCGTGCGGCCCTGCCCGTCGCGCCAGGCCACGGGGTTGCCCAGGCGACGCAGGCCGAAGCCCAGGACAGCGGCAGCGCGATGACGATTGACCACATAACTCGCCGGTGTCCACTGCTGGGCCGTCCGGTCGAACTCAGAGGCCGCAATCTGCACATCGGGCCCGCTCTCGCGCGAGCCGGCAAACCAATAGGCCTGCAGGGCCGCGGGATGCCCCGGTGGCATGGCCAGCAAGGTGCTGGCATGGGCGGCCGAAGCATCCACCGGCATCGGTATGCGACCGGCGGCCTGCAACACGAGCGGGCCGGTAACCGCCTCCGCCCCGGACGGCCACGCAGCCTTGGGCGCCACGGGCTCGGGCGCCCGCAACCAGCACTCCCCGGTTGTGAGCAGCAGGCACAGGCCCAAGCCGGCCCAGCAGCGCCGGGCAGCGGAACGATGCAGCCAGGAAAACGACAGTCGGGACACGATGAAGCTCGGTGCGTGAAAGATTGCGCGCTCGTTGAGTTGCGGCAGAGTTTAGCGGGCTGGCGTGCAGGCTATCATGGCCCGAGCATCAACACTGCCGGAGCACTCCTGCCATGCCCATCCGACACCCCCTGCTTGTCAGCGTCCTGATGATCCTGCTCCTGCCTTTCGGTTGGGCGCAGCCCCGCCCCGATGGATCGCCAGCGGCGATGGTGACCCCGGCGACACCGCCGCTGATCGAGGCCGGCAGCACGCCTCCCCCCACCATTGCCGACCTGGTCCTTCTGTTGCGCAGCTACAAGCCGGACCCGCAACGTGTCAACGAATTGCGCACCGTGCTCGAGGAGCCCGTGCCAAGCGAAGGGGCGCCGGCCGACCTGGCGCGAGCCTGGCATAAAAAGGCCTTGATCGCCGAAGAGTTGCAGCAAATCGAGAAGCGCACTGAATACCTGGGAAACGCGCTGCCCTACGCGCGCCAGGCCAACCTGGAAGAGCTGGCGCTGGGTGGTCTTCAGCGCCTACGTTTTGAATATGCCACCAGTCTCTGGTACTCGAAAAGCGTCGCTGCGTCCCAGGAAAGCACGCTCGAACTGGCCCTTGAGCTGGAAAAATCCCAGCGGCTCCCCCCCCTGCTGCTGACCCTGTATTTCCATGTCATCACGAATTACGTCCATCTGGGCGATCTGGACAACGCACGGCTGGCCCTGGGCAAGGCGGATGCGCTGTACCGTCAATTGAGCAGGCGACCCCAGCTCGCCATGCGGCTACCGCACTTTTCGAGCCTGCTCGAAACCGCGCGAGGCTTCGTGCTCCTGCGTGAAGGCAAACTCGAAGAGGCAGAGCGCGCCTATCTGGCCGCCAGCCGCCAAGGCGAACGAAACGCGGAATACAACGCAGTCAATCAGAGGACTTTGCCCTTTGATATCCCCATGGACCGGATCCAGATGCGTAACAATTCGACGCGTCTTTTCCTGGCCCAGGCGCTGATCCAGCAGCAGCGGCTGAACGAGGCCGAGGTGCTGCTGCGCGAGATCCTGAAGAGTTCGCTGGTACTCAATGGCCGCAACTCCTTCATCACGGGTCGCGCACTGTGGACGCTGTCGCTGGTCTTCACGAATCGCGGCCGTCATGCCGAAGCTGCGGTGCTGGCGCAGTGGGCGGACCGAGCCCTGCAGGAGGCCGGCTTCTCTGAAACCAGTCCGGCACGCCTGAACGGCCGCACCATCCTGGCCAATGCCTTGACGGCCGCAGGCCGAGCCGACGAGGCCGTTACCCTGTACGACGCCATACGCTCCAAGGTCAGCAACGACAGCCGCCTGGAAGAAGGTTTCGGCCAGGGCTCGCTGCTGTCCATCCGGGCCTACATCCTGGCCGGGCGCATCGACGACGCGCTGCGCGACGGCGACAACCTGCTGCGCCACAACACCCGCCACTTCGGTGCGGGCCACTACAACACGGCCGAGGCCCGCGCCTACCGCGCCATGGCCCTGCAGCGCGCCGGGCGGGTCGAGGAGGCCCGCCAGGAGTTCGCCGCTGCCATCCCCACCCTCACCGACCCCGACAAGGTGGTGGGCAAGCAGAACGCCAGCATCGCGCGCACCACCCGGCTGCGCCTGATCCTCAACGAGTACCTCATCGTGCTGGTGGGCGGCAAGGGCAGCGCCAGCGCCGCCGACACGGCCGAGGCCTTCCGCGTGGCCGATGTGGCGCGCTGGCAGAGCGTGCAAAAGGCCCTGGCCGGCTCGGCCCTGCGCGCCGCCGCGGGCTCGCCCGAGCTGGGCGCCAGGATCAAGAAGGTGCAGGACGCCGACGATGAGCTGCAGGCCGTCTACAAGAACCTGATCACCCAGCGCTCGGCCCCGCCCGAGCAGCAGCTGCCCGCGGTCATCAAGGCCATGGAACAGCGCATCACCGACTTGCAGAAGGAGCAGCTGCGTGATCTGGCCGAGATCCGGCGCCAGTTCCCCCAGTACGACGATCTGGTCAACCCCCGCCCGGCCAACCTGGCCACGGTACGGCGCGCCCTCAAGCCCAGGGAAGCCCTGCTCTCCATCTACGTGACCCCCGGAGGCAGTTATGTCTGGGCCACGGGGCCCCAGGGTGGGCTGGCTTTCCACTTCAGCCCGAACAAACCCGACTGGGTGGGCGCCCAGGTCAAACGCCTGCGCGATTCGGTGGACCTGACCACGGGCATCTCGCCCGACCGGCTGCGCTTCGACCTGGAGGCGGGGGCGGCCCTGTACCAGGAGCTGCTGGCTCCGGTGGCCTCGGCCTGGGCCCAGGCCGACACCCTGCTGGTGGTGGCCAACGATGCCCTGGGGCAGATTCCCTTCTCCTTGCTGCCCACGGGGGCCAGCCCGGCAGCTCAGGCCGCGCCGGGCCTGCCCATGTCGCAGTACCGCCAGGTGCCCTGGCTGGCGCGCCAGGTGGCGGTGGCCTATCTGCCTTCGGTCAGTGCCCTGGTAACGCTGCGCTCGCTGCCCGCGTCGCCAGGGCGGCGGGACCCCTTTGTGGGCTTTGGGGACCCGGACTTCGGGGCCCAGACCGAGGGGGGTGCCACCCGAGGCGTGGGGCCGGGCTCCAGCACGCGCAACCTGAAGATCAAGCGCACCGCGGCCTGGGATGAGAGCCAGACCAGTGCGGATGCCCCGGTGGCCGCGCCTCCGGCCGCGCCTGAGGCGCCCACGCTGACGGCCTTGCCCGATACCCGGGAGGAGATCACGGCGATTGCGATGGCGATGGCCGCGGACTTGCAGCGCGATACCTTTTTTGGAGCCCAGGCGAACCGGCAGAACGTGCTGGCCAGCGACCTGAAGCAGCGGCGCATCGTGGCCTTTGCGACCCACGGGCTGGTGGCGGGGGATCTGCCGGGGCTGGACCAGCCGGCGCTGGCGCTCTCGCCCGCACCGGGCCAGTCCCTGAGCGAGGGCCTGCTGCGCATGGAGGACATCCTCAAGCTGTCGCTGGATGCGGACCTGGTGGTGCTGTCGGCCTGCAACACGGCGGCGGCCGATGGCACGGGGGCCGAGGCGGTCTCGGGCCTGGGGCGGGCCTTCTTCTACGCGGGGGCGCGCTCGGTGCTGGCCACGCACTGGCCGGTGGAGACGGTGTCGGCCCGTGGCTTGGTGACGCACCTGTTCGAGCGCTATGCCAAGGACCCGCAGCTCACACGGGCGCAGGCGCTGCGCCGGGCGATGCTGGATCTGATCGACAAGGATGTGGCCACCGACAGCCGGGGCCAGGCCGTGATGGCTTATGCGCACCCGGCCTTCTGGGCACCTTATGCGCTGTATGGGGATCCGGGGAGGTAGATAAGCCCCCCCTGAGCCGCTGCGCGGCTTCCCCCCAGGGGGACGACACCAGCGGACTGGCAGAGCCAGATCCGCGGCGTCCCCGCTTGAACAGCCCTGGCGTCGGGGTCAGCGCTCGTGCCGCAACTTGAGTGACTGCGCAATGACAGGATAGGTGCCCGGCACCGTTTCCTGCACGAAGCTGGAACCGTTGTTCTCATCCTTGCGGCTGACTTCCGCCCTGGACTCGGCAGCGCCTGAGGCACGAGGATCGCGCAGCGTGATGACCAGCTGCTCATCACCGGTCACGCCGGCAAACTCGAAGAACTGGTCCGCCCCCAGCGGCGCCAGCACCTCGACACCCGCCTTCAGCGCAACCGCCTCGCTGGCGCTGGGCGGATAGATCTGCTTGCGCACACCCTGGGGGTTGATGTTCTCGATCACCATCAGCGCGTCGAAGGTCGGCAGCAGCTTGAGCTTGATGCGATCTCCGCTACGGAAACCCGCGGTCACCGGCCGCAGCCCCGTGACGGCGCCGGCCTTGTCAAAGGCGACGATGGCCACGTGCGCGCCCTGGTAGTTGGGTTGACCGTTCTCGATCTGTATGGGTTTGGTTGGCAGATCGGCCACGGTGTTTTCCTCGGCGCCCACCGACTTGAAGCCGAAGAGCCCGCCAACCGCGCCACCTGCGGTCGAAATGATGCCGGCCTTCGCCGAATTGAAAAGCAATTTCTTGTAGTCGATCGGGTTGGACAGATCATTGGTCAGCTTGCTCTGGCGCCATTCGGTGAACGCCGACATGGCAAACTTCACGGCAATGTTCAGCAGCAGACCCCAGATGAAGAACTTGGGCTGCACCTCCTCCGAGTTGCCTGCGTCAGGCGCGGTCGGCGCACTGGGTGCCGCAGAGGGCGTCTGCGCGCGTGCAGGCATCAGCAGTGAGCACATGAGCAGACCGACCAGAAGGCGGCTGGCATTTTTCTTCATCGTGAGGTCTCCTTGAGGGATTGGTCAGCAAGCTGGACGAGTTCTTTTAATCCGGCCGCTTGCGCCACGGCAAGCGCGCGCTGGTAGGCCATGCGCGCTTCGGAACCGGCCACACGGCGCTGGATGTCGCCGATCAGCAGCCAGTCACGGGCGATCTTCTCTGGCACCGCCAGCTGGCGGTCGATGCCCAGCGCCGCCTGTGCGGCCTGCAATGCGGCAGCGCCTTCACCCTGTGCCAACCGTGCGGCGGCCAGCAGGCGCCAGGCGTTGGCCACTTCGCGTTCCTCGGACTGCTCACGCAGCAGGGGCAAGGCGGCTTCGGCCTGCGTTGCGGCCTGCGCTGCCCGGCCCTGGGCCCAGGCCGTTCGCGCCTGCAGCAGTTGCACACGACCACGCTCGACACAACGCGATTCACACAAGGAGACCAAGCGCGTCAGCAGGGCCTGGGCGGGATCGGTACGGCCCAAGGCGAGTTGTGCCTGCACCTGCAACAGCAGGGCCTGCACCTGCAGCGGGGCTTCCGTGACCTCGCTGGCATGGTCCAGCGCCTGCTGCGTCTGCCCCAGCGCCAGCTCGGCCTGGGCCTGCTGCAGGCGATTGCGCGAGGCGGCATGGGCATCGTCCAGGCTGCTGCGCAGCCGTGCCGCCTCGGCGAAATGCCTGGCGGCGGCGCTGTAGTCGCCCTGGGCATAACGTCGCGCACCGCTGCTCTCCAGTTCCTGCGCCTGCATACGCAGCCTCGGCTCAGGCGGCGGCTTGGGCGAAGCGCCACAAGCCGCCAACAGTGCAGCGGCCAGCAGTGCGGCGTAGCGCCACGGTTCAGCGCGGCGCACGGCTGCCCTCCGCACGCGGATCGCTGTCCGCCTTGAGTGGGGGCGAAACCGGCGCGTCCACCAGGTTCTTGACCGGCCAGGCCGTCTTGGCCCCGGTCAGGATCTCGCGCACATCGCCCGCCACGACCCGGCCGTCCTGCAGCAGGGGCGGCACCATGCTCTCGGCCTCCGCGGTGATCTTCTCGATGTGCTCGACGATGCCCTGCGCCTTGTCCAGCAAACCCGGCAAACGATGGTTGACGGTGGTGAGTGTCTTGTCCAGCTGCACCAGGCTGGCCTCGGCCTTGCCCACCGCGCGCGTGGCGGCCTGCCCCACGTCGCCCAGCTGCTGGTTGCCCGTCTTGAGCAGGGTATTGAGCGAGGCCGTGGCCTCACGCACCTGGCCCAGGGTGGCCGGCAGTCCCTGGCGCGAGTCGGCCAATGTGCCTGTGATGACCTTGATGTCACCCAGGATGGGCAGGATCTTGTCGCGCAGGCTGTTGGCCATGGCGGTCAGGCCGTCGGCGCGTGTGAAGGCCAGCTTGGCGCCATTGGCCGCCAGCCGCGTGCGGTCCGGCCCCGGCATGATTTCCAGCACGGCCGATCCGACCAGGCCCTCCTTGCGCAGTTCAATCACGGCGTCGCGTGTGACGAAGCGCATCGAGTCGGCATCGATCTCCAGTTCCACCTCCACCAACCCATCGGGCCGCAGCGTCACCGTGTCCACCGCGCCCACCTTGAAGCCGGCGATCTTGACCGCCTGGCCCTTGTTGATGTCCTGGGCCGATTCGGTCACGAAGGTGAGCGCGGCCGTCTGACGCAGCAGCCCCTGGCGCACGAAGATGGCCCCAATGATGAGCAGCGTGACCAGCACACCGGTCAGCAGGAAACGCCGCGTCCCCCGGTGCAACAGGGCGACTTCGCTGTCCTGTTCGATCAGCATGGACATGTCTGGACCTCGGGAGCCTCGGCCCCCAGTTCTACCGTACCGCGGCACTGCGGCAAGTCCGGCAGGCCGTGCGCGTCGAGATCGACGAACAGCGTGGGACGGAAGGGATGGAACTCATGATAGACCGACTCCAGCGCGATCACCGTCTCGGCCTGGCGCCGCGACAGGCCTGCAAAAGCGCGGTCGAAGACCAGCAGCTCGGACGGGCGCATCAGCTGCAGCATGAAGCCGACCAGCCAGCGCTCCTGCCGCTCCATGCGCATGGGCTGCTCACGGGCCAGGCTGCGCTGCCGCTCTTCACTGATGCCGCAGAGCTTGAACGCAAGCCGCAGGGTGTGGTCCCAGTCGCGTCGGGCCTGGGCATCCGCCTCCACGCCGTAGCTCAGCGCAAGCGACAGATTGGCTGACACCGTCATGGCCCCGAGTAGACCGCCATCGGCCGGCAACACCGCCACGCCGGGGACGGACTCCAGCACGGCCAGCACGGCATCGACGCCGGGCACATCCGGCGCCACCAGGCGGTAAGACCCGCCCTGGTCCAGTGGCAGGCTCAGCACGGCGTCGCCCCCATGGCGCAGGCGCAGCTGACGCTGCTGGCGTACGGCCTCCCAACGCACGGTCAGCGCACCTCTTCGATGGTCAGCAGGGCAGCGGCGTAGCCGGTGGAACAACGCTTCTTGATCGCCAGATTACGCGTGCTGGCCGGGCTGGTGCACTCCGCATCGGCCGGGCGGGCCGCCCCCACGGTGACCAGCTGGATGTCTTTTGCCGCCACCGCGTCCACGACCGAGAACGGCCCGGCGGGCTTGAGCCCGGC
>JACCDS010432760.1_pt1 | contig 12831 bp, 10 predicted proteins | sample 7446441 | NCBI WGS metagenome assembly JACCDS01 (sample SAMN15323445, study PRJNA562643) | freshwater metagenome | isolation source: river surface water | place: USA:Blue River Watershed | collected 2017-08-17
ACCTGATGACGCACGCCTTCTTCAAGGCGCTGCTCTTCCTTGGCGCCGGCGCGGTCATCATCGGCATGCACCACGACCAGGACATCCGCAACATGGGCGGCCTGCGCAAGTACATGCCCGTTACCTGGATCACCAGCCTGCTGGGTTCGCTCGCGCTGATCGGCACCCCGTTCTTTTCGGGCTTCTACTAGAAGGACTCGATCATCGAGGCGGTGAGTGCATCGCATATCGCGGGCAGCGGCTTCGCGCAGTTTGCGGTGCTGGCCGGCGTGTTCGTCACTGCCTTCTATTCGTTCCGCATGTATTTCCTGGTCTTCCACGGCGACGAGCGCTTCGGCAAGGCCCATCATGGTCATGACGACCATCACGGCGACGAGCATCACGGTCTGGCGCCGGGCGAGAAGCCGCATGAGGCGCCGTGGGTGGTCACGCTGCCGCTGGTGCTCCTGGCGATTCCGTCGGTGCTGATAGGCTATCTCGCGATCGGGTCCATGCTGTTCGGCGACTTCTTCAACGGCGTGGTGTTCGTCGGCGACAACCATCCTGCGATGCGCGAGCTGGCCGAAGAATTCCATGGCGCGGCCGCGATGGGCGTTCACGCACTGAGCACGCCGCCGTTCTGGCTGGCGCTGGGCGGCGTGGTCAGCGCCTACTACTGCTACATGATCAATCCGAAAGTGCCGGCCTGGTTCTACGACAGGTTCAAGAGCATTTACATGCTGCTCGACAACAAGTACTACATGGACAAGATCAACGAGGTCGTGTTTGCGGCCGGCGCACGTCTGCTCGGTCGCGGACTGTCGTCGGTGGGCGACCGCGGACTGATCGACGGCCTGCTGGTGAATGGCAGCGCGCGCGCGGTTGGCTGGTTTGCCGGCGTCACGCGCAGCTTCCAGACCGGCTACATCTATCACTATGCCTTCACGATGATCGTGGCCGTCGCGATTTACCTCGGCTACCTGCTGATGAAGCACTGATCCTTACGCGTCCCGAAGCCAGAGAACAATAAACACTATGCAGTCAACTACTCCTCTCCTCAGCCTCGCGATCTGGCTGCCGATCGCGTTCGGCGCGCTGGTGCTGGCCACGGGCAGCGAAAGCCGGGCGGCGCAGGTGCGCGTTCTGGCCCTGATCGGCGCCGTCGTCAGCTTCCTGGTCACGCTGCCGCTGGTCTCCGGCTTCGACGCCGCAGCGCACGGCATGCAGTTCGTCGAGAAGGCATCCTGGATTCCGCGCTTCAACGTGAACTACAGCCTCGGCATCGATGGCCTGTCGCTGTGGTTCGTGCCGCTGACCGCGTTCATCACGGTTCTGGTGGTGATCGCCGCCTGGGAAGTGATAGAGAAGCGCGTCGCGCAGTACATGGGCGCATTCCTGATCCTGTCGGGCGTGATGATCGGCGTGTTTTGCGCGCTGGACGCATTGCTGTTCTACGTATTCTTCGAGGCGACCCTGATCCCGATGTTCATCATCATCGGCGTCTGGGGCGGCCCGCGCCGCGTGTACGCGGCGATCAAGTTCTTCCTGTACACCTTCCTCGGCTCGCTGCTGATGCTGGTCGCACTGATCTGGCTGTACTTCCAGTCGGGCAGCTTCGACATCCTCGCGTGGCACCAGCTGCCGATCGCGCTGTCGGCGCAAAAGCTGATCTTCTTCGCGTTCCTGATCGCGTTCGCGGTCAAAGTGCCGATGTGGCCGGTACACACCTGGCTGCCGGACGCGCACGTCGAGGCGCCGACCGGCGGTTCGGTGGTGCTGGCGGCCATCATGCTGAAGCTTGGCGGCTACGGTTTCCTGCGTTTCTCGCTGCCGATCGCGCCGGACGCCAGCCACGCGCTGTCCGGCCTCGTGATCGCGCTGTCGCTGGTGGCGGTGATCTACATTGGTCTGGTGGCGCTGGTGCAGGCCGACATGAAAAAGCTGGTGGCTTATTCGTCGATCGCGCACATGGGCTTCGTGACCCTCGGTTTCTTTGTCTTCGGCGAGATGGCGGTGCAGGGCGGCCTGATGCAGATGATCTCGCACGGCTTTGTGTCGGGCGCGATGTTCCTGTGCATCGGCGTGCTGTATGACCGCGTGCATTCGCGCGAGATCGCCGATTACGGCGGCGTGATCAATACCATGCCGCGCTTCGCCGCTTTCTTCGTGCTGTTCTCGCTGGCCAATGCCGGTCTTCCGGGCACGTCGGGCTTCATTGGTGAATTCATGGTGATCCTCGGCGCGGTGAAATTCAATTTCTGGATCGGCGTGCTGGCTGCGACTGCGCTGATTCTCGGCGCCGCGTATTCGCTGTGGCTGGTCAAACGCGTGGTGTTCGGCGAGATTGGCAATCCGCATGTCGCTGAACTGAAGGACCTGTCGATGCGCGAGTTCCTGATCCTCGGCGTGCTTGCCATCGCGACGATCTGGATGGGCGTCTACCCGGCGCCGTTCACCGACCTCACCCACACCTCGGTACTTGATCTGCTGCAGCATGTGGCCAACAGCAAGCTGCCGCAATAAGGCAGCAAATTAAGGCAGGAATAGCGACATGACTGAACTGAACTACGGCCTGGCTGGCGCAGAAATTTTCCTCGCGGTTGCGACCATGGTCGTGATGGTTGCCGGCCTGTTTGCGAACGAAGAGAAAACCCCGCTGAGCCACCGCTTGTCCCTGCTGGTCCTTGCCATCACCGCCATCATCGTGATCGGCGACTTTTCGGTGGCAGGTACGGCCTACGCATTCAACCACAGCTATGTGCTGGACCCGATGGCCACCTTGCTGAAGTTCTGCGCGGCGAGTGCGACCTTCGTCACACTGGTCTATTCGCGCCAGTACTCGAACCAGCGTGGCATGCTGGGCGGGAACCTGTCCGGCGAGTTCTATGTGCTTGCGCTGCTGACGCTGCTGGGCCAGATGATCATGATCTCGGGGAACAGCTTCCTCGTGATCTACCTCGGCCTTGAGCTGATGTCGCTGTCGCTGTACGCGCTGGTCGCGCTGCGCCGCGACCATGCGGTATCGACCGAGGCGTCGATGAAGTACTTTGTGCTGGGCGCGCTGGCGTCCGGCTTCATGCTGTACGGTATGTCGATGGTGTATGGCGCGACCGGTTCGCTGGACATGGGCAAGATCGCGCAGGTGGTCGCCGCCGGCGGCGCGAACAAGATGGTGCTGGTGCTGGGTCTGGTGTTCATCGTGTCCGGTCTCGCGTTCAAGCTGTCGGCCGCGCCTTTCCATATGTGGGCGCCGGACGTCTATCAGGGCGCGCCGACCTCAGTCACGCTGCTGATCGGCGGCGCACCGAAGCTGGCCGCTTTCGCGATCGTGATGCGCATCCTGGTCGAAGGCCTCGGCGCCATGGCGGCTGACTGGCAGCAGATGATGATCGTGATGGCGGTGGTGTCGCTGGCGGTAGGTAACATCACTGCGATCGCGCAGACCAACATCAAGCGCATGCTCGCGTACTCGACGATCTCGCACATGGGCTTCATGCTGCTGGGCCTGCTGTCGGGCGTATTCGCCGGCAGCACGCTCGAGTCTGCCGCGAATGCTTACAGTTCTTCCATGTTCTATGCGATCACCTATGTGTTGACGACGCTGGGCAGCTTCGCGCTGGTCCTGCTGCTCTCCCGCAATGGTTTCGAGGCCGAGAACATCGACGACTTCAAGGGCCTGAACCAGCGCAGCCCGTGGTTCGCCGCGGTGATGATGGTGCTGCTGCTGTCGCTGGCCGGCGTGCCGCCGATGGTCGGCTTCTACGCGAAGCTGGCGGTGCTGCAAGCGGCACTGGCGGCCGGCCATTTGTGGCTGGTGGTGTTCGCGGTGATGGCTTCGCTGGTCGGCGCGTACTACTATCTGCGGGTGGTGAAAGCGATGTATTTTGACGAACCGGCAGATAATTCGCCGATCGAAGCATCCGGTTCGCTGCGCGCGATGCTGTCGCTCAATGGCGTTGCAGTGGTGCTGCTTGGCGTACTGCCGGGCCCGCTGATGGCGACTTGTTTCTACGCGATCGCGCAGACCCTCATTTCCTGATTCCGGGCCTCACTTGAATACTGCTTCCGCCAGCTGGATCGTCATCGTGCTGATGGCGATCTTTGCAAACTTTCCTTTCTTCACCGAGTCCCTGTTCGGCGTGATTCGCCTGAAGCAGGGCAGCAAGCCCGGTTTTGTGCGCCTTTTCGAGCTGCTGGTGCTGTATGTGATCCTGCTCGGTATCGCGCGCGGGGTCGAGTCTTCACTCGGCAATGCCTTCCCGCAGGGCTGGCAGTTCTACGCGGTGACGGCCTGCCTGTATTTCGTGCTCGGTTTCCCGGGCTTCGTGCATCGCTACCTGCGTCGTCGCAGCGCCGACTGAGGCCATGGACCAGCACCTGAAGGAAACCCTGATCGACGGCGAGCTCGTCTACGAGGGCAAATTCCTGAAGGTCCGCAAAGACCGCGTGCGCCTGCCTGACGGCGGCGAATCGACGCGCGAGTACTTTCGCCACCCCGGTGCGGTGGTTATCATCCCTCTGCTCGACGATGGCCGTGTGCTGCTCGAGCGTCAGTTCCGTTACCCGAATAATCAGGTGTTCATCGAGCTGCCGGCAGGCAAGCTCGAATATGGCGAAGATCCACTGTTGTGTGCGCAGCGTGAACTGCGCGAAGAGACCGGTTATGCCGCGTCCGAATGGCAATTCGTCTGCACCATCCACAACGCGATTGCGTACTCCGACGAGCATCTCGACATCTTTCTTGCAAAGGGCCTGACGGCCGGGGAGCAACAGCTCGATGACGGCGAATTCCTCGAACTGTTCACGGTCACGCCGAACGAGCTGCTGGCTTGGGTTCGGCAGGGGCGCATCACCGATGTGAAGACGCTGATTGGCGCGTTCTGGCTGGATAAGATCCTCTACGGAGAGTGGATCCCGCCAGCCGCCTCACTACATCGCTGAACCGTCTTCACCGACAGTTTGCACCAATTCGGTGCTAATTCTCACTCTGTTATCATTGGCCCCCTGAAATGGTGGGAGTGCGGAGTGGTTTTTCCAGAATTCACATCCGATATCGTCTGGCCTACCGCTTTGCTTCTGGCCTGGGCGCTAGGCGAGATCGCATACGACCGCGCCCGTATTCCGCGGGTCAGCAGCTACGCGCTGGTGGGCTTCGTGCTCGGATCTTCGCAGCTGGGGCTGCTGCCCGATATCGGTTCGGGCAACGTACTGCTACTGGCCAATATCGCATTCGGGCTGATCTTGTTCGAAGCGGGATACCGTATCAACTTGCGCTGGCTGCGACATAACCCCTGGATAGGCGTAGCCGCCCTGATCGAATCCCTGCTGACTTTTGTTGCGGTGTTTGGTGTTGCACGCGCGTTCGATACCGGTATCGATGTGGCTTTGTTGCTGGCCTCGTTGTCGATGGCCTCCTCCCCCGCAGTCGTACTAAGGGTCATCAATGAACTCAGGAGTTCGGGGCAGGTGACCGAGCGAGCGCTGCACCTGTCAGTGCTCAATTGTGCTTTGGCGGCTTTCGTGTTCAACCTGCTGGTCGGTTACCGTGTGTTCCAGACCTCCGGCAGCCTGCCACAGGCGGCCTACAACAGTTTGCTTGTACTGATGTCATCCGTCGCGATCGGGTCGGTGTTCGGCATTGCGCTGCCGGCGTTGCTGAGGCTGCTGCGGCGTACGCAAAGCGATGCGACCCTGGTGTTCGCGATGTCCGTGATCCTGCTGGTTGCACTGACTCATTACCTGAAGCAATCCCCCCTGCTGGCGACGCTGGCCTTCGGGGTCTGGGCGCGGCACCGGCGGGTGATGCTCGCGAAATCGGAGCGCGGCTTCGGCGTGCTGGGTGATGTGCTGTCGGTACTGCTATTCGTGTCGGTCGCTGCGTCCGTACACTGGCGGCTGGCGACCGGCGGTCTGCTGCTCGGGCTGGCACTGGTACTGGCCCGCTCGGCCGCCAAAGTCTTTGCGCTCGGCGCGCTCGCGCATCCGAGCGGTGTGTCGCTGCGTAAAGGTGCATTGACCGGTCTGGCGATGTCGCCGTTGTCGGTATTCGTGATCCTCGTGCTCGAGCAGACGCGTTACCTCGGCATCAATTTGCTCGACGATCTCTCGGCACTCGCTGCTGCTGCCTTGCTGCTGGAGATTGTCGGACCATTGCTGACCCAACTTGCGTTTCGTCTCGCGCGCGAATTGCCGGCACCTAAAGGAGACGATTGAATGCCGCTGGAAGAATTCAAGCCGTCCCGGTCGCTGACCATGGGCGTCGAGCTGGAGCTGCAGCTGGTGAACCTGAGTGATTTCGACCTTGCAGCAGCAAGCGGCGATATGCTGGCCCTGCTTGGCCGAAAGCCTTTTCCCGGTGTGGTCACGCCCGAAATTACGCAGGCGATGATTGAAATCGCTACCGATATACAAACACGCCACGACGAATTGCTGGCTCAGCTGGAGCAGATCCGTGACACGCTGGTACAGGCAGCCGACCGGCTGAACGTGGGTGTCGCTGGCGGGGGTACGCATCCGTTTCAGACCTGGCCCGAGCAGCGTATCACGGAGCGACCTCGCTTCCGTGAAGTGTCCTCGCTGTATGGTTATCTGGCCAAACAATTCACGATCTTCGGGCAGCATGTGCACATCGGTTGCCGCGACGGTGATGAGGCGCTTTATCTTCTGCATGCGCTGAATCGTTTCGTGCCCCATTTCATCGCGCTGTCTGCATCGTCGCCGTTCAGCCATGGTCACGACACCATGTTTCACTCATCGCGGCTGAATTCGGTATTTGCGTTTCCACTCAGTGGCCGCGCACCGCTGATGCTGCGCTGGGACGAGTTTGCCTCTGACTATTTCGCGAAGATGGAGCACACCGGCGTCGTCAAGAGCATGAAGGATTTTTACTGGGACATCCGCCCGAAGCCGGAGTACGGCACGATAGAGCTGCGGGTCTGTGACACGCCGCTGTCGGTTGCGCGCGCGGCCGCGCTGGCCTGCTACTTGCAGGCGCTCTGCCACCGACTACTGCAGCGGCGCGGCACGGAAGATGCAGCGACCGAGGACGACTACCTCATCTACAACTACAACCGTTTCCAGGCCTGCCGGTTCGGGCTCGACGGCATGATAGTCACGCCGCGTTCCTACCAGCAAATCTCGCTGCGCGAGGACATTCTGGCAACGCTGAGAATGATAGAGTCCGACTCGGCGGCGCTGGGTAGCGAAGCGATGATCGGCCACATCCATGACATCGTCGCCGGCGGCGGAGACGCGGAAAAGCTGCGCGAGGTTTATCGGCAGCATGCAAGCGTGGAAGGCGTGGCGGAATTCGCGCTGGCCAGCTTTCGGCGAACGGACAGGGTGGAAAATGCCGGATAGGCAAATAAAATACGCGTTTGAAATACCTATCTCCTGGGATAGTATTTGCTCAATTTCGCGGCCGTTAGCGGCCATTTCTCATTTTCGGGACGGGCTTGCCTGCCTGACTCACCTGAATTGCTATCTGTATGATCCGATTTAGCTGCTCCAGTATCGGACTGCTCGCCGTTTTCGCCGCATCGTTGCTTTACCTGCCGCCAGCAATCGCTGACCAGGCACATCGTGCACGTTCGAAAAAGCTGTCATCAGTCCAGTCCCAGCGGGGCCCGAGTGCGCGCGCCGTGCTGGTCGTGGACCGCGAGACCGGTCAGGTGCTGTTCGAGAAGAACAGCGCTCAGGTGCTGCCTATCGCCTCGATTACCAAATTGATGGCGGCGATGACAGTGCTTGATTCCGGGGCAGACCTGAACGAGCCGGTGCTTCTGAACAGGGAAGACGATCTCGGCTCGCGCGGTCGGCGTCCGTCGCGTTTGCGCGTCACGGCACCACTCACCCGCGACGAGCTGCTCAGGCTGATGCTGATGAGTTCGGAAAACAAGGCGGCTTATGCGCTGGCACGCAGCCATCCTGAAGGATTCGACAATTTCATCCGCACGATGAATGATAAGGCGCAGCTGCTGGGAATGTCTGATACGCGTTTTGTCGAACCGACCGGATTATCGGACAAGAATGTTTCGACCGCTTGGGACCTGAAGCGGCTGCTGCTGGACGCGAATCGCTATCCGTTGATCCGCGACTACAGCACGAGCATGAAACATGAGCTGAAGACCGGACGCAGCCAGCTGCGCTATGTGAACTCCAACCGTCTGGTGCGTGAAGGCGGCTGGGATATCGAGCTACAGAAGACTGGCACCACCGCAAAAGCCGGGAAATGCGTGATCATGCTCGCGAAGATGGCCGGCCGTCCGGTTGCCGTCGTGCTGTTGAATGCGCACGGCAGATTTGGCAGGGCAGGTGATGCGCGATGGCTGAAGGCTTGGGTAGAGTCCAATGTGCTCGCATCGGCGCCCCCCGACTCCTCCCACATGCCATAGGGCGGATAGTGCAAGGCGAAACCCAGCGCGCGCAGGTGTAGCATAGCTACCCGAACCCCCATCATCCCGGAGCATTCCCTCATGGACAGCGCGCTGAAGTCCCGCCCTGCCAGCAGTGATTACACCCTCAGCATCGAAGGTATGACCTGCGCATCCTGTGTCGCGCGTGTCGAAAAAGTATTGAGCAAGCTGCCGGGTGTGACCTCGGTATCTGTGAATATCGCCACCGAGAAGGCGCGTATCAGCGCGGTCGACGTTCCCGTGGCTTCTCTGATTGCAGCTGTGCAAAAAGCCGGCTACGACGCATCGCTAGCGGAGACGAAGTCACGCGATACAGCCGCACCCGCCTGGCCGGACTGGTGGCTGGTCGCGCTGTCGTCCATTTTGTCCTTGCCGCTGGTCGTGCCGATGCTGGGCCTGGCAGTCGGCGTCGACTGGATGCTGCCGCACTGGCTGCAATGGCTGCTCGCAACGCCCATACAGTTCTGGCTCGGCGCACGTTTCTATCGCGCCGGCTGGAATGCGCTGAAGGCAGGCTCCGGCAACATGGATCTGCTGATCGCGATCGGCACCAGCGCTGCTTACGGCTTGTCGGTCTACCTGATGCTGCTGCACGGCAGTCATGTGGATCTGTACTTCGAATCGTCGGCCGTCGTGATCACGCTGGTCCTGCTCGGCAAATGGCTGGAGGCGAGGGCCAAGCAGCAGACCGTGGCCGCATTGCGCGCGCTGGAATCGCTGCGTGCGACCGAGGCGATCGTGCGGCGCGACGGCGTCGATGTGAAAGTCGCGGTCGACGTAGTGCAGCTCGGTGACCTTGTGGTCGTACGTCCCGGTGACCGCGTTCCGGTTGATGGCGTGGTGACTGAAGGCAGCAGCCATCTCGACGAATCCCTGCTGACAGGCGAGAGCCTGCCGGTCGCGAAGACTGTCGGCGACAAAATCACGGGCGGCGCAATCAATCAGGAAGGCGTGCTGCTATTTACGGCGACCGCTGTCGGCGGCGCGACCATGCTGTCGCAGATCATCCGCATGGTCGAGGACGCGCAGGCGGCGAAGGCGCCGATACAAAGGCTGGTCGACAAGGTCAGCAGCGTGTTCGTACCGGTAGTGCTGCTGATCTCGGCGGTGACGGTGCTGGTCTGGGGACTGTTCACCGGCGACTGGCAGCAGGCGCTGCTGAATGCAGTCGCGGTACAGGTGATCGCTTGCCCGTGCGCGCTCGGCCTTGCAACGCCGACCTCGATCATGGCCGGAACCGGCGTCGCCGCGCGGCACGGCATTCTGATCAAGGATGCGGAAGCACTGGAGACCGCCCATGCGATACGTTCCGTCGCATTCGACAAGACCGGCACCCTGACCGAGGGCAAACCGTCGATTGTTGCGCTTGCAGGCATCGCGCTGCAGGAGAAAGGCGTGCTGCAACTGGCGCAGGCAGTGCAGCAGCACAGCGATCATCCGCTGGCCAGGGCCGTGATGCAGCGCGCGAGTGCTGAGGGAATCGCGGCTCCGGCGGCGACCAACGCGAAAGCCTTGCCGGGACGCGGCGTGCAGGCGGATGTGGACGGACGGACAGTCTATCTTGGCAATGCGAGGCTGATGGAAGAACTGGCAGCGGACATGACACAAGGGGCAGCGTTTGCGTCCGAGCAGGAGAGGGCGGGGCGTACCGTGTCCTGGCTGGCGGTTCGCGATGCTGCAGGCATCCGCGTGGCCGGCTTGCTAGCGTTCGGCGATACCGTGAAGGCCAGCGCGCGCATGGCGATTAAAAAGCTGGATGCGCTCGGCATTCACTCGATCATGATCACCGGCGACAACGAGGGGGCGGCGCGCGCAGTAGCGCAAGCACTGGGCATCGCCGAATTCCGTGCGCAGGTGCTACCGGGCGACAAGGCCTCGCTGGTGGCGCAGTTGAAGGCGGAGCACGGAACGGTAGCGATGGTTGGCGATGGCATCAACGATGCGCCGGCGCTGGCCGCGGCCGACATCGGCATTGCGATGGCGTCCGGCACCGATGTCGCGATGCATACCGCCGGCATTACCCTGATGCGCGGTGATCCGGCGCTGGTGGCCGACGCCATCGGCATTTCGCGTCGCACCTACGCGAAGATACGGCAGAACCTGTTCTGGGCCTTCATTTACAACCTGGTCGGCATTCCGCTGGCCGCATTCGGCTTGCTGAACCCGGTGATCGCCGGTGCGGCGATGGCGTTCAGTTCGGTCAGCGTGGTCACGAATGCGCTGCTGCTGAAGCGGTGGAAGCCCGCATCCTGACTCAGGCCACGCTAAGCACGTCGTAGCCGGCGTCTTCGACCGCCGATTTCACCGCCTCGAGCGGCGCAGCGGTTTCCACCTTCACTGTCTTGCTCGGCAAGTCGACATCGACGTTTGCGCTGGCATCCAGCGCCTGCAATGCACGTTTCACGCTGGCGGTGCATCCACCGCAGGTCATGCCATTGACTTTCAGTTCGTACATGGTGGGACTTTCGGTAGGTGGAATCAGTTCAGGCTGCCATTCCGAAATCCAAGCGGGCAAGCGGTTATGGCTTTTCAGAAGCAAACTCGCGCAGCCAGGGTTCGATATGCGCAATATCAAAATTACGGGTGTCGAACATCTCGATCTTTTCTGCGTGTATCGCCATCGGATCACACTGTATTTCATGATACATCTAGAAAATTCGACTGCCCACTAATAAAAAAACCCGCCGGGTCACGGCGGGCTTTTCTTTGGGCAAGGCGCGATCAGTGGCGCGTCTCGACCTGTTGCAGCGGCTCGCTCGCTACCTGTTGCGCAGGCTTGCGCTCGCGCGGCACACGCGGTGCCGGCGCCGTGGCGGCCTGTTCGGCCTGCACGGCACGCAGGCGCTCCGGGTCGGTGGAAGTCATCTGCAGACCGGCAGCCTGCAGCATCGTGTCGATGTCGACGCGGGCTGTGGTCACCGGCGCGGCCGCGACCGGTGCGACTGGTGCAACTGCCGGTTCGACGACAATAACCGGTGCCGGTTCGACAACCGGCGCAGGCGCGATCACCGCTTCCACGACGGCTGGTTCGATCGCCGCTGGCGCAGGCTCTGCCACCGGCGCGACGTGCTCGACCACGGTTTCATACACAGCTGCTGCCACCACTGGCGGCACTGACTCGTGTGATTCCTGCGGCTCGTGCGGCTCGTGCGACTCTGGTGCCGGGGCATGGACCGGTGCTTCCGATTCCACGCCTTCGACGTCATCCGCACCCTCGTCAATTGCATCGGCGTCGTCATTCGCTTCACCACCTGCCTGATCGCGGTCGCGACGATTGCGGTTGCGGCCACCGCGACGGCGGCGACGGCGCGGCTGCTCTTCGCCGCCTTCGGCAGCCACACCCTCGACCTGCGGTGCGAGCTGATCGGCGTCGTCTGCTTCTGCGGACAGCGGCAGCTCGGCCTGCGGCAGTTGCGGCTCTTCGACCGGCTTGCGCTCTTCACGCGGCGGGCGCGGCGGACGCTCACGGCGGCCTTCGCCACCTTCACGGGCCTCGCGCGGTTCACGCGGTTCACGCGGCTCACGAACTTCACGTGGCTCGCGAGCCTCACGTGGTTCGCGCGGTTCGCGCGGCGGCTTCGGCTGACGCGGCTCTTTCGCTTCCTTCACTTCTTTTGGCGCAGCTTCCTTGACCGGTTTGGCTTCGGCGCTGCGTTCGTCCTTGTCACGGCCACGGCCACGACCACGGCGGTTGCGTCCGCCACGCTCGCTGCGATCGCCGTTGCGCTCGCGGCCGGCCGGCTTGGCCGCCTCGGCAGCTTCCGGCGTTGCCGGCTTCTTGCGGAAAAGGCCGAACAGGCGCGACAGGAATCCTTCGGCGGCGACTTCGTCAGCCGCTGCTGCAGCCACGGGCGCGGCCTTGCGCTCGACCACAGGCGCAGGCTGGTCCGGCGTGATGCTCTTGACCATGGCTTCCTGGCGCGGCTTGACTTCCTCTGCCTTGCGCTTGCTGTAGCTGATGTCGGTATCGACTTCCTCGGCCATCTTGTAGCTGGCCTGCATGTCGTCCAGGCGCGGATCGTCGTGCTTGATGCGCTCCAGGTTGTAATGCGGGGTCTCGAGGTGCTTGTTCGGGATCAGGATCACGGTCACGCGATGGCGCGTCTCGATCTTCAGGATCTCGCCACGCTTCTCGTTGAGCAGGAAGGCCGCGACATCGACCGGCACCTGCACGTGGATAGCGGCCGAGTTTTCCTTCATCGCCTCTTCCTGGATGATGCGCAGCACTTGAAGCGCGGAAGATTCGGTGTCGCGAATATGGCCGGTGCCGTTGCAGCGCGGGCAGGTCACGTGGCTGCCTTCGGACAGCGACGGACGCAGGCGCTGGCGCGACAGTTCCATCAGGCCGAAGCGGGAGATCTTGCCCATCTGCACGCGCGCACGGTCGTGGTGCAGCGCATCCTTCAGGCGCTGTTCCACTTCGCGCTGGTTCTTCGAC
>JACCDS011374724.1_pt1 | contig 12828 bp, 12 predicted proteins | sample 7446441 | NCBI WGS metagenome assembly JACCDS01 (sample SAMN15323445, study PRJNA562643) | freshwater metagenome | isolation source: river surface water | place: USA:Blue River Watershed | collected 2017-08-17
CGCCATGATGATCAGCGGCGTGAGGTACGAGCCAAACTGGGCCACCACCAGCAAATAGATCAAGATCAGGCCCACCCCATAGGCTGCCCCCATGTCACGGAAAGTCTCATACGTGATTTGCGACTCGCCATCCCACTTGATGCTGTAGCCGCGCCAAGCGTCGTCGGGCTGGCGGATGAAGTACTCCTCAATCTGCTCACCGTCCGGGCCTTTGATCTGGGCCACGTCGCCGCGCATCTTGAACAGGCCGTACAAAGGGCTGTCCACCTTGCCAGCCATGTCGGCATTGACAAAGTTCACGGGCATCAGGTCTTTGTGAATGACGGGTTGCTCACGCAAGGTGTCGCTCACGGTGACCAGTTCTCGCATGGCCACCACCTTGCCCGTGGCGCTTTTCACGCCCAGCTGAAGCAAGGCATCCAGATCGCCATGCAGGGAGTCGGGCAGCTGAATCAAGGCGGGCACCGGGTACTTGCTGCCATCGTGCAAATAGGTCACCGACTCACCCGCCAAACCGGCACGCAAGGTGGTCACAATGGCTTGTTGTGACACGCCCAGCATCGCAGCCTTGCGGCGGTCCACCAACAGTAGCTTTCGCGGCGCATCGACAATCGAGCTGTCATCGATGTCCACCACACCTTCGGTCTTTTCAAACACGGCACGCACCGACTGGGCCACTTGACGGCGGCCTTCGGCATCAGGCCCGTAAATCTCGGCCACGATGGGCGACATCACAGGCGGGCCGGGTGGCACTTCCACCACCTTGACGTTGGCCCCGTGGCGTCGACCGATCTCTTGCAAGGCTGGTCGCACACGCGTGGCAATCACATGGCTCTTGTCGCTGCGTGCGGACTTGCCCACCAAGTTGACCTGAATGTCACCCAACTCACCGCCTGCGCGCAGGTAGTACTGGCGCACCAGACCATTGAAGTTGATCGGAGAAGCCGTACCCACATAGGCCTGGTAGTGCATGACCTCGGGCACGGTGGCCAGATGGCCGCCCAGCTCGCGCATCACTGCAGCGGTTTTCTCAAGAGGCGTTCCCGCAGGCATGTCCACCACCACCTGAAACTCCGACTTGTCGTCGAAGGGCAGCATCTTGAGCATGACCAGACCGGTCACCGGCAGCACCAAAGACAAAGCGATCAATCCTGCAATGCCCACGCCCAATAATTTACGGTTGCGTCCGCCAGCTTGGGTGTCGAGCAAAGGCTTGAAAATTTTCTCGAACAGGGGTTCGAGCTTGGCGCTCAAGCCGCTGTGCCCCCCTGCCTCATCGTGCGCATGACCCGAAGACGGCTTCATCCACATGCTCGACAACCAAGGCGTGATGACAAAGGCAATGGCCAGGGACAGCAGCATGCCCAAACTGGCATTGATCGGAATCGGGCTCATGTAGGGACCCATCAATCCGCTCACAAAAGCCATAGGCAACAAGGCCGCGATCACGGTGAAGGTGGCCAGGATGGTGGGACCACCCACTTCGTCTACTGCGCCAGGGATGATCTCTCGGATGCGCTTGCCTGGGTACAGCTGCTGGTGGCGGTGGATGTTCTCCACCACCACGATCGCGTCGTCCACCAAAATGCCGATGGAAAAAATCAGGGCAAACAGCGACACACGGTTGAGCGTGAAGCCCCAGGCCCAAGAGGCGAACAAGGTGGCGGTCAGCGTCAAAATGACCGCCACGCCGACTATCGCCGCCTCGCGGCGGCCCAGCGCCATGAACACCAACGCCACCACCGAGGCGGTGGCGAACAGCAGCTTCTGGATCAGTTTCTGCGCCTTGTCGTTGGCGGTTTCGCCGTAGTTGCGCGTCTCCACCACCTGCACGCTGTCAGGGATGACAGTGCCCTTCAACATCTCGACCCGGTGCTTGACGCCATTGGCCACATCGATGGCGTTCTCGCCCGACTTTTTGGTGATCGACAGCGTGACGGCGGCAAATTCTTCGCCCCCGTTTTGGGCATTGTTGCCATGCCAGACATAACGCTCAGCCGGCATGGGGCCGTCTTTCACGTTGGCCACGTCCCTGAGGAAAACAGGCTTGCCCTGCACCACCTGCACGACCAGGTCAGCCACATCGCTGGCTTGTGCCAGATGCGCACCGGCCTCGATGGCCACGCTCTGGTTGGACCCCAACAATTCACCCACAGGCAAGCCCAAGTTGGCCGACTGCAAAGCCAAGCGCAAATCGTGCACCGTGACACCCGATCCGTTCATGCGCTGCGGGTCGATCTGCACCAGCACCGCGCGGCGCGGGCCGCCAATGGTGACCACATCGCGGGTGCCGGGCACGCGTTTGATATCGGCCTCAATGCTGTGCGCCACGCGCTCCAGATCAAAAGCGCTCACCTCTGCGTTTTTGCCGTGCAAAGTAAGGGACACGATGGGCACATCGTCGATGCCTTTGGGTTTGATCAAGGGTTCTGGCAAGCCCATATTGGCTGGCAACCAATCTGAGTTTTCGCGGATCGTGTCGTGCAGCTTGACCAACGCCTCGGTACGCGGCACGCCCACCTTGAACTGAACCGTCAAGATGGCCACGCCGGGTCGTGAAACCGAGTAAACATGCTCCACACCAGCAATCTTGGAGAGCACCTGTTCGGCCGGGATGGCCACCATCTGCTCCACATCGCGCACCGATGCGCCTGGGAAAGGCGCAATCACGTTGGCCATGGTCACATTGATTTGTGGCTCTTCTTCGCGGGGCGTCACCATCACGGCAAACACACCCAGCAAAAACGCCACCAGCGCCAACAAGGGCGTGATCTGCGCACTCTGGAAGGCCGCCGCAATGCGACCTGAAATGCCCATTTTTTGCTCACTCATGGCCATGACTTTCAGAGTTTCTTGCCAAGGCTGGCGGGCTCGGTCACCACCTTCTCACCTGCGCTCACGCCCGACAACACTTCCACGGTCTGGCCCGTGGTGCGACCGAGGCGCACCTGACGCAAACGCGGTTGACCTTGTGCGTCCATCACGTAAACGCCCGTCATCTCGGCGCGGCGCACGATGGCCGTCATGGGCAAGAACACGCGGGTATCTTTGGCATGGGCTGCCAATGGGGTGGCGGGCACCCAGACTCGGGCAAACATGCCCGGTGCCAACCCTTCCAAGCCTGCAGGCAGGGCCATGCGCAACTGGGCCGTGTGTGTCACCGGGTCCACGGAGGGCAGAAGCTGCACATGGGCTGCGGGCACGCTGTTGTGGCCTGCGATCTCATAACGGACAGTCTTGAGCTGCTGGCGCACGCCTTCGATCATGGACTGGGGCACTGCCGCACTCACGCGCAAAGCGGAGGGGTCGTGCAGGATCAACAAGGGGCGGCCCGGCATGGCCATGTCACCCAGGGCGACCGGCACCTCGGAGACCACGCCATTGAAAGGAGCACGCACACTGAAAAACCCGGTCTGGGTTTGGGCTGCGCGGGTTTGTGCCTGCTGGGCATTCACCTGGGCCTGGGCTGCGTCAAACTGGGCCTGGGCACGGTCCAGCGCAGCCTGGCTGATGTATTGCTTCTGGAACAGTTGTTTTTGGCGCTCCAGCTCTTTGCTGGCCACACGCATGTGGGCCTGAGCGGCTTCCAGTTGAGCGGTGCTGCCTGCCACGTTTTGTTGGGCAGCGCTGGCGTCTATGCGCAACAGTTCCTGCCCTGCCCGCACCCGGTCTCCGGCCTTGACGTTCAAACTGACAATGGCACCGGGCACCTGGGCGGACAAGGTGGCCTGACGAACCGCCTCGACCACGGCATCGAGACTCACCTCGTTCGTCCCCGGCCTGTTGGCATCCGCTGTCACAGTGGGCTTGGGCAATTTGTCCACATTGGCCCACACCGTCCCTGCAGAACCTGCTGCAATGGCCATGGCCACAGCCCAAATCAAACGTCTGTTCATCAAAGCTTCTCCGTCAAACTGTTGGTTTTACATATTTGGTTGTTTGCGTATATGCGCAATGATACAATATCTCAAGACGCCTGTCCAACATTTTCAATCCGACGGCTTCCCTACAATGTGTCTTGGAGCACCCATGAAAGATTTGCCCGCCAAAGCACTCGAACAAATCGCCGCCTACTTTCAGGCGCTGTCAGAGCCCACGCGCCTGAAAATCCTGAATTTACTGCGCGACTGCGAATACAACGTGGGCGAGTTGGCACAGTTGTCAGGCTACTCGGCGGCCAATGTTTCACGCCACCTGTCTTTTTTGGCGCAACATGGCATGGTGAGTCGCGAAAGCCGGGGAGCCAGCGTTTATTACAAAGTGAGCGACCCCTCGATTTATGCTTTGTGTGATCTGGTGTGCGCCAACATTGCCCGTCAGTATGAAAAAGACTCCAACGACCGGGCTGTATTTGCACCTCAATAGTTTTTCATCGGTGCGCGGGGTGCTTCTCTGAGGTCTATGCCTTCGTGCAGCGCGATTTTTTCAAGGGCGTTTTCGAACAAGCTGCGCGCTGAGCCAGAGATGGCGCGCAAATACGAATGCAGTTGCGCATCTTCGGAGTTCTTGTTCAGGCATTCCTGGCTGTAGGTCTCGAAGCTGGCCAATTGTGCAATCAGCTCGGCCACATGCCGTGGGCACTCGCACAAGACATTGGTCGAAATGCCCGCCACGCGCCGCAATGTGTCATCCGAATATTTGCGTCCTGCAATCACGGCACTGTGTTGCCCAAAGGCCTGTGCGCGGTCGCGGTCCACGAACAAAATCGACTGCAAGAGCTCTGCCAATTCGCTGTCCGAGACAGGATCGCGCCGCACGATCAGGCCAGCCAGTTTCATGGACTGCACCACCCTGTCGGGTGCGAAGTGATAAAGCACGATGGTCTGCTCAAAATTGTGGCGCAACATCAAGGTCCGGATCGACTCGAACACCGAGTCCTGAAGCGAGTTGACCTTGATCAGCAGCACCTGGGGCTTGTCTGACAAAGTGGCCTGGTGAGCCACGGACAATTCCTCCAGCACATCGGTGACCTGCAGGCGGTTCTGGCTCAGGACAGCAGCGAACTGGCGCGACTCGATGCGGTTGGCCAAAGCCAAACCCACCACAGCCAAACACACCGGCTGCGCCGGAACTCTCTGAACTGCCCCCTCATGTCCCGGATGGCGCAGTTGACGCAACTGCCCCCATTCCAGGTGCGCGATGCTGCCGATGCCATGACCGGCCTCCGAGAGTTGTTTGAGCAGCAAGGCCTTGGAGACATCCTGTTCACCAAACAGGCGCTGGTTGCCCTGGGTCTTGATGGGCGTGAAGGCGTTGTAACGTGTTTGCCAAATCCTCAAGGTAGAGACCGGAATGCCGGTGAGTCGGGACACAGCGCCAATGCGATAAAGCGGGGCGTGGGCAGATGGGGGGTGTGACACAGCGGTCCTTGTTTAGGTATTGCGTAGATTTTATGTCGATAAATCCTATATTTTTCAGGATTTACCATTTTTGAGTAGCTATTAGATTAAAAATCAAACTCACTAGGGGAACAGCACATGATTTCGAACAAAACCATCAACGCCATGGACGTCTGCGTGGTCATTGCCTCGCAACAGAACCTGGGGCGGGTGTCGACGACCGAACTGGCGCGTCGTTTGCATCTGTCGATCTCGAACCTGGAGAGCCTCCTCAAACCTCTCAAAGACCACCAGATCGTCACGTCGCGCAAAGGCCCCGGTGGCGGGTATGAAATCCGGGGTGACCTGGCCCTGATTTCCATGTGGGACATTGCATCCATCTTCGAGTCCACCCTTCAGGACCAGGGCACCGATGCGCAACCGCTGAATGCAGCCTGCTTTGAGTGGGGTCTGGAGCGGGTGATCATTGAAACCCTTAGCCAATTGACCTTGTCCGATTTTGTAGCGGAACCAGCTTTGCAAGTGCCGGTTGAAACACCCGTGGTCAACCGCTTCAAGTTCAAGCCGCTGGCCGCCCCCTTAGTGCCCAAGGCGCCCAACTCGGTGTTTCAGTTGCATATGGCGGTATAGGCTCTGGTAGTCTTTCGGGATTGAAGGAGTCCCACCATGAGCGCATTCAACAACCCTCAGCAAACTTGGAACCAACGGTTTGCCGCCGAGCATTATGTTTTTGGCGAAACCCCCAATGCGTATCTGCAATCTCAAGCCATCCACCTGGTCCGTGGAACCGCTTTGGCTGTGGCCGATGGCGAAGGGCGCAACGGCGTATGGTTGGCAGAACAAGGCCTGCAAGTCGACGCCTTTGATTTCTCGGACATCGCCATTCAAAAGGCCCAAGCTCTGGCTCAAAAGCGGCAGGTACAAATCCATTGCGTCTGCAGCGATTGGCAATCGTTTGACTGGAAACCTGCACACTACGACAACGTGGTAGGTATCTTTTTTCAGTTCGCTACGCCCGAAGAACGCACGCCGCTTTTTGCGCGGATGCTGAGAAGTCTCAAGCCTGGCGGCACCCTGATCATCCAGGGCTACACACCTCGTCAACTGGACTTCAACACCGGAGGTCCCGGCAAACTGGCCCACCTGTACGACGAAGCCCTGATGCTGGACGCGTTCGGGCACCTGGACATCCTGGACCTGCGCACCTACGAAGCCGAGATCTCTGAAGGCACAGGCCACCAAGGCATGTCAGGACTGCTGGGCCTGACGGCACGCAAGCCTGTCTGAAGCCGCTTAACGCCGCCGCATGGTGGCCAGCAAGGGCCACACCAGCAACGCAGCCGCAACGCCCAAACCTGCAGCCATGCTCAGCAAAGCAGCCCAGTCCACCCAGTAACCCATGTCGGCCAATGAAGCCCTGGTTAAGGAAGGTAAGGCCGGTACCGCCAACAGCGCCACCATCACGACCACCGCGGCCAATACGGCCACACTGACCTGCGCCAACTTCTGACGATTGATCCACACCACCACCACCCATACGAGGAGCAAGGGCAACAAGGCAGGCCACAGGTCCAAAACCACTTCATAGACGATGTTCATCGCCAGCCAGAATTCATACATGTGCGTCTCCTGATGTCATGATCGTATTTCAGACTCGGCCCTTGAGCGTCGCCATATAGGCGGGCTTGAGCATGCGGTATTTCATCAGCCAAGCCAAGTAGCCCGCCTGCAGCGGCTCGATCATAGGCAGGGATGGCGTGAGACGGCCCTCGTAGTCGAACTCGATCAGCATGGCAGAGCCCTCTTTCACGATCAGTGGGCACGAGGTGTAGCCATCAAACTTCTGGCCGGGTGTGCGGCCCGAGATGACATCCACCAAGTGCTGAGCCACAATGGGTGCACTCTTTTTGATGGTGGCCGCTGTCTTGCCACGCGGCGTGCCGTTCACATCGCCAACGCCAAACACATTGGGGTATCGGCGGTGCTGAAGGGTGGTCTTGTCCACCTCCAGCCAGCCGCCTGCGGCAAAGGGGCCCTCTTTCCAGGCCAGATCGGAATTCTTGACCGCATCGGGCGCTCGCATGGGCGGCACCACATGGATGAAGTCGTAAGGCACCTCCGTGCTCGTGCCTTCGGGCGAGACAAATCGTGCCCGCTGCGCACCGATATCGATGCCCTGCAGTTTTTGCGTGGTCTCGACCGTGATGCCCAAATTGTTCCAACGCGAGAGCACGTTGTCGTTCACCACCTTGACACCAAACACGTTGCCCAACGCCGAGTAAAACGTGACCTTGGATTGGCCCAGAGTGCCCGACTGTGCCAAGCGATCGCGGAGCATGAAGGTCATCTTGAGCGGCGCACCCGCGCACTTGAGCGGCGTGGCGGGCAGCGTCAGCACCGCATTGCCACCCTTTTGCCGAAACGCATCCATGCTGACCCATGTAGCCTGCGCCGCTTCGGGGCTGGGGTAGACGCTGGTCAAGCCCTTTTGGCCAATCGCGTTCACATCCATGCCCTCAATCAGCGACCAGTCCTGGTGCGTGCCCATGGCCACCACCAGGTAGTCATACTTGACGCGCTGACCCGAAACCGTGACCACCGTGTTGCTGGCTGGGTCCAACTCGCTGACCATCTCCTTGATCCAGTTGACCTGCGGCGGATGGAAGTCGGCATTACGGTCACGGACTTTGCTTACAGGCCACACACCGGTGGCCACCAAGGTGTAACCGGGCTGGTAGTTGTGCTCTTCCTTGCGATCAATCAGGGTGATCTTGGCACCGTCGAGCAGGGCGTGGAGTCGGTTGGCCACGGAAATACCGCCCAAGCCACTGCCCAAAATCACAATGTGCGCCTGCGTTTTGGTTTTGGCCGCTTGGGCAGCGGGCACAGCGCTTGCCAAAACGGCAGCGCCTGCAGAGCCCAGCAACCATTGACGTCGGTTCAGCTCGGCACTGGTGGGGGGGGTCGTTGACATGGCGTCTCCTCTTGAAGAGAAGTCATCTTGGCAGCTTCATGCGTCAACGGCTTGAGGGAAATCAATTCTTGGGCATTCAAGCGCACTTTCTGCGCTTATATAAATTCGAGAAATTTTGTTGGACTTTTCCAGAAGACTCTCTGGTCATGGACTTTCGCATGACCGGTCACAGGCGTCAGGTTCCATTTACTTCGTCCAACCCCATCGCTCCATTTCACGTCGGTCACGTGCCATCTCGGCCTCAATGGTGTCTTTGGGAAGCTGTCGCAAACATTCCTCCAAGGCCTTTGGATCAAGCTTTTCTGGCTTTGGAGGCACTGCCCGCACTTGGGGCGACTTGCCATCCCAAACGAATGGGTTGCGAAAAGCTGGCGGATCTGGCAAACAGTCATCTTTGTAGCTTGGCGGATCATCCAAAGCAAAAGGCGTGAAAGCAATCGTTTTTTCAAAAATCAAAGGTTGACCTGTCGGCGTTGGCGGCAGCAGCGGCATGCTTTGAATGGCTTTGCGCGCCAATTGCTCGGCCACTGCTGAAGTGGTCCAGAGGGTATCGAGTTTGGCCAGTGTGCCGTCGGGTGCAATTTCAATTCTGAAACGAACGTAACCCTGATCTGGCCCTTCAACCGCTGTTCCCATCATGCTGCGCACCTGTTTGCCCCAGCTGTACCGATAGCCTTTGCTGTTTTTGTTGGTGTACTTTCCAGCAAAGTCCCACTCTTGTGCCGTAGGCGGTGGCGGTGCTGCCATGCTGGCAACTGGTTTATCGATCGAAGTTGCTGCTGATGGCGCGTCAATGCGCACAGATGGGTTGGGAGTCTCCGGTCTCAAGGTTTCATTGGCGCGAGAAGGTTCCGGTTGACTTGAGGGCAAAGCTACGGGTGATGGCGGTAAGACCCGAAACAGAACGATTTGTTCTTCAGGGGGTTGTTTCGTCTTGCTCAGATTGTCGAAGGTGAAATCACTGGCCAGTATGACCACCATGGCATGCAAGGCCACCGTGAATGAAATGGCAGTCAGGTTGATGTGACCGAGTGCTGGCATGGACGATGAAACAGCAGTCAGCCCACAGCCGCATCAGTGCCTCGGTGATGCGCCCGCAGCTCTTGCGTTGGCGTCCAACCCACCTTTGGACTTCCATTCAGAAAAGCCGCCTTGCAGGATGCGGACATTTTCCCAACCCGACACGCGAAGCGCAAAGCCTGCTTGAGCCGACAGCGTGCCAGTGTTGCAATAGATCAATACCAGTTTATTTTTAGGAATGCTGGCACTCTTGGCCATGACTTGGCGCCACTCGATATTGACCGCACCTGGAATGTGTTCTTTGGCAAATTGAGCAGGATCTCGCGCATCAATCACCATCATCTTGGGGTATTCACTTTTTGGAATTTGTTCGGCAAAAATGGTGCCACCCCCATAGTCCACGAATTCCAGATAAGCGGAGATCTCGTCCATTAGCTTGGCTTTGTCGTTTGCCATAAGGGATGTGGCAGCCAAAAGCAGGGCCAATGCAATGCAAAACTGTTTTTTCATAGCGTTAATTTAATCAGTGATCGCTTATATTATGACCTGTTCGACACCCACCCGACCATGAGAAACCAGCCATTTTGTGGGTGTCGATGATGCGCTATGCATAGACACCGATGTCGACGTCCAATAAAAAAGCAACCGTCTTGCAAGCTTGATTGGGCCGGTTCTCGCCTACAGATTTAAAAAGTAAGGGTATTGAAAAAATGGCTAACTTATTGCAATTTGGTGAAGACCACCCCGATTACTCTGTTCGCGTTTTGAATGAGCGTGAAGTGCGAGGTGCTGCGGGGATCATGCTTCTCTTCGGGATGATCGCTTTCATGAGCGCCTGGTACAAAGGTGACTTTTCACCAATGAAGGTGACCATTACTGGTTTCTGGATTGATTTTTTCATCAGGGTGCTCATCAATCCCCGCTTTTCTCCCACATTGATCATGTCGCGATGGATGGTAAGCCATCAAACAACAGAGTATGTTGGTGCGCCACAAAAACGCTTTGCCTGGACCATCGGACTGGTCCTAGCCACGCTGATGATGTATCTGGTCGTGATCCATGATGTACGGGGACCGATCAACATGATCGTCTGCGTTATCTGCCTGCTGTTGCTGTTTTTCGAGTCCGCGTTTGGTATTTGTATCGGCTGCAAGTTGTACAACCTTTTCAACAAAGAAAAGGCACAACTCTGTCCGGGCAATGTTTGTGCGATCCATGACCGTGAACCAAGCCAGATGGTCACAGTGGCTCAAGCAATGATTGCTGCAGGGTATGTGGCGTTGCTGCTGATTTTTTCTTCCAAGCTGCACTACACGGTGTCACAAACGAGGAGTATGGATCCAGCAACTCAATCCTCTTCTAACAATTCTCCAAATGAAGAACGTTGTCGTGTCCCAGACTTCGCCAAGAAAATGGGACATGAAGAGAAATGGAAACTGCACAACGGTTGTTGAAAGACGCCTAAAACTCGATCTCCCCGTTGACTGGACTGATTGCGCTCAGGGCATCAACAAAGACTCATTGGCAATTTCGTAGCGCCTGCCTTGTTTGTCGCAAGGCTTCAGGGCACCGTCTCGCACCAAGGCACTGATTTCACGACTGACGGTCTCAAGCTTGATGTCCAGCATGGCACCCATATCGTCACGCGCAAAAAAAGAGGTGATGCCGGGTTGATCGGGATCGCGCATTTTCAGGGCCAGGGCAGCGACTCGTTGGCGAGCTGAACCGATGTTCAAGTCGGCGAGCCAGTCGTCGGCGTCTTTCAAAGCTTGCTGCCACTTTTGCATCAGGCGCTTGTGCAGGCGAGGCGAGTTGGATGACAGATGGTGCAACACCGACAGAGGGATGCGACAGACATGGGCTTCCACCAGCGCGATGGCTTCACTGTCGTAGCGGGCAGTGGCCAGCGCTTCGAGGCCGATGACATCGCCAGGTCGCAGAACACGCACGATGCGTTCGCGGCCATCGGCGGTGGCCCGCACCAGCTTGACCATGCCTTTGCGCAGTGTGAAAACGCCAACGGCTGTTTGGCCTTCGGTGTACAACGCTGCATTGGCCCCAAACACCATGTCGTCAATAGGGGTATGGATTTCTCCGAAGTCCTGTTCATTCAGGTCAGCAAAGAGCACCATATCGCGGACGCCGCAACTGCGACAGTCCGAAGTGCCTTTCCATGCCGAATCAATCTTGATGGGAATCATGTTTTGAATGAAAGCAGTCGGCAATTACAAGGCTTTACGCCCCTGAGCCATGCGCTCTTCCAGATAGGGGCCGTAAAAGTCGGGCAGGTAAGCACCCTCCATCCGATCGGCCACTTCTTTACCGCCGGGACCAAAAAACAGCAAAGTGGGCGTGATGGACACTTTCCAGGCGCGGGTCAACTGGTCATGGGTGGTGAGCTTGCCAGCGAAATCCAGAACCGGCTGTGGGCTTCGCATGTCCACCTGGACAATGACAGTGCCCGACTTTTGCAGCGGTGAGAGGTGGCTTTGGCGGGCCTGACGGCAAAACACGCAGCCGTCCAGGCTCACCATGATCACCAAAGGCTGTTTGTTCTGGATGGCACGGGCCAGTTCATCGGGCAAAGCTTGAGCTGCGGGCAAACTGGCATGAACGCGTTGGGCCCATGCGGGTCCCAGACCCAAGGCCAAGCCAGCCAAGGTCAGACAGTCACGGCGTCGCCATGCAGACGCCCCACTCAAAGAGATTACTGGTGGCATGGATTCAAGAAAGTGGACAATAACGGGTTTTTACGTTTGTCAGCTGACCGAATGGCTGCCAACCCGATGAATATAAGAAACCAATGAATTATTGGAGAAATCAGTGAATCTCGCAAGCTTGCTCGAAACTTGGGGTGACACCAACATACTGGCCTTGGCGGGTGCCTTGGTCGGTTTCATTTTCGGCTTTGCCGCCCAACGCAGCCGATTTTGTGCCCGCGCCGCCGTGATCGAGTGCTGCGAAGGACAGGCACGGGACCGGTTCAGCGTCTGGTGGCTGGCTTTTGGTGCCTGTCTGGTCGGGGTACAGGTTTTGGTGTTCATGGGTGGGCTCAAGCCGTCGGATGCACGTTACATTGCCATGCCGGGCAGCATTTCAGGGGCTGTTTTGGGGGGCTTGTTTTTTGGCGCGGGCATGATCCTGACACGCGGTTGCGCCAGCCGTTTGCTGATTTTGTCGGCCAACGGAAATTTGCGCGCACTGTTGGCAGGTTTGGTCTTTGCCGTGACCGTTCAGGCCAGCATCGCCGGATGGCTGGCACCCGCACGCAAGGCCTTGGCGGGTTGGTGGCCCATGGACGGCGGACCTTCAAGAGACTTGTTGCACCTGACGGGTTTAGGCGCCACAGGTGGACTGGTTCTGGCCGTGCTGGCCTTGGCGACAGGTGTCTATTTTTTCTTCAAAACACACCCGCGCCGTTGGGGGCTGGCAGCGTTCGCTCTCGTCACGGGCCTGAGCATCGCGTTGGGCTGGGGTCTGACGCAGGCCATTGCC
>JACCDS011820654.1_pt1 | contig 12824 bp, 11 predicted proteins | sample 7446441 | NCBI WGS metagenome assembly JACCDS01 (sample SAMN15323445, study PRJNA562643) | freshwater metagenome | isolation source: river surface water | place: USA:Blue River Watershed | collected 2017-08-17
CTTTAGATTTTTCAGAAGATTTAGCCAATGGATATTCTTTATCTCTTGTTACTCCTGTTACATTAAATCTTTTTGCATAGCTAATTCCACTGGCACCATCCACATAAATCATATTGTAGGTAGTTCGCTCATCATTTTTCTGGAAAACAGCTGCATGTAAAATATCTTTCCCTATAAATACTTTATCCGAGACTTTCACCACTTTCATAATGCCCGACTTAGTGAAAGCTATAATATCATCATAGTCAGTACAATCACATAAGAACTCGTCTTTCTTCAACGAAGTTCCAATGAAACCTTCCTGTCTGTTGATGTATAATTTAGTATTGGCAATAGCTACTTGCTTAACTTGAATAGTATCAAACTCTTTGATCTCTGTTTTACGCTCTTTACCCTTACCATATTTCTTTTGTAAGTTTTCATAATAACTTACAGCATAGTCCACCAAATTGGCTAAATTATTTTTTACTTCCTTGATGGTTTGCTCTATATCTTTGATTTGTTGAATCAAATCTTCGATATCTAATTTGTAAATTCTCCTAACTGGTTTATCAGTTAATTTTAATAAATCTGTTCTTTCAATAGGTTTTTTGAACTTCTTTTTAAATGGCTCAAATGCTTTATCAATAGCATCAATTACCTTATCCCAGTTTAAATGTTTCTTTTCTAATTCTTGGTAGATCTTTTCCTCAAAAAAGATTTTCTCCAAACTAGTGAAATGCCATTTTTCTTCTAATTCCTTTAATTGTATTTCAAGTTCTTTTTTTAACAGCTCTTTTGTATGATCGACCGAATACTTTAATAATTCAGTAGCTCCAACAAAATGTGGTTTTTGATCAATAATGATACAAGCATTTGGAGAAATACTTATTTCACAATCAGTAAAAGCATATAAAGCATCAATAGTAATATCAGGAGATATACCAGTTGCCAAATCAATTTGTATTTCTACTTCAGCAGCAGTAACATCTGTTACTTTTTTAATCTTAATCTTACCTTGATCATTTGCTTTAGTAATACTTTCCATTAATTGAGTAGTGGTTACTCCATAAGGAACATCTTTAATAACTAAAGTCTTTTTATCTAATTCTTCGATATGCGCTCTTACTCTTATTTTGCCTCCTCTTTTTCCATCATTATAATTAGAAGCGTCCACCATGCCACCCGTTTGAAAATCTGGCAATAATTCAAATTTTCTACCTTTTAGATACTTAACACTAGCTTCTAATAATTCATTAAAATTATGAGGCAAAATTTTAGTGGATAAACCCACCGCAATACCATCAGCACCCTGTGCTAACAATAAAGGGAATTTCATAGGTAAAGTAACAGGCTCCTGTTTTCTACCATCATAACTTAAAGCCCATTCTGTCGTTTTGGGATTAAATGCTACTTCTAATGCAAACTTGCTTAATCTAGCTTCGATATATCTTGAAGCTGCAGCTGCATCTCCCGTTCTAACATCACCCCAGTTACCTTGTGTCTCTACTAATAAATTCTTTTGACCAATATTTACTAATGCATCACCAATACTCGCATCACCATGTGGATGATACTGCATACTTTGACCAATAATGTTTGCCACTTTATTAAATCTTCCATCATCCATTTCTTTCATGGCGTGCAAGATTCTTCTTTGAACTGGTTTTAAACCATCTTCAATTGCTGGTACCGCTCTCTCTAATATTACATAAGAAGCATAATCCAAGAACCAATTTTTATATTGTCCTTGAACGCCTGATTCATTTTCTGTAACCCTACTTAAGTTTTTCTCTTTTGCCATATTTATACATATTAGAAGATACTATAATCGATGCGTATCTTCACTTCCGTCTTTCAAACTATTTAATTCAATAAAAACAATATCTGTTACTGCTTTTACTTCATGCCAAATTTTTGCAGGAATGATTACTCTTGAAGGAGCTTTAATATTCATTTTGCCAATTTCTTGGGTTTGAATATCTTTCCAATTTAAAATAATCTCTCCCTGAACTAATAACATTTCCTCTGGGTTTTTCCCTTTAAAAATGCCATTGTGATAATGCTGTCCACTGATGGTTCCAGCATTTCTATAAACCAATAAAAATTCTCCAGTTCTATCTGTACTAAAATAATGCAAGGCGCCTCTTTCGTCCACCGCTTTTACATCAATTGCATTTACTTGTATAGACATAACTTATTAATTAATCTTCAACAACTTGATTTGACCCACCTGGCATTTGAATAACCATATCTTTCCATCCTTTTTCCCAATCCCCCACAAAAACAATCTTACCTAAATCCGCTAATGCCTTTAATCTATACACTACAAAAGCGTCCCCTGTTTTTACCTTCATTTTAGCTAAAATATTAGATAAAGCACTAGGCAATTTTTGTGCATTCTTAGTTAGCAATGACAATATTTCTTTATCGTAAAAATTGATATCCATATTTACAATCTTCTTCCCGCCTTCCAAGAACTTAACCACTTCTTGTTCGGTACAAATTTTCTTCCACTCATCTGGATCTAATTCAAACTCACTTAAAGTAATAGGTCTCGCTAATTTTTTTGCTTTTAAAAATTCTTTGGGCTGAATTTGACTTAAATATGTTGGATAAAACAATTGCCCTTTTTCATTTAAAAAAGGCAAATTATTTAAATACAATACTTGAATTCTTCCTTGATATTCTTTAAACTGACTCATTAACCAGTAATACCCACAAACATCATGTGCATTTTGTCCCATCCAAATCCAGATGCTTTCATTCTCATCATGATTTAATGCATTGATTAATTGATGAACCGTTAAACGATCATCAACTATATCTAATTGATCAGTATAAGGAGAATGCGCTAGTACATTAGCCCACCAATTTTTTCTTAATTGGAAACCTTCCGTTTCGTAAATATCCAACAAAGGCCCTACCGCATAATCATCTTTAATCTCGATAATTTTTCCAGCAAGACTTTCATCTAATTCTATAGCTGCTTCCAAGGCTGCAATATCTGCAGTATTAAATACTATGTGTATCATTTGCTTTATCTAGTTCTACTTTTAAATTATTGATAATAAAATCTTGTCTCTCAGGAGTATTCTTACCCATATAGTATTCCAATAAATGTTGAATATGATCTCCTTGTTCAAGTAATACTGGCGCCAACTTAATATCCGCTCCAATAAATTTTCCAAATTCATCAGGACTAATTTCACCCAATCCCTTGAATCGAGTAATCTCAGGTTTAGCTCCTAATTCTTTAATGGCATTTTGTTTCTCTTGCTCGTCGTAACAGTAAATCGTCTTTTGTTTGTTTCTCACTCTAAATAATGGAGTTTCTAAAACATATACATGCCCTTTCTTTACTAAATCAGGGAAGAATTGTAAAAAGAAAGTAAGCATTAATAAACGAATATGCATACCATCCACATCGGCATCGGTTGCAATGACGATTTGATTATATCTTAGACCTTCTAGTCCATCTTCAATATTCAATGCGTGTTGTAATAAATTGAATTCCTCGTTTTCGTAAACCACTTTCTTGGTTAAACCAAAAGCATTTAAAGGCTTACCCCTCAAACTAAATACCGCTTGTGTATCTACATTTCTAGATTTAGTAATGCTACCACTTGCAGAATCACCCTCGGTAATGAACAAGGTAGTATTTTGTTGATTGGACACAAACACTTCTTTATTCTTAGTAGGTGCATCATCATTTAAGTGTACTCTACAATCTCTTAATTTCTTATTATGGAGATTGGCTTTTTTAGCTCTTTCATTGGCCAACTTTTTGATACCCGCTAATTCTTTTCTTTCTCTTTCGTTTTGCTCAATTCTTTTCTTTAAAGCATCCGCAGTCGTTGGATTTCTGTGCAAGAAATTATCCAATTCTTTCGCCAAGAACTCAGTAACAAAATTTTTCATGCTAGGCCCACCATCCGCAACATTTTGAGAGCCTAGCTTTGTTTTTGTCTGACTTTCAAAAACTGGTTCTTGGACTCTAACAGAAACAGCAGCTACAATACTGGTTCTAACATCAGATGCTTCGTAATCTTTTTTATAGAAATCGCGAATCACTTTAACATAAGCTTCTCTAAAAGCTTGTTGATGCGTACCCCCTTGTGTTGTATACTGGCCATTCACAAAAGAGAAAATATCTTCACCATAATCATTGTTGTGCGAAATAGCTACTTCAATATCTTCTCCGCTTAAATGAATGATGGGATATCTTAATTCATCAGGATTGGTTTTTCTTTCTAATAAATCCAATAAACCATTCTTACTGATAAACTTTTTATCATTAAAATAAATACTCAAGCCAGCATTTAAATAACAATAGTTCCATAGCTGACTTTCAATGTATTCATAAATAAAATGAAAGTTTTTAAACACCGTCGAATCAGGTACAAAACTCACCAATGTACCATTGGCTTCTGTGGTTTTAGCTTCTTTGGTTTCTTCGATTAATTGACCCTTCTTAAAACTTGCAGATCTTGTTTTACCATCTCTGAAAGCAGTTACTGTAAAATCCTCACTTAAGGCATTCACGGCTTTGGTACCTACCCCGTTCAAACCCACCGACTTTTGAAAGGCTTTACTATCGTATTTAGCACCGGTATTAATCTTACTTACAACATCAACAATTTTACCCAAGGGAATACCTCTACCATAATCTCGAACTGTGACTGTTTTATCCTGGATACTAATTTCCACCTGCTTACCATAACCCATGGTGTGCTCATCAATACAGTTATCAATAACCTCTTTGATTAAAACATAGATTCCATCATCAGGTGCCGAACCGTCACCCAATTTACCGATATACATACCGGGCCTTAATCTTATATGTTCTTTCCAATCTAAAGACCTAATGGAGTCTTCGTTATATTCTACGGGTACTTTAGCTTCTGCCATAATTATCAATACTTTAGGGGCAAAAAATGCCCCGACTTTGTGCAAATCTAATTCTCAAACGGCCTTATGCCATCTAAAATTGTCCAAAATGGGTCAAATGTGGATAAATGGATTAAAGCATTATCTTTAACCCATCGAAAACAGACCCAAATACCCCGTTGTTGACTTAGAATGGATCAAAAACCAGGCCATTCTATTGACACCAGAAAACCTCCAATTCCAGGATTTTCTGAGAGAAATGGATAGTGAAAGCCTAGATAAAGCCGTTTTTGACCTTTCAAACACCATTTCCCCTCAAATTGACTGTACAGCCTGTGGCAATTGTTGTAAAAGCCTAATGGTAAATATCAATAACCAAGAAGCCGATAATCTTGCTGCTCATTTAGGACAAAACAGAGAAGAATTTGATCAAAAATATTTGGAGAAAGGCGAATCTGGTAGAATGGTTTTAAACGCCATACCCTGTCATTTTTTAGTAGGAAACAGCTGCAGTGTATATGAACATCGATTTGAAGGTTGTAAAGAATTTCCTGCTTTTCATGTAAAAGACTTTAACAAAAGACTTTTTACTACTTACATGCATTACGATAGATGTCCTATCATTTTTAATGTATTGGAAACTTTGAAAAAAGATTTGGAATGGGAATTCGTTTCGGAATAGATCATCTCATTGAAAGCAATCCATCTTGGAAAACTTCTTCCATTGGTTTTTTAACCAATGATGCAGCTAGAACATTTGATCAAACACCTAGCAGAATAGCTTTAATCAAAGCAGGATTTAATATTACCAAATTATTCTCTCCAGAACATGGGATTGATACCAAGGGAGCTGATGGAGCAAAAATGAAAGATGGAATAGATCCATTAACAGGACTCCCAATTATTAGTTTATATGGTGAAAAATACGCGCCATCAGAAGAAGATCTAAAAGGTATTGAGATTTTATTGTTTGATATACCAGATGCTGGTACTAGATTTTATACTTATTTATGGTCAATGACCTATTATTTGGAAGCAGCTGCAAAGTTCAAAAAGAAAATTATTTTATTAGATAGACCGAATCCATTGAGTGGAAATCTTGCAATGATTGAAGGGCCATCTTTGGATGAGACTGTTTCCAGTTTTATTGGAAGATTTAATATCCCTATTAAACATCAATGTAGTTTGGGTGAATTAGCATTGTACTTTAATACAACAAAACATTGGAATGCAGCACTTGAAGTAATTGCTTGTACTGGATTAAAGAGAACGGATTTGTTTTCTGAATGGAATACTCCTTGGGTAGCAACCTCTCCGGCAATAAAAAATTATAATGCTTGTTTGTTGTATCCAGGTTTATGTTTTTTCGAAGCCACTAATGTTTCCATTGGAAGAGGAACCACTTATTCATTTGAATGGTTTGGTGCGTCTTGGTTCAATATGGATGCTATAGTTGCTGTTTGCAAAAACATGTTCAACGAAGATCTAGAAATGGAAATATTAAGTCTTTCTTTTAAAAGCGAAAAAGAATGGTTACCTGGTATACATTGTAAAGTGAAAGACCCTGAAAACTATGATGCCGTATTAAATGGATTATTGTTGCTTAAAATAATCAAAGATTTACATCCAAATCATTTTGAATGGGCAACTTATCCAACCAATGCAAATCCCAGTGGCAAAAATCATCTTTCTTTATTATTAGGAATTCCTAATGCAGAAACATTATTTGACCTACCCTTGCAAAATTGGTTACAAAAAATACAAATTCTTTTAAGAGTAGAATATTGGAAAAAAGAAATTGAACCTTATTTATTGTATCAATAATGGATTAGTCCTTAGGTACTCTTTTTGAACCTTCATACATTTCGTATTCTAATAATCTGCAATCTATTTTTGCATTTAAGAATTCAATTCTTCTACTAGGTTTTAATCTTATTTTTTTAGCCAATTCTAAATTACCTGTAAATATATAACCTGTCGCACCCTTGCATTTATTCTTTAAGAAATCTCCCATTCTTGCATAGGTTTTTTCTAATTCAACTTCTTCTCCCAATCTCTCACCGTATTCAGGATTGAACATGACAATAGCTCCGTTCATATTTTCAGGCAAACTGGTAGATTCAAAATCGCAGACTTGAAAATCAATCAAATCTTCTACGCCGGCAGCAGTTGCATTTATTTTAGCTACTTTAATGGCTTCCTTGCTTAAATCTGATGCGATAATTTTTAAAGAAGGCAATGCTCTTACTTGTCTTTCTAATACAGCTCTTTCTTCCTCATACACCGCAGGATCATATCCTAATAAATGCATAAACGCATAGTTCTCTCTAATTAAACCTGGGGCGCATTTGGTAGCAATCAAGGCTGCTTCAATAGCTAATGTTCCAGAACCACACATTGGATTAATAAAGGGAGTAAATCTATCCCATTTAGTAGACAAAATAGTAGCTGCTGCCAAAGCCTCTAACATAGGTGCTTTACCTGGCAATTTTCTATAACCATGTCTTGCTAATGATGCACCAGAAGTGTCAAGAAACAATTCCGCTTCATCATTCTTCCAAAACAAATACACAACAGCTCCGGATAATTCTGAACCAGTGGTTGGTCTTTTGTTCGTTGCTTTTCTTATTCTATCTACAATGGCATCTTTCACTCTAAGATTAGCAAACAAATTGGTTTGTATAGTTGGATTAAAGACATTGCTGATCACTGAAAAATAACCATCTGGTTGAATCATTTTCTCCCAATGTATATTTAATGCTTGACGGTATAATTCATCTGGATCGTTGCATATAAATGCTTTCAAAGAATACATTACCTGACTGGCTGTTCTCAAATTCATGTTCAATTTGATACAATCATTCACATTTCCGGTTAATTCTACACCTGTTTGAAAAACCCTATCAATATCAAAACCCAAAGAAATCACTTCATTTCTTAAAGCAGGTGCTAACCATTTATTACAGGTAATGATGATTTTACTTTGATCTTTAAATACTTGCATTCTGCGAAATTACATTAATATACTTGTTGAACTGTTAAAATAATAGATGGAATTGCAGGTCTTATTGGAGCGGTTCTTGCTGGAGTAGCCTGAATATATAATTGAATATTTGCTGTACTCCACATAATTTCAATATGATCATTTGCATTAACACTTTGGAAAAAATTCCATGCAGCAACAGATGCAGCAACAGCTGTTCCTCCTTGTATCGTTACATCAGTACATGTAGCAGGTATAACTTGTCCATTTTTATTTAACCAAATGGAAATATAATCCGTAGTGGTACCAGCTGTTCTATCCAATTGTGCAGAAAATTGAATATTATATTTACCTGCTTTAGAAAAAGTGATTTTTGAATTATCAACAATTGAAATGCCATCTGCAAAATCCTGTGTTCTAAAAAACATTGGAGTCGCTGTATTAGCCGATGCTGATTGCGATTGACTATCATACCATGATCCATATGCAGCTGTACTTACACTATTTAAGCCGGAACCATTATTTCCCAACAATATTCCACTTAAGGTACTAGTTCCAGTACCACCATGTGCAATATCTATTGCTGTTGCACTCCAGTTTCCGGTTGTAATTGTTCCAACAGCGTTTAAATTGGACAAAGAAGTTAATGTTGTGTTGGATGTTGCAGTAATATTTCCAGCGGTAGTAGCAGTGGATGCATTACCATTTAAATTTCCTGTAAACCCATTTGATGTTACAGATGTCAGTCCGGCTAAACTAGTGGATGTATTTCCTAAATCGATCCCTGTAGAACCAATGGTTATGGTCTTATTAGCTAATTGATTATTTGTAATGGCAGCATTATTTGCCAAATTACTTGTTGTTAATCCTGTTGCAGAAATAGTACCTCCAATAATTGATATACCAGAACCTGCAGTTAAAGTAGAATTTGATGATGTAGGCAATGTTATATCTGCCGTTCCATCAAAGTCAACTCCATTGATTTTTCTAGCAGTTTCTAGTTTAGTCGCCGTAGTTGCATTACCTGTTAAAGCACCCTCAAATTTTGGGGCAATAAAAGAGGTATTTGTTCCCATTAATTTTACACCCCCAGCAGATATTTGCAAGTTACCCGCAACATTACTTAATACAGCAGCTGGAATATTTTGGTTTAATGTATCACTAGCAATTGACAATGACCCAGAAGTTAAATACAAACTTTTAAATGGATGTTCTGAAGTACCAATAGTTGAATTTGAAGAAGTGGGTACTAAATTTCCTCCAACATTTAAATTATTTGATGTAGTTAATGAACCGTTGATATTGATATTAAAACTATCTATACCATTTAAGGCAGATTCTTTTACATAAGCCCCTGTCTTCATATAAGGCTTTAACATAGTTGCTGTATCCTGTATATTTAACTTTTTATTCAATTCTGCGTTAAGCCCTTTTACATTGGCCCAGTCAATTGAGTTCGCCACTAAAGCATATGGCACATAATTAATTTTTTGTACCCCTAATAAAATAAAATTGATAGAATTAAATGGGTCAATTTCCACTTGCAAATATTTATTCCCTGTTTGCCAATTGATATTATTATAGTCTCCAATAACAGTAATTTTGCTATTTGAATTAGAACCTAGCACCACACTAAATAAACCAACTACATTGGTACTAGTTGTTTTGATTTCTTGATATTCAATGGTGCCACTTGCAGAACCCTCTCTTATACTCAATCTAATGGAAATGTCTTTAGACGGAACAATAGATCCATCTGCATTTCTTGCAATAGCTTGAAAATTAATTCCTTTATTCGTATCAACTTGCGCAATAGATATGAATTGAAATAACATGAATATGTTTGTTAAAAATAATTTCATAATCTATAATTTGACTATTTTAAAAATTTTAGCGCGATAATATTTTTGATTAATAATATACTTTACCATCAAAACATATTCACCACTTGATAAATTGGATACCTGAATTTTCTTATTAAAAATGGGTGCACTAAAAGGCTCTTCTACTATTTTAATAAGATTACCTCTAATATCATACATATTCATCTCTGTTATTTTAAACAAAGGATGTATGTTTTTTACATATAATTGGTCTGATACTGGATTCGGAAAAACAGATAAAAGTGAATTGTCTTTATCTAAATCCAATAAACTATCTAATGCCGGCAATAAAATCTTTTGTAATTCTTTGGATTGTAAAAACCCAGTAGTGATTAACAACTTCTGATTATCCGTTAAAGAGCTAGCAAACACTTCACCAAAATTCCAATCCACTAATTCAAACATATTTTGATACAATCCACTTGAAGCATTCAAAGTTACTGGATCTCTAAAATCAACTTTTTGTTGCCCAGACGAAGAAATATAGGTTGTAAATGATAAAATAAGTATTAAAAATATTTTATATATATTATTAAACAAATTCAATTTTTTTAAATATAACCATTAAATTTTATTGATGGAATAAAAAAAGTCCTTCTGTTATGAGAAGGACTTTTTAATGGGTGGGAGCACACGGGTTCGAACCGCGGACCCCCTCGGTGTAAACGAGGTGCTCTAAACCAACTGAGCTATGCTCCCATTTCCCTTTTGAGGAGTGCAAAAATAAGGCTAGGAATTTAAACCTCCAAAAAAAATACTAATTAATTTAATTGTACAGCTGGAAGCCTAGTAGATTGACTATCATAGACAAAAAGTTCTACTATTTCATAGTTCCAGTACTTAGATAAAGGCGATTTATCCAATATATCGGAGGCTTCAGCTTTTGTTAATGCGTTCAAGGTAATCCAAGATTGCTGAGTCTCCATACTAACCGCATAACTATCAATGATACCTTTATTTAGTAGATAATTGATATAAGTACGATGAGGAGGCACGAAAGACATGAATTCTTCGTCCATTTCAAAAGATATGATTGCCTGAAACTTTTTCATCTGAATACTAAGATACCAAAACTTATAATTAGAAAATATTCGGAATCTACTTTTTTCCTAAATAATAAAGTTTGTTTAAACTTAGTCCAATTTTAGTGATGCAATTCTACCACTAGAACCTGCCAGAAAAACTTTTCTTTGACCCGGAACTAGTTTTAATACATGAAATGATTGATTGGATATTTGCTTCCATGAAATTCCTCCATCATTTGAATAATCTACCCCACTAGTACCACAAACGATCAATTCATTATTTGAAATATATTGAACACAAGATTTATAACCATTAGGGCTGTTAACTTTTTGATTGGCTTCCCAAAAGTATTGTCTTTTTCTATTGGTTTTATTTTCGGAATCGGGTTTGATAAATCTATCCAATCTAACAATATTTTGTTCTTTTGATTGATCATTCATGAAATCTCCTCCCACAATAGTAATTTGATTATTGTTTGGAGAAATAGCCATACTGTTGGCTCCAGTGGATTGTTTACCTTGAATAATGGGCAAAGACATTGCTTCTCCATCCACCCAGAACCTGCTATGTTTCCCACCTGAAACAAAAAACAAATGTTTAAAATCAAAAGTCATGTTTGTACTACTAGATGCAAAAAAAGATTCCCCTTCTTTCACTTCTGATTTAAAAAATGAATCTCCAATAATTTCCCAATCTTCGCCACGATTTTTGGTTTCAAGTAATACTATTTTTTGATTGATTGGATCTCCAATCACCATACCATATCTATTATCTCTAAATTGGATCGCATCTAAAAATATAGCAGTATCAGTATTTTCATATACTTTATACCAATGCTTACCACCATCCTTGGTTTTTAGAATAATACCTGGAGAAGCCACTGCAACAATAACTGCTTCTTGATCATTAAATGCATGAATGGCTCTAAAATCTCTTGATTCAAATCCCTTTACTTGTATCCATTCAAAATGCTTCCCTCCATCCATAGATTTTGCAACATTCCCCTTACTTCCACTTGCCCAAATTACATTTTCAGAAGGGATAGAAAGTCCTCTTAAACTCACTCCTTTTTGTTCTGCAATTACCTGTATTGGACTTTGCGCAAAACTCTTTAATGAAAGGAATAATAAAAATTGTAAAATAATTTTTGATATAGACATAGCTTTAATGATTTTTGCACCACAAATATACATTATGATACCTTATTGGATGAGTAGAACACAATTGATGTTAGGTGATGATAATATTAACAAATTAATGGGTAAAAATGTTCTAGTAATTGGCCTTGGTGGCGTTGGAGGAATATGTGCAGAAATGATTGCAAGAGCTGGAGTGGGCAAAATGACTATTGTAGATAATGATACTGTAGACAAAAGCAATATTAATAGGCAGATCCCTGCTTTACATTCAACAGCAGGTTTACCAAAAGCTCAGGTGTTGGCTCAAAGATTAAAAGATATCAATCCTGAATTAGACCTCACAGTGAATGAAGTTTTCATCAAAGACGATATCACTAAAAACTTATTAGAAAGCGCCCAATGGGATTATGTGGTGGATTGCATAGACACCCTATCTGCCAAGGTCTTTTTGATAAAAGGCTGTTTGGATAGAAAAATTCCCATTGTAAGCTCAATGGGCGCAGGTGGCAAAGTGGATCCTTCTCAAATACAGGTTACAGACATCTCAAAAACCAAAATTTGCAATTTGGCTAGATATGTAAGAAAGCGATTGCAGAATTTAGGCATCAAAAAGGGCTTGAAAGTGGTTTTTAGCCCAGAAAAGGCCGACCAAGACAAGATCATTGTTACAGAGAAAGCCTATCCTAAAAAATCCATCATTGGCACTTTAAGCTATATGCCCGCTATGTTTGGCTGCACCGCAGCAAGTGTGGTAATTAGAGATTTAATGGCAACTGACTGATTTAAAGCTCTTTTTCTTTGAATTAAGGTCAAATTATCTTTATTTTGCACCTCCAATTGGAAGCTCCTGGTTCGGTAGCTCAGCTGGATAGAGCAACTGCCTTCTAAGCAGTAGGTCATTGGTTCGAATCCAATCCGAATCAC
>JACCDS010605663.1_pt1 | contig 12822 bp, 12 predicted proteins | sample 7446441 | NCBI WGS metagenome assembly JACCDS01 (sample SAMN15323445, study PRJNA562643) | freshwater metagenome | isolation source: river surface water | place: USA:Blue River Watershed | collected 2017-08-17
ATGAATACCTGCTCGAAAAAGGCGTGAAGCTCGAAGGCGTGAACGGCGTGCGCTACATGTACCACGATCCCTGCCACACGCCGATGCGCACGCACCAGCCGATGAAAGTCGTGAACGAGCTCATGAACGCGCCGGTCGCGCTCAACGCGCGCTGCTGCGGCGAATCGGGAACGTTCGCGATCACCCGCCCCGACATCGCGACCCAGGTACGCTTCCGCAAGGAGGAGGAGATGCGCAAAGGCGCTGAAGCGCTGCGCGCCGACGGTTTCGACGGCCCGGTGAAAGTGCTGACGTCGTGCCCTTCATGCCTGCAGGGCCTGTCGCGTTTCGACCGCGACGCCGACACTCAAGCCGACTACATCGTCGTCGAAATGGCAAAACACCTCCTCGGGCCGAACTGGATGGCCGAGTACGTCGCCAGGGCGCGCAACGGCGGCATAGAGCGCGTTCTGCTGTAGGCATGTCCGCTCCTGCGCGTGCGGTCACCGCAGCACCCTCGCTCGCAGGCTATTTCTCCACCGACTATGCGACGGCGCGCGCCCGCTTTCGCGCATCGGCGCGCGGGGCCGGCGCGGCGCTGCACGAGTTGCCGATCGCGGCCACCGGGCCGCAAGGCGAGCGTCTCACGATAGACATCGCATGGCTGGGGGCTGCCGATGCTCGCATAGCCCTGCTGCACACGAGCGGCATACACGGCGTCGAGGCGTTTGCCGGGGCCGCCATCCAGCTCGCGCTGCTCGACGATCCGCCAGCGCTCGATGCAGGCACCGCCGTCGTCCTGGTGCACGTGCTCAACCCTTTTGGCATGGCGTGGCTGCGGCGGGCGAACGAGAACAATGTCGATCTGAATCGCAACTTCCTCGGCGGCGACGAACGCTGGTCCGGGGCGCCGCCGCTGTATCGTGCGCTCGATCCCTTGCTCAACCCCTGCACGCCGCCTCGCCCCGATGCTTTCCTGGCACGCGCGGCGGCACGCGTGTTGCGCCACGGATACCGGCCGGTGAAGCAGGCCGTGGCCCAGGGTCAATACGATTTTCCGCGCGGCCTGTTCTACGGCGGCGGGCAGCTGGAAGAAGGCCCGCGGCGCTATCTCGACTGGGTAGCGCAGCACTTGTCGAAAATTTTTACGGTGCTCGCGATAGACGTCCATACCGGGCTGGGCAACTGGGCCGTAGATACGTTGCTGGTGCAGCCGCCCAATCCGCCCTCGCCGGGGCTCGACCAGGCGCTGGGCCGGGCCTTGACCGACGCGGCTGTCGACGACAGCACGGCGTACGTCGTGCGCGGCGGGCTCACGTCCGGGGTGCGGCGTGCCATCCCGCACGTGCCCGTGCATGGCATCGTGCAGGAATTCGGCACCTATCCCATGCTCCGTGTCATTGCCGCGTTGCGCGACGAGAACCGCTGGCATCTGCACGGCGCAGGCACCCTCGCTCATCCGAGCAAGCAGGCGTTGCGGCGCGCGTTATGCCCGGAGGACGAGGGCTGGCGCGCGCGCGTGGTGAACCGCGGGCTCGACGCCGCGCGCGCCGCGGTGGGCTGGCTGCGCAGAAAGGAAAATATTCATGGCATGTGAGTTTTGCAGCGGCAACGGCGGTCCTCTGCTGTGGCAGGGACCGGAGTGCCGCGTCGTGTATGTCGAAGAGGCGGGCTATCCCGGATTTTGCCGGGTCGTCTGGAATGCCCACGTCAAGGAGATGACGGATCTCCATCCGGAAGAGCGGGCGCGATTCTTGCAAGTCGTCTTCGCCGTCGAAAAGGCGCTCCGCGATACGGTGAGCCCTGACAAAGTCAATCTCGCATGCTTCGGCAACATCACACCTCATTTGCATTGGCACGTGATCCCGCGATACGCGGACGATCCGCATTTCCCCCAGCCCATTTGGGCGGCGGCGCTGCGCGCCCCCGCTCGGCCTCCGAATCCGTCGCTGCCCGGCGACATTGCGCGCGCACTTGCGTCAATGCTGCACGCATAACCGTCGGCGGCGGATGGGCCCGTGAAGGAGTTCATAGGTGCGCCAACTGTGCATCCTATAGCCTGCTTCACCGATTCACGGCGCTCGTCGTGCGAGTTCCGCCTCCCACAACAACGAAGAGCACGCACCCAGGGACCCCTCCATGCAGCCGCTCAGCTCGACGGACTCGCTAGCGCTGCGCTGCACCGACGGTGCGAGCTGCAGGCGGTGGCTGGAATCGCTCCCGCTCACCAACGTGCAGCACGCGCAGCGCGAGCTTGCGGGCCAGCTCACCGCGCTCCATGTCGCGCCGCATATCGCGCCGCTGGAGCGGTTGCGCATATTGGAAACGTTGAAGGAAGCGCTGCTCTTCGTGCAGAACGAGGCAGCGCAGAGCTACGCGGGCAAGGCACTGCCGCTCGACGAGGCCGAAGGCGACTCGTGGGCGCGCACGATGGGCGTATGGCAGTCGCTGCAGAAGAATTACGAGCTCTGCGCGCAGGCGTACCGCGACGGCGATCTCGTGATCGCGCCGTACGCCGCGCTCGTGACCTTGCGCTGCCTGTCGTGCATCGCCTGGATGATGTACGACCATTACCGCGTCTATCGGCAGCCGAGCGCCACGCTGTGGCGCGATCTCAACGCGTACTATGCCGCGGCCGAACAGCACGGCTACGCGCGCATACGCGTGCAGGACAATTTCGGACAGCGAGACCCGGACGCGACGTGCGCCGAAGCGTACGTCCAGGCGCTGCTCATGTTTCTTGCCAATCCATACTCGCTGTCGGTGCGCCAGATGGTTTTCGTGCGCCGCTGGCTGGAGAAGTGGGCGAGCCTCGTCAACCTTTCGCACCAGACGTTGCCGCCGAGCCAGATTCCGCCGCTCTCGGTCGATCTCGCGAGCAGCGCGGGTGCCCGCTTCGCCGAGCCCGCGGAGCCCGCCACGGCGCGCTACCTCGATCTCGAGCAGCTCGCGAAGACGCTGCGCCAGACGATCAACCTGCTCAAGCAGGGCCAGACGCCCGCCCAGCTCGGGCTGGGCGAAGACGCGCGCCAGCCGGGCTGCGAGAACCTGCTCATGCTGCTCTACGTGCAATGGTGCCGCGCCGGCACTGCGCGCTCGGAGGAGCGGCTTGCGACAGACGAGCGCGCCACCGTCTGTTTCGGCATGGCTTCGGCTCACTATCAGGCGAGCGGCGGCAAGCCGTTCCGGCAACCGGCTGAATTGACCGCACGCGAAAGGCGAGAGATGGACACGCTCGGCTACATCGGTCGGGTGCAGCATGAAGCCGAGCCCGACTCGTCGTGCCCTACCGAAAGCTGGACGATCCTGAATCACAGCGCTTCGGGGTTCATGTGCATGTCGCGCCAGCCCGACGGTCGCGCACGCATCGCGCACAATCAGCTGCTCGCCGTGCGCCGCGAAAGCGGGCGCCAATTTCACCTGGGCATGGTCCAGTGGGTGAGGATCGAGGCCGACGACGAACTGCAATGCGGCGTGCGCCTGTTCCCCGGCACGCCGGAGGCCGTCGCCGTGCGGCCGTCCAACTTCAATCCGGCCGGCAGCAGCCGCTACGAGCGCGCGCTGGTGCTTCCCGAAGTACCTGCGCCGGCGACGCCGGCGACGATCGTCCTGCCCGCCGGCTGGTTCCAGAGCGGCCGCTTCGTCGAAATTTTTGCCGAGCGCAAGCAGGTGGCAAAGCTGCTCAACCTGCTGGAAAAAGGCAGCGACTTCGACCGCGGCACGATCACCATCGTCTAGCAACCGCGGGAAGGCTCCGCCGCGGCCTCCTGCGCCTGCACGCGAGATCCGCGAAACACTGCATTGAACGTGCTGCCGCGCCCCGGCGCGCTGTCGACTTCGAGCGCCCCCTCGTGGCGCTGCAGCACGTGCTTCACGATCGCAAGCCCGAGTCCGGTGCCGCCGGTTTCGCGCGAGCGACTGCGATCCACGCGGTAGAAGCGCTCGGTAAGCCGCGGAATGTGCTGCTCCTCGATGCCGATGCCGGTGTCGCGCACGGAGAACACGGCGACACCGCCGCTTTCGCGCCATGACAGCGTGATCGTTCCGCCGTCCGGCGTGTAACGCACCGCATTGCTGACGAGGTTGCCGAAAGCGCTGCGCAACTCGTCCTCGGCGCCACGCAGCATCGCGGCGGACATCTCCTCCAGCACGATGCGATGGCGCCCCGCCGCAAGCTCGACCGCCTCCTCGTACAGGCTTCTGACGAGCGCCGGAACGTCGATACGCTCTTCGCGCACGGGATAGTTGCCGCTCTCCAGCCGCGACAGCGTCAGCAGGTCCGCAACCAGGCGCTCCATGCGCCGTGCCTGGCTCGACATCAACGGCAGCGAGCGTTCGAGCAGCCGCTGCCTGTCCTGTTCGCGCGCATCGACCAGCGTCTCGAGGAATCCGCACAGCACGGTCAGCGGCGTGCGCAACTCGTGCGAGACGTTCGCGACGAAGTCCCGTCGCATGGTTTCCACACGCTCGAGATCGGTGATGTCGCGGCTGATGACGAGCTTCTGCCGGTCGCCGTAGGGCACCAGCTGCACGGCGAGTATGCGCTCGCCCGTGCGCGTATGCCGCAATACCACCGGCTCTTCGTAGCGGCCGCTCCGCAGGTATTCCGCGAACCGCGGCTGACGCACGAGATAAGTGATGTTCTGCCTCTGGTCGCGCGGGAAATCGAGGCCGAGGTGCAATTGCGCCCGGGGATTGCACCACTCGATGCGATCCTGGGTGTCGAGTATGACGAGGCCGTCGGGTATCGCGGCCCCCGCGCGCACGAAGTCATCCACCGTCGCGGACAGCCGCGATGTGCTCTGCTGCTGGCGGCGCAGCATGCGGTAGAGCCCGGCATAGGCGTCTTCCCACGCGCCGGTGGCCTCCGGAATCGTGTTCGTCGACGGCGCGCGCAGCCACTGCAGCAGCATCGCAAGATGGCGCACGTGATGGAGCACGACCGCTGCCAGGGTAAGCGACAGCACGCCCCAGCCCCACGCCGCGCCGAAAAGCCCGCCGATCGTCGCCGCGAGCGCGGAAACGCCGACCATGAGACCGAAATAGCGGGTCCAGAAAAAATCGAGCACGGCGGGACGCGCGGCGCGGGCAGTCGCGGCACCCGGGGCCGATGGAGCGGGCGCGTCAGACACCGGGCGCGAACCGGTAGCCGGCACTGCGTACGGTCTCGATGAGGCGGTCGTGGCCGCTCGCCTCGAGCGCCTTGCGCAGCCGGCGGATGTGCACGTCTACCGTGCGTTCCTCGACGAACACGTGATCGCCCCAGACTTGATCGAGCAGCTGGCCGCGGCTGTACACCCGATCGGTATGCGTCATGAAGAAATGAAGCAGGCGGAATTCCGTCGGCCCGAGGGCGACCTGCGCGCCGTTTGCGGTCACCCGCCGCACCGCGGGCTCGATACGCAAGCCGGCGATGTCGACGGCGTCGTCGGTCGCGTGCGGCGTCCGGCGGCGCAACACCGCTTTCACGCGGGCGTTGAGCTCGCGCGGGCTGAACGGCTTGGTGAGGTAATCGTCCGCCCCGGTCTCGAGCCCCGCGAGCTTGTCGTGCTCTTCGGCGCGCGCCGTCAGCATAATGATCGGCACGTCGTGGGTGCGACGGTCGGCGCGCATGCGGCGCGCGAACTCGATGCCGCTCATGCCGGGCAGCATCCAGTCGAGGACCACCAGGTCGGGCAGCTCGGGACGCATCATGTCGAGCGCCTGCTCGGCGTTTTCGGCGCGCAGCGCACGGTGGCCCGCGAGCTCGAGATTGCACGCGATGAGCTCCTGTATGGCAGGCTCGTCTTCCACCACCAGTATCGTTGCGGCCACCGTGCGGACCTCGTGTGTGCGAGGGTCGATATTATGAAACAAACATGACGGCTTTGTGACACGGCGCGGTTTGCCTTTGCCGGGGCCTCGGTTATCATGCTCCACCGGCACCCAAGCCGCCGCAGATCATGGCCCACACTCCCCAACCCACCGAGATCAAGCTGCACCAGCAGTCGCGCGTGCTGGAGGTCAGCTTCGCCGACGGCAAGTCGTTCCGTCTGCCGTACGAGTTTTTGCGCGTGTATTCCCCTTCCGCGGAAGTGCGCGGCCACGGCCCGGGCCAGGAGGTGCTGCAGGCCGGCAAGAAAGATATCGCGATACTCGCCGTCGAGCCGGTCGGCAGCTACGCCATTCAGCTCAGGTTTTCCGACGGCCACGACACCGGCATCTACTCCTGGGACCTGCTCTACGACTACGGGCTGCGGCAGGACAAGATGTGGCAGCAGTACCTCGAGCGGCTCACCGCCGCCGGAGCGAGCCGCGACGCCCCGGCCGGCGCATGAGGAGAGCCTCGTGAAGCGCGATCCCGACGATACGACGACGCACTTCGGCTACCGGCAGGTGGCCGAAGAAGAGAAGGCGCGCCGCGTCGCGAACGTTTTCGACTCCGTCGCCACCCGCTACGACATGATGAACGATCTCATGTCGGCAGGCTTGCATCGCTGGTGGAAGCGCTACGCCGTGGAGCGAAGCCACGTGCGTCGCGGAGAACGCGTGCTCGACGTGGCGGGTGGCACCGGCGACCTTTCGCGGCTCTTCAGCGAACGCGTCGGGACAACCGGCACGGTCGTGCTGACGGACATCAACGGCGCGATGCTCACGCGCGGCCGCAACCGGCTGCTCGACGAAGGTCTGCTCGTTCCCGCCATTCAGTGCGATGCCGAGCACCTGCCATTCCCCCCGGACACGTTCGATTGCGTGTGCGTGGCATTCGGGCTGCGCAACATGACGCACAAGGACCGGGCGCTGGCCGAGATGACGCGCGTGCTGCGGGCGGGCGGCCGTCTGGTAGTGCTCGAGTTCTCCCGCGTGTGGAAGCCGCTCGCGCCCTTGTACGACGCCTACTCCTTCGGCGTGCTGCCTCGTCTGGGCGCCATCGTCGCGCAGGATGCGGAAAGCTACCGTTACCTCGCGGAGTCCATCCGCATGCATCCCGACCAGGAAACATTAAGAACAATGATGGAACAGGCCGGGCTCGAGCGGGTCGAATACTTCAACCTGGCGGCCGGCGTCGTCGCCGTGCACCGAGGTTACAAGTTCTAGCCGGACGCATCCTTCCGAACGGGAAGACGGAGGCGTTATGAAATCGCTGAGGCTGTTGGCATTGCTGCTGGTGAGCGGCTGCGCCGCGCCGCTCGCGAACGTCCCGCCCGCGGGGACGCCGGCGGAAGTCGCCGCCCCCGCCATCAACGCGGGCGACGCGTGGGTCTACACGACGTACGACGGGTATACGCATATCCCAAAGGGCACGGTCGATTACCGCGTGACCAGCGTCCAGGGCGATACGGTGACGCTGCAGCGTACCGAGGAACGGCGGAGCTGGCCCGAGTACGTCACCCGCACCGGCGCATGGCTCGAGCGCCCGCTCACGAACCTCCAGGACCTGCGGTACCGGCCCGCTGTCCAGGCGCTTCCCTTCCCGCTGCGCGCGGGCAAGACGTGGCGCGAATACGTGCAAGCGACCGACCCTGCAACCGGCAAGAGTTACCGGGTTCGCATCGACGGCCGCGTGCTCGGCTGGGAACGCGTGAGAGTCCCGGCCGGCGAGTTCGATGCGCTGAAAGTGGAGCGGATCATCTACGCCGGCAACTTCGATTACTTCCGCACCGAGGAGCGCATACGGGAGCTCGACTGGTACTCCCCGCAGCTCGGCGCAGTCGTAAGGCACGAGGGCTCGTCGGAATACACCGACACCAGCAAGGCGTGCCGGTACGCAAGCTGCAATATCGTCCACAACGACTGGACCGTGTTCGAATTGTCTAAAGTGGAGCGCGGCAAGTCCGGCGCATAGCGCGGCTTGCGCAAACTGTCCGCGCCCGTGGGCATGGCCGTTATACAATAGATCAACTTACCGGAAGCACGGAGACCGACCCTGATGAAAACCTGGATACTCGTCCTGTTGACCCTGTTCACGTTCGGCATCGTCGCGATCGACGCCGAAGCGAAGCGCATGGGCGGCGCCCGCTCGCTCGGCAAGCAGCGCGAATCGATCGGCCAGCAGGCGGCGCCACGGCCGCCGGCGCAACAACAGCAGGCCGCCCCGGCGACGCCGCCGGCACAGCAGCCTTCCGGCGCCAGCCGCTGGCTTGGGCCGCTGGCCGGACTCGCGATCGGCGCCGGGCTGGCGTCGCTCTTCCTCAACAACGGTCTTGCCGGTGCGCTGGGCGGTTTGCTGCTGATGCTCGCCATCGCCGCCGGCGTCGTGTTCCTGTTCCGCATGCTGCGCGGCCGCGCTCAGCCTCGCCCGGACATGCAATACGCCGGCGCGACACCGGGGCACACCGCTCCGCCCGCCGTCGAGCCTGTCTACCGCTCGTCGTCGGCTGTCGCGCCGCATTCGGTTGCTGCGACGACGTCCGGCACCGCACCGGCCGGCACCGCGACGCTGCCGGCGGGCTTCGACGCCGCCGAGTTCGTGCGCCATGCGAAGACGAACTTCGTGCGCCTGCAGGCTGCGTACGACACTGCCGATCTTTCGACCATACGCGACTTCCTCGCGCCCGACCTGTACCGCGAAATCGAGGCCGAAGTGCGCGAGCGCGGCGACGCTGCGCAGAAGACGGACGTCGTGACCCTCGATGCCGAAGTGCTGGACGTGGTGACCGAAGGCGACCAGTACGTCGCGAGCGTGCGCTTCAAAGGCCTCATACGCGAAACCGCGAACGGCGAGCCGCAGCCTTTCACCGAGATCTGGCACCTCGAGAAGCCGCTGCGCGGCAACACGGGATGGCTGCTCTCGGGCATACAACAGGAATGACGCAGGCCGGTGTCGGCGAATCCCGGGCATTGCCCGGGATTTTTTTGTGCGGATCATGCTGACTTCTCTCGGGCTCGGAACGATCAACCGCACTTTGCGCAGCACCGAGTGGGCGCTGCAGCGGCTGCGCGCGCATGCCGGCAAGGTGGCGCGGGTGGAATGCCTGCCGTTCACCGCGACGGTGCGCGTCGACCCCAACGGCGAGCTCGAATCACCCCGCGAGGCCGCGACACCCGACGTGGTGGTGCGCATGACGCCCGGCGCTGCGCTGCGCCTGCTTGCCCGCGACGAAGCGGCCTGGAATGAGATCGGCATCGAGGGCGACAGCCATTTCGCGACTGCGCTGAACCAGGTGTGGCAGCAGCTGGACTGGGGCTTCGAGGAAGATCTGAGCCATCTCGTGGGCGATATCGCGGCGCACCGCATCGTCACCACGGCGACGCAGGCGCGCGAGACGGCCATGCATGCCGTGCAGAGCGGGCTGCGTAACCTTCTCGAATACTGGACCGAGGAGCGTCCCGTGGTCGCGCTGCGCCACCACGTGGAGACGTACACCCGGCAAGTCGACGCGCTGCGCGACGACGTCGCGCGACTGGAAAAACGCATCGAGGCGCTGCAGGCAGCCGCGCGCGCCCGTTTCAGTGCAGAATACGGCGACAACAACACCACACCGCCCACGAGCGCCGGTGCCTGATCCGTCCGAGCGCATGCGCGGGGACGCGTTGCGTCGGCCTTAGAAATCCGCCATGCGCCTTTTCCGGCTACTCAAGATCATCTCGGTCAGCGCCCGCTTCGGCCTCGACCAGCTCATCCTGAGCCACGAGCGGCTCACGTTCCTCCGCCGGGCGCTGTTGCGCGTGCTGTTCTGGCGCCGCCTCGACTTGCCGCGCGCGGTACGCCTGCGGCTCGCGCTCGAAGCCCTGGGGCCGATCTTCGTCAAGTTCGGCCAGGTGCTCTCCACGCGCCGCGACCTCCTGCCGCAGGACATTGCCGACGAGCTCGCCAAGCTGCAGGACCAGGTGCCGCCCTTCCCCGCGGCGGCGGTCGTCACGATCCTGGAGCGGGTGTACGCGCAGCCCGTGGACCGGGTGTTCAAGCGCTTCGATCGCGAACCCATCGCGAGCGCTTCGGTGGCCCAGGTGCATCTCGCGGAGCTCCACGACGGCACGGAAGTCGCCGTAAAAGTCCTTCGGCCGGGGCTTGCCCCCATCATCGCGCACGATCTCGCGCTGCTCGACACCGGTGCAAGCCTGCTCGAGTCGGTATGGCCGGAAGCGAAACGGCTCAAGCCTCACGAAGTGGTGGCCGAGTTCGCCAAGCATCTCGAAAACGAGCTCGATCTCATGCGCGAAGCGGCCAACGCGAGCCAGCTGAGGCGCAACTTCGAGACTTCGCCGCTATTGCTCGTGCCCGAGGTGTACTGGGATTACTGCACGACCGAAGTGATGGTGATGGAGCGCATGCGCGGCACGCCGGTGAACCAGGTCGATACCCTGGTGGCCCAGGGCGTCGATATCCCGCGGCTGGCCCGGGCCGGCGTGGAGATCTTCTTCACGCAGGTCTTCCGCGACGGCTTTTTCCATGCGGACATGCACCCGGGCAACATTCTCGTGTCGACCGAAGGCCAGTACATCGCGCTCGACTTCGGCATCATGGGCACGTTGACGGAAGTGGACAAGCACTACCTCGCGCAGAACTTCCTCGCGTTCTTCCGCCGCGACTATCACCGTGTGGCCGTGAACCACATCGAATCCGGCTGGGCGCCCGCCAATACGCCGGTGGACGACTTCGAAGGCGCGATTCGGGCGGTGTGCGAGCCGATATTCGACCGGCCGCTCAAGCAGATTTCGTTCGGGCGCGTGCTCCTGCGGCTGTTCCAGACCTCGCGCCGCTTCAACATCGAAGTTCAGCCGCAGCTCGTCATGCTGCAGAAGACGCTGCTCAACGTCGAAGGCCTCGGCCGCCAGCTCGACCCCGATCTCGATCTGTGGGTCACCGCCAAGCCGCACCTCGAACGCTGGATGTCCGAGCAGATCGGCTGGCGCGGACTGCTGCGCCGCGTGCGCGAGGAAGCGCCGTTCTGGAGCACGGCGTTTCCGCAGATGCCCCGGCTCATACACCATGCGCTCGCCCAGGAAAGCACGCGGCTGCCGGTGGACGCGGCGCTCACGCTGCGCGAGCGCCGCCGCCAGAACCGCCTGCTCACCGTCATACTCGTCCTGCTCGTTGCCATCCTCGGCGCGCTGCTGTTCATCGCGCTCCGCTGAAGGGCGCCGCTCCGCATCGTACGCCGCCCATCGTATAATCGCGCGCACACATGGCGCCCGGATGCGCGCACGGGGATGTAAGCATACGATGGCTACCAACCTCATCTGGTTTGTCGCGCTGTACCTCGTCGTCTCGATCTGCATCGGCCTTTATGCCGCAACCAAGGTCAAGACCTCCTCGGATTACGTCGTGGCCGGCCGCCACCTCCCGCTCCCGATCATCGTTGCGACCGTGTTCGCGACGTGGTTCGGCTCCGAGGCCGTGCTCGGCATACCGGCCAAGTTTCTGAACGAGGGATTGCGCGGCGTCGTGGCCGACCCGTTCGGGTCGAGCATGTGCCTGGTGCTGGTGGGACTCTTCTTCGCGCGGCCGCTCTATCGCCTCGGCCTGCTCACCATCGGCGACTTCTACCGCGGCCGCTACAACCGGCACATCGAAGTCGCGGCCTCGGTGTGCATCGTGATCTCCTATCTCGGCTGGGTCTCGGCCCAGATCACCGCGCTGGGGCTCGTGTTCTCGGTGCTCACGCAAGGCGGCATCGCACCGTGGCAAGGCATGATCCTGGGCGTCGCCATCGTCCTCATCTGGACGCTCTCGGGCGGCATGCTGTCGGTCGCGTTCACCGACATGTTCCAGATGACGGTCATCATGGCCGGCATGATCTACATCGCCTGGTCCATCTCCGGTCTGGTCGGCGGACCGTCGGTCGTGATCGCCGCCGCGAACGATGCGGGCAAGTTTGCTTTTCTGCCCGAGCTCACGCCGCGCGACATCATCGCCTTCGTCGCCGCATGGTCGACGATGGCGCTCGGCTCCATACCCCAGCAGGACGTGTTCCAGCGCGTGGCCTCCGCAAGGAACGAGCACATCGCCGGCAGCGGGTCGGTGATCGGCGGGCTGCTGTATTTCTGCTTCGCGTTCGTGCCGATGTTTCTCGCCTTCTCCGCGGTGCTGATCGACCCCGACCTGGTCCAGCGTTACATCACCGCCGACAGCCAGTACATCCTGCCTCAGCTGATCCTCAAGCACGCGCCGCTCGCAGCACAGGTGTTCTTCTTCGGCGCGCTCATCTCGGCGATCCTGTCGTGCTCGGCGGCAACGCTGCTCGCGCCGTCGGTCACCGTCGCAGAAAACATCCTGAAGCCGCTCTTTCCCAACCTCACCGACACGCAATTCCTGCGCATGCTGCGCATCGTCGTGCTGCTCTTCGCGGCCGCCGTGCTCACCTTCGCGCTCGTGTCGAACTCCTCGATCTACGGCATGGTGGAAAACGCGTACAAGATCACGCTCGCGGCGGCGTTCACGCCGCTCGCCTTCGGCCTCTACTGGTCGCGCGCGACGACGCAGGGCGCGGCGGCGGCGATGATCGCCGGAATCGGCACCTGGCTTGCGCTCGAGTTCGTGAGCCCGGATGGTTTCGTGCCGCCGCAGTTCGCCGGACTGCTTGCCAGCATCGCGGGCATGATCGCCGGCTCCCTGCTACCCCAGCGCTACGGGCGCCCGCACCCGCGCGCGGTACCCGACGCGGCGTGATCGGCCCGAAGCGGCGCATCGCGGGTCATGCGGGGATCAAGGCCGCGCTCGTTGCGCTGCTCGCGGTGAACGTCTTGCTCTACACGCTGCACGGCACGCCGGGGGAAGCAGCCGACGCGCTCGCATGGTTCGCACTTCTCGCGTTGTTCTATGCCGAGACGACGCTCGCCCTCGATGCGTTGCCTGCCTATGTCGAACCTGCGATTCGCTACACCCGCATCGCGGCCGCGATCGCAATCGCGATCGCTGCG
>JACCDS010297263.1_pt1 | contig 12819 bp, 10 predicted proteins | sample 7446441 | NCBI WGS metagenome assembly JACCDS01 (sample SAMN15323445, study PRJNA562643) | freshwater metagenome | isolation source: river surface water | place: USA:Blue River Watershed | collected 2017-08-17
CTCATCTCCACCATCTTCGAGAAGATCGTCGAAATTAACCGCCACCACGGCATCACGTTGCTTCTCGTTGAACAGAATGCCCGCCTCGCCTTGGAGGTCTCCCACCACGCCTACGTCCTCGAAAGTGGCCGTATCACTTTGGAAGGGGAGAGCCATCGCCTGCGCCACGACCCGCAACTCAAGGCGGCCTACCTCGGCGGCTAACCCATGAGCGCCCACGCCCCTCACTCCGCCGGTCGCACGCATTGCCAAAATTGCGCCGCCCCCCTCCAAGGGCCCTTTTGCCACCAGTGTGGTCAGCATGACATCGATCTGCACCGCTCCTTTGGCCACGTGTTCATGGAGGCCCTCGAGAGTTTTCTGCACTTCGACGGCAAATTCTTCACCGACACCCGCGATCTGCTCTTTCGGCCAGGCGTAGTCACCCGCGACTTCAACGAGGGCCGTCGCGCCCGCCACGTCCCCCCGCTCCGTCTCTACATTTTCGTCAGTCTCGTCTTCTTCCTCTTCCTCAGCCTGCGTTCTAGCACCGAAGTGGGCGTTGCCCTGCAGGCCGGTCAAACCACTAAAGACCAGTTCAACGCCACCGAAGGCGCAGCGCCTCCAGCCTCCGCCGCGGTCGAAGAAGACTTTGCCGCCGGCCTACAAGAGAAGGCGGAAGCCGTCTCTCGCGACCCCGAGAGTTATCGCAAACACTTCCTGCAGCTGGTCCCCAAGATGTTGTTGCTCTGCCTCCCGCTCTACGCGCTCGCCAGTCGCGTGCTGTTCCTTCGTTCCGGGCAAAACTATCTGCAGCATCTTGTCGCGTCGCTCCATCTGCACACTTTCGTCTTCCTCTTGTGGTTAGCAGTGGCCCTTGGCGGCTGGGCCCTCGACTGGCTCAGTCCCGTGGCCGGCGGGGTGTTGCGCAACATCGCGCTGCTCTACGTCGCGTTCTACCTCTTTAAAACGCTGCGCACGCTGTACGGTGAATCCCGCCTGCGAACCGCCTTGAAAGCGGTCGTTCTCGGCGGGGGCTACGGCCTGACGCTGGCCGCGGGTTTCGTGACTGTCGCCTACCTCTCTCTCGACTAGAGGCCCCAACAGCCCACCGCCCCTCTCACTGCGGCGACGAGGCCAACACCTTGCGGTAGAGCCACCACTCCCGCTGCGCCTCCGCTCCCAGCGCCGCATAAATGCGCTGCGCCTTTTCATTCCAATCTAAACAGGTCCATTCCACTCGGCCACACTGGCGGCGCTCGGCCTCACGCAGGACAAAACGCAAAAGCCCGCCCCCGAGCCCTCGCCCCCGCCACGCTTCCTCCACAAACAGGTCTTCCAAATACAGGGTCGGCCGCGCAAGGAAGGTAGAGTAGGTTTCAAAGACCACCGCGTACCCCACCGGCCGCTGCCCCGGCTCAGGGGCCACCAACCACACCTCAAAGCGGGGACAGGTCCCAAATCCGTCCCGCCACAACCGCCCTACCGCCGCCTCGTCCGGGGGAGCCAGCCGCTCAAAGGTCGCCAATCCGCGCACCAAATCCACCCAGGTCGCAAAATCATCCGCCACGGCACGTCGAATCAGAGGCTCCATGCCCTTCGATCTCTTCCGCTCCGCCCCCAAACGCAAGCCCCCCTCTTGATTTTCCCGGAAAACTCTTAAACTATCCGCCTCTTTTCTATGTCCAACCAAGCGCCTCAGAAATTCGAGTTCCAAGCCGAAATCAAGCAACTGCTCGATATCGTCATCCACTCGCTCTACACGGAGAAAGAAATCTTCGTCCGCGAGTTGGTCTCCAACGCCTCTGACGCCCTCGAAAAGCTGCGTCATCTGCAAATCACCGAGAAGAACGTCGCCAACCCCGACGCCAAACTCGAGATCACCCTCACCACCGACGACAAGGCCAAGACGCTGACCTTGCAGGACGCGGGCATCGGGATGTCGCGCACCGAGTTGATAGAAAACCTGGGCACCATCGCCCACTCAGGGTCCAAGGCCTTCCTCAAAGCCTTGTCCGAATCGGGACAAAAGAACTCCAACCTCATCGGCCAGTTCGGCGTGGGTTTCTACTCTGCCTTCATGGTCGCCAAGTCCGTCAAGGTTTACGCCCAGTCGTGGCGGCCCGAAGAGCCCGCTCACGTGTGGACCAGCGATGGCTCCGGCTCTTACTCCGTCGAACCGACTGAGGCCCAGGTCCGCGGCTGCAAGATTGTCATCGAGCTCAAGGAGGAATGCGGCGAATTCTCCGAAGAGGAGCGCATCAAAGAGATTCTCGAGCGCTACAGCGCCTTCGTCTCCTTCCCCATCAATCTCAACGGCAAGCATATCAACACCGTGCAGGCGTTGTGGCTGCGCAGCAAAAACGAGATCAAAGACGAGGAGTACACCGAGTTCTATAAATTCCAGGCCCACGCCTACGACGAGCCGCGTCTGCGTCTCCACTTCAGCGCCGATGCCCCGCTGTCCATCAACGCGCTCCTCTTTGTCCCCAAGGAAAACCCCGAGCGTTTCGGCCTCGCCCGCTCCGAACCTGCCGTCGCCCTCTATTGCCGCAAGGTTCTCATCGACGCCAAACCCAAGGACCTGCTGCCCGAGTGGCTCCGCTTCCTCAAGGGTGTCGTGGACAGTGAAGATCTGCCCCTCAATATCTCTCGCGAGACGATGCAAGATCGCTCGCTGGTGGAGAAGTTGAACAAGGTCGTGACCAAGCGCTTCCTGAAATTCCTTGAAGAGGAAGCCAAGGCGCGCCCGGAATCTTACCAGGAGTTCTACACGCAGTTCGGCCTCTTTATCAAAGAGGGCGCCGCGCTGGACTTCACCCACAAAGAGTCCCTCACCAAGCTCCTCCGTTTCGAATCTTCCCTCACCGAAAAGGGCAAGACCACCAGTCTCACCGACTACGTCTCCCGCATGGGGAGCGAACAAAAGGAGATCTATTATCTTCTCGGCCCCAGCCGCGAGGCCATCGAAGCCGGCCCCTACTTGGAGGGGTTCAAAGCCCGCAATATTGAGGTGCTGTTCTGCTACGAGTCCGTCGACGAGTATGTCATGAACCACGTCCGCGAATTCGACGGCAAGAAGCTCCTCGCCGCTGACCACGCCGACGTCAAATTGTCCGACCTGCCGAAGCCCGAAGACGGCCTATCCGAGGCCGAGATCAAGGCCCTCACGGAGTGGCTCAAAACCACCCTCGGCGAGCGCGTCCAGGAGGTGAAGTCCAGCGAGCGTCTCGTCGACTCCCCCGCCTTGGCCGTCAATGCCGACAAATTCATGACCGCGCAAATGCGCCGCATGATGAAGGCCATGAACAAGGATGGCGCTGACACGCCTATCCGCGTCAACCTCGAGATCAATCCGCGTCACGCCGTCATCAAGCGCCTGGCCTCCGCCCACCAAGCCAACCCGGACCGCGCCGCCCTCGTTGCCGAACAGATCCTCGACAACGCCTTAGTCTCCGCCGGTCTTCTCGACGACGCGTCCAAGATGGTCGCCCGAATCTACAAGCTCCTCGAAACGGTCTAACCCGCCTTGCCTCTCTCTTCGGCCCCACCTTGACCGGTGGGGCCTTTTTTGTCGCCTGCACCACCGCGAGTTTCCGCGCTAGGCGGGATAATCGTAGAGCTGCGGATCGCGCCGTGGCGGCAGGTGCTTGGCGCGGAAACGATAGCGCGCCTCCCGCTTCTCCGGCGCCGCTCCTTCGCCCCCTTCGTCTTCCGTCCCGTCCACACTCAGCGCGTCTTCCAACGCCTCCGGGTCCATACCTTCCTCCATCTTCCGGACCACCTCCTCCATCTGACCGTCCAACTTTTCCCCGGTAAGTTCGGACATTCGGCGCATCATGCGCGCCATCGCCTTGGGGTCGTTCTCATCCATCGACGAAAACTCTCCTTCCATCGCCTGCATCGCCGCCTCCAAACGGGCCTCCTCCTCCGCGTCACCGGCGGGTTCCGCTCCCTCCGGGAGGTCCTCCTTCTTGCCGCCGCTGCGCACCGCAAACGAGGTCACGCGCTTCTCCAACTTAAATTGGGGATTGTCGGGACACGGCGGCACCGTGCGCCCCTGCGCCAGCGTCTTGGCGTAAAACTGGTAGATCGTGTGGTTCTCGCGACAGTAATACTCGTAGATAGGCATGTCGTGGCAAAGGGCTAGGGAGCGAGTGAAGCGGAGAAACGTCGTCTCAGCGTCCTCCACTCTGAGGACATAGGTTTCTGAACGATGGCGTCAAATCTGGCGTCGCAGCACATAGCGCAGCGCCTGCTCCTCCCGAAAATAGGTTCGGGCAAAGGTGCGCAGGTCCGCCACCGTGACCGCATCGATGCGTTCGTCATAGGCCTCTACCTCCTCCTGCGGCCAGCCGTAAAGGGCATTGAGGCCCACCAGCATCGCTCGCGCTCCATTCGTCTGCAGTCCCATCTTCCGTCCCGCTTTCAGCCGCACCTGGCAACGCGTCAACTCCTCCGGCTCCACGCGCCCCGCCCGCACGCGCTCGACTTCCGCGGCATACTCGCGCTGCACCGCCTCCACATGCGTCGGGTGGGTGCCGGCCATGAAGGCAAACAGTCCCGTATCCAACCCGACGATACGCGACGATCGCACAAAATAGGCGAGCCCTTTCTCTTCCCGCACTCGCTCAAACAGACGCGACGACATGCCGCTAAAGAGTTCGTCGGCGACTTCCGCCACATAAAGGTCATTGGCCCGCACTCCCCCACAGGGGTACGCACAATAGACGACCGCCTGCTCTCGCTCCTGCACGTCCACTTCGCTCCGCCCGGGAGCCGGAATAAATGGACTGGCCGCTTCCACAAAGGTGCCTCGGGGAATGCGCTGCAGCCAGGGGCGCAATCGCGCCGCAAGTTTCTTCGCCGACACCGCGCCCGCCACTGAAACCACGACATTCCCCCCTACCCGCACGCGCGCCCAAAGACGGGCGAGATCCGCCGGTTTCACTTGGCGCAACTCCTCCGGCACGCCGCCAATTTCCTCGGCCAAAGGGTGCCCGTGAAAGAAGCGCCGGCGGAGGGACTTGCGCGCGTAGGTCACGGCATCATCTGACTCCTGTTTGAGCTCCGCCAACTGCGCCTCCCGTTCCACCGCCACGCTTGTCGCCCGAAAGGTGGGCTCCATCACGGCCTGGCGCAGGAGTTCCAGCCCCAGCTCCAAATCGCTGGGGAGAACCTCCAGCGCCACGCCAAGACTGTTGTTGCCGGAAAATGGATACAAGGCACCGCCCACCTGCTCGATCGCCGAGGCCACTTCCGCCGCACTCCGGGTCTTGGTGTCCTTCGTCAAAAGCGTGGTCATCAGGCCCGCCGCTCCGCGTCGCCCGGCTTCATCCGCGTAGACTCCACCTCGACACAAGACCCGCACATGGACATTCGGCAGACTATTGTTCTCCTGAATGAGGAGGCGCACGCCATTGGCCAGTTCTTCTTGGTAGAGGGCGCTCCGCTCCCCTTCCTCGCGGTACACGCCGGGCGACACGCCCGCTGCGCCTTCAGGACTTAGCGAAACTGCCGTGCACACCTCCGGGCGTAGATAGGCCGCCGCCACCCGCTGCAGATCCCGATTGGTTATCCGCCCCACCCGAGCAAAGTAGGTGTGGGCAAAGGAGAGGTCTCCCGCCACCACTTCCGCCGAACCCAAACGCGCGGCCTGCCCGCTGATCGTTTTCCGACTGTTGATTTCCGAGACGACCATTTGCCGCAGCGCCTTGCGCCGGGCTTCCGCCGAAAAGCCCGTGCGCACCACCCGCGCGACCAATTTCCCAATCGCCGCCTCCGCGAGGGTGCGCTTGTCGGGTTCGCAGGTGAAGGACACGAAGAAGAGACCACAGCTGCCCGGCGTCCAACTGTGCGCATCGATCGTGTGCACCAGCCGCGCCTTCTCCCGCAGCTCCTGCCATAGCAGTGAGCTGTCCCCGCCCCCCAACAACCCCGCCAGCATGTCCAGCACCGGCGCATCCGGATGTTGAATACCGGGAAGCGGCCAGGAAAGGCCTGCCCGGGTCAGCTCCACCTTGTCGCTGCGATGCAAGGCCCGCGGTGCCAATTGCGCCGGCTCCTCCGGCACATGCACCGGCGCCAAACGCCCACGCGGGGCACTGCCCCAAACCTGCTCCGCCAGCCGGAAAATCTCGGCCGGGTCCACCGCCCCCGCCACCACCAAGACGGCATTGTTCGGGACGTAGCGCTCCCGATAATAGGCCAGCAGCTCCTCTCTCGTTATCGTCTGAAAGACATCCTTATATCCAATAATCGGATACCGATAGGGATGCCGCCGAAAGGCGGTTTCAAAAAGGGCCTCAGAAAAGCGCTGGTCCGGGTCGTCACGTCCCATGTCAATCTCGCGTAGAATGACGTCCCGCTCCTTCGCCACCTCCGCCTCCGGAAAGGTCGAGTGCAAGACCATGTCCGCCAACAGGTCCATCGCCACGCCCACATGCTCCCCCGGGAGATCCACGTAGTACACTGTCCGGTCAAAGGTCGTATAGGCGTTGATGTAGCCGCCATGCGCTTGCACCTCTCGCGAAATCGAACGGCCTTCCCGCCGGCTCGTTCCCTTGAAAAGCAAATGCTCCACAAAGTGGGAGATCCCGGCCCCCGACCACGGCCCTTCGTGCACGCTCCCGGTCTTCACCCACACTTGCACCGAGGCCACCGGCGCCGTGGCGTCCCGTTTCACCAGCACCGTCAACCCGTTGGGCAGCACCCGCCGCTCCACCGTTTCCTTCCAAAAGGGGTCCAACAGGGCCAAATCCGACGCCACAGGCTTCTTTGACATAAGCGCCCACCCTACTGGCCCGCCTCCGCGGCGCCATTTTTTTTTCGCGTTTCCCGCTCCCGTCAACTCTCCGGCCAGCCTTCGCGCTGATAGGGACTCACCGCGGCCGAGCCGTGTTGCGGTAAAAAGGGCTTCACGAACGCGTCGTCGAAATTGAATTGATCGGCGAAGTCCTCCCGCCGGTCGCTGTCCGTCTTACTAAACACATTGTACTCAATTAGATTAAAAACAATGTCCCCAAAGTCCTGCGTCTGCCGCACGCCCCAGGCCTGCAACACTGTCTTCGCCAGCGGCCCATACTGGTCTAACGCATAGTGCTTCAGGCCTTCACATAACTCTCCGCCCGACACATGACGGGTCCGCGCACTGGTTTCTCGTTTGCGCATCTCCTTGACCGTGTGATCCAAACCAAGACGTACAAAGTTGTAAGCCCGCCGATCAAACCGGGAGTCCTCTTTGCAAATCAGTTCCACCACTTCATCAAATTCAACATCCTGCATGGTTGCGCACCGTGTGTTGTAGCGACTCCACTGGGCTTGGCAACACGCTTGCCGATTTCCTCATCGACAGATCGTAAAAAACTTGGATAACCACAGATGGTTTTCGGCGATTGCAATTTTCCCGCCGCTTACCGACTTTACCCCCGCCCACACCCAGACCGTCTTTCCCAGCCAATGATCGCCTCAACTCAAACCAATCACCCACTCGCGTCATTTACGGTGCCGAGGACCCAACAGGCGTTGGAGGCCGCCTGTGCCCGCCTTCGTGCGGCCGGTCTTCGCATCACGCAGCCGCGCGTGGCCATCCTCAGCGTGCTCATTCGCAAGACGAGCCCTGTCACCATCGAGCAAATCCACGCCGAATTGGCGGATTCTGCCTGCGACTTGGTGACCGTTTACCGCTGCTTGGCCGCGTTTCAAGAGGTGGGACTCGTCCGTCTGTCCTATTTCCAAAATGGCACCAGCCTCTACCAGATGGCCTTGGACCAAAAGGAACCGACTTATCACGTCGTCGCCAAGGATCATAGCTGGGCCGATGCCTTGCCCAACGAGCTTTCTCGCGAACTGCACGCAGTCGTCTCCAAAATTGAGTCGTCTCTGCGCGACCAGGGTTATGACAACGTGAGCCACGTCGTTACTTTCTTCGGCCAAAAGGGAGCGTCCTCCGCGGCCCCTGAAAGATCCCAGAACTCGGCCATCGGCACGCTCTAACGCGCTCCTTTTCCGCAGTTCTCTTCGCAGCTTACACAAAAAAGGCGGCCTTCTCGGCCGCCTTTTTTTACAGAGTCGCCAGCAGTCGGCGCAGCATGTCATCCACCGCTTTCGGGTTCGCCTTGCCCTTGGAGGCCTTCATCACCGGGCCTTTGAATCCGTTGAGCGCGCTTTCCTTGCCCGCCTTGAAGTCGTCGTAAGCCTTCCGATTACCCGCAATGGCCTCGCGACACCACTGCTCGAGTTCGCCTTCATCGGTGGGCGCCGCCGCCAAGCCTTTGCGTTGGGCGATGACCGCCGGCGCTTCCCCGGTGTTCGCCATCTCAACAAACACTTCGCGCGCCGCGTTCATCAACAAGCGGCCGTCTTCAATTTCTTTCACCAACGCCGCGATCAAAGCCGGTGTGACTTTGCTGTCCTTGAGGTCGCTCTTCGCCTGACCGAGCTCGCGCAGCAGGTCGTTGACGATCCAATTGGCCACCGCTTGCGGCTTGCCCGACAGCTTCGCGGCTTCCTCAAAATAATCGCTTAGCCCTCGATCGGGAATCAGCACCGAGGTGATCGTGTAAGGCACTTGGTATTGCTCGAGGAACCGGCGTTGCTTGTCAAAGGGACGCTCCGGCAGTTCCGCCCGCAGGCGTTCGCGCCACTCCGCATCCACTTTCACCGGCATCAGGTCCGGGTCCGGAAAGTAGCGATAGTCATGGGCCATTTCCTTCGAACGCAAGGACTGCGAGGTTCCCGTCTGCCCGTCGTAATCGCGCGTTTCCTGCACAATCACGCCCCCGGCTTCGACCACCGCGATCTGCCGCTTGATTTCGTGCTCGATGCCGGCCTTCACGAACGAGATCGAGTTGAGGTTCTTCAACTCCACCTTCGTGCCCAACTTCGTCGCGCCCACCGGGCGAATCGAAATGTTGGCATCGCAGCGCATCTGCCCTTTCTCCATGTCGCAGTCCGAAATACCGGCATAGACCATGGTTTGCCGCAGCGAGGTCAAATAGGCGAACGCCTCCTCGGCCGAACGTATCGCCGGTTCGGATACGATTTCCATCAACGGCGTGCCCGCTCGGTTGTAGTCCACCAAGGATTCGTTGGCGAAATGGTTCAACTTGCCCACGTCCTCCTCCAAGTGAATGCGCGTCAGAGGCACCTTCAGGTGCTCCCCCATCACATTGCGCGAGGGTCCGGGGAGCTCGATCTCCACCGCCCCACCGACGCAGATCGGCTGGTCATATTGCGAGATCTGGTAGTTCTTCGGTGAGTCCGGATAAAAGTAGTTCTTCCGGTCCCACTTGCACACGGGCGCAATTTCGCAGTCCAGCATGAGGCCGGCTTTGATGATCGCATCCAGCGCCGCCTTGTTCATCACGGGCAGTACGCCCGGCAGCGCGAGCACCACCGGGTCCGTCAGGGTGTTTTCGTCATAACCATAGCCCGCGGCTACCCGCGTGAACATCTTCGACTTGGTCTTGATCTGGACGTGTACTTCCAGACCGATCACGGCTTCGTATTTCATCGCGGAGCGGGTCAAAGTTTCGGGGTTACAGAAGCCCAGTTGTGGGCTTGGTCATAGGCATTCGCCACGGCCAGGAGGTCGGCCTCCTTGAACGGCTGGCCAATCAGCTGCAGGCCTATCGGCAATCCGGTCCGGCTAAATCCACAGGGAATACTCATGCCGGGCAGCCCGGCCAAATTCACGCCGATGGTGTAGATGTCACTCAAATACATCGCCAGCGGGTTGGACGCTTTCTCCCCCTGCTTAAAGGCCGGCGTCGGCGAGGTCGGCGTCAGAATGACATCCACGTCGCGGTAGGCGTTCATGAAGTCCTGCCGAATGAGGGTGCGCACCTTCTGCGCCCGCAAATAATACGCATCGTAGTAGCCGCTCGAGAGGACGTAGGTCCCCAAGATGATGCGGCGCTTGACCTCGGGACCGAAGCCTTCAGCTCGGGATTTAAAATAGAGATCCACCGCGTCCTTCGCTTCTTTGGAGCGATGCCCGTAGCGCACGCCATCGTAGCGTCCGAGATTAGACGAGCACTCGGCGGTAGCGATGATGTAATAGACTCCCACGCCGTATTCCGTGTGCGGCAGCGAGACTTCCTTCACTTCGCAACCCAGCCCTCGATAAAAGGCGATGGCCTTCTGCACCGCTTCCGCCACTTCCGGATCCAAGCCCTCGCCGAAGTATTCCTTGGGGATGCCAATTCGCCAGGGACCGCGCCGCGCCTTCATTTCGGCTCGATAATCGGGCACGGCCGCCTTGAACGAGGTCGAATCCAACGGGTCATGTCCGGCAATCGTCTGCAGGAGCACCGCGGCGTCTTCCACCGTGCGGGTAAACGGTCCAATCTGATCCAACGACGAGGCAAAGGCGATTAGGCCATAGCGCGAAACCAAGCCATAGGTCGGCTTCAAGCCCACCACATTGCACAACGCCGCCGGTTGCCGAATCGAACCGCCCGTGTCCGAGCCCAGCGTGGCAATCGCCTCCCCTGCCGCCAGCGCTGCCGCGCTTCCGCCTGAACTTCCGCCGGGTACGCGCTCCAAATCGTAAGGATTGCAGGTGGTCTGAAAGGCGGAGTTCTCCGTCGAGGAGCCCATCGCAAATTCGTCCAAATTCAAACGTCCCCAACACACCGCTCCCGCTGACTTCAACTTTTTTGTAACCGTCGCATCATACGGCGATACAAAATTGGCGAGCATCTTACTCGATGCCGTCAGCGGTTGCCCCTCCACTGCAATCACATCCTTCAGCCCAACGGGAATCCCGTCCAACGGCCCACGGCTCGCTCCCGCAGCGCGTCGCTCATCCGAGGCCCGTGCTTGGGCCAAGGCGTCTTCGGGGTCGAACGAATTGAAAGCGTGAACTTTCCCCTCCACCGCCTGCGTGCGCGTGATGATTGCCTGCGTCAGTTCGACCGAGGAAACCGTCTTGTTGGCCAATTGCTCGGCCAAACCGGTCAGGGTCTGAAAATAAAGTTCGGTAGCCATTGTGCGTGCGGGTTACTCCACCACCTTTGGGACCACGATCATGTTTTGCCGCTGCGCCGGTGCATTGCGCAACGCCTTCTCCACCGGCAGGCCCGGTTGGGCCTCATCTTCGGCCCACACATTGTAAATGGGAAAGCCGTGCGCGGTCGGTTCCACACCCGTCACGTCCACCCGCTTGAGTTGTTCGATACTCGCTAAAACGTCCCCGAGCTGGGCCGCAAATTTGGCCTTCTCTTCAGCCGTGAGGGCCAAGCGCGCAAGATTCGCGATGTGGTCGATATTAAGGTCTTCCGGGAGAGCGGACATGGGAGGCTGGGTTACTTGCGAATCTGGTAGGGGGTGGTCTTCAACACTTGCTCCTGAATCTGGAGGAACACGGCATTCACCTCATCATCCGTCAAGGTCCGCTCCGCCGAACGGAAGACAAGCGAGTACGCGAGGCTCTTCGTACCTTCCGGCAATCCCTTGCCTTGGTACACATCGAACACCTGGATCGCTTCGAGCGCAAAGGTGTTACCCACCGCCGCCCGGGCCAGCTTCGCCAAGGTCTTCTGCACTTCGCCGGCCGTAACCGAAGCGTCCACGATCAACGCCAAATCTTTCGTGGAGGCCGGATACAGGCTAAAGGGTTGATAGCGATTGCGGCCTGCCCCCTGGGCCAGCTTTTCCGGCAAGAAGGCCAGCATCCCCGCGTACACCCGACCTTCCAGGCCTAGCTTCTGCAAGAGCGCCAAATCGACCAACCCCAACCGCGCCGTAAAGCCGTGCTGAATTTCACCGGCCACCGCCGCCTGCCCAGCCTGCCACCCTTGCCCGGGGGCTTGCACCAAGGCCAGAGGCTGACGGGCAAAATCGAGCCCGGCCACCGCCGCCAACGCTTCCACATGCGCTTTCACGCGATAGAAGGACGGCGCATCCGCCGCCTGCCACGCGCGCTCGCCCGTGTGCTCCGCCACCACAAAGGCCACCGCCGCACACTCCACCGGGACGCCGTTGCGTTCCAAAAAGACGCGGCCCGTCTCGAAGAACTGCCCGCCCGCCACTCCCCGCGATTGATTCAATTTCAAGGTCTCCAAGAGCCCGGAGACCAGCGTGGGCCGCAAGTGCGACTGGTCTTCGACAAAGGGGTTCGCCAGCTCCAAACGCCCGAGCGCGTCCGCCGCGGTCCAAGGCGCCAGTTCAGCCGCACTGCGCAAGGTGTAGTTGACACACTCGAGGAAGCGCTGCCCCACCAAATACTGCGTCACGCGACGGTTGAAATCGACCAAGACGTCGTCGCCGCCCACGAGTCCCGTGGCCACCACCGGGCTGGCGGGGATTTTTTCCGTGCCATAAACGCGCAAGATTTCCTCCACGAGATCAATCGGGCGATCCAAATCATCGCGCCAGCTGGGGATCTCCACCGTCCACGCTGACCCGCGGCGTTCCGTCGGCTCCTCCCGCGTAATCGTCAACTCCAGCGCTTCCAATGCCGTTCGCATCTCCGCCTCCGGCAGGGTGAAGCCAAGCTTCTCATTGACGAAGCCCGCCGTCACCACGATCTCGCGCTTCCACGGGATATCCCCGCCGATGCGCACCGTATCACCCACCACCTCACCGCCGGCCAGCTCCAAGAGCAAATCGATCGCCCGGTGCGTCGCTTCCTCTAGAGTGTGCGGATCCACTCCGCGTTCATAGCGGTAGGAAGAGTCCGACGATAGAACGAGTTTACGCGAGGTCGCGCGCACCGTCTGCCGTTTGAAAATGGCCGACTCCAAAATCAGATCTGTTGTCGTTTCGTCCACCCCTGAATTCTCACCGCCCATCACCCCCGCAATTACCAGGGGCTTGGTGTCATCGGCGATCACC
>JACCDS010575159.1_pt1 | contig 12816 bp, 8 predicted proteins | sample 7446441 | NCBI WGS metagenome assembly JACCDS01 (sample SAMN15323445, study PRJNA562643) | freshwater metagenome | isolation source: river surface water | place: USA:Blue River Watershed | collected 2017-08-17
CGGCCAGGTCGTCACCGAAAATCTTGATCGCCAGCTGCGAGCGCACGCCGGTCAGCATTTCATCGACACGCTGCGCAATCGGCTGGTTCATCACGACCTGCACGCCCGGGATATGGGCCAGCGCCTGACGGATGTCGTTCTCGATCTCGGTCTGCGTGCGTTCGGATTCCGGGTCTAGCGACACGATAGGGTTGGATTCGTTCGGGCCCGACGGATCGGCCGGCGATTCACCACGCCCCAGCACTGATACGGCCGCGCGCACGCCCGGCACTGCACTGACGGCTTTCATCGCTTCAAAATCGATCTTGATCGCTTCATCCAGCGCAATACTGGGCATGCGGATGATTGAAGGCGTGATCGAGCCTTCCTTCATGATCGGGATGAAGCTCTTGCCGAGCAGCGGCACCAGCGCGAACGACGCGAACAGCAAACCGATCGCGGCGGCGACGGTCTTCTTCTCGGCACCCATCGCGGTATTCAGCAGCTTCAGATAATGCCGCTTCATGAACGCGATCGGCTTCGTGTCATGGTCCGCGCCGCCCTTCAGGATGTAGGAGCACAGCGCCGGCGACAGCAGCAGCGACACCGCCAGCGACACCGCGAGCGCGATGGCGATCGTCAGTGCGAGCGGCGCGAACATCTTGCCTTCCATGCCGGTCAGCGTCATCAGCGGCAGGAACACCAGAATGATGATCGAGATGCCGTAGATGGTCGGCTTCGCGACCTCCAGCGTGCCCTCGAGCACGATCTTCGTACGCTCGCCGGGCTTCGCATGACCGAGCTTGTGGAACACGTTTTCGACCACCACCACCGTGCCATCCACCATCAGGCCGATCGCGATCGCGAGCCCCCCTAATGACATCAGGTTGGCCGACAGCCCGATCTTGTTCATCACCATGAAGGTGACCAGCGGCGTGATCACCAGTGTCGCAATCACCACCAGACTGGAGCGCAGATCGCCAAGGAAGATGAACAGCACGATCACCACCAGCAGGATGCCTTCCATCAGCACCTTGCCGACCATCCACAGCGATGCATCGACCAGTTCGGTACGGTCATAGAAGGGCACGATCTGCAGGCCGCCCGGCAGCATGTGCTTGCTGTTGATCTCGTTCACGCGATCCTTGATACGGGTGACGATCTCTTTCGCATTGCCGCCACGTAGCATCATCACGATGCCGCCGGTCGATTCCGTGCTGCCATTTTTCACCAGCGCGCCCTGACGTACGGCCGCGCCAATCTTCACCTCGGCCACGTCGCGCACATAGACCGGGATGCCGCGCTCTTCCTTCAGGATGATGTTACCGAGGTCTTCCACGGTGCGTGCCAGACCCAGGCCACGGATCAGGAACTGCTCGGCGCCCTGCGACAGGATGCCGCCGCCGGCATTCGCATTGTTCTGCGCGATGGCGGTATGCACGTCGGCCATCGACAGCTGGTAGTGCCGCAAGCGATCCGGGTTCGCGAGCACCTGGTACTGGCGCTCATACCCACCGAAGGAGTTGATCTCGGCCACGCCGGCGATCGAGCGCAGCATCGGTCGCACCACCCAATCCTGGATCGAACGGCGCTCCATCAATTCAGCTTCGCTCAGCTTGCGCTTGCCATCGTCCGGATGGTCAATCGTGTACTGGAACACCTCACCGAGGCCGGTCGATACCGGGCCCAGAATCGGCGTGATGTCGTCCGGCAGGCGCGAGCGTACTTCCATCAAGCGTTCCATCACCAACTGGCGCGCGAAGTACACATCGGTCTGGTCGGTGAACACCAGCGTGATGATGGAAAGGCCGCTGCGGTTCAGCGAGCGCATCTCCGTCAGGCCGGGCAAGCCGGTCATCGCGATTTCCAGCGGCACCGTCACGAAGCGCTCGACTTCTTCCGGCGAACGGCCGGGCGCCTCGGTGGCGACCTGCACCTGCACATTGGTCACATCGGGGAAGGCATCCACCGACAGGTGCGTCGCTGCGCGTATGCCGAAGCCCACTAGTGCGAGCGCGACCACCACCATCACGAAGCGCTGCTTCAGCGCTTCTGCTATCAGTCCGTTCAGCATCGCTTACTCCAGCTCGGCACGCTTGCGCTGGCTGTTCAGATGGAAGCTGCCATCGACCACGATGGGCGTGCCTTCGTCGATGCCCTTGCGCACTGCGCGCAGCTCGCCGGCGGCGGGCTCCAGCTCGACTTCGGTCAGGCGGAAGCGGTTGTCGGCAAGCTTCACGAACACATAATCCTTGTCGTTCTCGCGCACTACCGCGGCGGCCGGCACGGCCAGTTGCTTCGTGTAGGTGCCGTTCAGCTTCAGCGTGGCCAGCATTTGCGGCTTCAGCTCGAAGCGCGGGTTGTCGACCTCGGTGCGAATGGGCACGGTGCGTGTGTCGGGTTGCACGGTGTCGCTGACGAACACGATGCGGCCCTTGAGTTTTTCTGCGCCGAGTGCGGACACCTGGACCTCGACCTGCTGATTCAGTCGTACCGAGTTCGCATCCTGCTCGGGCAGCGCGCCGACGACCCATACATTCGACAAGTCGGCCACCGTGAACAGCGGATCGCCGGGTTGTGCGACCTGGCCCTGGCTGACCTTACGCTCGATCACGATGCCGGCGCGGGTGGCCGTGATCGGCACTTCGGAAGTGATCGCACCGGATTCGCGCAGGCGGTCCACATGCACCTGCGACAGGCCGATCAGCCGCAACTGGTCTTGTGCAGCGCGCAGCTCGGCGCGGGCGACGCTCAGTTCCACTTCGCGTCGCTGCAGCTCAGCATTACCGATCACATCGGCGGCCACCAGCGCTTGCGCGCGCTCGACGGTGCGCTCGGCCAGCTTGGTGGAGGACAGCGCGCGCAGGAAGGCGAGCTGGGCCTGCGTCAGTTCCGGGCTGGCCAGCATCGCGAGCGCCTGACCGGCTTTCACTCGGTCGCCGACTTCGGCCAGCACATGTACCACACGGCCGGTGACGGAGGCGCCGATACGGGTGGTGCGTTGTTCATTCGCTTCGATACGGCCGGCTACCAGTTGCGTGACCGCGATGTCGGCCATCGTCGCATTCTCGACCTGGAATTGTTTGCTCATGGCCGGATCGAGCACGACCTCCATCGGGTCGGTCTTGGTCTCGACCTTGGGTGCGGCAGGTTGCGGCTTATCCTTGCCGCAGCCGGAGAGCAGCAGCGCGGCTGCCATCAGGCAGGTGGTGGCCAGGGTTTTTGTCGTCAGTGCGTGCAGTGTGCGCATGGTTGGCGGAAAAAAGTTTGGCTAGGGTTTATCGTGCGCTGCCCGCGTAGCGGCCGGCCAGCGTATCGAGTTCGATCAGGGAGGATTGCAGCTGGAAGCGGGCCAGCAGCAAGTCCTGGCGCACCGAGCGCAGCACGCGCTGCGCATCGAGCACTTCCAGGATGCCGCGCTCGCCGAAACGGTAAGCGGCTTCGGACACGCGCAGCGCCGCTTCGGCAGCCTTGATCGCACCTTCCGACAGCGCTTGCACGCGCACCCGCGCGATCTCGACCGAACGCCACGCGAGTTCCAGTTGCTGTATCAGTTCCGCACGCCGGCCCTCGAGGCGCGCCAGCGTACGCTCGCGCTCGGCGATCGCTTCGGCGCGCGGACCGCGCTTCTGGTCGAGCAAGGGCAGCTGCACCGACACGCCCACCATGTCTTGCCGCACATCCGGTTCGCGCAGCTGCGACAGCCGCAATTCGATGCCGGGCAGGCGGCTGGCGGTGGCTTCTTCGATGCGCGACTGATTGCGCTCGAATTCGGCTTCCAGCACTCGGATCTCGGGGTTCTGTTTGACGGCAGCCAGCTTCAGCGCTTCCAGCGATGGCAGGCCTTCGGCATCGTCGAGCGTCGCGTCCAGCTCCCAGCGCGGCGGCAGCATGCCGGCCGCAAGGCGGTTCAGCGAGATCGCCGCCTGCGCAATCTGCAGCCGTGCGGTTTCTTCGCGCTGACGGGCGTTCACGATCTCGGCGTCGGCGCGGATCAGGTCGAACTTGCCGGTCTCGCCGGTCTCTACGCGCACTTTGATACGTTCGCGGGTCTGTTCCAGCAGCGACAGCGCATCGGCCGCCGCCTGCGCTTCTTCACGTCGCAACAGGTATTCATACGCGCGCAGCTTCACCGCGCCCACCAGCTCATTGCGGGTCAGCGACAGCGATTGCTGGCTGCCGACTTCCGCAAACAGCGCCGAGTTCACGCGTGCGCTGCGCAGTGCCGGGTTCTCGATGAATTGCGAAATGCCGATGCCGTTCACGCGACCCGCCTGCGAGGTGCCGATCGGCGCCGAGTTGCGGCCGGTGCTGAACTCCAGCCGCGGGTTCGGCAGCGCACCGGCGGTGGTGACGGCAGCCGTCGCCGCTTCGACCGCGCGCGCACTGGCACGCAACGCGGGGTTGTGCTGCAACACGGTGTAGATCAGGTCATCGATGCTGACCACGGTCAGCGCCTGCTGCTCTGCGCCGCTGGAGGCGGGCGAGGAGGGTGCGGAGGGCGCAGACGGCACAGAGGGCACAGAGGGCGCCTGCACTTGCGCTTGCGCGCTGACCGCGAAGGCGGCAGACACGGCCAAGCCAAGCATCAGCGGCAGCAGCAGGGGCCGCGACCGTGCGCGGCGGGACGGTTCAGAGTGTTCGGACATGGATACGAGCGATCAGATTTTCTTTGCAAGAATATTAAGCGGCGAAGTTTAACAAATGACCGTCAGGTTTTTGTCAGCTTTGGACGCGGATTATGTCAGGAAAGCCTGAACGTGTCAGGCGAGCCTGTTTTTTCGGCATCGAAGCCCGGTCTGGCGTGGTGAAGCGGGTTCACTGTGCGTTCGGCTTACGCCGCTATTGTGCTGGAAATGTATTGCATTGCAACATAAACGGACACAAAAAAGGCCCGGCATCGTTTCGATGCAGGGCCTGTTCAGCTAGCGCGGAGCGACGCTCAGTAATTGTGCTGCCAGTGCACGCGTACGCCTTTGCGCTCTTCCGTGTAATCGTTTGCGGTGCTCTGCGTGTAGCGCAGACCCAGCGTGTTCGACGGGTCCAGGTCGTACAGCACCATCGCGTGATAACGCACGCTGCGGTAGTCCTTCGTGGCGTAGTTCAGGTCGTCACGATAACGGACGCCCACATCCAGCGCCCATTTCTCGCCGGTCGGGATCTTGGCACCGGCGTCGAATGCGTAGTGCGTGAACGAGGTCGCGTCATTGTTGATCTTCTGCCCGAGGCGCACTGCGACATACGGATAGAAGCCGAGGCCGATGTCATACGACTTCTTGATCTTGCCTTCGATGTTCGAGCTCAGCGAGGTGCCGCTGCTGTGCGCATCCTTGCGCGAGATACCGGACTTGATCGAGTACTCGACCTTGTTCGCAGTCTTCACACCGACGGTGATGTTGGCGTTGATGTAGTCGTTCGCGAGCGACGACTTGGCGTCTTGCTCGGCCGAGGTGTCGAACACGACAAAGGGCTTGTACTCGCCGCCGCCTTCACCAGCGCAAGCCAGACCTGCCGCAGCCAGTAGTGCAACTCCGATAACTGTTTTCATCTTTGTACTCCGGTAACTATTTGGGGGGGAGTGTAGGCGACAGGAAATATTTCTGTCATAGAAAAAAGTGTAAATGCGCGATTAACCCTACGGGGTTTCGGAGTTTTCCGGGTGAGCACCCGCGCGCTGTAGCGCCGGATATCGGTCCCGCGGTCGCGCGGTGCCGGGTCTTAGTTGTTGCTGGTGACTGTGCGCTGCGGCCAGAACGCCTTGTTGAAGGCCAGCACTTCGGCCGCCGTCACCACGCGCAAGGGCGGGATCGGATTGGTGGTGACCTTTTCGCTCGGCAGCGCGGTGTACACCGAGGTCTTGACCGGATTGGGCATGCCATAGCTGCGCTTGGCTGCCTTGATGGTGGCCGTGAACTGGCGCTCGGTGCTGGTCGAGGTCGGGCGCGGCAAATCGTCCGGCGTCGGTTTTTTCTGCACCACGCCGAGCACGGTGGTCGGCTTCGGCGCCTCATTCGCAAAGGACTTCATTGCTGCGAACGGCGCGATGCTGTCATACCCCATCGCTACCAGTTTTTTCGCGGCGGCGGCTTGCCTTGCCAGATCTTGCGAGGTCTGGCCCGGTGGCAGCGACTTCATCTCGCGGATGCTGTCCGGCAGCTGCATCAGCAGCGACATGGCCTCCAGCGATGAGATGTCCTGCTTGTTGAAAAAGCTCTTGTTGACACCGACCATCTGCAGCATGCGGTCGGCCTTGGGTTCGAGCATGGCAGCAGCATCGAGCAGGGTGGTGCCGCGCGGGAAGTTGACCAGGGTCGTGATGTCCATCGACTTCAGCGCAGTGGCAGAAGCCTTGTACTCCGCGTAGCGTTCGCGTGACACCTTGCCGGGGTCGTTCGGGTCTTCAATCAGCTTGAAGGCCGTGAACGCGGGGGTGCCATCGGGGAACGCGCTGAGGTCATAGATGCCCGCCTGCGCCAGCACGGACGCCAGCTTGCCGTTTGACAGCTGCTTGTACAGTGCATCGATCGCACCGGTCACCGAGGTGCCTTTCGGGAATCGGGTCAGCGAGTTCACGCCCTGCTGCGCGAGCGTCTTGGTCGCTTTCAGGTTGGCGTTCAGCAGCGCTTCATCAATGACCAGCGTGCCCGGCGTGGCCGGATTCTTGTCATCGACCCGTCGGGTGACCATCTTGTACGCTTCGGTCCAGGTGGTGGCGCTGGTGACCGCGCCATTCTGGCCGTACGCAATCGGAAAGCCCTTCGGATACACATCGGTTGGCTTGGCATCCGTAATGCCGGCCGCGACCAGTGCCGCTGCCAGATCCTTCTTGATCTTCTGCAGTTCGGCATTGCCCGAGATCACGCCGACGCCATTGGTGGCCGTCGTGGTGGTCGTCGTTGTTGAGTTGGTCGTGTTGGTCGTGGTTGCCATGCGCGTGCGCGGTTTCCTTATTCGTCGGGCAGGCAAGGTGCAATTTGCGTACCACGCGCGGAAATGTCGGAAAATCCTGCAAGGGCGCGATGATGACGGTCAGTCTTTGCCACCGGCGGCAAGATCTTGCCGCCCCGGCCGAGGCCGGTATCGCCAGCCGATGCGAGGCAGACCAGAACAGGGGAGACAAGTTGGGCAAGGATGAAGATCTGCTGCAAGCGGCGCCGGTGACGGTGCGCTTTGGCGTGGTACTGCTGGCCGCCGGCGAGGGCGCGCGCATGGGCGGCGTAGCGAAATGCCTGATTCGTCTCGATGGCGAGCCCCTGATTCGTCGCTCGTTGCGTGCGATGCACGAGGCCGGCGCGGCGGCTGTGGTGGTGGTCACCGGTTATTACGCCGATGCGATCGAAGCCGAGGTAGAGGCCGCCGATGCCGCAGCGGTGCACACCACGGCGCACATCGCGGCGCAGGTCGTACGTAACCCGGATCCGGCACGCGGGCAGGGCTCGTCGGTAGGCATCGGTCTCGCGGCGCTGTGTGGCGATCACGCGCTTGGACTGGCAAACGACATCGAGGCGGTGGTCATTGCGCTGGCCGACCAGCCGCTGGTCGGTAGGGCTGAGATCGCCAAATTGCTGGCGGGCTTTCGTGGTCGGCCGCCGGGTACGGATGTCGTGTACCCGATGGTGCGCGGCCAGCGCGGCAATCCGGTCGTGCTGTCCGGCGCACTGGCGACACAGCTGCTCGCATCCGGTCAGGCGGGCGCAGTGCGCAAGTTCATCGATACGCACCCGGTGCGAGTACACCAACTGCTGACCGATACGGACGCGTTCATCACCGATCTAGATACGCGCGACGATATCGCGGCGTTCGAGGCACGCACATCCGCCCGTGTCGCGCTGCCGGGGCCGGCCGCCGCCTGATCCGGGATTCCGGTATGCTCTGGCGATTTGCAAAGATCATCAACCCCGACTTTTCCGAGACAACATGACTTCAACATCCCGCCCCGCCGCGCTGCGCGCCGGCCTGTTCACTGCGTTGTTGGCCTGCGCCCTGGGCGCGACTGCCGGCAGCGCGCTGGCTGCCGAGCCTTCTGCCGAAGATGCCAATGAGCGCCAGGCGCAGCAATCGATCCCGACCCCGCAGAACTTCATTGGCATTGGCGCCGGTGTGCTGCCGAAAGTGCCGGGTAGCAGTGGCGTGCGTTTCCTCGCGCTGCCGGTGATCCAGTATCAGTACAAGGACGTCGCGTACATCAGCGGGCTGAAGGCCGGCGCCTGGGGCTTCGTGTCGGCCGATGAATCGCTGCGCATCGGCGTGTACGCGGAACCGCGCTTTGGCTACACCGCGTCCGACAGCACGAAGACCGCCGGCATGGCCGACCGTGACTTCGCGGTCGATGCTGGCCCGACGCTGCGCTGGCAGACCGACGCCGGTGTGCTGAACCTCGAATACGGTTTCGATGTGACCGGCCGCAGCAAGGGGCAGGTGGTGCAGGCGCAATTCATCCGTCCGCTGGTGAAGGAGATGGCGTTCCGCCTGAATGGCATCGTCAGCGCGACCTGGCAGGATGCGAAGATGAATGACTATTACTTCGGCGTGCGAAGCAGCGAAGTGGACGTCGGTCGCCCCGCATACTCGGCTGGCTCCGGCACCGCATTCAGCGTCGGCCTGAGCGGCCTGTTCGCTTTCAACCGTACCGGCGCGGTGTTCTTCGGTGCGACCGTGAACCGCCTGTCGTCGGCGCAATCGAACAGCCCGATCGTCGAGCGTGACTACACGCCGGTGGTGTATGTCGGCTACGGCTGGCGCATGTGAACGGGGAGACGAGCATGCGTGTTTATCTGATTGATCCGAGCACCCGCAGCATCACCGAGCAGCAGCTGGAGGATGGCGAGGCCGGCATTGCGCGGCTGATTGGTTATGACAGCATCGATTTCGACGAGATCGATGACAACGGCGACCGCCTGTTCTTTGATGAATCCTGCTTCATCCGCCATGGTTCCGATGTCGGCCGCTTCAAGGTCGACAATCTGGCGCCGGTCGCAGGCAAGGGCGTGATTGCCGGCGGCGAGCCGGGCGCGCGTGGCGTGAAGGATGCGATCGTCAGCGCCGATGCGCTCGCTGCCCGCGTCAGCTTCCTGTAACGCCGGCTTTCTGTAACTCAGCTTCCTATCACTCGAGCTTTATGTAACTCGAGCTTCCTTTGCACGGAATCGCCTGCGCCTGACGATGGCGCAGGCGAAGGCGATTTTCAGGCTTCGCTGACCCGCTGCGACAGGTGGGCCAGCGCTTCTTCGACCTGATCGACCAGCACCAGGCACTGGTCGCCCGGTTTCAGCATCGCGAGACCCCGGTCGATCGCGATGAATTCGCCGCGGATCTCTTCGATATGGCTGGCGCGGGTGGCGCCCTGCAAGCCTTCGCGCAGCAAGGCCAGCACCTCGCCATCGGCGCGGCCGCGCTGGCAGGCATCCTCGAACAGCACGATATTGTCGAACGCAGCGCCCAGCACGCGCGTCAGTTCACGCAGGTCTTCGTCGCGCCGGTCGCCGGCGCCGCTGATGACGACCGTGCGTTTCGTGCTGTCGATCGCCGGCAGCGCATCGAAGGCGGCCACCAGTGCGCGCATCGCATGCGGGTTGTGCCCGTAATCGGCGACCACGGTCGCGTCACGGTAGCGCATCACATTGAAGCGCGCGGGCGCACCCTTCACATCATTGTTGAAGCCGCAGACGCCATCGACGATCGCGTTCCATGGCAGGTCCAGTGCCCAGCACGCGCCAACGGCGGCCAGCGTGTTTTCGACCTGGAAGCCGAGCAGGCCGCCATGGGTGAGCGGCACCTGTGCCAGCGGCATGCGCTGCTGGTGCGCGCCCTCGGCCACCACGATGTCGCCATTGTCGACGAACACCACGCGGTGCCCGCGCGCGCGGTGCGTGACCAGCACCGGATGGAATGCATTCTGCGCAAAGAAGATCACCTTGCCGGGGCAGTGCGGCGCCATGCCAGCCACCAGCGGGTCCGCCGCATTCAGCACCGCATGCCCGGTCGGCGCGACGTTCTGCACGATGATCTGCTTGATGCGCGCGACATCTTCCGGCGTATGCATGTGGTTCAGGCCCAGATGGTCGCCTTCACCGATATTGGTGACCACGGCCACCGAGCATTTGTCGAAACCCAGCCCCTCGCGCAGCATGCCGCCGCGCGCGGTCTCCAGTACTGCCGCCTGCACATGCGGATGCACCAGCACGCTGCGCGCGCTTTTCGGGCCGCTACAGTCGCCGCGATCGGTCTCGCGGCCGCCGACATACACGCCGTCGGTATTGGTCATGCCGACGCACAGGCCCTGATTGGCCAGCACATGCGCGATCAGACGGGTGGTCGTCGTCTTGCCATTCACGCCGGTCACCGCGACGACCGGAATGCGGCCATCATCGCCTTGCTCGAACATCAGCTGCATCACGGCTTCGCCGATATTGCGGCCCTTGCCGTAGGACGGTGTCAGGTGCATGCGCAGGCCGGGCGCGGCATTGACTTCGACGATGCCGCCATTCTGTTCTTCCAGCGGGCGCATGATGCTCTCGCACACCACGTCCACGCCGCACACATGCAAGCCCACCATCGCCGCCGCATCGATTGCGCGTGACGCGACTTCGGGGTGCACATCATCGGTGACGTCGGTCGCGCTGCCGCCGGTCGACAGGTTCGCGTTATTGCGCAGCACGACGCGGCGACCTTTTTCCGGCACCGAGTCCGGCGTCAGCTTCTGGTCCGCGAGGCAGGCGATCGCGATGTCATCGAAGCGGATCTTGGTCAGCGAGGTTGCATGGCCATCGCTGCGGCGCGGATCGGCATTCACCACGTCGACCAGTTGCTTCACGCTGCTCTTGCCATCGCCGACCACATGCGGCGGGTCACGTCGCGCGGCGGCGATCAGGCGGTTGCCGACGACCAGCAGCCGGTAGTCGCTGCCGGGGAAAAATTTCTCGACCAGCACCGGACCCTTGCCGCGCGCCGCTTCGGTCGCCGCGTGAAACGCATGGTCGAGCTGTTCACGGGTCTGGATGTTGACAGTCACGCCCTTGCCCTGCGAGCCATTCTGCGGCTTGCACACCACCGGAAAGCCGATGCGCTGCGCGACTGCCCATGCATCGTCCACATCCTTCACCGGCGCACCCATCGGCACCGGCACACCGGCCGCATGCAGCAGGTGCTTGGTCAGGTTCTTGTCTTGCGCAATGGTCTCGGCGACAGCGCTGGTGGAATCAACCTCGGCAGCCTGGATGCGGCGCTGCCGGTGGCCCCAGCCCAACTGCACCAGGCTGCCTTGCGTGAGGCGGCGGAACGGGATGCCGCGCGCGACCGCCGCATTCACGATCGAACCGGTGGACGGGCCAAGGCGCTCGTCCTCGTCCAGCTCGCGCAGCTCGGCCACCATTGCGGCCACGTCCGGTGCTTCGGTGCCCGCCGGCAGTGCGCCGTGCGCCTGTGCACAGGCAAACTCGGTCAGTTGCAGCGCCATCTTCAGCGCCAGCTTGCCGACCACTTCTTCACTGAACTCGACGACTACCTGATAGCAATGCTCGACCGGGGTCGGGTTGGTCAGGCTGAAGCTGACCGGGCAGCCGGCCTGCGCCTGCAAGGCCAGCAGCGTCGCTTCGAGCACATGGGCCAGCGTCAATGGGCCGTGATAGCCGGGCGCACGCAAATCACCGATGCCGGGGCACAGGCTGCGCAGCTGGTCTTCGAAGCCGGGCATCTGGTCGATGGTGCACTCGTCAGGCGTGCACAGCACTTCGATTTCAAGCGCGGTGTAGCGGCTCCACAGGTTGGGGCCGCGCAGCACGCGGGTCTGTACTAATTCCATGTTCGTGTTCCTGCTTGGGTTCCTGCTTTTGTTTTGCCGGTGGGCTCGGGGTCGGGTCAGGCGATCACCAGCGTTTGCGTATCGACGGTGCCGTAGGTCTCCAGGCATGTGCGGATCAGCTGCGCGTCCAGACCCAGCGCCCATGCGCCGGAGATGGCGGCCAGCAGCACATCGGTCGGCAGCTCATGCGCAGCCGGCGACAGGTCGCGATCAAGGTCGATCGCATCGGCGACATCATTGCCTACCGCGCGAATGATCTTGTTGTCGCTGACATAGCAGACGCGCTTGCCGGCCTCGCGCTGCGCGAGCAGTGCCGGATGCTGGCTATCGGCTGCATACAGGATCACGTCGCCATCGGACAGTTCGGCCATCGACAGCGCGACCTCATCGGTCGCATTCAATACCGCGACACCAGTTTCGACCACCACATCAACCTGCGTGCGCATGATCTTGTAGCGATGCTCGGGCTCGGTCATCAGGTGCTCGTCGAGGCCTGGCACCGGTTTGGTGTCGGTGACGATGCCGACCCAGCAGCGGTCATACGCGAGGCCCTCGGTCAACAGCGACATCGGGTCGTTCTCGAATACCGCAGCTTCGACATTACGGTTGATCAGCAGGCGCTGGCCCGCTTCCCAGTGCGCCGCATTGCCGGCTTCGAGGCGGCGCGGGCCGACGAACAGGCCGTCACGGCACGCAACACCGACACGCGCGCCGGACAACTGCATGAACCACGCAACCAGCCTTGCAATCTGTGTCGTGCATTCGGTGCCGGACACGCCGACAATCGGAATGCGGCCACGCTGGCCTTCGGGGAACAGATGGCTCACGATCGCATCGCCCACCGGTTGCGGCTGGCCCTCGGCTGGCTTCAGGTGCATCAGCAGGCTGGGACCGGCATTGACTTCAACCACCGCGCCACCCTGCGGTGCGATCGGTTGCCCGATGTCCTTGCAGACCAGGTCAATGCCCGCAATGTCGAGGCCGATCACGCGCGCTGCCAGCGTGCAGGTATACGCCACTTCCGGATGGATCTGGTC
>JACCDS012380728.1_pt1 | contig 12814 bp, 6 predicted proteins | sample 7446441 | NCBI WGS metagenome assembly JACCDS01 (sample SAMN15323445, study PRJNA562643) | freshwater metagenome | isolation source: river surface water | place: USA:Blue River Watershed | collected 2017-08-17
ACTTCGGTCACAGGGCGGCGGCGTAGCACGGCATGGATGCGGGCCAACAGCTCGCGCGGGTTGAAGGGTTTTCCCAGGTAATCATCGGCCCCCACCTCCAGGCCCACGATGCGGTCGATGTCTTCTCCCTTGGCGGTGAGCATGATGATGGGGGTCACGTCGTTGGCGGCACGCAGGCGGCGGCAAATCGACAGGCCGTCTTCCCCAGGCATCATCAGGTCCAGCACGATCAGGTCGGCAGTCTCACGCAGCATGATGCGGGTGAGCGACTTGCCATCTTCCGCCAGCAGCACATCAAAACCTTCCTGCGTCAGGTAGCGGCGCAGCAGGTCACGGATGCGGGCATCATCATCAACCACCAGAATTTTGTTGGGACGGTTTGCGTTGGCTTGCATGGGGTACTCAAAATTTGTAACAGGCGAGATTTTGCGTTGCGCAGGCCCGCCGATGCCCGCACCAAGCCGCACTTTGACACTATGTTACAAATAAGCAAGCCCCCGGACAGTCCCTTGCTCCAACAATGTCGCCATCCCAGCGATCCCTAGCGTTTCTCTACCATGCGTTGCCTCTTTCTATCCCTCGTGTTAGCCGCCTGTCCCTTGATGGGCTTGGCCGGGCCGGCCGATGGCCGGGCAGCCCCAACACCTGCGCCGGGGCGGGATGCCCTGATTCAGGGGGGGGCGGCAGGACAAAGCAAAGACCAACGGCGCGCTGCGTTGCGCCAGGCTTTGGTGCCGCAACAAGACACAACGCCTGCCGGAGCCGAGAAGACCCCAGGGCGCCAATTGAGCCCCACCGAGCGGGCTGAATTGCGTCGCCAGCTGCGGGACCAATCCCGCCGCTGATTCGCGGTCCCGGCGCAGCCTTGCGGGGTAGGGCACCGCGGGCTTGCAAAACCTCCCGCAAACGCGCAGCTGCGCGCCATAATGTTCGCAACAACACTTGCGGGGAGGGCGTTTGGCGTGCTTTAGCGTTCCGGGTGGCTGGAGTTTCCCTTGCTTTTAGAGCTTGCAAAGGGCGTGGCGCTGTTGCTGGCCTTGAGCCAGCTTTATAGCTATAGCGTGCGTGCCTTGCGCCAGCACCCTTGGCTCAGCCAAGGCGTGGGGGGGCTGCTGTTTGGCGGTATCTGTGTGGTCGGCATGCTGATGCCACTGCAGATCGCTCCCGGGGTCATTTTTGACGCACGCTCCGTCGTCTTGAGCATGGCCAGCCTGTTTGGTGGGCCTTGGGTTGGCAGCTTGGCTGCTGCTATCGCAGCCGCCTACCGCTGGCACCTGGGCGGGGCAGGGGCCCACGTCGGGGTTGCCGTTGCACTGGCATGTTATGGGCTGGGTCTGGCCTACCACTTTATGCACCGCCGTGCTTGGGTAGGGCTGGGCTGGTGGCAGTTGCTGCTGTTCGGAGTGCTGGTGCACCTGATCGAGATCTACCTCTTTACTTGGCTGCCGGGTGCAGTGGGTGCTGCCGTTTTACAAACCGTAGCCTTGCCGATGTTGCTGGTGTTTTCCCCGGCAACCGTGCTGATGGGGCTCATCCTCAAAGATGTGCAGGCCCGCATGGCGACTGAAGACGCGCTGGGTAGCCAAGAGGAGCGTTTGCGTGCAACGATTGGGGCGATTCCCGATCTCTTGTATGTGCTGGATGCCAATGGCACCTTTGTTGAAGTTTTGTCGGATGCAGCACGGCTGCGCGGTGGCAGGGGCCAAAATGTGCTCGGCAAACGCCTGCATGACGTGCTGCCCCAGGAAGACGCTGATCCTTTGTTGACGCATTTGCAGCAGACTTTGGCCTTGGAGACCACCCAGACTTTTGAGTTCAATTTGCAGTCCAAGCAAGGGGTGCGCCGTTTTGAAGGCCGGGCCCATGCGCTCAAGGCTGTGCCGGGACAGCCGCGCTGCCTGGTCTTGCTGGCTCGCGATGTAACAGAGCGCAGCGAGGCAGAAGCTGCCTTGTTGGCGTCCGAGAAACGCTTTCGCAGCCTGCTGCAAAACGTGGGTGCCGTGTCGGTGCAGGGCTACACGCCGGACGGCACCATCACTTACTGGAACACTGCGTCCGAGCGCCTCTATGGCTACACGGCCGAGGAGGCTGTGGGCCGCAATTTGTTCATGCTGGTGGTGCCGCACACACTGCGCCGTGATTTCCAGGACGTGTTGCGCGACATGCAAGCCAGCCCCGATGCTTTTGTGTCGCAGGAGCTTACGCTGATGCACAAAAACGGGCAGGAGGTTCCGGTGTATTCCAGCCATGCCGCGGTCTACGCCCAGGGGGCTGTGGCGGAGTTCTTCCGATTCGACATGGACTTGGCCGAGCGCCGCCGCACCGAAGCAGAACTGCGCGTGGCAGCCACCGCCTTCGAGGCGCAAGAGGGCATGATGGTGACCAACGCGCGCCGCAACATTCTGCGCGTCAACCAGGCGTTCACCCGGATTTCCGGCTATGAAGACCACGAGGTGATTGGCAAGACCCCCAGCATGTTCAGCTCTGGCTGGCATGACAACGCGTTTTACGATGCGCTGAACCAGACGCTGGAGCAGCAGGGCCACTGGGAGGGCGAGATCTGGAACCGTCGCAAGAACGGTGAAATCTACCCCCAGCAAATGCATATCTCATCAGTGGCGGATGACGATGGCCGGGTTACCCACTACGTGGCGACCTTTATCGACATCACCCAGCGCAAGGCGGCCGAGGACCAGATTCGGCAGTTGGCGTTTTACGATCCCCTGACCGGACTGCCCAACCGCCGCATGCTGATGGACCGCCTGCAGTATGCACTGGCAAGCAGTGCCCGCAGCGGGGCATGCGGGGCACTGTTGTTTATTGATTTGGACCACTTCAAGACGCTGAATGACACACTCGGCCATGACAAGGGTGATCTGCTGCTGCAGCAAGTGGCGCACCGCCTGATGGACGCGGTGCGTGAGGAAGATACGGTGGCTCGCCTTGGTGGTGATGAGTATGTGGTGATGCTGGAGGGGCTGGATGCCCAGCGCACGGTGGCAGCCGGACAGGCAACCCAAGTGGGCGAAAAAATCATAGCTGCCCTCAACGTACCCTATCGCCTGGCCGGTCATGAGTTTCACAGCACCCCCAGCATCGGGCTTACGCTGTTCAGCGGGCACGATGTTGCACTGGACGAACTGCTCAAGCAGGCCGACCTCGCAATGTACCAGGCCAAAAACGCCGGCCGCAATAGCCTGCGTTTTTATGACCCGCTCATGCAGGCCGCCGTGACCTTGCGGGCCGAGCTGGAGGCCGACATCCGCCAGGGCCTGCTCTTTGGCCAATTCGAACTCCACTACCAGCCCCAAGTGGACGCGCAGGGGCGGGTGCTGGGGGCCGAGGCATTGCTGCGCTGGAAGCATCCGACGCGTGGCATGGTGTCGCCGGCGGATTTCATTCCGGTGGCGGAGGAAAGTGGGCAGATCGTCATGCTGGGCAGTTGGGTGCTGGAGACCGCGTGTGCCCAGTTGGTGAGTTGGGCCCAGGACCCCGCCACCGCCCAGCTGAGTCTGGCGGTGAATGTCAGCTCCCGCCAGTTCCGCCAACAAGATTTCGCGGAACACATGCTGGCGCTGCTGGACTACACCGGTGCCAACCCGCGGCGCCTGAAACTGGAGTTGACAGAGAGCCTGCTGGTGGACAACGTGGAAGAGGTGATTGCCAAGATGTCGGCCTTGCGGGAGCGCGGTGTGGGCTTCTCGCTGGATGACTTTGGCACGGGCTACTCCTCACTGACCTACCTCAAGCGCCTGCCGCTGGACCAACTCAAGATTGACCAGTCTTTTGTGCGCGATGTACTCAGTGACCCCAATGACGCAGTGATCGCCAAGACGATTGTGGCGTTGGGGCGCAGTTTGGGTCTGGCGGTGATTGCCGAAGGCGTGGAGACCGTCGAGCAGCGTGATTTTTTGCTGGATAGCGGTTGCCAGGCTTACCAGGGCTACCTGTTCAGCCGGCCATTGCCGGTGGACGCTTTCGCGGTCTATGTTCTGGCATCGCAGGTGCAAGGGGAGCCGGCATGAACGAAGTCCTGTCGCCACCGGGCCAGCTGCACCAGCGCCGGGTGCGCATGATGCTGTGGGTGGCGGCGGTGTTGATGATGGGTATCGGCGTGGGATGGGCCGCGTTCTTTTTCGCCCGTGGGGCCTGGATCATTGTGGTGGTGGAGGTCACCATGGCGGTGCTGGGTGTTGTTGTGGCCTGGCTGACACAGCAGCGCCGTACGCGGTTGGCGTTTTTTGTGATGCTGGCCACGGTGTACTCCTCCATCTGTGCCTTTGGGCTGGTGTTTGACATTCCCGATGCGCAGGTGCCGCGCTCCACCCACCACTTCATTCTGGTGCTGGCGCTTTCGGCCATGCTGGTGCTGCGCGATGAAGCGGCCTGGATGCGTCACAGTGTGGTGGGTCTCTTGTTTGTCTCCTATGTTGCGCTGAGCAGCACGACTTGGGGCTTGCAGACGCAGTACCTGATCCCGCATGAGGTGCGCATCACGGGCACCTGGGTCAATACTGCTCTGGCCATGTTGGGTTTGTACGCCTTGGTGCACATCATGGTGACTGAGGTTGCCGAATCCAGTGCGCTGGAGGTTGAGATGCGCAAGGGCATCGTGCGGGATGAGTTCTTCCTGCTTTACCAGCCACAGCTGACCCATGAGGGGGACGTATTGGGCGCTGAGGCCTTGCTGCGCTGGCGCCACCCTAAGATGGGTTTGGTGGCTCCCGGTGAGTTTATTGACATGGCCGAGCAAACGGGCCTGATTTTGCCGCTGGGTGCCTGGGTGTTGCGCCATGCTTGCACCCAGTTGGTGACCTGGTCGCAGGTGCCGGAGTTGGCGCATCTCAGCCTGTCGGTCAATGTGAGCGCACGGCAGTTTCGCCAAAGCGATTTTGTGGGTCAGGTGCAGGCGGTGCTGGAGCGTACCGGGGCCAATCCGCAACGCCTCAAGCTGGAGCTGACCGAGAGCATGCTGGTGGAAGACATGGATGACATCGTGCACAAGATGGAATCCTTGCGCGCGCTGGGCGTGGTCTGCTCGCTGGACGATTTTGGTACAGGGTATTCCTCCCTGACCTATCTGAAAAAGTTGCCGCTGGACCAGCTCAAGATCGACCAATCCTTTGTGCGCGATGTGCTGAGCGATCCCAATGACGCGGCGATCGCCCAGACCATCATCACCTTGGGCAAGAGTTTGGGCTTTGCCGTGGTGGCCGAGGGCGTGGAAACGCCGGGGCAGCGGGATTTTTTGGTGACCCACGGCTGCCATATTTTTCAGGGTTACCTGTTCAGCAAACCCCTTCCATTGCCCGAATTTGTAGCTTTTGTCCGGACCAACGGGGGGCGCAAGTCCCCGCCAGACGCTGCTGCGGCGTGAGGGAAAACCAGCTGCTTTTTTGCGGGCAAGGCGGGCAGCTCGGTGCCATACTTGGGGTTAGCTTTTGCGACTGACGCACCACCCACTGAGCCCGCGACATGCCCGATCCCGTTCCATTTGCCAACAGCCGCCCCCCTGTCGCTGAGGCAGGCACGACGCTAGGGCGGTTTGAGCTGCGCAGCGTGCTGGGGCAAGGCGGGCAGTCCACCGTGTGGCTGGCGTTTGACCCGCGCATGGAACGGGAAGTGGCGATCAAGGTCATGCGCCCCGCAGCGGGCTCTGACGACAGGGCGGTGGCCCAGTGGCTGCAAGAGGCCCGCAATGCCAGCCGCGTGACCCATCCCAACATCGTGCCGGTGTACGAGGCCGATGTGCATGGCCGCCAGCCTTATCTGGTGTTTGAGTACATCCCCGGCAGCACCCTGGACCGGCACCTGCAGCAGCGTGGTGCCTTGCCTGCGCCTGAGGCCGTGGCGCTGATGATGGATGTGCTGGACGCCATCGCGGTGGCCCATGCTGCTGGTGTGGTGCATCGCGATCTCAAGCCTTCCAATGTGGTGGTGGACTCGGCGGGCCGTGCCAGGGTGATGGACTTTGGCATTGCCGCCCGCATCCGCGACAGCCAGAACCAAGTTCCGGCCGCAGACACTGCAGGTACCGTGGGTTATCTGTCGCCCGAGGCCGCCAATGGCGAGGCGCCTGTACCTGCCATGGACATTTTTTCCGCCGGTCTGGTGCTGGCGGAGTTGCTGATGGGGCGACCCCTGCTCATGGAGTCGGACCCGCACCGCGCCATCTACCGCACGCTGCATGAGCAGCTGGAATTGCCCAAGGTATTGCCCGCCGGGGTGGATGACCGCTTGCGTGCCATCGTACAGCGGGCTCTGGCCAAGGATGCCAAGCAGCGGTTTGTGAGTGCGCGGGCCTTTCAGAGCGAGCTGGAGCTGTGGAGCAAGTCCCTGCAGGGTGACGGGGCGGGCGAGGGCGGTGCGGTGAACAACAGCACGCTGGAGTTCTTGCTGCGCCGCATGCGCCACAAAAGTGATTTTCCGGCGCTGTCCGATTCCGTCGGCCGCATTCAGAGCATGGCAAGCTCCGAGACGGAGAGCGTGGGCAGTGTCACCAACGAAATCCTGAAGGACGTGGCGCTGACCAACAAGCTCCTGCGCTTGGTCAACAGTGCGCATTACGCCCGTGGGGGCAACATCAGCACAGTCTCCCGCGCGGTGAATCTGGTGGGATTCAACGGCATTCGCAATATGGCGTTGAGTCTGGTGTTGCTGGAGCACATGCAGGACAAGGCCCATGCGGGCCAGCTCAAAGAAGAGTTTTTGCGCTCGCTGATGGCGGGCTCCATTGGCGGCGAGCTGTGCCCGGTCCTCAAGGACAGTGAAGAGGCCTTTATTGGTGCCATGTTCCAGAACCTGGGGCGGCTGCTGGCCCAGTTTTATTTTCCCGAAGAGGCCACGCGTGTGCGCACCTTGGTGCAGTCGGCGCGCGAGCCCATGACGGAACGTGCGGCGTCCACCAGTGTGCTGGGCATGAGCTATGAAGATTTGGGCTTGGGGATTGCCAAAGCGTGGGGGTTGCCTGCGGGTATTCAGCGCTGTATGAACAAACCCACTGGGGCGCCGCCCTCACAGGCCCCCACGGACGCCGGTGAGCGTATCCGCTGGATTGCCCTGGCGTCCAATGAGATCGCCGATGTCCTGCTCAAGAGTGACCCCAAGGACGTGGATGCGCGCATTGCCCTGATCACGAAAAAATACGCCCAAGCCATGGGCACCAGTGGCAAACAGGTGCAGGCCGCGACCATCAAGGCCCGGCAAAAGCTGATTGACCTGGCCACTGCCATGGAAATCCGGGTGAGCCCCGGCTCAGCGGCGGCCAAGCTGCTGCGCATGCCCGATGCGTTGAGCAGCCGGCCGGCAGCCCTGCAAGCCGATACCGACGGCAACCTGGGGCGCTTTGAACTGCAGGCGACCCAGTCGGCTCCGCTGAGTGCGGAGGCGCCCATCACCCGGGCCGGCCAGGTAGCGGAAACCTTGGCAGCAGGTATCCAGGACATCACCAACGCGATGGTGGAGGACTTCAAGCTGACCGACGTGTTGCGCATGATTCTGGAAACCATGTACCGCGCGCTGGAGTTTGACCGCATCATTTTCTGCATGCGCGACCCCAAGACGGAAATGATGTCCGGTCGCTTTGGCTTGGGCGAGGGGGTGGAGGCGCACGTCAAAGGTTTCAAGACCCACCTCAAGGCGGCTACGCCCGATCTGTTTGGCGTGGTGTGCCTCAAGGGCGCGGACACCATGATCACCGACGCCACTGAGCCCCGAATCGTGCAGCGCCTGCCTGCCTGGTATGCGCAAAGCCTGAATGCGCCCACCTTTTTGCTGCTGCCGCTGCAGATCAAAAACGCGCCGTTTGGCCTGATCTACGCCGACAAGGTGCGTCACGGCTCTTTGGAACTGGACGAGAAAGAGCTGGCCCTGCTGCGCACGCTGCGCAACCAAGCGGTGATGGCCTTCAAGCAGTCCAGTTAGTTTGTGTGGCCTGCATTGCTATTGAATTCATAGCTGCTTGCGCATATTCCTTGGGGTTCTGCGGCTAATTTTGCTTGCAGGCAGGCGTCGATGCGGCTGTCCGCCCCATGACAGGTGCCAACCGCCTGGGACTGCGAAAATGCTGTGGCCCACTGCGCTCCCCCCGCCATGACGATGCCCGCCACCCCCGACTCCACCACTGCGCCTGCACTGGCGCCTTTGCCACGTGTTCTGTGGCCTCTGTTATTTGGCAACTTTGTCATTGGTACAGGGGTTATGGTGGTGCCGGGCACGCTCAATGAGATCAGCGCATCCTTGGACATTTCGGTAGCCACTGCCGGGCAGTTGATTGCAGCAGCCGCAGCGGTCATGTGCCTGGGCGCACCGGTGTTGGCCAGCGTGGTTGCCGGCTGGGACCGGCGGCGCTTGCTCGCGCTGTCTCTGTGCTGGTACGCGGTGTTTTTGGGGTTGAGTGCATTGATGCCCAGCTTTGCCTCGCTGCTGGTCGTGCGCATATTCACGGTGCTGGCGCCCGCCATTTTTACGCCCCAGGCGGCCGCCTGTGTGGGCCTGTTGGTGCCACCCGAGCAACGCGGGCGCGCGATCAGCTTTGTGTTTCTGGGGTGGTCCGTCGCCTCGGTGCTGGGCCTGCCGCTGGGGGCTTTCTTGGGCGGTACCCTGGGCTGGCGCGCGGCCTTTGCGGCGGTGGCAGTGCTGGGGGCGGTGAGCGCGGTCTGGGTGTGGCGTGCCATGCCCGATGGCATCAAGCCGCCCGCGATGTCGCGGGCCGCCTGGGCTGAGGCCTTGCGCTCGCCTGCGCTGATGCTGTGTGTCGCGGTCACGCTGCTGTACTCGGCTGGGCAGTTTGTGCTGTTCTCCTACTTCGCACCTTACTTCAAGGCCATGCTGGCTACCACCCCGGTGGAGTTGAGCCTGTTGTTTGCCTGGTTTGGCGCCTTTGGTTTATTGGGCAACATCCTGATATCGCGCCGTATTGACCGTATGGGGCCGCCACGCGCCGTGATGTGGGGCGTGGGGGCCATGGCGCTGAGCTTGTTGCTGTGGCCGCTGGGGAGTAATCTGGTGCTGGTGGCGCTGGTGCTGATCCCCTGGGCGCTGGGGTGTTTTTCGTCAAATTCGGCCCAGCAGGCGCGGCTGGTGGGCATTGCGCCGGCGCTTGCTTCGGGCTCGATTGCGCTCAACAGCTCAGCCATGTATGCGGGCCAAGCCTTGGGGGCGGGCAGCGGTGGCTGGTTGATTGCCCACGGCGGCATGGGCTCACTGCACTGGTTTGCGTTGGCAGGCCTGCTGGCCTCCATGGCCATGAGCTGGTGGGCCAGCCGTCAGCCGGCCCATGCCAGTCTCAAGTCCGCCGTGTAATTGCTATTGAATCAGGAGCTGCTCACGCAGTATCCACGGGGTCTAGGGGCCTAAATGACTCTTATTGAGCGGCCCAGCCACCGTCCATGTTCCAGGCTACACCGCGCACATTGTTGCCGGCGGGTGAGCAAAAGAAAACTGCCAGCCCGCCCAGCTCTTCAGGCGTGGTGAACTGCAGCGAGGGTTCTTTCTCTCCCAGCAGCTGCTTGGTGGCGTCGGCATTGCTGATGCCTTGGGCGGCGGCTTTGGCATCCACTTGCTTCTGCACCAGCGGTGTCAGCACCCAGCCGGGGCAGATCGCATTGCAGGTCACACCACTGGTGGCATTTTCCAGCGCGGTCACTTTGGTCAGGCCCACGATGCCGTGCTTGGCAGCCACGTAAGCCGATTTTTCGGCCGAACCCACCAAGCCGTGGACCGAGGCCACGTTGATGATGCGACCCCAGTTCTTGGCCTGCATGCCGGGCAGCACCAGGCGCGTGGCGTGGAAGGCACTGGAGAGGTTGATGGCGATCACGGCGTCCCACTTCTCCACGGGGAAGTTCTCTACCCGCGCGACGTGCTGAATGCCCGCGTTGTTCACCAGAATGTCCACGCCGCCGAAGGTGGAGTTGGCGTACTGCACCATGGCTTCGATGTCGGCGGGCTTGCTCATGTCGGCGCCGTGGTAGCCCACCTGTACGCCCAGCGCAGCCACTTCGGCCTTGGGGCCGTCCACGTCACCAAAGCCGTTGAGCACGATATTGGCGCCCTGGGCAGCCAGTGCCTTGGCAATGCCCAAACCGATGCCGCTGGTGGATCCGGTAACGATGGCGGTTTTACCTTTCAACATTGCTGCGTCCTTCCAAAAGAGTAGGGGGTTTCCATTAGGATGTGGTCATTATCAAACCACTGATTGCACCATGGCTGACCCTACGCTGAACTACGTACCCTGTGCCGATGCGCAGGGGGCGCACCGCATGGCGTATTGGCAGTGGGGCGACGCGGATGCGGCCCACACCATCGTCTGTGCCCACGGCCTCTCGCGCCAGGGTCGCGACTTTGATGTGCTGGCCCGGACGCTGGTGGCACGCAGCCCGCAGCCGCTGCGCGTGGTCTGCCCCGACGTGGTGGGCCGCGGCCAGAGCGATTGGCTCAAAGATCCCCAAGGCTACCAATTACCCACCTATGCGGCCGACATGCTAGCCCTGCTGACACATCTGAAGCCGGCCATGCTGGACTGGGTGGGCACCAGCATGGGCGGCCTCATTGGCATGGCCGTTTGCGCACATGCGCAGGCAGTGGGCGCTACGGTACGCCGCTTGGTGTTGAACGATGTGGGGCCGGTCATCCAGTGGGAGGCGTTGGCCCGCATCGGCACCTACCTGGGTAAGGCCCAGACATTCGATTCCCTGCAGCAGGCGGCCGACGCTATGTGGGCCATTTCGCAAGGCTTTGGCCCGCACACGCCGGCCCAGTGGCTGGAGTTGTCGCGCCACATGGTCAAGCCCGCGCCCGACGGCCGTGTGGCTCTGCACTACGACCCGGCCATTGCGATGCCCTTTGGTGCGGTGACGCAAGAGTTGGCGGCGCAGGGCGAAGCCCAACTCTGGCAGTTGTACGACGGCCTGAAGGCCCAGACCCTGCTGCTGCGCGGTGCCAACTCCGATTTGCTATCGCCTGCCACCGCGCAGGCCATGACCCAGCGGGGCCCCAAGGCCCGCCTGGTTGAATTTGCTGGTGTGGGCCATGCCCCCACCCTCATCGCGGCGGATCAGGTCGACGCGGTGGTTTCTTTTTTGCTGGGGTAAGGTCCCCGGATGATGTGAGCCTTGCATGAAAAGTTTGTACGCCGAGCACAGTGCCTCGGCCACCCCGCAGGTCATCGCGGCCACAGCCGATAGCCTGCCCGAGCAGGTAGATGCCTTGGCGCGCGCGCGCGCCTTTGCCGAGCCGCTGCTGGCCACCCAGACCCTGGACACTGGCGAAAACGTGCTGCAGCACGCCGACGCCGTGGCCTCCATCCTGCGCACCATCGGCGGCTCCGAGGCCATGCAAGCCGCGAGCTATCTGGTCTATGCCTGCGACCACCTGAACAAGCCGCACGAGGTCATTGCCAAAGCCTTCGGCGACAACTTTGCCGACCTGGCACTGGAAACCACCAAACTGGTGCGCCTGCAGCGCATGGCGCGCCTGGCCCACAGCCAGCAAGGCGGAAGCGCCGCCCCCATGGCGCAGACGGCGGCCGCCCAGACCGAGAGTGTGCGCAAGATGCTGCTGGCCTTTAGCAAGGATCTGCGTGTTGTCATGCTGCGCCTGGCTTCACGGTTGCAGACGCTGCGCCACTTTGCCGCTACCAAGCTACCCGTGCCACCGGGGCTTGCCAGTGAGGCACTGCAGGTCTTTGCGCCTCTGGCCAACCGCTTGGGCATTTGGGAGGTCAAGTGGGAGATGGAGGACCTGTCCTTCCGCTTTCTCGAGCCCGACACCTACAAGCAGGTGGCCAAATTGCTGGACGAGAAACGCGCGGAGCGCGAAGCCTCGGTAGAACGTCTGCGCCAGCAGCTGGCCGACGAGCTGGCGGGCCAGGGCATCGCGGCTACGGTGCAAGGTCGGCCCAAGCACATTTACAGCATCGTCAAGAAGATGCGCGGCAAATCGCTGGGGTTTGACCAGGTGTATGACATTCGGGCGCTACGCATCGTGGTGCCCGGCGTGCCCGATTGCTACGCCGCATTGAGCTGGGTACATAGCCACTTTGTGCCAGTCACCGAGGAATTCGATGACTACATTGCACGCCCCAAACCCAACGGTTACCAGTCCTTGCACACGGTGGTGCGCGATGCTGGCGGCCAGCCGATTGAGGTGCAGATTCGCACCCAGGCGATGCACGACCACGCCGAGCACGGCGTGGCCGCACACTGGGCCTACAAGGAAGCGGGCGCCAAAGGGTATGGCGGCAGCGTGACGGCGGCCGGCGAGTACGACGCCAAGATTGCCGTGTTGCGCCAGTTGCTGGCCTGGGAGCGCGATCTCTCCGGTGCCAATACCGGGCCCGAGGGCCAGGGCATGTTCGAAGATCGCATTTATGTGCTCACGCCGGATGCTGCCATTGTGGAGTTGCCGCAAGGCGCCACGGCGGTGGATTTTGCGTACAGCGTGCACACCAACCTGGGCCACCGCTGCCGCGGTGCCAAGGTGGACGGCGCCATGGTGCCCTTGAACACACCGCTGAAAAATGGTCAAACGGTCGAAGTGAATGCCATCAAGGAAGGTGGCCCCTCGCGCGACTGGCTCAACCCCGAACTGGGCTACCTGGCCAGCCACCGCGCGCGCGCCAAGGTGCGCGCCTGGTTCAACGCGCTGGCCATGGGTGAAACCATGGCCAAGGGCCGCGAAGCGGTGGAAAAGCTGCTGCAGCGCGAAGGCAAAACCGCCGTGAAGCTGGACGACCTGGCCAGCCAGCTGGGCTTCAACAACGCGGACGCACTTTTCGAGGTGGTGGGAAAGGACGAGTTCTCGCTGCGCAACA
>JACCDS010702288.1_pt1 | contig 12808 bp, 12 predicted proteins | sample 7446441 | NCBI WGS metagenome assembly JACCDS01 (sample SAMN15323445, study PRJNA562643) | freshwater metagenome | isolation source: river surface water | place: USA:Blue River Watershed | collected 2017-08-17
TCCGATCTAGTAGTCGAAAGGCACGGCAAACTTGAAGCCCTTCCAGTCCTTGGGGTTGCGCTTGTCCTTGTGCTTGAGCGCCAGCGTGATGGCCTGGCCGTTGGTGTTCTGGATGGTCGCCACATTCATGGGCGTGGCGTTGGAACCCAGGCCCAGGCTGATGGCCAGGGGCATGGGGCTGAGGAAATGCGTGGCGTCGTATTCCTTGTTCAGCATCTTGTCGCGGATCAGGGCCCAGCCCGCCGTCTTGACGACATCGACGTTCAGGCCCTGCTGGCGGTAGAAACCCAGCGGGTGCGCCATGATCAGCGGCGTGGCGCAGGTGATCGGGATGAAACCGATCTTCAGGTCCTTCTTCTCCAGCGCACCTTTTTCCTGCGCCATGGCCTGCAGGCTGGCCACCGGCAGCACGCTGGCGATGGCCGACATGGCCGCGCCCTTGCCCACCGCGCGCAGGAAACGCCGGCGCAGCGCGTCCTGCGGGAACAGGGCCTTGACCAGCGTGGCCTCGATGAACTCATGGCTGTAGGCCTCGAAATCCGCCGTCTCGCTGCGCGCCCGCAAGGTGGTGGCAGCGGCCTCGGCGGCAACTTCTGCCTGGTGCTCGGCCGCCGTGTGGTCACGCCCGCAGCTGCACTTGAGCAGCAGCGGACGGTCGGCGTCGTAGGGATCGAAGTACTGGGGCATGACATCACCTCATGAGTGGAGATGCCAGAACCTCGCAAGTGTCGGGCCAGTTCACAGCCCCTGCGCACAAGCTGATGCAATTCATGCGACCCCGCATGACGGCGTGTAGGGGCAGCCCTACATCCCTGCCTCAAACTGCGCCAGGTCGGGACGACTTGCCGTGCCGCTCGGCCAGCAGCGCAAGCTCGACGTCGTTCTTCACGCCGGTCTTTTCCAGGATGCGGGCGCGGTAGGTGCTCACGGTGTTGGAGGCCAGCTTGAGTTGCGCACCAATTTCGCTCACGCTGTGCCCGGCCGTGAGCAGGCGGAAGACCTGGTGCTCACGGTGCGACAGCGATTCCACGCCCCCCGCGCCCGTCGCCGCCACGGCCGCTGCCAGGGCTTGCGCCGTGTCCGAGGTCAGGTAACGGCCACCCCCGGCAACCTGGCGCACGGCATCCAGCATGTGGTCCGGGTCGGCACTCTTGTTGAGGTAACCGCCCGCGCCCAGCTTGATGCAGCGCGCGGCGTACTGGCTCTCGGGATAGGTACTGAGCATCAGCACCGGCAGCTCGGGCCAGTGCGCGCGCAGATGCCGCAGCACCTCCAGCCCGTCGATGCCGGGCAGGGCGATGTCCAGCAGCACCAGATCCAGCCCCTGCGGGCCGCCAAGCACGCCCACCTGGTCCAGGACCTCGGGGCCGGTCTGCGCCTCGGCCGCGACGCACACATCCGGTGCATCCGCCAGAACCTGCTTGATGCCTTCGCGCACGATGCGATGGTCATCGCCGATGAGGACCTTGATCATGGGTGAATGGGGAGCTGCAGGCAAAAACGCGCGCCCTGGCCCACCTCGCTGGTGATGAAAATATCGCCGCCGAAATGCCGCGCTCGCTCGCGCATGCCCATGACCCCATAGGCCGTCGGCGCCTCGAAGGCCTGCGCCGCGGCGCCGCAGCCGTTGTCCTGCACCACCAGCTGGAGCTGCCCGCCGGTGATCCCGATCCGCACGGTCAGCGCGCTGGCGCGGGCATGCCGCCCCACATTGCTGAGCATCTCCTGGAAGATGCGGAAGACCGCGATCGCCGCGGGCTCGGGCAGCTCGACCCCTTCGGTGTCGTCCATGGCCCAGGCCAGGCGCAGCTCGGCCGAGCGCGCGAACTCGTGCGCCTGCCATTCCAGCGCGGCCCACAGGCCCTGGTGGTCCAGGATGCTGGGGCGCAGGTCCGTGATGATGCGGCCCACGTTGTCCACCGCCTCCTCGATCAGGCGGCTCATGTTGCGGCACTTGCTCTGCAGCCGGCCGCGCATGGACCGCGCCTCGTCCTCGCTGCGCTGCTGCTGCTCGCCCAGGCGCTTGTCCATCCAGTTGACGTCCATCTTCAGCGCCACCAGCAGGCTGCCCAGCTCGTCATGGACTTCGCGGGCGATGCGCGTGCGCTCGTCCTCGCGCACCTTTTCCGAATAGGCGGCCAGTTCACGCAACTGCCCCAGCGCCACCGACAGTTCGCGCGTGCGCCGGGCCACGCGCGACTCCAGCGCGTCGTTGGCGCCGGCCAGCTCCGCATTGGCCCGCTGCAGGGCCTCGGCGGCATGGCGGCGCTCGGTGATGTCCACGAAGGTCACCACGGCGCCGCGCACCTGTTCGCCGTCGAGCAGGGGGTAGCTGGAGTACTCCACGGGGAAAGGCTGGCGGTCGCGACGCCAGAACACTTCCGTATCGATGCGGCAGGGCAGGCCCTGACGGAAGGCGTTGAAGATCGGGCAGTCCTGGGCCGCGTAGGGCTGGCCGTCCGCGTGGGAGTGGTGGGTGAGCTCGTGCATATTGCGGCCCAGGACCTCCGGCGCCGCCCAGCCCAGCAAACGCGCGCCGGCACGGTTGATGAAGGTGCAATGGCCCGCCAGGTCGATGCCGAAGATGCCCTCACCGGTGGATTCCAGCAGCAGTTCCAGCTGCCGCTGCCACAGGGTGCCGGCGCGGTCCGTCTCGGCTGTCAGGCCGTGGAGGCTTGTGGTGCACATGCCGGTGGCGCATGCAATCCGCATGCCACCCCGGCCAGCGGCCTCAGCCAGCGCGCTGCGCCACCAGGGTGGCGAGGTCCCGCTCCAGCAGGGCCGGATCGTCGGCGTTGTGCTCGACCAGCTGGCGCAGATGGGTCATGCTGTCGAGGTCCAGGCTCTCGCAATGCAGGCCGACCTGGCGGCCCTTGATGTGCGCGACCGTGGTGTGCATGGTGATGACCACGTCAGGGGCCAGTTCCAGGCGCAGCCGACAGGCGTCGCCGACGCGACCGCTCCAGTGGGCCGAGACCTCGACCAGCGCGCCCTTGAGCGAGGCATCGTGCAGCAGGGCCTGGCTGTCGCGTTCGTCCAGGCGCAGATGCACCGGCGCGTGAAACACGGAACGCAGGAAATGACGGCGATCGTGGGTCGTGTTCAAGGGCGGCTCCTGTTCCTGCGCGGACAGGACGGAGTATCGGCAGCCCCGGCAAGGCTGTCAAACCCGCGGGCGAGGTCTTCAGCCGCTCAGCCCCATGTGCGTCAGCCAGTCGTCCAGCGGTTGCGGCTGGGAAAAGAGATACCCCTGCAGCCGGTTGCAGTGGCTGGCGAGCAGGAAATCGGCCTGGGCGCGCGTCTCCACGCCCTCGGCCACCACCTCCAGGCCCAGGTGCCGCGCCATCGAGAGGATGGAGTTGACGATGGCGGTGTCGTTGGCATCGTGCGGCGTGTCCTGCACGAAACTGCGGTCGATCTTGAGTTCGAACAGGGGCAGGCGCTGCAGATAACTCAGGCTGGAGTAGCCGGTGCCGAAATCGTCGATGGAAAAGCGTATGCCCATCTGCACGAGTTCGCTGATGCGGCGCAGGGAGTTGTCCCAGTCCTGGATGAACAGGCTCTCGGTCACCTCGAAGATCAGCTGCCGGGCCGGCGCGCCCGTGGCCTGCAGCATGGCGCGCACGCGCGGCACGAAATCATCGCCGCGGAACTGGCGCGCGCTGACGTTGACCGACAGGGATTGCATGAGCCCTGCGCTCTGCATGCGCGCCAGCGTCTGGCAGGCCTGCGCGATCACCCAGTCGCCCAGCGGCAGGATCAGGCCGGTCTCCTCGGCCAGCGGGATGAAGCGCATCGGCGGCACCAGGCCGCGCGTGGGATGCAACCAGCGCAGCAGCAGCTCGCCGGCCACTTCGCGGCCGGCCGCGTCCACCTGGGACTGCACGTACAGGCGCAACTGGCCGCCGGCCAGCGCCTCCTTGAGTTCCTGCTCCAGGGCCAGACGCTCCTCCACCTCGTGCTGCATGGTCAGCTCGAAGAAAGCGATGCGGTTGCGCCCCGCGCCCTTGGCGCGGTACATGGCGGTGTCGGCCTCGCGCAGCAGATCGTCGAGCCGCTGGCCGGCCTTGGGAAACAGGCTGATGCCGATGCTGCCCGTGCTGGTGTAGCTGAAGTTGTCGATCAGATGGGGCCGGTCCAGCGTGACGCGCACTTTCTCGGCCACGGCCATGGCGGCGCGCGCGCTGGCCTCCACGTCCTGCCCCAGCTCGTTGATCAGCAGCACGAACTCGTCGCCGCCGATGCGCGCCACCGTGTCCTCCTCGCGCAGCAGGCCCTGCAGGCGCTTGGCCACTTCGGTCAGCAGGTGGTCGCCGACCGAATGGCCGCGCGCATCGTTGATCTGCTTGAAGTTGTCGAGGTCGACGAACATCACGGCCCCGTACTGGTGGTTGCGCCGCGCCAGGGCCAGCGCCTGCTCGACGCGGTCGCGCAGCAGGCTGCGGTTGGGCAGGCCCGTGAGGGCGTCGAAATAGGCCAGCCGGAAGGTGTGGGCCTCGGCCTCCTTGCGCTCGCTGATGTCGGTGTTGAAACCGTGCCACAGGGTGCTGCCGTCGGGCAGGCGCTCGGGCTGGGCATTGCACAGGCGCCAGCGCTCGCCCTGCTCGGGCAGGATCACCCGGTACTCCACACGCCAGGGCTGCAGGGTCTCGGCCGAGACCCGGATCGAATCGAGCACCGGCTGCAAATCATCGGGGTGGATGCGTTCCAGGATCATGGCGGCGTCCTCGCGCACCTGCTCGGGCGTCACCTCGTAGATGGTGCGGATGCCCTCGCTGGCGAACGGGAAACTCAGATGGCCGTCGGGGTCCATGCGGAACTGGTAGAGCGAGCCCGGCACGTGCCGGGCCAGGTTGTCGAGCAGCGCCACCTGCGCCTGCAGCTGCTGCTGCCAGCGCAGGCGCTCGGTGATGTCGCGAAACACGATGCTGCCGAGCCACTGCCCGTCGTTGTCACGGTACAGCGCGGAGGTGATCTCCACCTCGAACAGCATGCCGTCGCTGCGCCGCATGCGCAGCTCGCCCCGCGCCTGGCCTTCGCGCTGACGGATGTCCAGCAGGACCGGCAGACGCGGATCCTGCTGATCGAGCACCCCTGCGCGCCCGCGCCGGCGTATCTCGTCCTCGCTCATGCCCAGCATGGCGCAGGCCGCGGCATTGGCCGCCAGCACCTCGCCGCCGGGCCGCGTCTGCAGCACGCCGTCCAGCGTGTGGTCGAACAGCTTCTGGTAACGGTCCACCGCCATCTGCAGCTCGGATTTTTTCTTGCGCAGTTCGAGTTGCGCCACCGCCTGGCGCGCCAGCAGGGTCAGGGTCTCGCGCTGCACCGCGCTGAACTCGCGCGGCTGGCGGTCGAGCACGGAGAGCGTGCCCAGGGCCTGGCCGTCGGGCATCAGCAGCGGGGCGCCCGCATAGAAGCGGATGTGGGGATAGCCGGTGACCAGCGGGTTGTCGCGAAAGCGCGGGTCGGTGCTGGCATCGGACACCACCATGAGCTCGGTTGGCTGCTGGATGGTCACGCTGCAGAAAGCCTGGCTGCGCGGCGTCTGGCTGAGCTCCAGGCCCAGGCGCGACTTGAACCACTGGCGTTCCGCGTCGATCAGGTTGACGAAGGCCATCGGCATGTCCAGCCAGAGCGAGGCCAGACGCGTGATCTCGTCGAAACCGGCCTCGGGCGGCGTGTCCAGCACCGCATAGCTGTGCAAGGACTCCAACCGCCGCCGCTCGGCCAGCAGCTCGTCGCCGGGGACAGGGCTGGCCGGTTTCGGGCTCATGGGCTAGGGACGTGCCGCCAGGGTGTCCGGCGGCAGGCGGTCGATTTCTGCCAGCAAGGCCGCCAGCGCGCGGCCGGCGGCATCGAGCACGGCCCGGCCCTGCGCGGCCGTGGCCGCCGCCGCGTTGCCCACGGCGCCGGCCGGGTTGTAGTCCTGCATCTGCCAGCCCAGCTTGGCGCTCCTGCCGTTGCCCAGGATGGGAAACACCGGCGCGCGCTGCCGCGAGGCGGACGCAAAGTTCCGCGCCTGCGCCATGGCCACTTGCGCCGGCCTGAGCGCCAGCATCATGGCGGTCTCGATCTGCCCGGCGTGGATGCCGTAGCGGTGTTCCTCGGCGCTGAACTGGCCCTCGACCTCAGGCCCCAGCGGCAGGTTGAACCAGTTCACGCTGTAGACCAGCAGGCCCAGGCGCGCGCGCAGATCGCGTGCCACGATGTCCATCACGCCGACCTGGCCGCCGTGGGAATTCAGCAGCACCAGCTTTTTCACGCCGGCGCGCGCCACCGACTCGCCGATCTCCGTCCACAGGCTGATGACGGTGTGCGAGGACAGGGTGAGCGTGCCGGGAAAGGCCTGGTGCTCGGGGCTCAGGCCCACGGCCTGCGTGGGCAGGAAGAGCACGGGCAGGTCGGCGCCGATGTGCGGCAGGGCCGCGGCCGCCACGCCGTTGGCCAGGTCCGTGTCCACGCTCAGCGGCAGGTGCGGACCATGCTGCTCGGTGGCCGCCACGGGCAGCACGGCGATGGCGCGGCCTGTGTCGAGTTGCGCGAAGTCATGCGTGGAAAGGTCGGCCCAGAAACGCGAAGGTGTAGCCATGCCGCTATCTTAGAGCCTCATGCACCGACCTGCCGGGCCCGTGGCCCGGCGCCGGCTTCAATGCGGGTACATCCAGCGGCGCGACCAGGGCAGGCCGCGCGCGGGTCGATCGGCCTTGCGGCACAGCACCTGGTAGAGCGATATCTCGTCGTGTTCGAAGGCCCACTGGCAGCCCGCGAGGTAGACGCGCCAGATGCGCCAGCGCCGCTCGCCCACCATGTCGCGCAGCCGCTCGCCCGCGGCCTCGAAGGCCTGGCTCCACAGCCCGGTGGTGCGCGCGTAATGGCGGCGCAGGCTCTCCACGTCCAGCGCTTCCAGGCCGCCGGCCTGCAGGGCCCGCAGCACGGTGCTGATGTGCGGCAGTTCGCCCTGAGGGAACACGTAGCGGTCGATGAAACGGCCGCCGCCATAGGCGGTCTCGCCGTCGTTGGCGTCGGTGGAGGTGATGCCGTGGTTGAGCACCCAGCCATCATCGGCCAGCAGGCCGTTGATGCAGGCGAAATAGCCTTCCAGGTGCTTGAGGCCCACGTGCTCGAACATGCCCACGCTGGTGATGCGGTCGAAGGAGCCTTGCACGTCGCGGTAGTCCTGCAGGCGGATCTCCACCCGGTCCTGCAGGCCGGCCTCGCGCACGCGCTGCGTGGCCAGCTCGAACTGGCGCTGCGAGAGCGTGATGCCGGTGCAGCGCGCGTCGAACTTCTGCGCGGCGCGCAGGACCAGCGCGCCCCAGCCGCAGCCGATGTCCAGCAGGCGCTGCCGGGGCTTGAGCTGCACCTTGGTCAGGATGTGGTCGATCTTCTTGAGCTGTGCTTCTTCGAGGGTCTCGTCGCCGTTTTCGAAATAGGCGCAGGAATAGACCATGCGCGGGTCCAGCCAGGCCTGGTAGAAGGCGTTGGAAACGTCGTAGTGGTACTGGATGGCCGCGCTGTCGCTCTGCTGGGTGTGCTGGAATTGGCGCACGATGCGCGTGAAGCGGCTTTCGCTGCGGCTCCCCACCTCGGCCAGGCGGTGCGCCATCTCCAAAATGTCGTCCACGCTGCCGTCCACGTCGATCAGGCCCTCGACATAGGCCTCGCCCAGGCTGTCCAGCGTGGGCGAGAGCAGCAGGGGCAGGGCGCCGGCCTTGCGCACCCGGATCACCACCTGGGGCGTGTTGAAGTCCCCCAGGCGCAGGCCCGCGCCGGGCGCGGGGTTCTCGCCCCATTGCACCAGCAGGGGCAGGCTGGTTCTGGCCTTGAGCTGAGCCACCCAGGGGCTCAATACCGACTCCATGCGGGGCGCCATCATGATCTCCCAAAATTGAGTTCATGCACCGAAGGCAGGCGGGCGGCCCGCCAGCGGGGGGCAGCACATTATTCGAGCCGATGGCTGCACGCGGCAGGGGATAGTGTCCATGACGGCCATCGGGAATTCAAGCCTTTCAGGCTTGGCTTATATTCATGGCGCCTCCACGCTGTCTGGCCCCGGGCCGAGCCCGTGGGGAACTTGCACCGATCCGGCGCACTCCCACTTCCGCCCGTCCAACCCTGTTCCGGAATTCCCGCATGCCCCTGATCCCTTCCCTGCGCACCCTGCGCCTGCTGCTGCCTGCCCTGCTGGCCGGCGCTCTGCATGCCGGGGGCGCCAGCGCCCAGCTGCCCACCGCCGCCGCGGCCGTGGTCACCACAGCCCAGGCCCGCACCGAGCTGCTGGCCCATGCACCCGAAGGCGTGTCCCCCGGCCAAGCGGTCTGGGTGGGCCTGCAGATCCGGCACAAGGAACACTGGCACAGCTACTGGAAAAACGCCGGCGACTCCGGCCTGCCCACCCAGCTCGAATGGACGCTGCCCCCCGGCGTGCTGGCCGGCGAGATCGCCTGGCCCATCCCGAAGAAGATTTCGGTCGGCCCCCTGGTCAACTACGGCTACGAGGGCACGCTGCTGCTGGCCGTGCCGCTGACCATCACGCCCGACTTCAAGCCGCCCCTGCTGGGCGACGCCCTCACCGTCAAGCTGCGCGCCAGCTGGCTGATCTGCAAGACCGAGTGCATTCCCGAGGAAGGCGAGTACACCCTGCGCATCCCGCTCAGGGGCTCCACCGCGCTGCACGGTCCCGCCTTCGAGGCCACGCGCCAGGCCCAGCCCCGGGCACTGGACGCCGGCAAGAACAGCCGCATCCAGATCGTAGGCCAGACCCTCAAGCTCACCGTTGCGGGCCTGCCCGCCAGCCTGCGGGGCCAAAAGCTCGACGCCTTCCCCGAGACCGCGGAGGTCATCAACCCCTCGGCGCCCTGGCAGCAAGCCTGGCAGGGCGCGCTGTGGACGGCCGAGCTGCCGCTCATGGCGCAGCGCAGCGCCAGCCCCACGTTGCTGCCCGTGGTCCTGGCCCAGGGCGGCCAGGGCTGGCGCGTCGAGTTGCCGGTCGTCGGCAACTGGCCAGCCAGTGCCGCACCCGCCGCCATCTCGCCGGCGCTGCAGGCCGCACTGGCCGCCAATGCCGCGCTGGCCCCTGCCGCCCCGGCTGCGCCGCTGGGTTTCTACGCGGCCCTGCTGGGCGCGCTGATCGGCGGCCTCATCCTCAACCTCATGCCCTGCGTGTTCCCCGTGCTGGCCATCAAGGTGCTGAACTTCGCGCGCCACGCCGACGATCACCGCGGCCATCGCATCAGCGGCCTGGCCTACACCGCCGGTGTCATCGTCAGCTTCGTGGGGCTGGGCCTGCTGCTGCTGGGCCTGCGCGCCGCCGGCGAGAGCCTGGGCTGGGGCTTCCAGTTGCAGGACCCATGGGTGGTGGCCGCCCTGGCCGCGCTGTTCACCGTCATCGCGCTCAACCTCTCGGGCGTGTTCGAGTTCGGCCAGTTCGCGCCCTCTTCGCTCGCGGCCTTCCAGGCGCGCCATCCCGTCGTGGACGCCTTCCTCACCGGCGTGCTGGCCGTGGCCGTGGCCTCGCCCTGCACCGCGCCCTTCATGGGCGCCTCGCTGGGCCTGGCCGTCACGCTGCCGGCCACGCAGGCCCTGCTGATCTTCGCCGCCCTGGGCCTGGGCCTGGCCCTGCCTTACCTGGCCGCGAGCTTCGTGCCGGCCTTCGCGCGCCTGCTCCCGCAACCCGGCGCATGGATGGACGCCCTGCGCAAGCTATTCGCCTTTCCCATGCTGCTCACCGTGGTCTGGCTGGTCTGGGTCATGGGCCACCAGAGCGGGATGGATGGCGCCGCCACCCTGCTGGTCCTGCTGGTGGCGCTGAGCGCGGTCATCTGGTCGCTCACGCTCGCCGGCCGCCTGCGCTCGGTGCTGGCCACCCTGCTCATCGCCCTGGGCGCCTGGGCGGCCTGGGTGCTGGGCCCCTCCATGTTTCAGCCAGCGCCGGTGGCCGACAGCCCCCGGGCCGGCGGCGAGCGCTGGTCGACCTGGAGCCCCGAACGCCAGCAGACCCTGCTGGCCGAGGGCAAGACCCTGTTCGTGGACTACACCGCCGCCTGGTGCGTGACCTGCCAGTACAACAAGCAGACCACGCTGGCCGATGCCGAGGTGCTGGCCGGTTTCGACACCCACAAAGTCGTGATGCTGCGCGCCGACTGGACCCGGCGCGACCCGGCCATCACCGCCGCCCTGGCCCGGCTGGGCCGCAACGGCGTGCCGGTCTACGTCTTCTACCGCCAGGGGCGTGCGCCCCTGGTGCTCTCTGAAGTGCTGACCGTGAACGAGGTGCGCCAGGCCCTGGCCACGCTCTAGTCTTCCGCCCCCGAAGGAGATCGTCATGCTGCAACGCCTGCTTGTGCCCCTCTTCATGCTGTGCCTCGCCCTGCCGGGCGGTGCACAGGCCGCCACGATCGGCCAGAGCGCCCCCGACTTCACGCTCAAGGACCTCGCGGGCCGGACCGTGCGCCTGAGCGACTACCGCGGCCGCCACGTGGTGCTGGAGTGGACCAACCCCGGCTGCCCCTTCGTGCGCAAGCATTACGACAGCGGCAATATGCAAACCCTGCAGAAGGAAGCCGCCGCGAAGAACGTGGTCTGGCTGGCCATCAACTCCACCGAAACCGGACACGGCGACTACCTGAGCCCCGCGCAGCTGGGCCGCTGGATGAGCGAGCACAGGGCGGTGCCCGCGGCCACCCTGATGGACGAGAGCGGCCAGGCGGGCAAGGCCTACGGTGCGCGCACCACGCCGCACATGTACATCATCGATCCGCAGGGCAAACTCATCTACGCCGGTGGCATCGACAGCATTCCCTCGGCCCGCATCGATGACATCAAGACCGCCACCAACCACGTGCGCACCGGCCTGGCCGAGGCGCTCGCCGGCCAGCCCATACGCCAGGCCAGCACCCGGCCCTACGGCTGCTCCATCAAGTACCGCTGATACCCCAACGACACCCATGAGCAAGCTGTCCACGCGCCGTCTTCTGGGCGCATGCGCACTGGCCTGCGCTTTCACGCTGCTGCCCGGCCTGGCCCGGGCGGCCCTCGCCCTCGGCCAGCGCGCACCCGATCTCAGCCTGCAGGATGTGAACGGCCAGACCGTGCGCCTGGGCGACTACCGCGGCCGCCACGTGGTGCTGGAATGGACCAACCCCGGCTGCCCCTTCGTGCGCAAGCACTACCGCAGCGGCCACATGCAGGCCCTGCAGGCCGAGGCCCGGGGCAAGGGCGTGGTCTGGCTCACGGTCAACTCCACCGCCGACGGCAGCGCCGACTTCCTGACACCGCAGCAGATGGGGCGCTGGCTGATCGAGCAGAAGGCCGCGCCCAACGCCGCGCTGATGGACGAAAGCGGCGAACTGGGCCGCGCCATGGGCGCGCGCAGCGCCCTGCACTTCTTCATGTTCAACCCGCGCGGTGAGCTCATCTATGCCGGCGCCATCGACAGCACCCCCTCGGTCAAGGTGGAAGACCTCCCCACCGCCACCAACTACGTGCGCCAGGGCCTCAAGGAAGCGCTGGCCGGCCAGCCGCTGAGCGTGGCCACCAGCCGCCCCTACGGCTGCCCCATCACCTACCGCTGATGCAGCAACAAGCCGACATCGCCTGGATCCTGGCCCACTGCCGCACGGTGGCCGTGGTGGGCCTGTCGCCCAAGCCGCACCGCGACAGCCACCAGGTGGCGCGTTACATGCAGGCCCGGGGCTGGCGCATCGTGCCGGTCAACCCCATGGCGACCGGCCAGACCCTCCTGGGCGAGCCGGTCTATCCCAGCCTCACGGAGGCCGCGCGCTTTGAGCGCATCGAACTGGTGAACTGCTTTCGCAACAGCGCCGACATCCCGCCCATCGTGGACGAGGCCATCGCCATCGGCGCGCAGGCGGTGTGGATGCAGCTGGGCGTGGAACACGAGGCCGCCGCCGAACGGGCGCGCCAGGCCGGACTGCGCGTGGTGCAGAATCGCTGTCTCAAGATAGACCACGCCCAGAACCAGAACCATGAGTGAGACCGCCGCCCCTGGCGTCGTTGACGGCCCCGAGCCGATCTACGTGCCCTACGAAGAATTCCGCACCGGCCTGCCCGCCGGGCGCTTCCGCCTGATCGTCAACCCCGAGCGCGCGCGCAAGTACGTCAAGCACCGCCTGATGCTGACCGCGCTCATCCTGCCCATCATCGGCACCGGCATCGGCATGGCCTATTTCGGCTACCCCTGGCTGGGCCTGGCCCTGGTGCTGTTCGGCGTGGGCGCGCACCGCGTGGTCGCGCACCAGGCCCCCAAGATCCTGCTCTACATGGCCACGCACGATGCCCGCATCTACCGCGAAGCCATCGACTTCGAGATCATGGAAGTACGCCTGCCCCAGTAAGGGGGCATGGGGAAACCCACCAGCCGGCCTGCGACAATCGCAGGCTATGAGTTCCAGCTACGCCCCCCTGCAAAACGACACCTTCCTGCGCGCCTGCCTGCGCCAGGCCACCGATTACACCCCCCTGTGGCTGATGCGCCAGGCCGGCCGCTACCTGCCCGAGTACTGCGCCACACGCGCCAAGGCCGGCAGCTTCATGGGCCTGGCCACCAACGTGGACTACGCCACCGAGGTCACGCTGCAGCCCCTGGCGCGTTACCCGCTGGACGCGGCCATCCTCTTTTCCGACATCCTGACCGTGCCCGACGCCATGGGCCTGGGCCTGTCCTTCGCCCAGGGCGAGGGCCCGCGTTTTGCTTCGCCCCTGCGCGACGAGGCCGCCGTGGCCAGACTGGCCGTGCCGGACCTGGACAAGCTGCGCTACGTCTTCGACGCCGTGACCTCGATCCGCA
>JACCDS010449528.1_pt1 | contig 12807 bp, 13 predicted proteins | sample 7446441 | NCBI WGS metagenome assembly JACCDS01 (sample SAMN15323445, study PRJNA562643) | freshwater metagenome | isolation source: river surface water | place: USA:Blue River Watershed | collected 2017-08-17
AGCTTCTAACTTGAAATCAAGCCTTACGAAGCACGTTAACAGTTTAGCGTAACTCAACTACGCTGAGATTGGTTGTTTGGAACCGCCCCGAGAGGGGCGGTTTTTTTGTTTATGCCTCGCTGAAGCGCTCCCATGTTGGCGTGATGAAGCGTTTGAAGTAGCTGCTTTCGTTTGGGCTACGGGTAGCCACAGGCGCCAGAGGAAGTTTGTGGTATGAACAACGAATCCACCTCACGATCCATACGCACCTGGGCCGAAGAAGAGCGGCCCCGGGAACGCGCGCTTGTCCACGGCATCCGAGGGATGACTGCCGCAGAGTGCTTGGCCCTGGTCCTACGGTCGGGCACACGGGCACAGTCGGCGCTTGAACTCGCTCGGGAACTCCTTGCGCAGCACGAAAATGGGCTCGGAAGGCTGGCTGCGGCCGATGTGCTCGCGCTTCAGGGTATTTCAGGGGTTGGCCTGGCCAAAGCGGCGGCCGTTGCGGCTGCGTTCGAACTCGGACGGCGAGCAGCCCACGAGTCGAGCGGACCAGAGTCTGTTGTTCGCGGGTCTCAGGATGTCTTTCAGCTGCTCAACCCGAGAATGGCCTCGCTCGACCACGAGCAATTTTGGGTGGTCTACCTCAACCGCGCCAACAAGGTCGTCCACTACGAGTGTGTGGGTCGCGGCGGATGGACCGCCACGGCAGCCGACGTTCGGGTAGTGTACCAACGGGCATTGGCCTTGCGCACACCGTCAATGGTGGTGGCCCATAACCATCCGAGCGGGCGACTGGAGCCCTCTGAAGAGGACCGGAGGCTTACCCAGCGCTTGGTGGAAGGTGCGCGCATTCTCGAGCTGACTTGTTTGGACCATTTGATTATCGGGCAGAACCAATACGTTAGTTTTGCCGATAGAGGATGGATGCCCTGAATTTAGCCCCCTACCGAATTGCGCATGTCGTGGGCGCACGGCCCCAGTTTGTCAAGTTGAAGCCTTTGGTGAACGCCATTGCGCGCGCTGGGGGCCAAAATTGGATTGCGCATACAGGGCAGCATTACGATGCGAGCATGAACGACTCGTTTTGGTCGGAGCTCGGTTTGCGGCCGGATTTTCACGGCACGTGGGTGGAGCGCAGCCAAGATGCTGCTGCGTTGCGTTCGGCTTTGGGCGCCGCCAACGTCGATGCCGTTGTGGTCTACGGCGACACCGATTCTACGGTGCTCGGAGCCCGAGTAGCACTCGATTTGGGCTTGCCCTGTGCCCATGCCGAGGCGGGTCTTCGCAGTTTTAACGCGGCCATGCCCGAGGAGCACAACCGAATTTGGGTGGATCAACGGGCTAAATGGCTTTGGGCCCCGACGGACCGGGCGCTGCAGCAACTCCATTCGGAGGGCCTTGATTCGGGATCCCCATGGGTTCTGTGTGCCGGGGACTTAATGCGCGACGCGTTTCCGACCCGTGCCGACGTGGCAACCGTTCCCGGTCGGTTGCTCGTTACGCTTCACCGAAATACCAACATTGACCATGCGCCGCGCCTGCGCCACATCGAGGCTGCCCTTGACCGTATTGCAGAACGCTACGAGGTCGTTTGGCCGCGGCACCCGCGCCACCGTGCGGCGGGATTGGCCTCCCAGCGCGTGGCGGACCGACTCCCAATGGGCCGTTCGGAGGTCGTATCGGCGCTTTACCAAGCCGAATGGGTGCTTACCGATTCGGGAGGGCTCCAAAAGGAGGCGTTTTTTGCCGGCAAGCGATGTATTGTGCTCCGCGCGGAGACGGAATGGACCGAGCTCGTAGATTGCGGATGGGCGGCGCTCGTGGATCCCGACGGAGCAGACCTTAGCGAACGCATCCTCCAGCAACTTAGCAGCTGGTCCCAACGTGGCCCCGAGACTCCGCCTGAACTCTACGGCAGCGGGACGTCGGCCGACGCCATGGCGGCGTCGCTCGCTGCAGGCCTAACGCAGCTTCGGGCATGACAACAGTTGTTTTTGCACACCCATCGCCTGGGGCTGCCCACGGCCAGCTAGCCACGCTGCTGAGCGCGTTTTGGGGTTGTAAAGTGCGTTTTGGTGCCGGGGCCACAGCAAGATCCTGGGACGATTCCGGATGGCTGGATGCGCCGAGTTTTGATGAACCTCCGGCAAGTGACGCGTTAGCGTGGATTTGGTGGCGCACGCGCTACTGGGCGGCTGGACTTCCGGTCGACGCCCACGGGCGCCCACAAGGGCACAAGGCTGACCGAAACCTTGGTATCCCCGAGGCCGAGCTTCGCGCACGATCTCTGGCTGTCGAGCTCGGCCTGTCGATGTCCCCCTTGACTCGCCCCAAGCCGGTGGTTGTGGTTGACATTGACCATTTGTTTGCCTACCGAGGCCGTGGGCGCTTGGCGCACTGGGGTGGGTTTGTTCGGGACGCACTTCGGGCCGACGTGCACGCCCTTCGGCAGCGTGCTTTTGGGCCCGATCCCTTCTTCAGTCTCGCGCATTGGGCGGACGTTGCTCGACGGTATCCCAACTGCTCGCTTCAGTTTTTCGCACTGCTCGCAGGTCGAAAAGGTCCCTACGATCGGGGGGTGCTTCCAAACGATCCGGAGGTTGCCGACGCGCTGCGCACGCTGGCCTTGCGGTTTGAGGTTGGCGCGCACTTATCGTACGCTAGCCACGACCGGGTAGACGGTTTTCGCGAGGAACTACGGTTTTTGGACCGCATTTTGGGCGCACCAACGCTGCGGCAGCGCGTTCATTTTCTGAGGAATGCGGGTCAAGATGACCTCTTTGACGCCCTGGAGGCCCTGGGTGTGCGCGAGGACTGGTCCGATGAGTTTGCCGACGTTCCCGGTTTTCGTTCGGGCTGGGCGAGTTCCTTCGCGGTTCGCACTGGATTGGTTCAGGTTCCGGTCGCCGTGATGGACCAAAATGTACTTGACCGGAGCCCGCGCGAAGTGGCCGATCTGCTGCACGAGCTGCAGGAATCGGCTTGGTCTGTCGGAGCTCCCCTCAGGGTTGGCACGCACTGGAGGATTTTTGGCCCGCGGCCCGCAGCCGAGCGCAACGCCAAGGATTTCGCTGTTTGGCGTGAAGGACTTGATTTATGGCTAAAGGAACAGGCGGTATGAGGACTTTTCGGTTGGTCGAGGACCCGGACCCGGTGCATTGGAACGCCGCGGGCGCCCTGCGGCCCGCTCCCTTTCCCTACGACCGCATCGAGTACCTCGATGCGCTCGGCGCAAATTGGCTCTCGCTCGAGCACGAGGAACTTATCCTGCCCTTTGCTGTTGGGCGCAGCCGATGGGGCTTCCGTCAGGCTTATTGCCCGTTAGGCGCGCAGCGCCTCGGCCCACTGGGCAGCGCGGCGGAGGATGCGGCGGCGCTTCGGGAGGGGCTGGACGCGCTGCCCGGCTACCTCAGGCTGCGCCTAAGTATGAGCCGGCCAGCAGACTGGCCTGAAGACCGTTCGTGGCACTGGCGCCGAGGAGGGCTTGAGCGCTGGCATGCTGCGCCTAACTACGAACTAGGACTTGGATCGAGCTACGAGCAACTGTACGCCGGATTTTCAAGTCAAACCCGCAAGAACCTGAGGGCTGCTCGAGAAAATCAGCTCTGGGAATACAGCAATCCCGAGGAACTCTGGAATTACTTTGTTCAAAATCAAGGAGCAAAGTACCGTATTCCCCGTGGGTACGAGCGGGCCATGAAGGCGGCCATGTACCACCTGCTTCACCAGGGTAGGGGTGCGGTTTGGGCGGCGATTGGGCCAGGAAACCAGTGGCTTGCGGGCATGTTTGTGGCGTTTTCGGGCGAGCGCGCAGTGCTGCTTTTTAGTGCGGTTACCCCCGAGGGCCGCGAGCGGCAGTCGATGACGTGGTTGATCAACGAATTCCTCACGATGGCGGTTGGTCGATGGTCCGTCTTTGACTTTGAGGGCAGTAGTGCGCCGGGTTTGGCGCGGTTCTATGAAGGATTTGGCGCCCGCAACGTGCCGTACCTTCGCTGGGAACGCTGGAACGTACCATGGCCATCACGCTGATTCAATTACAGTACTTCGAGGCGCTCGCGGAACACCGCCATTTCGGGCGCGCAGCGAAGGCTTGTGGGGTAGCCCAGCCAACCCTTTCGGCCCAAATTCAAAAGCTTGAAGAGGAACTGCAAGGGAATTTGGTGGATCGGCGAACCCAGCCGGTTCAGTTAACCCAGTTGGGCGCTCAGTTGCTGCCCCATGTGCAGAAGACCTTGAGTTCCGCACAAAGTTTGGTGGAGGTGAGCCAAACCTTTCACAAGCCCTTGGAGGGCTCGCTTCGCATTGGGGTAATCCCCACGATTGCGCCCTATTTGATACCGCGATTTGCTCCAGAATTGCTCAAGCGCTTTCCGCGGTTGCGCCTTGAATTAGAGGAGGCTACGACCGAGCAGCTGATTGAAAAGCTCGAGGCGGACCGCTTGGATGCGGCCATCATGGCCGTGCCCATTGCAGCTACGCATTTTGTGCAGGAACCCTTGTACCGCGAGCCGTTTTTGGCCTACATCCCTGAGGGCCACCCCAAGTCGCGCGATTTGTTTTTGACGGCTTCAGAGCTAAAAGACGAGCATGTCTTGCTGCTGCCCGACGGGCATTGCTTCACCGATCAAGTGGTACAGCTGTGTGGGGTGGACCGCAAATCAGAACGTATTTCGCTTTCGGTGGGGCAGTTTGAAACGCTGGTTCGCTTGGCCGACGAAGGCCTGGGAATAACCTTGCTTCCGCAGTTGGCGGTGTCGGAACTAGCTCCGGTCCGCCAAAAACGCATGAAACCACTTTCGGAACCTCGTCCGGTGCGCCAGGTGGCGTTGCTGGCATTGCCCGGGCACCGCAGGCTGGGAATGGTCGAGGCGCTCGCCCGGATCATTCGGTCGGCCGTGCCTGAGGTGCTTCGGTCCGAACGGGCTGATGACCACATTGTTCCCGCGTCGCGATGAAAATTCTTCTTGCTACTCAGAATCCCCACAAAGTCGAAGAACTTCGGGCCGTGCTCCCTCGGCATTGGGAAGTGCTCTTACCGCGAGAAATGGGTCTTGTGGATCCCTTGCAGGAAGACGGGTCGACGCTTGAATCCAATGCGGCACAAAAGGCGGAGTTTTTGTGGTCCCAAACAGGCATTCCGAGCTTGGCAGACGACAGCGGACTCGAGGTGGAGGCGCTAGGTGGCGCTCCGGGTGTGGACAGCGCGCACTATGCGGGTCCCGAGCGGTCTGACGCGGCGAACCGGGCCAAGCTGCGCTCCGCGCTGGCCAACGAGCCCCGTCGGGAAGCTCAGTTTAGGACCGTGCTGGCTTGGACGACGTCTGAGGGTACCCGCCTCGTTCAAGGGGTGGTGCGCGGACGCATTGCCCATGAGGAACGGGGAAGCAATGGATTTGGGTACGATGCCCTGTTTGTGCCCGAAGAGGGAGACGGGCGAAGTTTCGCAGAGATGCGCCCAGAAGAAAAGTCCGCCATTAGCCACCGCAGCAGGGCGGTGCAAGCATGGCTCGCTATGCTTCAAAGAAGCTAAAGTGCACGCTCCCGTAGCGTCGAACCTGTGCCCATTGAGGATGCGAAGAAAGGTCCGTTTCTGCACCGTGTTCTAGAACGAGCAGTCCGTCTGGGGCTAAGCGCACCAGGCATGCGTCAACGAGGCTCGCGTAGGCATCAAAATCATAGGGCGGGTCGGCCAGGATTAGGTCCCACTTCGAGGGGTTGCGCTGCAAAAACCTAAGGGCCTCTTCGCTCACGGCGCGAATGGGAAACGCCATTTGCGCGGCGGTTTTCGAAATGAAGCGGGTACAGTCCCGAAAGCTGTCAACGGCGGTTACGTCAGGGCATCCTCGGCTCGCAAGTTCGTAGCTGAGGTTGCCGGTGCCGGCGAAAAGATCGAGCGCGCGGACGTCCTCCCACTGAATGCGGTTTTCGAGGATGTTGAATAATCCTTCTTTGGCCATGTCGGTGGTGGGACGCACCGGCAGGTGAGACGGCGCCCTCAGAATTTTGCCCCGGTGGGAGCCGCGAATGATGCGCATTAGTGCGGATTTAGAATGCCCTCCAGCGAGCGCACGTGCCAATGCGCGATGAAGTGCTGGGTTAGTCGGCGGACCGCCGAATCGTCGGCGCCTTCCCAAAAAACGGGGGTACTTGCGCCGCTCCAATCCAGCTGCTCCAGCGACAGAAGTATGAAGTAGGCTGCGTCTTCGGGCGTTTCGGTGCGGTATACACAGTGCGATTTGATTCGGGTACCGTCGAGGGCGGCCACTTCGAGTCGACCGTTCCAGTACTGCACGCGAAGCATGCGGCCCTTGGGCTGGCTGCCGAGCCACCTGCGCAGGTTGAACAAGCTGATTGGCTGTGCTCCTCCCGGTGCGCCGTCAAACCGGTAAATCAGGTCGTAGTATTCATCCAACGGGCTGCGAAACCACGAAGCCCCATGGGGATCCATGGGGCTCGCATTGATTTCGGTAAGTTCTTTGGGCGCGAGGCTACAAAACGCTTCGTCGTGCCAGGTAAGGCCACTAGAGGGTTCGGTCCACACACTAGGCTTTGACGACACTACTTCCAGTTTCCACTGAGGGTCGGCTCGGTCAGCGAACCGACTATCAGATCGGCCGTTTTGAGGCGTTTGATGTAGTTGCTGTACTGGTCAAGTACATCGCCAAAAATGGCTTGGTTGCTCGCTTTGATTTCGAATACGGGAACTTTTACCCCGTTTTTCTCCACTTCTGCGGTGCCCATTTTGAAGGTAGAATCCTGGCTGTATTTGATTTTGAGCAAATCGTCTGCGTTAAAATCCTCGGGAAAGAGGTCCTCGCGCTGGTTGCGGAGCTTCGTCAGGGCTGAAGCACTACCAATCACGCGGTAGATGATGGTGTCCTTGAGCATGTCGGTTTGGTACACCTTGTTGTACTGCATGAACGAGGAGTCCTTGCGCTCAACAATCGTTACTTCGGCGTTCTTGATGAAGTCAACCAAGGTTGGGATTTCGGTGGCGTACATGCCGTATTCGTTTTTAAACGCCAATTGAGCTTCGCGGAGCTGCTCAAGCTGCTGAATAACTGCCTCGTACCGCTTGTCGCGAATGTTCTGGAATTCAATAGGTTCCATGATGATTCGGTAGATGCGAAACGCGATGAGCAGCGCCACTACGGCTAGAACTACGCGAATAATGAGGATGGTACGAGCGGTCATACGTTCAATTTGAGGCTCAAAAATAGAACAAACTGAGCGCACCCTCATTCAGAAGAGGTTAACTTTTTTCGTTTTCGGCTATTTGTTGGTCGACCTTTGTAGGGTGCGCCATTTATTTTTTGACTTAGACCGTACCCTTTGGCACCACGAGCGGAACCACGAAGTGTTTTTTCGGGAACTCCATGCGGCTCGAGGTTGGGCTGGCTCCGCCGATCAATGGGCGCAAGCCTACCTCGACATTAACGATCGGCTTTGGGACCATATTCAAGAACACAATTTGGGCGTAGACTACGTTCGGGCGCGGCGGTTTCCGTTGCTTTTTCGCGAAATGGGCTTGGAGCTCGGGTCTGCTCGCAAGGCCGATCGGCTGGGCGCTGAGTGTGAGTTGGTTCTGAAGGAGCGCCTTCCCGATTTGGGCGCGGGATATGACGGCGTGGCGGAAGCGTTTCATTCCCTTCATGTAAAGGGGTACCGGCTTCACATCGTAACCAACGGGGTGGTCGCTCCCCAGCGGCGAAAGATTGCGGCCCTTGGGCTTGAGGCATACATCGACGTGCTCATGACCTCTGACGTCGCAGGCTGCTACAAGCCAGATTCGGGCATCTTTAAAGCTGCGCTTCAGGCAGCCGGGGCGAATGCGGCAGAATCATGGATGATCGGCGATTCCGTCCTGCGCGATGTGCTCGGAGGCCAGGGTGCGGGAATGCGCACCGCCTGGTTTCGTGCGGTCGACGCACTGCCGCCCGACGCGCAGGGTCAACCCGACCTTGAATTCGCGGATTGGCGGGCGTTTCCCGACCTTTTGGAGGCGGCGCTGAGCGCCCGTTAGAGCCTTGTTGGGCGGTATCTTTGCCACCTATGGTGGACGCACAACCCTACAAGCCCCAGCATCCGATCCGCATCGTTACCGCCGCCTCGCTTTTTGACGGCCACGACGCGAGCATCAACATCATGCGACGCATTCTTCAGTCCTCGGGCGCTGAAGTCATTCATTTAGGTCACGACCGCAGCGCCGAAGAGGTGGTCGAAACCGCCATTCAGGAGGACGCCAACGCCATCGCGATGACGTCGTACCAAGGCGGGCACCTCGAGTACTTCAAGTTCATGTACGACCTGCTTCAGGAGCGCGGAGCCGGCCACATCCGCATTTTTGGCGGCGGCGGCGGAACCATTCTACCCTCGGAGATCGCTGAGCTTCAGGGCTACGGCATTGCGCGCATCTACCATCCGGACGACGGCCGCGCCATGGGGCTACAAGGCATGATTAACGACCTGCTGGAGAAGTGCGATTTCGCCATCGGAAGCGAAGTCGCCGACGCACTCGAAGGCGTGAAAATTCAGCGTCCGCGCTCGGTGGCCCGAACGATTTCAGCTGCCGAGAATGCTCCGGAGGCCTACGAAACCTTGCGCGCAGAAATCGAACGCATGGCCTCCACGAGCAAAGCACCGGTTCTTGGAATCACGGGCACGGGCGGAGCGGGAAAGAGTTCCATGGTCGACGAGCTGGTGCGCCGTGTGCTTCGCCATTTTCCGGAGCTGAAAATTGGCTTGATCAGCGTAGACCCTTCGAAGCGCAAAACGGGCGGAGCGCTCCTTGGTGACCGTATTCGAATGAACGCGATCAACCATCCGAACGTCTACATGCGTTCGCTCGCCACCCGACAGAGCAATTTGGCGCTCAGCAAGCACGTGAGCGACGCACTGAACGTGCTCAAGGCGGCGAAGTACGACCTCATCATTCTGGAGACGAGCGGAATTGGCCAGTCCGATACCGAAATCTTGGACCACAGCGACGTGTCGCTTTATGTGATGACGCCAGAGTACGGAGCGGCCACGCAGCTCGAGAAAATCGACATGCTCGATTTCGCCGACCTGATTGCGCTCAACAAGTTCGACAAGCGCGGCGCCCTGGACGCACTGCGCGACGTAAAAAAGCAGTACCAGCGCAACCACCAACGCTGGGACGACCCGCTGGACGACATGCCCGTGTTCGGGACCATGGCAAGCCAGTTCAACGATCCCGGCACCAACCGCCTTTTTGCCGCCATCGTGAACGCACTCCGCGCCCAAACGGGCGATGCGAGCTGGCAGTTGGCCGACGAGGTAACCAAGGAACCAGGCGAGAAAATGTTTGTGATTCCGCCGCACCGGACCCGCTACTTGAGCGAAATTTCAGAGGGAATTCGCACCTACAATGCCTGGGTGGACCACCAGGCCGAGGTGGCCGACGCGCTCTACAGCCTGCAGCGGGCTGAGGCCGAGATGCGGAAGTCGTCGCTCGAAGACCGCGACCGCCTCGCCAAGGGCCTGCAGGAAGCCATGGAACTGCGCAAGCGCGACCTGGATCCGCACAATTGGGCCCTGATTGAGGGCTGGGACGCCCTGCGGGGGCGCTACAAAGATTCGGAGTACGTCTACCAAGTGCGCGGAAAGGACATCAAAGTTCCCACCCATACGAAGTCGCTTTCGAACCAGGACATTCCGAAGGTGGTGACGCCGTCGTACCGCAGTTGGGGCGACATTCTGCGCTGGCAGCTTCAAGAAAACGTTCCCGGGGCCTTTCCGTACACGTCGGGCCTGTACCCCTTCAAGCGCCAGGGCGAAGACCCCACGCGCATGTTTGCCGGCGAGGGTGGACCGGAGCGCACCAACAAGCGCTTCCACTACGTTTCGCTAGGAATGCCCGCCAAGCGCCTGTCCACCGCCTTTGACTCGGTGACTTTGTATGGACGGGATCCGGGCCGTCGCCCCGACATCTACGGAAAAATCGGCAACGCCGGCGTTTCGGTCAGCTGCCTCGACGACGCCAAGCGCCTGTACAGCGGATTCGACCTGTGCGATCCAGCGACCTCGGTGTCGATGACCATCAACGGCCCGGCGCCGATGGTGCTCGCGTTCTTTTTGAACGCGGCCATTGACCAGCAGTGCGAGAAGTACATCAAGGCCGAGGGCTTGGAGTCCGCCGTAGAAAAAGCGCTGCACGCCAAGTACGAGGCCAAGGGTCTGGAGCGTCCGCGCTACCACGGCGCGTTGCCCGAGGGCAACGACGGGCTCGGATTGATGCTGCTTGGAATTACGGGCGACGAAGTGCTGCCCGCTGAGGTTTACCAGCGAATCAAGGCCGAGGCGCTTAGCCAAGTGCGCGGTACGGTGCAAGCCGACATTCTCAAGGAGGACCAGGCCCAGAACACCTGCATTTTCAGCACGGAGTTCGCGCTGCGCCTGATGGGCGACGTGCAGTCCTACTTTATTGAACGCAACGTGCGGAATTTTTATTCCGTGTCGATCAGCGGCTACCACATTGCCGAGGCCGGGGCCAACCCCATCACGCAGCTCGCATTCACGCTGGCGAACGGCTTCACCTATGTGGAGTACTACCTGAGCCGCGGCATGGACATCAACGCGTTTGGCCCGAACCTCAGTTTCTTCTTCAGCAACGGCATCGATCCGGAGTACGCGGTCATTGGCCGCGTGGCGCGCCGAATCTGGGCTAAGGCCTTGAAAAACAAGTACGGTGCGGACCCGCGTGCGCAGATGCTGAAGTACCACATTCAGACCTCTGGCCGCTCGCTGCACGCCCAGGAGATTGATTTTAACGACATCCGCACGACGCTGCAGGCCCTGTATGCCATCTACGACAACTGCAACTCGCTGCACACCAACGCTTACGACGAGGCCATCACCACGCCGACCGAAGAAAGCGTGCGCCGGGCCATGGCCATTCAGTTGATTATCAATAAGGAACTGGGCCTCGCGAAGAACGAAAACCCGCTGCAGGGCTCGTTCATCATCGAGGAACTCACCGACTTGGTCGAAGAGGCGGTGCTCACGGAGTTTGACCGCATCACCGAACGCGGCGGCGTACTGGGTGCGATGGAGACGATGTACCAGCGCGGCAAGATTCAGGAAGAGTCGATGCACTACGAAATGCTCAAGCACACGGGCGAGTACCCCATCATCGGGGTCAACACCTTCTTGAGCAGCAAGGGGTCACCGACCTTGACGCCGGGTGAAGTTATTCGCGCCGAAGTCGACGAAAAGGAGCGCCAAATTGCCACCGTCGAGCGCCTTGCGGTCGTGGGGGGTAGCACCGCGCAGTCGGCCCTTGATGCGATCCGGACCGCAGCCCTTTCCAACCAGCCGATGTTTGACGCCATCATGGAGGCGGCCAAGTCCTGCTCGTTGGGGTCGATGACCGACGCCATGTTTGAGGTGGGCGGGCAGTACCGCCGCAACATGTAAGGACGTTAGCGCCGCGGAATCCGGTTCCAGCGCTGCACGAATTCGCGTTCGCTGTACTCCGCCGAGGCCAAGCGCCAGCGGCCGAGGTGGCGTTCGTAGCGGAGTTCGGCCGTCGTCACCTCGTAGCGCGCGACGTAGTGCCGTTCGCGCGGTTTGTGCAATGTGCACCGCCATTGGATTTCAACAAGGTCGCCTGCGGGCGCCGTCGCTGCCTGATTCGTGCATTCTTGGTCCGCAGCTAAACGGCGGATTTCGGGAGCGAGTAGGGGAAGCACACTCAGGCTGCTCACGTGGTACAGGCTGGCGGGCGCTGGAATGCGTCCGTCCGGAAGCACCAATTCCTGGCCTTCGCGGTACGAGGATTGGGCAGTTGCTCCGGACCACAGCACGTGGCGCCTAAGGTTGCCGTGGCGGTCCATGCCCACTTCGTTCTTAATTCCCGTAAACGTTTGGGTGAACGCCGCGGAGCGCGGTCCGCGCCGAAAATGGGTGGTAAGGGTTACGTTGGGGTTTTGGTCCAGCGCATAACGGTCCAGGTGGGAGGTTCCGCAGGACGCCAAAACTCCGCCCGCCAAAAGCCAAAAAAGGACCCGAAGCATGCGCTCAAGGTAATGTACCTTCGGCACATGAACATTATTTCGTGGAACGTAAACGGCCTGCGGGCCGTCGCGGGCAAAGGCCTGCACGACATCATTCGCGACCTGAATCCCGATGTGATGGGTTTTCAGGAGATTAAGTGTACGGTTGACCAAGCCAAAGAGGTTTTGGGCGGACTCGGCTACCACGTTGTGGCCCATGAGGCTGAAAAAAAGGGCTATTCGGGCACAGCGCTCATCAGCAAAGCGGAACCCTTGAGTGTGGCGTATGGGATGGGCGTTGACGAGCACGAAGGCGAGGGGCGCGTGATTACGGCGGAGTTTGACAACGTGTTTGTGGTGACGACCTACGTGCCCAATTCGAAAGGGGATTTGTCGCGCATTCCGCAGCGCGCCCGGTGGGACCGCGACCTAACAGCCTATCTGGCGGGATTAGATGCGCGAAAGCCCGTGGTGCTGTGCGGCGACCTGAACGTGGCCCATAAGCCTATTGACTTGAGCAACCCGCAGTCGAACTACAACAAAACGCCGGGCTACACCCAGAGTGAGATCGACGGGTTCCAGTACCTGCTTGACGCAGGCTTTGTCGACTCGTGGCGCGAGCACAATCCAGGTGTAGCGAAGTACTCGTGGTGGAGCATGCGTTCGGGCGCCCGAGCCAAAAACATCGGCTGGCGTTTGGATTACCACGTCGTGTCGCAGCGGTTGATGGATTCGGTGCGCGCCACCGAGATCCACAACGAGGTGTTCGGCAGCGACCATTGCCCGGTAAGGCTGGTCTTGGGTTAAC
>JACCDS012137963.1_pt1 | contig 12805 bp, 11 predicted proteins | sample 7446441 | NCBI WGS metagenome assembly JACCDS01 (sample SAMN15323445, study PRJNA562643) | freshwater metagenome | isolation source: river surface water | place: USA:Blue River Watershed | collected 2017-08-17
AGTGCATCAGGCCTATGGTGGCCAGCGTGGCCGGCAGGCTGCCGGCCAACAGCAGCTTGGTGACGCGGTAGTCCACGTGGCCCATGCGGTGGTGGGCCCAGGAGCCGCCGGACTTGGTGAGGGCAGCAAACCAGAGGTCGGTGCCGATGGCCACCGCCGGGCTCAGCCGGAACACGCCCATCAGCAGCGGCGTCATCAGCGAGCCGCCCCCCACGCCGGTGAGCCCGACAATCGCGCCCACGCCAAACCCGCTGATGACGGCCAGGAAGTCCATCCGGTCCTTGAAATGCTGCAGCGCGACATGCGCCGCTTGGACGGGAGTCTAGGAAGGCCTCTTCAGATCAGGAACAACAGATAAGTAGCTTGCTTATATTCAATGAAGAATAAAGACGTGGACATCCTCCCTGCCGAGCCTGGCCGTCGCCGCTGGCTGGTGGCGGGGCTGGCGATGGGCCTGGCCGCTTGCCAGACACCGCCCGTGGTGACGGCTTCCCAGCAGCCGCCGGTGGCCCCTCCGCCCCCGACTCCAACGCCGCCGCCCCCACCCCCGCCGCCCAAGCGGCCACCTCGCTTGGGCCTGGCCCTGGGCGGCGGCGCGGCGCGTGGCTTCGCGCACATTGGCGTCATCCAGGTGCTGGAAGAAGCCGGCATCAAGCCGGATCTGGTCGTCGGCACCTCCGCGGGCAGCCTGGTGGCGGCGCTGTACGCCAACGGCAAGACCAGCGCCGAACTGGCCAACCTGGCGCTGACCATGGACGAAGGCAGCATCACCGACTGGGCCTTCCCCAGCCGCGGCCTGATCCGGGGCGAAGCCCTGGCGCGCTTTGTGCGCGAGCAGACCGGGCACACGCTGATCGAGAAGATGAAACTGCCGCTGGGCATCGTCGCCACCGACCTGGACAGCGGCGCCGGCATGCTGTTCCAGCGCGGCGACACCGGCACGGCGGTGCGGGCGTCCAGTTCGGTGCCGGCGGTGTTCCAGCCGGTGAAGATTGGTGAGCGCGAATATGTGGATGGCGGCCTGGTGTCGCCCGTGCCGGTGCGTTATGCGCGGCAGATGGGCGCGGAGATGGTCATCGCCGTGGACATCTCGTCGCCGCCCGACGGCGCCGCCACCGACGGCACCATGAAGCTGCTGCTGCAGACCTTTGCCATCATGGGCAAGAGCATCAACCGCTTTGAACTGAAGGACGCGGATGTGGTGGTGCGGCCGCCGCTGCTGGGCGTCAGCAGCGCCGACTTCACCTCGCGGGTGCGGGCGATCCGCTCGGGCCGGGAGACCGCCCTGGCCTTGCTGCCGGAGATCAAGGCCAAGCTGGTGCAACTGGCGCGCTGAGTGGTGCTGCGCCCAAAAAATAGCGGCCCGGTCTTTCGACGGGGCCGCAATGCACCTTGGACGGGGGGCTGAGGAGAGGTCCTTCCACGAACAAGAGCCCTGGCTCTGGCAAGCCAGGCTTTGGTCTGATGCGGCACTCGGAAAAAAGTTCAGGCCGGGTAAACCCGGCCTGATCAGGGGGCAAGCGGCGCCGGGGCAAGCCCGGGCTGCCGCTGGCACTGCCGTCTGTTTAGGCGGCGCGCTTGGCCTTGGGGGCAGCCTTGGTGGCGTTCACGGCCGTGTTGGTCATGGCGGTGAAGTTGGCTTCGGCGACTTCAGCGGCCTGCTTGGCAGCCTTGTGGGCGCTTTCGTAGGCGTTGTTGGCGGCAGCCACGGCGGACTTCACCAGGGCGACGGCGCTTTCCGTGCCGGCCGGCGCGTTCTTGACGGCGTTGTCCACCAGGGTCAGCACCTTCTTCTGCGTGTCAGCCAGGTTGCCTTCGGCAGCCTTGGTGAACTCGGCGCCGGTGCCGGCCAGGATGTCGTACAGGTGACGGCTGTAGGCAGCGGCCTTCTCGGCAGCCGGTTGCAGCAGGCCGGCTTGCAGGGCCAGCAGTTCTTGCGCGTCCTTCACGGACAGGGCAGCCGTGGTGGTCTCGGCGGCTTCGGTCAGCGTGGTCTTCGCGACTTGCAGGTTCAGTTCGACCAGCTTTTCCACGCCTTCGAAGGCCTTGGAGGTCAGACCGAACAGGGTCTCGACGGAAGCCTTCTGGGCGGCGACGAATTGGTCAGCGGTGAAAGGGGTAGACATGAGGAATCTCCTGGGGGTTGCGGTTCAGTTTCAAGACTTGCCGCGCTGCCTGTGTTCCATTGCTGCGCTGCAACATGGGCTGAAGTATAGGGTTCACCCGGGGCAATGCAAGCGGTTTTTGTTGCGCCGCAACATTCTAGGGGCGGCTTTCTAGAATCCGCGCCCGTGCTCGCCTTCCACTCCGACCAGTTCGTCCTGCCGCTGCCGCCAGGCCACCCGTTCCCCATGACCAAGTACCGGCTGCTGCGCGAAGCAGCCGAGTCCACACTGCCTGGGGTGCGCGTCACCGAGGCCGAGCCCGCGACCGACGGCGAACTGGCGCTGGCACACGAGCCCGCCTGGATAGACGCCGTGGCCAACGGAACCACCACCGCGGCGCAGCAGCGCGAGATCGGCTTCCCCTGGAGCCCGCGCATGGTGGACCGCGCCCGGCGCTCGGTGGGCGCCAGCATCGGTGCCGCCCGCGCCGCGCTGTTCGGCGCAGAAGGCGTGGCGGCCAACCTGGCGGGCGGCACGCACCACGCCTACGCGCACAAGGGCTCGGGCTATTGCGTCTTCAACGACGTGGCTGTGGCGGCGCGGCTGATGCAGGCCGAATGGCACCGCCTGCACAAGCAGCCGCTGCGCGTGTGGGTCATCGACCTGGATGTGCACCAGGGCAACGGCACGGCGTCCATCTTCCGAGACGACACGACGGTCTTCACCCTGTCGCTTCATGGCGAGAAGAACTTCCCGTTCCGCAAGGAGACCAGTGACCTGGACGTGGACTTGCCCGACGGCTGCACCGACGAGCCCTACCTGCTGGCTCTGGGCGACGCGCTGGCCCGCGCCTGGGACGCGCAGGCCGCCCACCCGCCCGGGCTGGCCTTCTACCTGGCCGGCGCGGACCCGCACGAGAACGACCGCCTGGGCCGCCTGAAGCTCAGCAGCGAGGGCCTGGCCGAGCGCGACCGCCGCGTGCTGGACCTGCTGCGCCGGCACCGCGTGCCGGTGGCCCTGAGCATGGCCGGTGGCTACGGCCGCGACCTGTCCACCACCGTCGCGGTGCAGCGGCGCACCCTGGAACTGGCGCTGGCGTCCTGGCAGCTGTGGCGGCAGGGCACGCTGGCGATGGAAGAATCGGCCGCATGACCGAAACCCGCCAGGAACGCCCAGGCCCCGTGCCCCGCAGCGCCTTCCGCCACTTCGAGACCATCGCCACGCGCTGGATGGACAACGACGTCTACGGCCACGTCAACAACGTCGTGCACTACAGCCTGTTCGACACCGCGGTGAACCGCATGCTCATCCACAAAGGCGTGCTGGACATCCATGCCGGTGGCGTCATCGGCCTGGTGGTGCACACGCAGTGCCACTACTTCGACAGCATCGCCTTCCCGCAGACCGTGCATGCCGGCGTGAAGGTGTTGCAGCTGGGCCGCAGCAGCGTGCGCTACCAGCTGGGGCTGTTTGCCGACGACGCACCGCAGTCCGCCGCCCTGGGCGAGTTCACCCACGTCTATGTGGACCGCGCGACGCGCCGGCCCGTGCCCTTGCCCGACGCCTTGCGCGCCGCCCTTGAACCCTTGTTGTCCGCTTGAAAGCCCCTGCATGAATTCGGCTCCCGATACCCGCGCACCTGTCACGCCCGCCACCACCGCGGCCGTGGACGAGGCCATCACCAGCCGGCGCAGCATCCGCGCCTACCTGCCCCGGCCGGTGCCGCGCGAGCTGATCGAGGAGATCCTGCAGGTGGCCAGCCGGGCACCTTCAGGCACCAACACCCAGCCCTGGCTGGTGCATGTGCTGACCGGCGAAGCCAAGGCCGCATTGACGCGCGACATCATGGCTGCGTTCGAAGACCCGGCCGAGCGCGCACAGCACACCGAGCCCTACCCGTACTACCCCACCGAGTGGGTCAGCCCCTACGTGGACCGCCGCCGCAAGGTGGGCTGGGACCTGTACGGCCTGCTGGGCATAGGCAAGGCCGACAAGGCCCGCATGCATGTGCAGCACGCCAAGAACTACGACTTCTTCGGTGCGCCCGTGGGGCTGATGTTCAGCATCGACAACGTCATGCAGCAGGGCAGCTGGCTGGACTACGGCATGTTCCTGCAGAGCGTCATGGTCGCTGCACGCGCCCGCGGTCTGGACACCTGCCCGCAGGCGGCCTTCACGCCATTCCACCGCATCATCGGCCGTCACCTGGGCCTCAGAGAAGGCCAGACCGTGGTCTGCGGCATGTCCCTGGGCTACGCCGACCCGGCGGCAGTGGAAAACACGCTGGTCACCGAGCGCGAACCCGTTTCCGCATTTGCGCACTTCCTGGGTTGATCCATGCCTATCGAATTTGTGTTGTTCGCCTGCGTGCTGGCCGGCGTGGCGCTGTTCCACCGTCACACCCTGCAGGTGGCCGTGGCCGGCGCGGCGGTCATCTCGCTCTACAAGATCCTGTTCTCGCCCTTCGCCACCGGCGCCGGCCTGCCGGGTTGGCTGAGCCACCTGGGCCACGAATGGGTCATCTTGTCCAACCTGCTGCTCTTGCTGCTGGGTTTTGCGTTGCTCGCCGACCTCTTTGAGAGGAGCGAAGTGCCCGCCGTGTTGCCGCGCTTCCTGCCCGACGACTGGAAGGGCGGCTTTGTGCTGCTGGTGGCCGTGTTCGTGCTCTCCAGCTTCCTGGACAACATCGCCGCGGCCATGATCGGTGGCGCTGTGGCGCACACGGTGTTCCGCGGCAAGGTCCACATTGGCTACCTGGCCGGCATCGTGGCGGCGTCCAACGCGGGCGGGGCCGGCAGCGTGGTGGGCGACACCACCACCACCATGATGTGGATCGCCGGCATCCACCCGCTCGAGGTGCTGGAAGCCTTCATCGCGTCCGGCGTTGCCTTGGTGCTGTTTGGCATACCGGCGTCGTTGCAGCAGCAAGCGTATTCGCCTATCCAGAAGGACGCCGATCGCAAGGCCCACGTCGACTGGGCGCGGGTGGGCGTGGTGGTCTTCATCCTGGCGGCTGCCGTCACGGTGAACGTGCTGATCAACACGCGATTCAACGCCGTGTCCGACCGCTTCCCGTTCCTGGGCGCCGCTGTATGGGTGGCTATTGCGGTGGGTGCATGGGTGCGGCAGCCCAACTGGACATTGCTGCCCGGCGCGTTGCGCGGCTCGGTCTTCCTGTTGTCCCTGGTGTTGTGCGCGTCCATGATGCCGGTGGACAAGCTGCCGGCCGCGTCCTGGCCCACGACCCTGGGCCTGGGCTTCCTGTCCGCGGTGTTCGACAACATCCCGCTGACGGCACTGGCCATCAAACAAGGCGGCTACGACTGGGGCTTCCTGGCCTACGCCGTGGGCTTTGGCGGCTCCATGCTGTGGTTCGGCTCCTCGGCCGGCGTGGCACTGTCCAACATGTACCCCGAGGCCCGCAATGCCGGGCTGTGGCTGCGCCACGGCTGGTACGTGGCTGTGGCTTACGTCGTCGGCTTCTTCGTCATGCTGGCGCTCATCGGTTTCCACCCCGGCGCGGCGCCGCGGGGCAGTGCCGTGCCGGCACCGCCTGCAGCCGCGTCCAGTCCCTGAGGATTTCACATGACCCGCCCCCGCATCCTGGTCGCACGCGCCGTCTTCCCTGAGACGACCGAGCGCCTGCGCACGCATTTCGACGTCGAAGACAACCCGTCCGACACCATCTTCACCAAGGCGCAACTGATCGAACGCCTGCAAGGCAAGGTCGGCGCCTTCACCACCGGCAGCGAGCGCATCGACGCCGAGGTGCTGGCCGCCTGCCCGCAACTGCGCGTGGTGGCCAACATGGCCGTGGGCTACAACAACTTCGACGTGCCGGCCTGCACGGCGGCCGGCGTGCTGTGCACCAACACGCCCGACGTGTTGACCGAGACCACGGCCGACTTCGGCTTCGCGCTGATGATGGCCACGGCGCGCCGCATGGCCGAGAGCGAACATTTCCTGCGCCGCGGCGAGTGGAACCGCTGGGCCTACGACATGTTCACCGGCAGCGACGTGCACGGCGCCACGCTGGGCATCCTGGGCATGGGCCGCATCGGGCAGGCGATTGCCAAGCGCGGCGCGCTGGGCTTTGGCATGAAGGTGATCTATCACAACCGCAGCCGGCTGCCGGCCGACCAGGAAGCCCCCATAGCCGCGCGCTACGTGGACAAGGCCACGCTGCTGCGCGAAGCCGACCACCTGGTGCTGGTGCTGCCGTACTCCGCCAGCAGCCACCACGCCGTGGGCGCGGCCGAACTGGCGCAGATGAAGCCCACGGCCACGCTCACCAACGTGGCGCGCGGCGGCATCGTGGACGACGCGGCGCTGGCCGTGGCGCTGCGCGAGCGCGTCATTGCCGCGGCGGGCCTGGACGTGTTCGAAGGCGAGCCCAGCGTGCACCCGGCGCTGCTGACGCTGCCCAACGTGGTGCTCACGCCGCACATTGCCAGCGCCACCGTGGCCACGCGCCGCGCCATGGCCGAGCTGGCTGCCGACAACCTGGTGGCCGCGCTCACGGGCGGCACGCCACCCACGCCCATCAACGCGGCGGATCTGCAGGCGCGGCGCTGAGACAATACGGCGCATGCCTGAATGGACGATCTGGGCGGCGCTGGCCCTGCTGGCGCTGAACCTGTTGCTGGTGGCGTTGCTGCTGGCACGCCGCCACCCTGAATCTGCCGCGCCGCAGATCGAGCGCCTGGAACGCGAACTGCGCGACGAGCTCGGCCGCAGCTCGCGCGCACAGCGCGACGACGTGGCCCAGCTCGCGCAGGGCACGCGCAGCGACCTGGGCACCTTCCAGCAGATGCTGCTGGCCCAGAGCGGCGATGTGGCACGCACGCAGAACGAGCAGATCGACGCCTTCCGCGTGCAACTGGCACAGACGCAGCAGCAGCTGGACGCCGCGCTGCGCCGCTTCGGCGACACGCTGGCCGAGCAGCTGCGCCTGCTGTCCGACGCCAACGAGCGCCGCCTGGCCGAGGTGCGCCAGGCCGTGGAAACACGCCTGGCTGCGCTGCAGGACGGCAACGAGAAGAAGCTGGAGCAGATGCGCGCCACCGTGGACGAGAAGCTGCATGCCACGCTGGAACAGCGCCTGGGTGAAAGTTTCAAGCAGGTGGCAGACCGCCTGGAGCAGGTGCACAAGGGCCTGGGCGAGATGCAGACCCTGGCGCGCGACGTGGGCTCGCTCAACCGCGTGCTGACCAATGTGAAGACGCGCGGCGTGTTCGGCGAAACCCAGCTGGCCGCGCTGCTGGAGCAGGTCTTCACGCCCGAGCAGTACGCCACCAACGTGGCCACGGTGCCGGGCAGCAACGAGCGCGTGGAGTTCGCCATCCGCCTGCCCGGCCAGCGCAGCGACGGCGTGCCGCTGTGGCTGCCCATCGACGCCAAGTTCCCGCGCGAGGACTACGAGCGCCTGCTGGACGCGCAGGAGCGCGCCGACCCAGCCGCCGTCGAAGCCGCGGCCAAGGCCATCGAGACACGGCTGCGGCTGGAAGCGCGCAGCATCCGCGACAAGTACGTGTCACCACCGCACACCACCGATTTCGGCATCCTGTTCGTGCCCACCGAAGGCCTGTATGCCGAGGCCTTGCGCCGGCCCGGCCTCATGGAGGCGTTGCAGCGCGAGTTCAAGGTAATGCTGGTGGGCCCGACCACGCTGCTGGCCACGCTCAGCAGCCTGCAGATGGGTTTCCGTACCCTGGCGCTGGAGAAGCGCTCGGCTGAGGTCTGGGAGGTGCTGGGTGCGGTGAAGACCGAGTTCGGCAAGTTCGGCGAGGTCCTTGCCAAGACCAAGAAGAAACTGTCCGAAGCCAGCGACACCATCGACGCCGCCGCCGTGCGCACGCGCGCCATGGAGCGCCGGCTGCGCGGCGTGGAGTCCTTGCCCGACGCGCGCACGGCCGAACTGCTGCCGGGCCTGGTGGCGGGCACTGCGGACGAGGACGCGGCGGATGCCTGAGCCCGTGCCGCAGCAACGCACCGGCGCTGTTCTCGTCGCTTTCATCGTCGGCCAGATCGGCATGCACTCGGCCATGGCCGGGCTGCGCATGGCGGCGCCGCTGCAGGCCCTGAAAGAGGGCTTCAGCGCCTGGACCGTGGGCCTGCTGCTGGCCCTGTTTGCCGTGGCGCCCGTGGTCAGCGCGCTGTACGCCGGCCGGCTGGCCGACCGTCACGGCTACCACCGCCCGGTGGCGCTGGCCGCGGCGCTCAGCATTGGCGGCGGCTTGCTGGCCATTGCCTCATCGCTGCTGGGCGGCGTGCTGCACGTGGCCTTGATGGGCGTGGCCGCCATGGCCATGGGCGCGGGCAGCAACATTGGCATGTTGACCATCCAGCGCACGGCTGGCCTGGCGGCGCGCGACAGCACCGAACGCGTGCGCATCTTCAGCTGGCTGGGGGTGGCGCCTTCGTTTTCCAACGTGCTGGGGCCTGTGGCCGCCGGTTTTGTGATCGACTGCCTGGGCTTCACCGCCGCCTACGTGATACTGACCTTGCTGCCGCTGGCCACGCTGGTGACGGCGCGACAGGTGCCGCGCCTGCCCCCACCGCTGGCCGAGCACCCCGCCGACCGCACCGCCTGGGACCTGCTGCGCTTGCCGGGGTTTGGCCGGCTGCTGCTGGTGAACTGGCTGCTGTCCATGTGCTGGGACGTGCACATCTTCGCCGTGCCCGTGCTGGGGCACGAACGTGGCTTCAGCGCCAGCACCATCGGCGTGATCCTGGGCACCTTCACGCTCACCGTGACCCTGGTGCGGCTGGTGATCCCCTGGATGGCGCACCGGCTCAGCGAACTCACGGTGCTGCGCACGGCCATGGTGGGCACGGGCATCATCTTCGCGCTCTACCCACTGGCGCCCAACGCCTTGCTGATGGGCGGCTGCGCCGCCCTGCTGGGCCTGACGCTGGGCAGCGTGCAGCCCATGGTGATGTCCATGCTGCACCACATCACGCCCGACCATCGGCACGGCGAAGCGCTGGCGCTGCGCTCCATGGCGATGAACACCTCCAGCACGCTGATGCCATTGCTGTTCGGTGCCACCGGCGCGCTGGTGGGCGCGTCCTTGCTGTTCTGGGTGGTGGGCGGGGCGGTGGCCGCGGGCGCCTGGACGGCCCGCCGCCTGCGCACGGGCTCCTAGCGTCGGGGCACGGGTCCCGTCAGAAGCGGATGCGCGTGCCCGTCTGCACGGGCTCATCTGGCGCCTGAGGTGCTTCCACGGGCGCGGGCGGTGGCGCCGGCGTGGCCGGGCCGCGCGCCGTGGCGGGCACACGTTCCACCAGCGGTGTGGCTTCGGGCGTCAGCCAGCCGGCCGGCAGGCGGTTTTCGCGGGGGTAGCCCGCCACATCCAGGTAGCTGGTCCAGTCCTGCTCGGACCAGCCGCGCACCGGCTGGGCTCCCACGCTCATGGCCGGCAGGGTGCGCGCCCCCACCAGGCGCACCAGCGCGGCGGCGTCTTCCTCGGTGATGACGGACTTTTCGCTGTAGGGCACGCCGCGTTGCTGCAACAGCTTGCGGGCGTTGGCGCAGGGCAGGCAGTCCGCCATGGTGTACAGGGTGACCGGGTGCCGCTGTGCCACCGAGCGCAGTTCGGCCGGCAAGGCGATTTCCTGTGCGCGGCCGGCCCGCGTGCCCGTGCGGTTGAGCGACGTGACGCGCACGTTGCTGGCCACGGGCGGCCGGTCGGTGTAGGTGACGCTGCCGTCCGGGTTGACCACCTTGTACTGGGCCTGGGCGGGAAAGGCCAGGGAGGCCATCAGCGCCAAGCCCGCCCATGCCAGGTTGGAGCGGGTGCGATCCAGGGGCAGATTCATGGGCTTGGCCTTTGCTTGTGACGCGGTCGCGTTGCTGGCTTGCAATCTAACCGACCTGGGGACGGGCCTCAACACGATCTGTCACGCCAGGCCCAGGTGGCGCAGCATGGCGTCGATCTGCGGCTCGCGCCCGCGGAAGGCGCGGAAGCTGTCCAGCGCCGGGCGGCTGCCGCCCACTTCCAGGATGTGCTGGCGGAAACGCAGCCCGGTGGCGGGGTCGAAGACGCCGGCTTCTTCAAAGGCGCTGTAGGCATCGGCCGACAGCACCTGGGCCCAGGCGTAGCCGTAGTAGCCCGCGGCATAGCCGCCTGCAAACAGGTGCGAGAAGCTGTTGGCGAAGCGGTAGAAGGGCGGCGCGGGCACGGGCTGCAGTTCGGCGCAGACCTCGTTGGCCACCCGTTGCACGTGGTCGGCGGCGCCAGGTTCGGCATGCACGCGCATGTCGAAGAGCGCAAACTCGCATTGCCGCAGCAGCGCCAGCGCACTGAGGAAGTGCCGCGCCGACAGCATGCGGTCGAACAGCTCGCGCGGCAGCGGCTGGCCGCTGTCCACATGGGCGCTGAGGCGCTGCAGCACCTCCCACTCCCAGCAGAAGTTCTCCATGAACTGGCTGGGCAACTCCACCGCGTCGTCTTCCACACCGGCAATGCCGGACACGGCGAGCTCATCCACCTGGGTCAGCAAATGGTGCAGGCCGTGGCCGAACTCGTGGAACAGGGTGATGAGGTCGTCATGGCCCAGCAGGGGCGGGCGGCCCCCCACGGCGGGCGCGAAGTTGCACACCAGGTGCGCCACCGGCTGCTGCAGGGTGCTGCCGGGGCGGCGCCAGCGTGAACGGGCGCTGTCCATCCAGGCGCCGCCCTGCTTGGCGGCACGTGCATGCAAGTCCAGGTAGAAGGCGGCCACCGGCTCGCCGCCGCGCCACAGGCGGAAGAAGCGCACCCCGTCGTGCCACACCGGTGCGGCTTCCTCGCGGATGGCCACGTCAAACAGCGTGTGCACCAGTGCAAACAGGCCGTCCAGCACACGCGGCAGGGGGAAGTACTGCTTCACGTCCTCGCTGCTGAAGGCGTAGCGCGACTGCTTCAGCCGTTCGGCCACAAAGCTGCGGTCCCAGGCCTGCAGGTCGGGCAGGCCCAGCTGCTGCGCCGCGAAGGCGCGCAGCTCGGCCAGTTCGCGCTCGGCATGGGGCCGTGCGCGCGCCGCGAGGTCGCGCACAAAACCCAGCACGCGTGCCGGGCTGGCCGCCATCTTGGCCACCAGCGACAGCTCCGCGTAGCTGGCGTAGCCCAGCAGCTGCGCCTCTTCCTGGCGCAGCTGCAGCAGCTCGCGCATCAGCGGGCCGTTGTCCAGCTCCGGCGCGCCAAACTCGCTGGCACGGGTGTTGTAGGCGCGGTAGAGCGTTTCGCGCAGCGCGCGGTCTTCGGCGTGGCTCATCAGCGGCACGTAGCAGGGCTGCTGCAGCGTCAGCTTGAAGCCGTCCTGCCCATCGGCGCGCGCGGCTTCGCGGGCGGCCTCGCGCACGTCGGCCGGCACGCCGGCCAGGCGGTCGCCGGTGACCAGCAGGGACCAGGCGTCGGTGGCGTCCAGCACGTGGTCGCTGAACTGCTGCTCCAGCGCACCGCTGCGGTCCTGGATGGCGGCGAAGCGTTCCTTGGCGGCGCCTTGCAGCTCGGCGCCGCCCAGCACGAAGTCGCGCAGGGCGTCGTCCAGCGCCTTGCGGCGGGCTGCACTGAGCTTGGCGCCTTGCAGCGCCGACAAGGCCTTGTATTTGGCGTACAGGCGTTCGTCAGACGACAGGCGCGTGCCGAAGGCGATGAGCTTGGGCAGGTTCTCGGCGTGGGCCGCACGCAGCTCGGGTGTGTCCACCACCGACTGCAGGTGGCTGACGTGGCCCCAGCAACTGTTGAGGCGTTCCACGGCCACGTCCAGCACCAGCGACAAGGCATCCCAGTCCGGCATCACGTCGGGGCTGACGGCCCGCTCCAGGGCGGCTTCGGCTTCGGCCAGCAGCTGGTCGATGGCGGGCGTGACGTGTTCCGGCCGCACCGCCTTGAAGTCGGGCAGGGCGCCCTGGGCCGCGGCTGCTTCCAGCAAAGGGTTCATGCCGCAGCCTCGGCGGCCTGCAGCGTGTTGACCAGCAGCATGGTGATGGTCATGGGGCCCACGCCACCCGGCACAGGCGTGATCCAGCCGGCCACCTGGCGCACGGGTTCGAAGTCCACGTCGCCGCACAGCTTGCCTGCCTCGTTGCGGTTGATGCCCACGTCGATGACGATGGCGCCGGGCTTGACCATGTCGGCCGTCACCGTGTTGCGCCGGCCGACAGCCGCCACCACGATGTCGGCCTGCCGCGTGTGGGCCGCGATGTCCGGCGTGCCGCTGTGGCAGACCGTCACCGTGGCGTGCGCCTGCAGCAGCAGCAGCGCCATGGGCTTGCCCACGGTGTTGCTGCGGCCGATGACCACCGCGTGCTTGCCCTTGATGGGTTGGCCCGTGCTTTCGATGAGCTTCATGCAGCCGTAGGGCGTGGCCGGTCGCAGGCCGGGCAGGCCGGCCATGAGCTGACCCGCGCTGTGCACGCTGAAGCCGTCCACGTCCTTGTGCGGGGCGATGGCCTCGATGACGGCCTGCGGGTCCAGGTGCTTGGGCAGCGGCATCTGCACCAGGATGCCGTGGATGGCCGGGTCGGCATTGAGCGCGGCCACGCGGGCCAGCAACCCGGCCTGCGTGAGTGTGGCTGGGTACTGTTCCAGCACCGAGTGCAGACCGGCGTCTTGGCAGGCCTTGACCTTGTTGCGGACGTAGACCTGGCTGGCCGGGTCTTCGCCCACCAGGATGACGGCGAGTCCCGGCTTCTTGCCTTGTTCGGTCAATGC
>JACCDS011773217.1_pt1 | contig 12804 bp, 7 predicted proteins | sample 7446441 | NCBI WGS metagenome assembly JACCDS01 (sample SAMN15323445, study PRJNA562643) | freshwater metagenome | isolation source: river surface water | place: USA:Blue River Watershed | collected 2017-08-17
AGCTCCATCACCACCCGATATTGGTTCATCTCATCAAATAAAGTGGCCACTTGGCGCTGGGAAAAAGAGTTATTGAGTAAGGTGGCCACTGTGCGCATGTCCACCCCCAAGCGCTGGGCGGCTTCACGGTCGATACTGAGCACCACCTGCTGCGCATCTTCGCCCCCCGGTGAATTGACATCCACCAACTCGGGCAACTCTTTCATGCCCTCAGCAACTTTTTTGCTCCATTTATTGAGTTCCTGCAGATCGCCAGACATCAGCAACACTTCATAATCACTGCTGGCAAATGGCGATGACAAGCGAATATCCTGATCCACGCTCATAAACAACATACCGCCTGCAATTTTCGGCGCATTCATGCGAATGCGGTCGACGACTTCCTGTGCGGAAATTTTGCGTTCACTGAGCGGTTTTAAACGCACGCGCAACAATGAATTACTTAGCCCCATCGCGCCACCACTGGCACCAGTGACATCGGCGACCGCCGGATCCTTTAATAAAAACTGGCGGAAGGCTTCAATTTTTGGCTGCATAATTTGGAAGGAAAAACCATCATCCCCACGTACAAAGCCATTCAGCTGCCCAGTATCTTGATCAGGCAACATGCCGCCTGGCAGTTGCTGAAATAACCAAACATTCAAACCAAATAAGGCCACTAAGGCCACTAACACCGACTTTTTATAAGCCAACACCGTCCGCAAACTGCTGGTGTACAAGCGTTGAAATTGAGCAAAGCGGCCAGCACCTTCGTTTGCATCTGACAGGCTCGAAGAGGCTGTAGCGGTGGCTGGGGCTGTTGCAGATAATTGGCGTGACCGACGCAACAATGCAGCGGCCAAGGCTGGAGTTAACGTCAGCGACATCAATAATGAAATCAGCATGGCGCCGACTAAAGTGATCGAGAACTCGCGGAACAACCGTTCAACCAAACCGCCCATAAACAAGATTGATAAAAACACCACCACCAAGGCTAAATTCATCGCTATCAGGGTATAGCCCACTTCCGCCGCGCCATCACGGGCCGCTTGCATCGGCGTTTTGCCAAGTTCGAGATGCCGCTTAATGTTCTCTAACACCACAATCGCATCGTCAACAACTAAGCCTGCAGCAACAATCAGCGCCATGACCGACAGGTTATTCAGCGAAAAGCCAAACGCCAACATCAAAGAAAAAGCCCCCACCAAGGCCACAGGAATGGCCAGCGTCGGAATAAGGGCACTGCGCCAGCTTTTCAAAAACAGCAACACCACTGCGACCACTAAACCAATCGAAATCGCCAAACTAATTTCGGCTTCTTTCAGCGTGGCGCGGATCACCGGCGAGCGGTCCATCACAACAGCTAAGGTGGCATCCTTGGGAGATAACGCTTGTAACACCGGCAATTGCTGATAAATCGCATCGATGGTCGCGACAATATTGGCGCCACTGCGACGACTGATTTGCATGATCACAGCCGGTTTATCGTTATGAAAACCCGCGCTGTAACGGTTTTCGGTGGAATCGCTGACCGTGGCCACATCCGCCAAGCGGATCGGGGCGCCATTGACAGTTTTGATAATCAGTTGTTGGTAATCGGCACTGCTGCGCAATGTTTGGCTGGTGGCAATTTGCCAGCGTAAATCCTCAGTTTCTAAAGTACCAAGCGGCACATTGGTATTGAGCGTACTAATGGCAGTACGCACTTCATCCAGCGCGATGCCATAGTGGCTGAGCATGGCGGGATTGAGTTGCACGCGCACCGCCGGCAGCGAAGATCCGACAATTTCAACTTCGCCGACCCCTTGGATTTGTAAAATCTTTTGGCTCAAAATGGTCGCTGCACTGTCATAAAGTTCCGGCGCAGACAAGCTGCTAGAACTGAGCGCCAACGCCATGACCGGCATTTGCGAAGGATTAAACTTGCGATACGTTGGGTTACCGGGCATGCCGGCAGGTAATTGCGAACGCACCGTATTGATGGCTGCTTGCACATCGCGCGCAGCCTCATCGACATCCCGATCTAATTCAAATTCCAAACGAACTTGGGTAGACCCCTGATTCGAGTTCGAACTGATGCGTTTGATGCCGGCAATGCTGCCCAGAGCACGCTCCAACGGCGTTGCTACTGTTGCCGCCATACTTTCTGGACTTGCTCCTGGCAAACTTGCGGTCACGACAATCATTGGAAAATCAACGGCAGGCAACGGCGCTACCGGTAATTGCCGATAGCTAATGATGCCGAGCAACACAATGGCCACCGCAAATAAACAGCTAGCGACTGGCCGGTGAATAAACGCATCCGCGAGTTTCATGATAATTCAGGCTCCAATGCGGTTTCAGACTTGGTGAAATGGCGATCAAACCACAAATACACCACTGGCGTGGTGAACAGCGTCAGCACTTGGCTGACCAACAAACCACCCACCATCACTAACCCCAACGGTTGGCGTAATTCCGCCCCTGCGCCACTGGCCAGCAACAGCGGGATCGCACCGAATAATGCCGCCAAAGTCGTCATTAGAATGGGGCGGAAACGCAACAAAGCCGCTTGATAAATGGCTTCTTGCGGCGATAAGCCATGTTGACGCTGCGCATCCAAGGCAAAATCGACCATCATGATGCCGTTTTTCTTCACCAAACCAATCAACAACACAATGCCGATGACCGCAATCAGATCCAACGGTTGCTGCATTAGCAACAAGGCCGCTAAAGCCCCCACGGTTGCTGAAGGTAACGTCGACAGGATAGTGATAGGATGAATTAAACTTTCGTACAAAATGCCGAGCACAATATACATAGTGACAATCGCGGCCAAAATTAACCACAGAGTATTATCAAGTGAGGTAACAAATGCCTCTGCAGCCCCTTGTAATTTCACTTCGACGGATGCGGGTAACTGCAACTGCGCCAAGGTTTGTTGGATAGCATCCACCGCTTCACCCAGCGAATGTCCAGCTGCCAGATTGAACGACAAAGTCACAGTGGGGAACTGGCCTTGATGGTTAATCAATAACTTCGCGGGCTGCTGACTAATTTTCGCAATCGCACTCAGTGGCACCGGTTCACCGGATGCAGCATTGATGTACAGCTTATCCAGTGCATCGAGCCCCTGCGCCTGCTCAGGATCGACTTCCAAAATCACTCGATATTGGTTGGCTTGGGTAAATAGTGTCGCTATTTGCCGCTGGCTGTATGAGCTTTGCAAGGCGGTGCCAATTTGACTGACCGTAATGCCCAAGCGCGCCGCTGCAGTGCGATCGATATCGACATAGGCTTGTAGGCCTTCTTCCTGCAAATCATGCGCAACCTCACTGAGCTCTGGCCGTTGTTGCAAGGCTTGCATCACTTGCGGTAACACCGCCGCTAACTCGTCACTTTGCGGAGAACTCAAGGTAAATTGATACTGGGTGCGACTCACTTTGTCTTCAATACTTAACTCTTGCACACTTTGGAACCAGCCTTTGATGCCTGGGACTTGCGCCGCCTGCTGCTCCAATTGCTGAATAATTTCCACCGCAGTTTGCTCGCGCTCGCCATGCGGTTTTAGATTCAATAAAATACGCCCGCTGTTCAAGCTGACATTGCTACCATCGACGCCAATAAACGAAGTCAGACTCGCCACATCAGGATGCGTCAGCAAGGCCTTGCCAAGCGCCTGTTGGCGACTGGCCATTGCAGCAAAGGACACATCTTGCGGAGCTTCGGTCACGACTTGGATCACGCCACTGTCTTGCACCGGGAAAAAACCTTTGGGTACAGCGATATAAAGCACCGCAGTTAACACCACAGTTGCCGCCATCGCCAACATTCCCAACCGCTGATGGGCTAACACCCAGCGCAGCATCTCGCCATAGCGCGCGATGATTTTGTCCATCCAATCGGGCGCATCTTGGTGATGGGCCGGTAATGTTTTCAGTAAGCGGGCACACAACATTGGCGTTAAGGTTAATGACACCACTAACGACAACAGAATGGCGATGGCAAGTGTCACCGCAAATTCAAAGAATAAACGGCCAACGACATCGGCCATGAACAACAGCGGGATCAGTACGGCAATTAGTGAAAAAGTTAATGAAATCAGTGTAAAACCAATTTCTTTCGCGCCTTCAAGCGCAGCCTGCAATGGCGATTTGCCCTGTTCCCGATGACGCGCGATGTTTTCTAACATCACGATGGCATCATCGACGACAAAACCGGTGGCGATAGTGAGCGCCATCAAGGTCAAGTTGTTGATAGAAAATTCAAACCAAACCATCACCGCAAAAGTCCCAATTAACGATAACGGCACTGCCAATGAAGGAATTATGGTCGCAGGAATGGTGCGCAAGAACATAAACGTGACGGCAATCACCAAACAAATGGCGAAAATTAATTCATGTTGCACATCCCGCACGGCAGAACGAATACTTTGGGTGCGATCGGTTAATACAGTTACCTCCAGTGCTGCAGGTAATGAAGCGGTTAATTGCGGTAAAATCGCGCGCACGCTATCAGCCACTTCAATCACATTCGCGCCTGGCTGGCGCTGGATGTTAATCAGGACCGCTGGCTGTTCATTCGCCCAAGCGGCTAAGAAACGATCTTCAGCACCTTGTTCAATGCGTGCCACATCGCCCAAACGCACTGGAGCATCGCCCTTGAAAGCAACAATCAATTGCTCATACTCGCTGGTACTGCGCATTTGATCATTGGCATCTAACATGGTGGAACGGAATGGTCCGTCAAAACTGCCTTTGGGCTGGTTGGTGTTGGCGGCAACAATAGCGCTGCGTAATTGCTCCATCGTCAAATTTAAACTGGCCAGCGCCGCAGGATTGGCTTTGACGCGAATGGCAGGCCGTTGTCCCCCCGCCAAACTCACCATACCCACCCCACTGACTTGCGCGAGTTTTTGTGCCACGCGGGTATCCACTAAGTCATACACTTGCGGCAACGGCATGGACGTCGAACTCACCGCCAGCGTTAAAATGGGTGCATCCGCAGGGTTTACTTTGCGATAAATCGGCGGTGACGGCATGTCGCTTGGCAGCAATGACGAGGAGGTATTAATGGCCGCTTGCACTTCTTGCTCCGCGACCCCCATATCAACCACCAGCGCAAATTGCAGCGTCAGCACTGAACTGCCCGCGCTACTGCTCGATGACATTTGCTTGAGGCCAGGAATTTGGCCAAGACGACGTTCTAGCGGCGCGGTGACTGTCCGCGCCATCACGTCTGGACTCGCGCCCGGATAAAAGCTAAACACTTGAATAATCGGATAGTCGACTTGCGGCAATGCGGCAACTGGCAATAACCGATAACTCAAGAGGCCCGCAATCAAAATAGCCAGCATCAACAATGCCGTGGCAACGGGCCGTAAAATAAAGGGCTTGGACAGATTCATAGCAAACCTCAGCCTTGGGCAGTTGGATTAGGTTTAGCTGGCTGTTTCTGCTCAGGCTGCTTTTGGGCAACGCCATCAATTTCTAATAGCACCACTTCACGACCTGGCCGCAATCTGTCTAAACCTTGCATCACCACTTGCTCACCGGGTTGCAAGCCACTGCGCACTTCAATTCGGCCGTTATCCACCACGCCAAGTTCTAGCGGACGCATCACCGCTTTGCCCTCCGCAATCGCGAACACAAAAGTCCCTTCCGAGCCGTACTGCACAGCATCTTGCGGAATGGTGATGGCGCCCGTTTTTTCCGCAATATTCAGACGGACATTGACAAACTGGTTCGGGAATAAAGCGTCATCTTCATTCTTGAAACTGGCTTTCAGTTTGAGTGTGCCAGTTGCCAAATCAATTTGGTTATCTAAGGTGGTTAACTCACCTTTGCTGAGGATTTGTTTTTCGTTGCGATCCCATGCTTCAGTGACTAAAGGTTTGCCTTCGGCCACCGCGGCGCGTAACGACTGCAGCTGATTTTCTGGGATGCTAAAAGTGACATAAAGCGGCGAACTTTGCGTAATGGTAACCAAGCCTTCTGCGCTATTGGCTTGCACTAGGTTCCCAGCATCCACCTTGCGTAAGCCCAATTTACCAGAGATCGGCGCCACTATTTTGGTGTAAGACAATTCCAATGCAGCAGCGTCGATTTGTGCTTGATTGGACTTGATTGACCCTTTCAGCTGATTGACCAGCGCTTGCTGGGCATTTAATTGCTGCTGCGATATCGAACCTTGTGCTTGTCCTTGGGGTCTTTGGCCTTGGACCTGTGTTCCGGGAGCTGCAGCTCCGGGTACCGCTGTACCGGGTGCCGCTGAGTTGGCCCCAGTATTGGCGGCAGTTGGCGCACTCTCTTGCGTTGAATACCACCAATAACCCGCGCCTAAACTCGCCAGCACCGCCGTCATCAACCCCAGTTTTTTCATTGACATCAGACCTTTCCTTTGTACGTCGTTCAGGCCCGATCGACGAAAGGGCCTGTTAAATCACACTGGCAAATCCCGCTTCGCGAATTTGCTGCTTTTCCTCTTCTGGCAACACGCTGATTAAATTTAGTTTTTTCAGCCTGGCCAAATATAAACATCGACTGACCTTTTGTGAGGAGGCTCCGCCTGCTTGCCATTGTTGTTGTTGCAACAAGGCTTGCACCACTTCTTGTTCAAAGCCCCATAAAGTCATCACAAAAGCAGACACTGCGAGGTAGCTCAATCCACCTTGCTTAGCATCTTCTTGTAATGCGGCATCCGACAAATCAAAGCCATTTTGCAACAACACCAATTTGCCAAAACCACTTAAAATTGCCGTAATAAAAACTTGGTCTTGCAAAGTCCGCGCGTAGCCACAACTTTGCGCGAGCTGGCGACATTGCGCCGCGTCTTGTAACACCGCATCCAATACGCTTTCATGCTCGCGATGGCCTAACTCCGCTTGCCGCGCCTTGATGGACAACATCAACACCAAGGTTTGTAACATCTGAAATCCCAGCCGGTTGATGGCTGTTTGCAATGACCAAGTTTCACTGGCAAACCCCATATAGGGAGAATTCACCAATTGCATCAATCGCGACACGATCAACGGATCTCGACTGACTAAAGCCGTTACTTTGGCGATCTCGACCTCAGGATCCTTCAAAAGCTCACGCAATTCCTGACAAATCGACGGAAATACTGGATATTCAGTTAAGCGACCAATTAAGCGTCGGGCCGATTCTGCTAACGGCAATTGGCTCAAGCGCGCCGCGTTTTCAAATAATTGTTTCAGGTGGTCATAATTCAAATCTTGGCCAACAAAACTATGAAAATGTTCTAAATGCTGCAAAATCACATCTTCATGTTGCGGATCAGTCACCACCACCCGCAGCGCCAAGGGTGCCATAAAACACACCAGCCGCTTTTCTTCTAAGCCTGCCACAATGCCCTTGGCATCAAAAAACAACAAATCAATCGCATCTTCAGTTCGCGGTGCGGTGAGGTAACTTCCAACCGTTGGAAAGCTGCGAAATTGCCAACGCTGATCATCCAATTGGCAATAATGCTTGATTAAACTCAGCAATGCTGGGTCAAGGCTAATGGCAACCACTTGATACATCTCAAACTTCCCCACCGAGGTGCCAACGCGGGCCACTTTAGCAGTGGCTCTCACGTGAGCGAACTGAATTTACATAACCTTTGCACAGTCTTTGATGCGCAGAATTTCATCGAAATTTGTCGTGATTCTAACGCAAGTTCTGAGCATTTTCAGAACAGGTTGGTCGATAACTTCTTATTCCAAAAAAGCATGCATACAAAAACCTTCAGACCAACACCAACTGCTGGATCCGATAAGCACACACTCGGCTTATCCTTTACAGGGTTGGTAACACGCCGGATCACGTGGACAATGATTTCCACGTGAACAAATAAGCTGCGCTGGCTTTTCCAAACTGCGCGCGACCCAATTGATATTTAAAATATTACTAATTGTAGTGAGCGTCGATTGAATTGAAGCAGGCACCTTGGCAAAACCGCCTTGGCGGTTACACAAACTTTTTAATTCCAAAGCCAAAGTATCGGCATCTATGCCCTGAGCATCTATGGCTGGATTTAAATCAATACCCGCACATAACACATGCGGATTGCCCGCTAAATCCATCACCTTCGTTGATTCACAGCAATAAATTCGTGGCTGACCTTGCACTTCAAGCAAAGATAATTGTGCTGAATGTTGTGACTCAGCCGCTTCAAACATACGGAACACCGCCCAATGCTGACACGGATCTTCCACTTGCCGCATATTGCCCCAAGGCAAGGGGATGCCATTCCCCCGATAGACTGCTTTTAACTTGCCTGGGGTATAGGCATCAAAATAATGCCAATGACTATAAGGGGACACCGCCGTCATGCGGCGCATCGCGACCGAAGCAGAGACGCCCGCAGCTTTGTGGCTACTAATTTCATAGCCATGGCGGTCGAGTAATTGCCGGAACGGTAACTTCGGACATAAGAGTGCGCCAGCAAAAAAACTCGATTCAAAATCGCGCCACGCATGCAGAATATCTTGCGGCGCCAAGTTAGCATTACTGTCCGAAGCTTCTTGTGCACCGCCAACCGACATCGAACTTTTCACGCCATCTTTGTTGTGCAACACGGCATGACCAATATGCACAGCCAATTCATATTTCAACCGTGTCGGATGGCGTTGCAAAATGCGATTTAAATGCAGCGTTTGCGGCGGTAAAAAAAACGAAGTCGCCACGTTTTTACTCAGCACGCCCAATTCATCGAGCACTTCTTTTGGCGTTTCATCAAACCAGCTGATTTTTAGACCCACTTGCTTAGCGATTGCTAATAAATCATCCGGCGACAGTGGCATTTGTTTGCGGCCGACTTCTTCTGCCGCTCTTTCTAATTCAGGAAAATGGTTTTGATGATGTTCTTGGTGTGCACGGATCAACAGCTGCGCAAATTGTTTACCGCCTGTGCCGGTTTGCGATAACAGCTCAGGAATCGCAATTTGCAAAATATCATTGGAGAACAAAAAACCCGGTTCAAGCGCCATGCCATGGATCCCGCCACGACTGCCTTTTTGCGGGGTAATGTCTGGCACGGCATCTTCGCCATCTAAAAACCAGTCCAGCTCTTTTTGAAAAACTTCGGCGATGACCTCAAGCATCTCAATGGCGGGCACTCGTTTTCCACGTTCAATCATCGACAAATAAGACACCGAGGGCGCATGTTCGGCGTTGATCCGAATACAACGCGTGGACAAGTCTTCCATCGTTAAGTTATTGCGTTTTCTCAGGTTTCTGATTTTAGTTCCGAGAAAATGGGATTGTCTGAGTAAACTTTTTGTGTTGGCCATTTTGTAAAATTCACATTGTAAAGTTTTAATTGTCAAATTTTGCACAAAAACAACATAGACTAGTTTCTAAGCAACGGCAATGACTGAAGCTAAACAAAGTACTGAGAGAACGCCCGCCACCCTACCGGGCCAGACAATAAGAGTGAGCGAGGACATTAACATGAACATGACTGCAATCAACTTTGACCAGCAAACCCCAATCGATACGGTAATTCAACAAGAAATTCATGCCATCAGCGCATTGAATGACAGCCATCAACGGCACATCTTGGATTACTCCAAAGGCTTTTTAGACAAAGTCTTCCCATTGGCCGCAGGTTCACATAAAGATGTCTGTAGTTATGTGGTGTATTATCAACACCTACTGGCATTTTTTGCCGATGGCAGTAACAGCGGCTTACAGAACCCATCCCAATTTGTTGCGTTAGCGGGTAGCCGTGAAAAACCGCAAGGTTTGTTATTTAATGACAACGGCCGCCATGTGGCGTTGATGATCTGTCGCAGCGGCCTGCAAGGTGCGAAAGATCAAGCCGGCATCGACGATGTGCAGTTAGAACTGCAAGATGAGCAAGGTCGTCATTGGTTTTCAATGATCCAAGGCCAATTGCAACCGAGCTTAGGCCGACGCAAACCGCGTTTTACCGCAAAAGAAGGTGGCGATTATCATTTAGCTTAACGCCTTGGATGCAACACAAAATCGCTGAAATTTAGTTTTTTTCAAAGGTTTTGTGTTGCAAATTGCGCAAATTCGCAACTTGGCTGTAACAACCACTTGCAGCCTCAGAATCCCAATCGTAACTTTTTCAATCTTGCTAAAAATCCCCTCTTGCGTGTCGTCTCAGAACCACAGATACTGCAAAACATTCAATTTTTGGAGAGTCGTTGTTGCTGTTACCAACTCAAGCAGTTGTGAAGGGATATCAAGCACTGGCAATTTTAATCTTAGGTGCCTTGGGAAGCGCACCCAGTTTTGCTTCAGAACATTTTAGCGATCATCAACAGGTCTGCCAAAATCGTCCTGATTGCTTAAACTATTTAAAAGACCAACTGAGCACAACCAAAGTTGAATCGGCGGCTTGGTTCAAAATCCAGTCTTACCTGCTTGATTTGCTGTTTGATAAACAAGATTTCGCCGCGCTGCGCTATCGCTGTGAATTATTGCTAGCAAAACAACCCCATTCCGAAGTGTTTCGGGCACAGCTGCATTTTTATTATGCGAAAAGCCTGGCCTTCTTTGGTGAACGCGACAATGCCCGCAGCCACGCCTTTATTGCCTATAAACAGCTGAACGAGTTATTTCAATCCTTTGCCGACCCACTGCGGTTGATTGAACTGGGCAATTTAGAAATTTGGCTTGGCGAGCATGAACAAGCTTATGACATTTTAATCGCGGCACAGGCACGTTACAGCAAAAGTAAAGATCCATTATTTTGGTTCGAGCTCAACAGTAATTTCGCGTTAATTTACGACAAGCGGCAACAATTGGCGCTTTCAGAAGAGGCTCGCACTAAAGCCCTCGAAGCTATTATGCCGACGGGTGAAACCGATAAAATTGCGACGGCAATGGGGAACTTGGCACGGACAAAACAACTGCGTGGCGATTATGTCAATGCAAGAAAAGTGTACGAGCAATCCTTGGAGTATTTAACTTCGAAGCTGGACGATAAAATTCGCTCAATTTATTTGCTCCGTTTGAGTGAAATCGCCATGGCCATGGAAGATAAAGCGGGCGCAAAAACCTATTTTGATCAAGTCGACCCAACGCTGATTGACCCCAATAGCCATCTGATCATTTATCAATCATTGCAAAAGCATTGGCAGAACTAACCTGCCGAATTGCATTGTTGTTTGGCGGCGAGGATATCGGCGCTCGTTAAACCTTGCTGCTCCGCACTTAAGGCCTCATGCATCACGGCAGAGGCTTCGGGTAAATGTCCGATCCCTAGCGCGTGGCCAAATTCATGGGTTAAGGTCAATACCAAAGTATCATGATCATGGTAGGCAAAGATTTTCATCGCTAAATGTTGATTATTGCGGATCAACAATCCGACTTCTGCAATGCGTGCACGCTGTTGCTCTGCCGGGATCAGTGCGTTCCTATCGTCGATACTCGCCTGATAATGCCGTTGTTTATCATTGAGTTTGGCGGCATAAGCATTCACCTCATCCGCCTGTTGCTGCAAGAGTTGTTGCTCTAATTGTATCGTTTGCGCACTGAGACTACCGCTGGCGATTTGCTGTTGCAGCTGTTGTTTTCGGGTGGAAAAATCCGCATAACGTTGTTCATAATCGGCACGAAGCGCTGTCAGCTCGGCGGACAACCCGGCTAAATAGGCATCATAGTTGGCGATGTTGCGGGCGACCCGTTGACCTGATAACAACTGCTGTTGTCGTTCATCATAAATGAAATCAATCGGAAACCCATGCGTTGGGTCTTCGACCAAAACCAAAGCTCCCAACTGCTGATTCCAAGCTTCAGCCGCTTGCCGGATGGCTGATAAAGCCTGACTTTCATCAAGCTTAAACTGGGGATCTAAAGACGCTAACCGCCAAGAAATTGGGGCATGGCAATGCAACGCTGCAGCATCAGAATTTGGGCGGGGCTGTTGCCATTTTTCACTCAGTAGAAAAAACGCGAGGCCTAACAGACAGAGCAAGCCAATCAACTGACGCACAAGCGACACTCCAGGGTAAGTGCATTTATTGGCCGAGCTTAAATGAAAAAAACCGCCCTCACAAGAAGGCGGTTTTCCGTGTCTTCTGATTTTACAGCAGCCAACTCCATCTGAAAGTCTGTGTATAATCGGTACAGCGCTTTGGTCAACGTCAGACTTCTTAGACTCATTTTATAAGTTGTAGTGCTAAGAAGCGATTGAAAGTGTACAAAAACCAATCGCTGCTTGGCAAGGGCAAAATTCAACCAATTTTCACAATTTTTAACTGTTCAGACCAGTTCAACTCTAAAAGCTTTCAGTCCAAATGAATTCAGCATTGGCAAGTCAATTTTATGACAAGTCTAAATAATAAGTTCCTCTAAGAAAAACAAGATTTTTTGCCATACGAAACTTTCAATTGCTTTCGAACACACTTGTGAATGCAAGCCGAAAATCCACAATGACACACTTTTGTACAGTTTCTTTGTGCAAAATTCGGCAAAGTCACTTGGTGATGGTGAACTGCAATCACTATCCACAACTTGCATGTTTTTGTAAGTGTCAGCCATATGTCTAGATGGTCTGTTGGGCTTAGAGCACATTTGGCTCTAAGCCTTTTTTTCATGAGTGCTTGGGTTAATATCACCCAACTTCGCTCAATCAATTAATTGGCTAAAAACAGCGGAAGTGACGATTTTGCAAGACATCACTTGAACCCTGTGTTGCATCATTTTCAGACCGATGCGGCCTAAGTTGCAGCAATGGCCCGCGAAAGCAAACCGCTATATTTTGCTATACAGCGGGGCAAATTGTTGACTATGCTGAGAATATGAATATGAAATTATCTGGCTCCCAACCCTGTGTATGGTCATTGCTGTGCTTGGCACTGGCACAGCC
>JACCDS010682780.1_pt1 | contig 12803 bp, 10 predicted proteins | sample 7446441 | NCBI WGS metagenome assembly JACCDS01 (sample SAMN15323445, study PRJNA562643) | freshwater metagenome | isolation source: river surface water | place: USA:Blue River Watershed | collected 2017-08-17
ATGGTCTCGTCGATGCCGAGTTCCTCCAGCGCCTCGAGCACATCGAGGTAGGACTTGCCGGACGCGATGATGCCGAGCTTCGCTTTCGGGCTGTCGATCATGGTGCGATTCAGCTTGTTCGCGCGTGCATACGCGATCGCCGCATAGATCTTGTAGTCCTGCATCAGCGCTTCCTGCTTGCGCGCCTGCAGGCCCAGCGTGTCGGTGGAGAGCCGCGTGTTGAGCCCGCCTTCCGGCATGCGGAAATCCTGCGGATAGACGATCTTCAGACGGAAGGGATTCGCGTCGACCGATGCGGTCGACTCGACCGTGTCGGCCAGCGCCTTGAAGCCGACCACGCAGCCGGAGTAGCGCGACATCGCCCAGGCATGCAGGCCGAGGTCGAGGTATTCCTGCACATTGCACGGGTACAGCATCGGGATCATGCTGGCCGAGAACAGGTGGTCGGACTGGTGCGGCAGCGTCGATGAATACGCACCGTGGTCATCGCCGGCCACCAGCAGCACGCCGCCATGCTGCGCGGTACCGGCATGGTTCATGTGCTTGAACACGTCGCCGCAACGGTCGACGCCGGGGCCCTTGCCGTACCACATCGCGAACACGCCGTCGTATTTCATCGGCCCGACCAGGCCGGTGGTCTGCGTTCCCCAGACAGCGGTCGCGGCGAGGTCTTCGTTCACGCCGGGCACGAACTTCACGTGGTGCCGCTCGAGGTGCTCCTGCGCCTTCCACAGCGATTCGTCCAGCATGCCCAGCGGCGAGCCGCGATAGCCGCTGATGAAGCCGGCGGTATTCAGTCCGGCCGCTTCATCGCGTAGCCGCTGCATCATCGGCAGCCGGACCAGCGCCTGTATGCCGGACAGGTAGATGCGCCCGTCGAGGTTGGTGTACTTGTCGTCCAGCGTGACGTCGGGACGCAGGAGGCGGGCGGCAGGAACAACGGCGGCAGGCGTCGCCGCCGCAGGCAGATCGGTGGTCATGTTGGGTTCCCCAAATTTGTCATCGGAGTACGCCGCGACCATCGACCGCCCGGTAAGGCAGTGTCAGGCCGCAGGCGCGGCGCCGCGATAGCGGCTTGAATTCATGTCGGTGGCCTGGAGTTCAGTCGGGCATGCCCTCCGTCATTGCCGGTCGCTGGCGAGCATCACTTCGTGATGGCCGGCGCCTGCGGGAATCATCGGGAAACAGTTCTCCTCGGCGGCGACGTGCACGTCGAGGAAGTACGGGCCGTCGGACGCAAGGCACTCGGCGATCGCCGCGTCCAGTTCGTCACGACGGTTCACGATGCGCGCCTGCCAGCCGAAGCCTTTCGCGACCGCGACGAAATCGGGCAGCGCCTCGGTATAGCTGTGGCTGTAGCGGCCGCCGTGGATCAGCTCCTGCCACTGCCGCACCATGCCCATGTAGCCGTTGTTGGACAGGATGACCTTCACCGGCGTGCGGTGCTGCATGGCGGTGGACAGTTCCTGTATGTTCATCAGGATCGATGCATCGCCGCTGACGCAGACGACGGTCTTGTCCGGATGCGCGATCTGCGCGCCGATCGCCGCCGGCAGCCCGTAGCCCATCGTGCCCGCGCCACCCGAGGTCAACCAGCGCATCGGCTTTTCAAACTGCAGGTATTGCGCGGCCCACATCTGGTGCTGGCCGACGTCGGTCGATACGATCGCGTCGCGTCCTTCAAGCTGCTTCTGCAGCGCGCACATCAGCGCCTGCGGCACGATTGCGTCTGGCGCATCGTTGAAGGCCAGCGACTGCCGCGCGCGCCACGCATCGATCTGCTGCCACCAGTCTTGCAGGCGCGCCGGATCAGGCGGCTGCGCGGCAACGAGCCCGACCAGTCCGGACAGCACCTGCGCGCAATCGCCAACCAGCGGGATATGCGCTTTCACGGTCTTGTTGATCGACGACGGATCGATGTCGACGTGCAGGATTTTGGCGTGCGGGCAGAAGTCAGAGAGGCGGCTGGTCACGCGGTCGTCGAAGCGCGCGCCGATGCAGACGACGAGGTCGGCATGATGCATCGCGAGGTTCGCCTCCAGCGTGCCGTGCATGCCCAGCATGCCCAGCCATTGCGGACTGGAGGCCGGAAACGCGCCCAGCCCCATCAGCGTCAGCGTGCAGGGCGCGCCGCTCTTTTCGACCAGCTGGCGGAACAGCTCGCAGGCCTCGGCACCGGAATTGATCAGGCCGCCGCCGCCGTAGAACACGGGCCGCTTCGCATGGCAGATCGCGGCGACCGCCTCGTTCAGGCGCGCCTTGGAAGCGCCCTTCACAGGCGTGGCCGGCAGGGCTTTGCAGGCTGCGTCGGCCGGCACCGCCGCCAGCTGTATGTCTTTCGGAAAATCGATCAGCACCGGCCCCGGACGGCCGCCGCTGGCCAGCTGATACGCACGGCGCACCGTCGCCTCGACCTCGGCCGGCGCGCGCACCTGCTTGTTCCATTTGGTGATGGAGCGGGAAATGCCGAGGGCATCGCATTCCTGGAAGGCGTCGGTGCCGATCACCGAGGTGGCGACCTGTCCGCTCACGCACAGGACGGGGATGGAGTCGCACATCGCATCGAGCAGCCCCGTGGTCGTGTTGCTCATGCCCGGGCCGGACGTGACGAACACCACGCCCACCTTGCCCGTGCTGCGCGCATAGCCTTGCGCCGCATGCACCGCCGCCTGCTCGTGGCGCACCAGCACATGGCGCAGCCGCGGCTCCGCATGCAGCGCGTCGTACAGCGGCAGTACCGCACCGCCCGGATAACCGAAGACGGTGTCGACGCCGAGGTCGAGCAGGGTCCGGATCAGTACCATCGCGCCATTCGGGCTGGCGGCAGGATCAGCTTGTGCAGTGACGGCGGGCATTGGGAATTCAGCAACGGCATTCATGCGACAAATATACTGATATGCCCACAGAAAAGGCTTTCGTTTTTTTTCTGAAAAACGGAAAATTCAGAATAATCTTTCGACTTTTTAAATTTAATCGAAATGAAACTCGACAAATTCGACGTATCCATACTGGAAGCACTGCAGAAGGACGCGCGCCTCAGCCTGCAGGAACTCGGCAAGCAGGTCGGACTGACTGCCTCGCCCTGCTGGAACCGGGTGAAGCGGCTGGAGGAAGGCGGGGTGATCGAAGGCTATTCGGTGCGGGTCAACCCGGAAAAGGTCGGGCTGCCGGAGACGGTGATCCTGCACGTCACGGTGGACAACCACTCGGACGAGGCGCTGTTCCAGTTCGGGAAGGCGCTCGAGGCGATGCCCGAGGTAATGGAAGCCTTCCTGGTGTCGGGCGATTACGACTACTACATCCGCGTCGCCGTCGACGGTACGCGCGGCTATGAACGCTTCCTGCGCGAGAGCCTTTACAAGATTCCGGGCATACGCAACTCGAAGTCCAGTTTCGTGCTCAGGCGGCTGAAGCAGAGCCATGTGCCGCTGAGGCAGTCGCCTGTCGAGGCGATTGAGGAGGTGCCGGTCAAGGAGAGGAAGGGCAGGCGGCGGTGAGCAGCCCGGGGGGCGAGGCATGGCAGATTATCGTGAATGCTGATGAATCGACTGCGTTGCGGGGCGTGGTGAATGCGATGGGGATGGACATCAACGACGCGCGGCTGATGTCATAGATTCTGCTGCCATTTTTTGGCAACATAAATTAATCAGAATATTGGGGGCGCAATCAAATGAAGTATTTACTCATAGTCATTTTGGCGCCCATATCTCTCTGCTCTCAGGCGGGGGGACGTCGTTTGAACAGCAGTTTTTCAAGAGGCAGCGAAGCGTGTAGAAATTCAATAGCGATTCACGGATCGTATTTTCGGTAGAATTCATACAAAAATTACATTTGAATTAGTGTTTTCAGGTCAAGCCAGTCCACTTTGATTGGAATTTCTAACGTTTTTCTAGAAACGTCCGGCCTGCCGCACTTTAAAACTAGAACAAAAATTTGCCGAGCACAGGCATGGACGAAAACACTCGTTACTATCGTGAGTACGCCGCTGAATTTTTCGAAAATACTGTCGGCGTGGACATGGCGGAAATCCGTGCACGTTTTTCAGCGCTTCTGCCTCCAGGCGCAAGGATCCTCGATGCAGGCTGCGGATCAGGCCGTGATGCTAAAGCCTTCGTGCTAGGGCCTCCGAAGAGGCCCTGCGCCTGGAAGCCGCTAGGAGAGCATTGCAACTAATGTAGTCCGCAGGTGCGGACACCTCAATCGACTTTCCGGATTTTCAGAAAAGTCTTAGATCAAGCCTTCAAAATGGAAAAAGCGCCTAGAAAGGCGCTTTTGCAATACTTGGCGGAGAGGGTGTCCTCCTCCGTAGAACTCCATATTATTCCCAGACATCCAAAACATTCAACAACATCTTGTATATCAATAGGTTACGTCACAACTTGTTCCAGAGCGTGACTTAACATTCCACACCATCTCGCCTAGAATGGTCCACAAATTGGCCCACCAAAGTCGAGGTATTCGATGCCCAAACGGGATCACCAGCCGCACAAGCTTCATGCCGTCTCGCTCACCAAACTGCCCGATGGTGACCATTCCGACGGCGGCAATCTCTACCTGCGGGTTCGCGGCAACAGCCGCACATGGCTGCTGCGATACACATCCCCAACAGGGATTCGAACGCGCATGGGTCTGGGATCGCTTCATGCTGTGAGACTAGCGGATGCACGCACCAAAGCCCGCGACATCATCAATCGGATGAAAGACCCGACTAACCCGGCCGACCCGATTGCCGAGCGACGGGCAGCGAAAGCAGAGCACCAGCTAGCACGAGCCAAACGAATGACATTCAGGCAGTGTGCTGAGGCGCTGATCGAAGCAAAAGGTCACTCGTGGCGTAATGCTAAACACGGTAGCCAGTGGACCAACACGCTCAACACCCATGTCTACCCGCTGCTGGGTGATCTCCCTGTGGCGGACATCGACACGCCACTGGTTGTGAAGTGCTTGTCGCCGATCTGGCTAAAGACGAATGAAACGGCCCGGCGCGTACAGGGCCGGATCGCTGCCGTACTGGATTGGGCCACGGCGCACGGATTCCGGCAAGGCGACAACCCGGCGCGATGGAAGGGGCATCTCGACAAGCTGCTCGCCGACCCGAGCAAGGTACAAAAACGCACGCACTTCGCTGCCCTGCCCTACGCAGAAATTGGCTCCTTCATGAAGACACTGCAGGCCTGCGAAGGCATCGGTGCACGAGCACTGGAGTTCACCATCCTGACGGCAGCACGTTCCGGTGAGGTTCGCGGTGCGAGGTGGTCCGAAATCGATCTTCAGCAGGGTGTCTGGATCGTCCCTGCGGAACGGATGAAGGCGGGCAAAGAGCATCGGGTTCCGCTGTCGAAGCAAGCGGTGCAGTTGCTGAAGTCGCTGCCGACAGTTGAAGACTGCGATTATATCTTTCCGAGTACACGCGACAAGAAGCCACTGTCCGACATGACGCTAACGAGTGTTTTGCGCCGACTGGAACGGAAAGACATTACCGTCCACGGTTTCCGCTCGACGTTTCGAGATTGGGCTGCCGAATGCACCAGCTTCAGCCGGGATGTCGCCGAGATGGCGCTGGCACATGCGATTCCGAACGCCGTAGAGGCCGCGTACCGACGCGGCGACCTGATGCTAAAGCGGCGGCGGATGATGACGGAGTGGGCAGATTTCTGCGACAAAGAACAGATTCAGCCAGCGAAGATTTTAGCTCTGCCGCGTGAGGTGACTCGTGCAAACTGAAAAATCCCGAATTCGACGTGCTGAGCGTAGGGCGTACCTCAAAATACTCGATGCAGCGCGCGCGAACGTACCTGCTCATCTGATTGGTCGGATCGGTCAGCCCTCTCAACTAGGTAAGAATCTCGAAGAAATCGGCGAGTACGGCTGGAAAGGAATAGCGTTTGATGAGGATGGCGAGCCGTTGCGTCGAAGTGACGTCAACGAAATAAAAAAATTAAACGCCGATCAGCACGCAAAAGCCGTAAAAAAGGCAAAAGAACTCAAAGCAAAATACCCGAAATACTGGAATGCACGCGGTGGTGCGGCTGCTATCGCAAGCAAAGAGAAAGAGAAAAAGAAAGAGATTCATGCGAACACAGTTCGCCGCTACATCAAGATGAAACTTGACATGGAATAAAACTCACAACCCCAAACCGACAAATGGAAAAAATAATTATCGTGGCGCACATGATCAACCCATGGAGTCACCACGATGCAAACTGGAACCACCGTAGCCAGCGATGACGCTGCTAGAAAGCCGAAACGGGCACTTCGGATCGCCAGCGTCCTTCACAAGGTTGGCATCAGCCGTACGCAACTGTACCGGCTGATTGAACGCGGGCAGTTCCCCCGCCAATTTCACCTGAGCGCACGCACTGCCGTCTGGGATGAGGCGGAAGTCGATGCGTGGCTGAGCGCGAAGCGCGAGGAGCGCTGACATGAAAATCACGCCTTTGTCACCTTACCGCTCACACTTTCCCTGCCCCGCAAGCGTCATCAATCACACTCCAAGCCATCTGCGTCGCAGACCCCGTCAGCGGGCTGCTTTACGACCTTGTGCAGTACACCATCCAACCTGGCAGCGGTGTCCAGTTCCTGACGTTGGTCCGAACCGGAGGCAGCAGCCATGACAGCCTTTCAACTCGCTGAGACAGGCGGCTCGGCTGTACGGTTTCTTTCGCCCGATTGGAGTGCCATTCCTCAGCCACTTCGGCAACTACCGCTCGCCCTGTGGCGGGCCGAGCCTGAACTTGACGCCGATGGCCAGCAGAAGCACAAAGCCAACGGCAATCCCAAATTCAAGAAGGCACCGCGAAATGCGGTCGGATACAACATCAGCAAGAGTAAACCTGAGCAATGGCTATCGTTCGAAGTTGCTATGGCGGCTTTCCATCCGGAGAAATTCACCGGAGTTGGCGTATTGCTGCAAGCGAGCAGCGGCTTGGTGGGCATTGACCTTGATGATGTCGCCGATCTACTGATCACCAAACCGGCACTGCAAGCCATCCTTGCGAAGGCTGAACAAGAAGAAATTTACTGCGAACAATCTCCGAGCGGCACAGGGCTGCGTCTGTTCGTCATTGGCCAGCTGCCCGGCAATAATGGGAGACGACAAGCTGGTATCGAGTTGTACGCCGATTCTGCCTTTCTGACGGTTACCGGCGTCACTCAGTGGTCCGGGGAGGTCAAGCCGGCACAATGGCTCGTCGATGAGCTACTGCAGCTGATTACCGAACCCTCACAAGGTGGCAGCAGTACGTCTTCAGTTAAGCAAGCAGGTATCCCTTCAATGGAGGGCGAGCTTGTTGCGGCGCTCAGTAGTTGGGCAGCAGGCAGGCTACCTCGTCTGTGGCAGGGGCGCTGGGACGAGTCGCCGCAGTCCCCGCAAGAAAAAGTCTACCCATCACAAAGTGAAGCCGATATGGCCTTAGTTCTCTACCTAACCCGCGAGGCCCATCGGCGCGGTGTTGAGGAGAAGAACATCGTTGCTGCAGTTGTATGGCAGACCTTTCGTAGAAGTAGATTGTATCGACTTGAAAAAGAGCGGCAGGTGATCGAGTACGCAATACCAAAGGCAATTCATAAGGTTTTTTCGAGTGCGGTATCAATTGGCACTTCTTTTACAGATGAATCATATGGCGACGTGCTGAACGGAAAGGAGTTCGCGAAAATGTGGAGAAATAAGTTTTTGTTCGTCGCTAGCACAGGTAAATGGCTACGCTGGAAGGAGGACTAACCATGTGGGTATGGTGCGATAAAGGAGAAGCAATTGACGCCACAAAAGCCGTAGCGAAGCAGCTCAGGGATGCTGGACTACTGCATTTACCCAACGACCCGTCGCGTGGCAATCAACTCATGAAACATGGAATCAAAAGCCACGACCTGAAGCGAATCGAAGCCATGCTCAAGCTCGCCGCATCCGAGCCCGGCATGACGGTCAGCATCAATGAACTCGACAGCGATCCATGGCTTCTAGGAGTCCGTAATGGTGTGATCGATTTGAGGACTGGGACAATGCTGGCCAATGACCCATCGATGCTGATTACACGGATGTGCAGTGCCAGCCACGACCGTACGGCGACTTGCCCCCGATGGCTTACGTTCCTTGATCAGGTATTCGACGGCGACCTAGATACCATCGACACAGTGCAACGCGCCTTGGGTTATACGCTGACTGGACTCGCGTCGGAAGAAGTGCTGTTCATATGCTTCGGCCACGGCAGTAATGGCAAAAGTGTGTTTAACAACGTCGTTGCAAACATCCTCGGCAGCTACGGCCGCGTAGCTCCTCCCAGTCTGCTCACTTTAAGGCGTAACGGTGACAGCAGCCCACGCAATGATCTGGCCGCCCTCGCCGGAGCAAGGTATGTGTCGATCAACGAATTGCAATCCGGGGACCGTCTCGATGAACAAGTGGTGAAACTGCTGGCGGGTCGCGAGAGGATCGCGGCAAGGTTTCTACACAAGGAGTTCTTCGAATTCATGCCGACATTCACCCCATGGCTGCGGACAAATCACAAGCCGGTAATCACCGGCGACGATGACGGGATCTGGCGGCGACTCGTACTGATTCCCTTCCGGCAGCAGTTCAGCGGTCAGGCGAAAGATCCGAATCTCGAGCCCAAGCTGATGGAGGAACGGGACGGCATCTTGGGCTGGATGGTCGAGGGTGCGGTGAAGTGGCAGCGCGACGGCCTAAAGCTGAGCCCGACGATCCGGCGCGAAGGGGCAAGCTACCGCAAAGATAGTGATCTCCTTGGGCAGTTCCTCGGTGAGGTTTGCATTACCGACCCAAACGAATCTGTTCTGCAGGCGGACCTGTACCGGCAATACCGGGCATGGACACAAGCGAATGGAATCGGAGCCATCGCCAAAGCAAGCTTCACCCGTCGGCTGGCAGAGCGGGGCCATACAGAGAAAAAAAGCAACGGCCAGCGCTTTTACTGCGGCCTGAAGATCAGCCACTTGCTTTCCGTACCACTGTCGCTGTTCTGATGCACAGGGCAGGTAGGGCAGCTTTTTCTCTGTTTTTGGGTAATTACTCTAGGAAATTTATATGAGCGATTTACTGAAAAAAGCTAAATTCCCGCCCTACCCGCCCTGTGCAGACGTACCCAAATCCCCTGTGTCCGATGACGATACGCAGCCACCACAAATAAACAGCCTCATCCCGCCCAGTCCGCTGCGGCAGTACCTCAAAACTTTACAGGAGCGCAGCGAGCAGCAGCGCTTATCCCACGAGCGTGCCAAGGCACTTGAGCAGCAACGACGCGAGCAGCAAGCACAATCCAAGCTCGCGCGGCATGAGCCGCTGACAGCACAAATTCATCGCTGGTGGACGAACCTGCCGCCGATCCTCCGCGAACGATGCTTTCAGATTACAGAGATAGCTGGAGTGTGCAGCGGCCGCTACCGTAAACGACCCGCACTCCGTGAAGTTGCGGCGGCCCTGCGGGCGCTCGGCTGGCAGGAAGAGCGTGACTGGACTAAGGCTGGGCGGAACCACCGATATTGGCATCCAATCCAGACAAGCAATAACTACTTAGAAGCTGGTGGCCAAAGCAATTCCAAGAAGAACGGAAAGAAAAATTAAATCGATGGTCCTATCTTGCCGCGACTGAGCGGAACGTTTGACAACTAACCATATCCCGTAGGACAAAAATACTACCCAAATTAATTTTGGCACAATCATCCTCGCGCACAACCAACGATCATGTGACAGATCCTCAAAGATCGAAATATTCTTCATTTCGCATTGGCGCTACCGCCTAATTTTAAGGCCTCTCAGTATGGGTCGACACAATTCAAATAGTCGTCGCATGTGATCGACACATCTCCCGTCCATTACAAATTTTTGTTGTTATTTATATAAAAACATAGTTATTCGTATAAGAACTGTATTTGAACTGAGCCAGCAAAAAGGCGCAAGAAAACTTTAGAGCGGGGTAGAATGAAAATCACAACTCGACGCGTAGGTGAGCTCGCGATGCAACCCGCTAAACAAGCTTCGTGTCTGATGCAGCAACAAAGCAACGTATGAGCTTCCGCCCCCCGACCGTGGGGTACAAAATCGTGCGAACGATATCAAGAATATGAAATCCGCGCGAACCTCAGCGGATATCACCATGACTCTGAAGGCCCAGTGAAACAGATGACCATCCAGTCAAGCTATCTCTCCCCCCAGTCGCAATGGCTAGATCTGAACGGGAAAGTCTTAATTCTTCGCCAGAATAGCGGTGCAATCGCGATTGCCGGTGGTACCGGTTACGGCTGGGGCCCATCAACAGACGGCTATGGTCTTGGTAGAGCCCAGCACGGTGGTACAGGAACGGGATATGACCAGTATCTTTTACTGAGTCTGGATGACTATAAATTGATTGAGCAGTATATTTATTTTGACGCTGGGGTGACGTTTTTCGAAGATTTTTTGAGAACAACAGAATTTGTCTTCACTGAAGATCTTGATGGTGATGGAGATATACCTGACACGACAGTTGACCGAGCTCTGCACTACGCTTTTTTAGGTTCATCACTTGGCGCTTCGGGGACTGTGAGCATTGAGTTTTCTCGAACGCCGTCTGACCTGCAACTAGTATTTGCTCGGATTGACCAAAACGGCAATCAGGTTGGAGGCATCGCGCCTTACCTCGATTCATCTGTCTTCATCGATGGCCAGATTACTGCAATCAGTACCGGGCTTTTTACCGGCTCGTATGATGGCGTTAACCGCGTTCTAAAAATCACCTTCAATTGGTCTGATTTTTACGGCGCAGATTATAAGAACGTTGTGGGCGCCGGGAGTATCATGGTGTCAGTCGCTGCGGGCACTAACTCTCTATCTGAGGGTGCAATCTTTGCGACCGCCATGTACGGGACTGACAGCGTTGATCAGATATATGGGTCAAATGGAGATGAAAAGATATTTGTACTTAACGGCAACGATTATGTCGAATCTGGCTCCGGCGACGACGCAGTAGACGGCGGGGCAGGAAATGATGAGATTCACTGCGGCGATGGAGATGATTTACTTATCGGCGGCACTGGAACCGATACGTTGGTCGGCGGCTCTGGGGACGATACATTTTTTATCGACAGCGTGGGCGATGTGATTTTAGAAGAGGAGAACGGCGGGATTGACACCGTTCAGTCGTTCATCAGCTACTCAATCGCAAAAACCAACCTCGAAAACGTTATTCTCCTCGGCACAAGAGCCATGAATGCGACCGGGAACGACGGAGCTAACCTAATCAGAGGAAACGTCGCGGCCAATTTACTTGATGGAGCGGGCGGCGCCGATACCTTAGAGGGTGGAGCCGGAAATGACACTTACATCGTGTACGGTGAAGGTGAAACCATCAGTGACACTACGGGCATCGACCTCGTGAGGTCATACGCCACATGGGCCCTTCTAGCCGGTCTTGAAAATCTCACTCTCTTGGGCAGTGCTGCTATTAATGCCACCGGCAATGCTGCCGCCAACACAATTGCAGGCAACTCTGCAGATAATGTGCTTTCCGGACAGGCTGGCATCGATACACTGCTCGGGGAAGCGGGTAATGACACACTGGACGGAGGCACCGGCGCAGACCGTCTCACTGGCGGCTGGGGTGACGATACCTACATCGTTGACAACGTCGGAGATATCGTCATCGAGAAAGCCGGTGAAGGCACAGACACCATCAAGACGGTGTTGTCTAGTGTGAGCCTTGTAAAGCTAACCGCTATTGAAAATTTGACCTACACCGGCACTAGCCCCGCCACTTTGGTCGGGAATGCCCTCGCCAACGTTCTCACCGGCTCGTCCGGCAATGACACCCTTGACGGCGGCACGGGGGCCGACACGCTGGCAGGACGTGCGGGCAACGATACCTACCGCGTAGACAACGTCGGCGACCTTGTCGTCGAGCTGGAGAGTGAAGGAATCGACATCATTCAAGCAAACGTCAGTTATACGCTGCCCTCCTATGTCGAAAACTTGAGTTTGACCGGCAGCTTGGCAATTAATGGGGCAGGCAACGCGCTAAACAACACCATCAACGGCAACACAGCAACGAATAGGCTGGAGGGCGGCGGCGGCAATGACACCGTGGACGGCGGTTCTGGCAGCGACATTTTGCTCGGGGGTGAGGGCGATGATCTATTGATCGGCGGCCTGGGCAGCGATACTCTGACCGGAGGCAACGGAACCGACATCTTCCGATTCAACCAAGCATTCGGCAAAACCAATCTCGACACGATTACCGACTTCGAAGCTGGCATCGACAAGCTTCAGTTGCTGTCCACAGTTTTCAAGAAATTCTCCGGCATGACTGGCGGAGTCGGTAGTAGCAACCTTGTCTTAGGTGGCAACGGAGTTAAAGCTCTCGATGCTGATGATTACTTGATCTTTAATACAGATACTGGTGCGCTGTTTTATGACCCTGACGGGAGCGGCAAAGGAGCGATGGTGCAGATCGCGTCACTAGCACTGGTCGGTGTCACACCAATCAGCTACGCAGACTTCGTAATCATCTAACTTTACACGGCTGAAAATTGGGGCGTGTTTTAAGAAGTAAACCTATCAAGGCGGGGTTCGTTGATTTGTCGTCCATGTACCCCCTCACCCTCGTGCCGATCAAGCGGGGAGAGAATGGTCCACAAAATGGACCACAAAATAAAAAAGCGCCCCGAAAGGCGCTTGTTTACTCGATCTTTGGCGGAGAGGGTGGGATTCGAACCCACGGTACCTTGCAGTACGCCTGATTTCGAGTCAGGTACATTCGACCACTCTGCCACCTCTCCAGGTTCGAAAACACGTGGTCGTTTTCGAAAGACGGCGA
>JACCDS010516832.1_pt1 | contig 12798 bp, 9 predicted proteins | sample 7446441 | NCBI WGS metagenome assembly JACCDS01 (sample SAMN15323445, study PRJNA562643) | freshwater metagenome | isolation source: river surface water | place: USA:Blue River Watershed | collected 2017-08-17
CATGAACAGCGAGCGGACATAGAGCATGGTGCCGCCCGCCAGCAGCGGCACCCGGCCTCGTGCTCTTATCTGGTCCACAGCGGCCCGGGCGTCGCGCACAAACTGCCCCGCGGAATAGGGCTGGTGCGGGTCGGCGATGTCGATCAGGTGATGCGGTGCCCGCGCCAGGTCGGCCGGCACAGGCTTGGCGCTGCCGATGTCCATGCCACGGTAGACCGCCGCCGAGTCGACACTGATGATCTCGGCGCCGAACCGTTCGGCGATCTCCAGTGCCAGCGACGACTTGCCGCTCGCGGTCGGGCCGATCAGCGCGAGCGCCTCCGGCTGGCCCGGTGAGCCGGTGTCGCTTTGCGGGCTGGTCATGCGTCGATCTCGCGTCGGGGGGGCTGGCAGGCCGCAGCTAGCGCCCGCGCATGAACAACGCGTCGAGCTCCGCCAGCGGCAGGCTGCGCCAGGTCGGCCGCCCGTGGTTGCAGTGGCCGCCGCGCTCGGTGGCCTCCAGATCGCGCAGCAGCGCGTCCATCTCGACAGTGCCGAGCGCACGGCCGGCGCGCACCGCAGCGTGGCAGGCGCAGGTCGCCAGGAAGGCATCGCGGCGTGCCGAAAGCGCACTGCTGCGGCCAAAGCTGGCCCACTCGTCGAGCAGGCGCGGCAGCCAGCGGCGCGCGTCGCTGCGACCGAGCAGCACCGGTACCGCGCGCAGCGCGACCGTCTGCGCGCCAAGACGCGACAAATCGACGCCGAGTGCTCGCAACTCGTCACCATGCGCATCGACTACCGCCGCGGCTTCTTCGCTCACTTCAACGGGCAGCGGCTCGAGCAGCGCCTGGCTTTCGATGCGCGTATCCATCTGCCGCTTCAGGCGCTCGTAAAGGATGCGCTCGTGGGCCGCGTGCATGTCCACCACCACCAGACCGGCAGCGTTCTGCGCGAGGATGAAGGCGCCGTGCAGCAGGCCGATGGCGTGGCCGAGCGGCGGCCCATCTTCGGCCTGCGCCCCGCCTTGGGGCAAGGGTTCGGCAGTCCCGCCCTGCGGCTGCGCAGCGTCAGCCGCCAGGGCGGCGGCTCCGGGTAGCCGGTCGTGCCCGGTATTGCGCGCGGCGGAGCCAGCCTCGCGGTGCGGTGGCGCGGCACCGCCCAGGGCCGCTCGCCAGGCAGCCGGCATGGCGGGCGCCCCCCGGCTGTCGGCCACCTGCAGTGGGATGCTCTGCTGGGTGCCCCAGCGCAGCGCGGCGATCTCCTGGCCTGCCGCGTTCGAAGCAGGCGTGGCGGCACCGGGCCCACCGCCGCCCCCGTCGATCGAGACCGCCAGCGCCCGCTCCAGCGTGTGGAACACCAGACGGTAGAGCGCCTGCGGCTCGCGGAAGCGCACCTCGGCCTTGGCCGGGTGCACGTTGACGTCCACCAGCGCCGGGTCGGTGTCGAGGAACATCACGCAGGCCGGAGCCGTGGCGCCGTGCAGGATGTCGCGGTAGGCCTCGCGGATGGCGTGCGCCAGCATGCGGTCGCGGACAAAGCGCCGGTTGACGAACAGATACTGCTGGTCCTTCGCGGATGCCTGTTCCGGTCGCAGCGCGATGCCGTGCACGCGCGTACCACCGGTATCACCATCAAAAGGCAGTCCCGCGCTGCCGAAGACTTCGCCGAGCAGCGCGACAATGCGCTCGGCTTGCGACTGTGGCCCCACCCTGAACACAGTCCGCCCGTCGCACTGCAGGCTGAAGGCCGTCTGCGGATTGGCCAGGGCCAGACGCCGCAGCACGGTCTCGCAGTGTCCGCGTTCGGTGCTCGCCGACTTCAGGAACTTGCGTCGGGCCGGGGTGTTGAAGAACAGGTCGCGGACATCGACGGTGGTCCCCGCCGCACGCGCCGCCGGCACGGGCTTGCCGCGTTCCATCACGCCACCCTCGACGCGGACCTGCCACGCGTGGGCGGCGCCGTTTATGGCGCTGGTCAGCTCCACCCTGGCCACCGAAGCCACCGACGCCAGCGCCTCGCCGCGGAAACCCATGCTGGCGACGCCCTCAAGGTCTTCCAGCGCGGCGATCTTGCTGGTGGCGTGGCGCTCAAGCGCCAACGGCAGGTCGTCGTGACCGATGCCGCTGCCATCGTCGTCGACGCGGATGCGGCGGGCGCCGCCCTCGTCGACCTCGACATCGATGCGGCGGGCGCCGGCGTCGAGGCAGTTCTCGACCAGTTCACGTACCACCGCGGCCGGCCGCTCGATGACTTCCCCGGCGGCGATCTGCGAGATGAGGAGGTCCGGGAGCCTAAGGATCGACATCCGGCGAGTATAGCGAGCCGCGGAAGCGCGCCAGGATGGCGGTAGAATGCGGGCTTGGCGACTACAGCAGAAAACATGCCGCAAGACATTGGCGGACGCCGCGTCCCGGGCCGCAGCAGCCCTGGGTTCACCCTGATCGAGATGCTCGTCGCGTTGGCCATCGTCGGCATCCTTGCCGCCATCGCCATCGCCAGCTACGAGGCTTCTGCAAGTCGTACCCGGCGCCAGGCCGCCACCGCCTGCCTGGGGCAGATCGCCACGGCGCTCGAGCGCGAACGCGCCGCGACGCTCGCCTACCCGGCCGGCGCGCTGCCAGCGGCGTCATGTACAACGGAGCTCGCGGACCATTACCGTTTCGGCGGCGAAGTCGCTGCGGAGAACTTCCGCATCACCGCCGAACCTTTCGGGCGGCAGGCCAGTGCCGATGAAGACTGCGCCTGCGTACTCAGCCTCGACCAGACCGGGCACAAGGGCACCGCGCCGGGCGATGCGCGTTGCGCCGCCGATGCCCGCGTCGCGGCATGCTGGTAGACAATATGCACGCTACGACGCGGAGCCTGATCCTAGCCCTGCTGGCGGCCCTGGCCGGCTGCGGCAAGTCCGATGACATGCCGAAGATGATGACCGGCCTGCCGCCGCCGCATGTGGCACTGGCGCCGGCGCAGCAGATCGACGCCCCCATCACCTTCGAATACCCGGCCCAGGCCAGCGGCTCTCGCGAGATCGACATCCGCGCACGCGTGGGCGGCCACATCGAGCGTCGGCACTTCACCGAGGGCAGTCGGGTGCGCGCCGGTGACCTGCTCTACACGCTCGATACGCGCCCGTTCGAGGCGGCGGTGAGCCGCGCCGAGGCGCAACTGGCGCAGGCCAGAGCCCAGGTGCTGCAGGCACAGGCACAGGCCGACCAGGCCAGTCGCGAGTCCAACCGCCTCGCGCCGCTCGCCGCAGACAGGGTGATCGGGCAGAAGGCAGCTGACGACGCGCGCTCCGCCGCCGAGACCAGCATGGCAGCCGTCGAGGCGGCAAAGGCCCAGGTGCTGCAGGTCGAGGCCGCGGTGCGCCAGGCGCGCCTCGACCTGGGCTACGCTCGCGTGGCGGCTCCGGTCGATGGCCTGATCGGCCGCGCCGAGAAGGTCGAGGGCGCACTGGTCGGCCCGCAGGACCCTGATCGCCTGACCAGCCTGGTGCAGGTCGATCCGCTCTACATCGTCTGGAGTCTTGCCGACAGCGAGCGTGTGCGTCTGGAGAACGACCTGCGCGAGGGCCGCATCCGCACCCCTGACGGCGGCATGGCTGCACGGGTACGCTTGGCCGACGGTACGGAGGTGGCCACACCGGGCCGCATCTCCTTCACCAGCCCCGGGGCCAACCCCAGGACCGGCGCCTTCGAGTACCGCGCCAGCCTGCCCAACGCCGAACAGCGCGTACGCCCCGGCGAGTTCGTCCGCATCGTGCTGACCGGGGCGACGCTGCCCGGCGCGGTGGTGGTGCCGCAGCGCGCAGTGCTGGATGGCCCGGCGCAGAAGATGGTCCTGACCGTGGAGAAGGACAAGGCCGGCGAAACCGTCGTGGTGCCGATCCCGGTCGAGGTCGGCGAATGGGTCGACCTGCCGGCCGAACAGGGTGGGCGCAGCTGGGTCATCCGTAAGGGGCTCGCTGCCGGCACATCCATCATCACCGACGGCGTGATGCGCCTGAAGCCGGGCATGGCCGTGATCGTCGACACGCCGCAAACCGCTCCGGCCGCTCCCGCCGCCCCGGCCGCGCGCTGACGGGGCGCGCCGATGCTGTCGCGTTTCTTCATCGACCGCCCGATCTTCGCGGCGGTGATGTCCTTCCTGATCCTCATCGCCGGCTTTGCCGCCATGCGCGCGCTGCCGGTCGGGCAGTATCCGGAGATCGCTCCGCCCGTCGTCACGGTAACCGCGGTCTACCCGGGCGCCTCGGCCGAGGTGCTCGAATCGACCGTGGCCGCCCCGCTCGAGGCCCAGATCAACGGTGTCGAGGGCATGCTCTACATGAGCAGCACCTCCGCCTCGAGTGGCGTGCTGCAGATCCAGGTCACCTTCGACATCGGCACCGACGCCGACAAGGCCGCGCTCGACGTCAATAACCGGGTCAAGCAGGCCGAGGCGCGGCTGCCGCTGGAGGTACGCCGGCAGGGGGTGACAGTGGAGAAAGGCTCCTCCAGCTTCCTGCAGGTGCTGGCCTTCTACTCTCCGGACGGCCGCTTCGACGACCTCTACACCAGCAACTACGTCACCTTGAACGTGCTGGACCGGCTCAAGCGCATCCAGGGCACCACCGGCGTGCAGATCTTCGGCGCCAAGAACTACGCCATGCGCATCTGGCTCAAGCCTGACCGCTTGGCGACGCTGGGCATGACCCCTGGCGATGTGATCGCTGCCGTGAACCAGCAGAACGCGCAGTTCGCCCCGGGCAAGGTCGGCCAGCAGCCGATCAAGGACCAGGAGCTGGTCTACACCATCACCACCCAGGGCCGGCTGTCCGAGGTCGCGGCCTTCGAGAACATCATCGTCCGCACCGGCAGCGGCACCTCGCAGGTTCGGCTGCGCGATGTCGCGCGGGTCGAGCTGGGCTCGGCCGACTACGAGTTCATCGGCCGCATCGACAACAAACCGGCGACGCTGGTCGGCATCTTCCTGCGCCCCGGCGCCAATGCATTGAAGGTCGGTGCCGAGGTGCGCGCCACCATCGCCGACATGGAGAAGGCCTTCCCGCCCGGACTCGAGGTGCTGGTGCCCTACGACACCACGCGCTTCGTCGAGGTGTCGATCCGCGGCGTGATCAAGACGCTGGTCGAGGCCATGATCCTGGTCTTCCTGGTGGTGCTGCTGTTCCTGCAGACCTGGCGCGCCACGCTGATCCCCATGCTGGCGGTACCGGTGTCGCTGGTCGGCACCTTCGCCGGCCTGCTCGCGCTCGGCTACACCATCAATACGCTCACATTGTTCGGCTTGGTGTTGTCGATCGGCATCGTCGTCGACGACGCCATCATCGTTCTGGAGAACGTCGAGCGGGTGATGCGCCAGGAGGGCCTTTCGCCGCGCGATGCCGCCATCCGCGCGATGGAGCAGGTCACCGGGCCGATCATCGCTACCTCGCTGGTGCTCACCGCCGTGTTCGTGCCGATCGGCTTCCTCGGCGGTCTGGCCGGCGAACTCTACCGGCAGTTCGCGGTGAGCATCTCGATCGCCGTGCTGATCTCTGCTCTGGTCGCGCTCACCCTCAGCCCGGCGCTGTGCGCCATCATACTCAAGCCGCATCGCGAGGACAGCGGCAACCGCTTCACGCGCTGGTTCAACGGCTGGTTCGGCCGTATTACCGACCGCTACGGCCGCGGCGTCACCTTCATGATCCGCCGTGGTGGCGTCGCGGCCCTGCTGTTCGGCGTGATGCTGGCGGCGACCGCGCTGCTGTGGCAACGCACGCCCCACTCGCTGGTGCCCGACGAGGACCAGGGCTACTACATCTCGGCGGTATTCCTGCCCGATGGCGCCACCCTCGACCGCACCGACCGTGTCGTCAACGAGGTGGTCAACCGGATCCGCACCAACCCCATCAACGAGCACGTTGTGGCGTTCACCGGCTTCAACTTCTTCGGCGGGTCGTACAGCAACAGCGCGGCCACGGTGTTTGTGACGCAGGTGCACTGGGACGAGCGCACGCTGCCGAGCGGCGCCATGGTCGGCGAGTTCTACGCCAAGACTGCCGACCTCAAGGAGGGGCTGGCGCTGGCATTCATGCCGCCGGCCATCTTCGGTCTGGGGCAGGCTGGCGGCTTCGAGGTCAACCTGCAGAACCGAGGCGAGGGCGGGCCCAAGCGGCTGGCCGAGGTAACGCAACAGTTCCTCGCCGAGACTGCCAAGGACCCGACTTTCAAGACCGCGCAGACGTTGTGGCGCGCCAACACGCCGCAACTGCGCATCGAGGTCGACCGTGAAAAGGCGGCACAGCTCGGGGTGCCGCTGGACCTGCTGTTCGGCACCCTGTCGGCGACCATGGGCACCTACTACGTCAACGACTTCAACAAGTTCGGCCGTACGTGGCAGGTGCTGATGTCGGCCGATTCAGGCTACCGACGCACGCCCGAGGACGTCGGCCGGGTGATGGTGCGCAGCACCACCGGGCAACTGATCCCGATATCGACCCTGGTCGATGTGCAGTACGCCAGTGGGCCCGACACCATCAACCGCTTCAACAACCTGCCCTCGGTCAAGATCCTCGGGTCTGGCGCGCCTGGCACCAGTTCCGGCGAAGCGCTGGCGGCGGTAGAACGCGTGGCCGCCAAGACGCTGCCGCCCGACTTCACCTATGAATTCAGCGGCGCCTCCTTCCAGGAGCAGCGCAACAGCGGCACCGGCGCCTTCGCCATGGTGCTGGCGGTGCTGATGGTCTTCCTGATCCTGGCGGCGCAGTACGAGCGCTGGAGCCTGCCGCTGGCGGTGCTGATGGCCCTGCCCTTCGGCACCTTCGGCGCGCTGGGCATGGTCTGGTTGCGCAATTTCCTGTTCAGCCTGACCGGTCTGCCGATCCCGCCCCTGACCAACGACGTCTACTTCCAGATCCGGCTGGTGACGCTGGTGGCGAACGTCGCCAAGGACGCCATCCTCATCGTCCAGTTCGCCACCCACCGCCACAGCCATGGCATGGCAGCCGCCGAAGCGGCGCTGGAGGCCGCGCGCCTGCGCTTCCGCCCGATCCTGATGACCTCGCTGGCGTTCATCCTGGGTGTGGTGCCGCTGGCCCTGTCGACCGGTGCTGGCGCCGGCGCACGACAGTCGGCGGGAACCGGGGTGATGGGCGGCATGCTGGCGGCGACCTTCCTCGCCATCTATTTCGTGCCGACCTTCTTTGTCTGGGTGACACGCTGGTTCGAACGGCGTCGCGACACCACGGGCGGTGTCGCATGATGGCCCTGCGCGCACCGTTGGCACGCTCGGCCGTGATGCTGGCGCTGGCTGCACTGGGTGGCTGCGCGGTGCTGCCGGAGCCGGTGCAACGCATCTTCTCGCTGCCTGCTCAGGACGCGCCGGTCGAAGCCTGGGGCGAGCTCGAACGCTGGTGGGAGCGTTTCGACGACGCCACGCTGAGCGCCGACATCGAGCGCGCCATCGCCCACAACAGCCGCCTGGCTGTGGCACAGGCGCGCATCGACGATGCCGCGCAGCAGGTGCGGGTGGCCAACCAGCGCCTGATACCGGACCTGAGCTTTGATGCCGGCGCCGCCCGCAACAAGCGCAGTGAACGCACAGCAACCAACTTCCCGGGACTGCCGGTGATCACCGACAACCGCCAGCTCGGGTTCTCGGCGTCCTACGAGCTCGACCTGTGGGGGCGCATCCGCGCCGGCGAGCGCGGCGCCATCGAGCGGCTCGAGGCGCAGCAGTGGGCGCGTCATTCGGCGCAGACCAGCATCGCGGCACAGGTGGCCATCGGCACCTTCCGCATCCGCACCCTGCAGCAGCAGATCCGCCTCACGTCAGCCACCATCGCGCTTGCCGACGAGGCACTCGAGCTGATCCGCCGGCAGCGCGATGCCGGCCTGCTCGGCGATTTCGAATACCAGCAGAGTCGCGCCGAGCGCGACGCCTTCGCCGTGCGTCTGACCGACCTGCGCGATGCCCTCGACCGGACCCGCCGGGCGCAGGCACAGTTGCTGGGGGCCGAGCCCGACGAGATCTGGCGCGCTGGCCGCGGGGTGGATGGCGAGGGTGCGCCGGTTTCTGGCGCGGCAGCGTTGACTGCCAGCGCCCCAGCACCCGGCACTGCCCTGCCGGCCTTGCCTGACATTCCCGAGGGCCTGCCATCGGAACTGCTGCTCAAGCGCCCCGACGTACGCGAGGCCGAGGCGCAATTGCGCGCCGCCAGCGCCGACGTAGCCGCCGCGCGCGCGGCATTCTTCCCGCAGATCAGCCTCACCGGGCGCTACGGCTACCAGAGCCGCGACCTTTCCGAGTTGCTGGTCGGGCCGGCAACGGTCTGGAGCCTCGGGCTCGGCCTGCTGCAGCCGATCACCAACGCGCGCCTGCTCGACGCGCAGCTGAAGGCTGCGCGGGCGCGGGTACGCGTCGCCGAGGCGAGCTACGTGCAGACGGTGCAGGCCGCCTTCGTCGACGCAGGGAATGCCTTTGGCGCACGTGCCACGGCGCATGAGGCGCGCCAGTTGCAGGAGCGCCGCGAGCAGGAGCTCACCGACACGCTGCGCATGGCCGGGCGTCGCTTCGAGGCCGGTCTCACGGGCGCGCTGGAGGTGATCGATGCGCGCCGCAACCTGCTGGCAGCGCAACTGGACGCGCTGGACCGGCGCAATGCCGAACTCAGCGCGACGGTGGACATCTACCGGGCGCTAGGCGGCGGCTGGTCGGCGCCGCCGTCACCCTGACGACGGCAAGACGCGTCAGGGCGAGACCTGGGGGTGGGCACGATCCAGCCCGCTCTGCAGGCGGTTCAGGGCCGACAGGTAGGCCTTGACCGAGGCGACGACGATGTCAGTGTCGGCGCCCTGCCCGTTCACCACCCGCCCGCCCTTGGACAACCGCACCGTGACCTCGCCCTGCGCGTCGGTGCCGGCGGTGATGCTGTTGACCGAATAGAGCAGCAGCTCGCTCTGGCTGGCCACCACCTTCTCGACCGCCTTGAAGGCGGCATCGACCGGGCCGCCACCCTGCGCGTCGCTGGACTTCTCGACCCCATCGACAGCCAGCACGATGCGCGCGTGCGGCACCTCGCCGGTCTCGGAGGCGACGCGAAGCGAGACCAGCTTGACGTGCTCCTCGGTTGGCGTGACCGCCTCTTCCGAGACCAGCGCCTGGAGGTCCTCGTCGAAGATCTCGCGCTTCTTGTCGGCGAGGTCCTTGAAACGGGCGAAGGCGGCGTTGAGCGCCTCCTCCGAATCCAGCTTGATGCCGAGCTCCTCGAGGCGCGAGCGGAAGGCGTTGCGGCCGGAGAGCTTGCCGAGGGTGAGCTTGTTGGTGGTCCAGCCGACGCTCTCCGCGCTCATGATCTCGTAGGTCTCGCGGTGCTTGAGCACGCCGTCCTGGTGGATGCCCGACTCGTGAGCAAATGCATTGGCACCCACCACGGCCTTGTTCGGCTGCACCGGGTAGCCGGTGATCTGGCTCACCAGCTTGGAAGACGGCACGATCTGGCGCGTATCGATACGGGTGTCGCAGCCGAACACGTCCGGACGCACCTTGACCGCCATCACCACCTCTTCCAGCGAAGCATTGCCGGCCCGCTCGCCAAGACCGTTGATGGTGCACTCGACCTGACGCGCGCCGGCTTGCACTGCCGCCAGAGAGTTGGCCACCGCCATGCCGAGGTCGTTGTGGCAGTGGGTAGACCAGATGACCTTGTCCGAACCCTCGACACGCTCGATCAGCTGACGGATGCGCTCGCCCCAGAGGTTGGGGATGCTGTAACCGACCGTGTCAGGCACGTTGAGGGTCTTGGCGCCGGCCTTGATGGCGGCCTCGAACACGCGGCAGAGGAAGTCCATGTCGGACCGCACCGCGTCCTCGGCCGAGAACTCGACGTCGTCGGTGAACTTGCGCGCGAACTTGACCGCGGCGATGGCCGCCTCGACCACCTGCTCAGGCTGCATGCGCAGCTTCTTCTCCATGTGGATCGGCGAGGTGGCGATGAAGGTGTGGATGCGCTTGCGCGGTGCCGGCGCGATGGCATCGCCGGCAGCCTGGATATCGCGCTCGGTGGCGCGCGCCAGCGAGCAGATGGTGGAGTCCTTGACCACCTCGGCCACCGCTCGGATGGCCTCGGCGTCACCCGGGCTGGCGGCGGCAAAGCCGGCCTCGATGATGTCGACGCCCAGCTTCTCCAGCTGGCGCGCGATGCGCACCTTCTCCTCGCGGGTCATGGCCGCGCCGGGGCTCTGTTCGCCATCGCGGAGGGTGGTGTCGAAGATGTAAAGACGGTTGTTCATGTTCGTATTCTCGGTGCCGGTGGAGCGGCCAAAACAAAAACCCGCTGGACTCTGGCCAGCGGGATTCGATTTTACTGCGGTACTGCCTCGGGGGTCAGGGTCTGTCGGCGGGCCAGCGCCGCAGGATCCAGGGTGTCAGGAACCCGGATAGGACGTATAGGCTGAAAAGGGCGAAGAGGACCATAGGTGGGTAATAGGAAACCAGAAGCAGGCCCAGTACCGCAATCGGTAAAACCATGAAAGGTACATTGAAGCGCAGGTGGACCACCTTGAAGCTGTAGTAGCGCAGGTTGCTCACCATCAGAACGCCAGCCAGCAGCGTGACACCCCATGCCAGCCAGTGGACGTCGGTGCCGCTCATGCCGAAATAGTCATCGACCAGCCAGAGGAAGCCAACCACCATCGCCGCCGCCGCCGGGCTGGGCAGACCGACGAAGAAGCGCTTGTCGGTGCTGGCCAGCTGGGTATTGAAGCGTGCCAGACGCAGTGCCGCGGCGGCGCAATAGATGAAAGCCGCCACCCAGCCCAGCTTGCCCATCGGCTTGAGCGCCCAGACATACATCACCAGTGCGGGCGCAGCGCCAAAACTCACCATGTCGGAGAGGCTGTCGTACTCGGCGCCGAATGCACTCTGCGTGTGGGTGAGCCGGGCCACCCGGCCGTCGAGACCATCCAGCACCATGGCGACAAAGATCGCCACCGCCGCCGCCTCGTAGCGCCCGTTCATTGCCTGGACGATGCTGTAGAAGCCGGCGAACAGCGCGCCGGTGGTCAGCAGGTTGGGCAGCAGGAAGATGCTGCGGCCGAACGGCCGCTGCGGGTCGTCCGTGCGCGGGCCCCGCCACTTCATGACAGCGTCGCGCGCGTCATGACGCGTGGAATTCGGCGAGCACCGTCTCGGTGGCGCTGACCTTCTGGCCGATCACCACCCGCGGCGTCGCATCCGGCGGCAGGTACACATCGACCCGCGAGCCGAAACGGATGAAGCCGTAGCGTTCGCCGGCGGACACGGTCTGTCCTTCTCCGACGTAGCAGAGGATGCGGCGCGCTATCAGTCCGGCCACCTGCACCAGCGTGACGGTGCCACGCGCCGTGTCGAGGACGACCGCGTTGCGCTCGTTCTCGAGCGAGGCCTTGTCGAGGTCGGCGTTGACGAAGCTGCCGGGGAAGTACTGAACGTTGCGCACCTTGCCGCTCACGCTCACCCGGTTGGAGTGGACGTTGAACACGTTCATGAAGACGCTGATGAGCAGCGCCGGACGGTCGGCGTAGGGGTCGCGGGTCTCGACGACACGGACGATGCGGCCGTCGGCTGGCGACAGGACCAGCCCATCACCCGCAGGCACCTGCCGCTGCGGGTCGCGGAAGAACTGCAGGACAAAGACCGCGATCAGCCAGAACAGGACCGATGCAGCGAAGCCCCACAACGCCCAGACGACGGCGGCGAGCAAGACACTGCCGCCGACGAAGGGCCAGCCCTCACGGGCGATGATGGGGTGTGGCCAGGGCGTCAACGGTCAGTTCTTCGATTGGTCGACGAGCTTGTTCTTGGCGATCCACGGCATCATCGCGCGCAGCTGGCTGCCCACCTGCTCGATCGGGTGCTCGGCGTTCAGGCGGCGACGCGCGGTCATCTCGGGGTAGTTGGTGCGGCCCTCGAGGATGAATCGCTTGGCGTATTCACCGTTCTGGATGTTCTGCAGGGCCTCGGCCATGGCGATGCGTGCCTCGGTGCCGATGACCTGCGGGCCGGTCACGTACTCGCCGTACTCGGCGTTGTTCGAGATCGAGTAGTTCATGTTGGCGATGCCGCCCTCGTACATAAGGGCGACGATCAGCTTCATCTCGTGCAGGCACTCGAAGTAGGCCATCTCGGGGGCGTAACCCGCCTCGACCAGGGTCTCGAAGCCGGCCTTGATCAGTTCGACGCAGCCACCGCAGAGCACGGCCTGTTCGCCAAAGAGGTCGGTCTCGGTCTCTTCGCGGAAGCTGGTCTCGATCACGCCGCCCTTGGTGCCGCCGTTTGCTGCAGCGTACGACAGCGCGATGTCGCGGGCCTTGCCCGAGGCGTCCTGGTAGATGGCGATCAGCGAGGGCACGCCGCCGCCCTTCAGGTACTCGGAGCGCACGGTGTGGCCCGGGCCCTTGGGGGCGATCATGATGACGTCGATGTCCTTGCTCGGGACGATCTGGTTGTAGTGGATGTTGAAGCCGTGGGCGAAGGCCAGTGCGGCGCCCTTCTTCAGGTGCGGCGCGATCTCGGCGTGGTAGATGCCGGCCATGGTCTCGTCGGGCAGCAGCACCATGACGACGTCAGCGCCCTTGCCCGCGTCGGCGATGTCCTTGACGGTGTGACCGGAAGCCTCGGCCTTCGCCCACGACGAGCCTTCGCGGCGCAGACCGACGGTGACCTTGACGCCCGAATCCTTCAGGTTGGCGGCGTGCGCGTGACCCTGGCTACCGTAGCCGACGATGGTCACAGTCTTGCCCTTGATCAGCGAGAGGTCGGCGTCCTTGTCGTAAAAGACCTTCATGGTGTTTCCTTTTA
>JACCDS012210013.1_pt1 | contig 12797 bp, 14 predicted proteins | sample 7446441 | NCBI WGS metagenome assembly JACCDS01 (sample SAMN15323445, study PRJNA562643) | freshwater metagenome | isolation source: river surface water | place: USA:Blue River Watershed | collected 2017-08-17
GCCATCCCTTCCCGGGCCCCGGCCTGGGCGTGCGCATCCTGGGCGAGGTCAGGAAGGACTACGCCGACCTGCTGCGCCGGGCCGACGCCATCTTCATCGAGGAACTGCGTTCCACCATCGACCCGATCTCCGGCAAGACCTGGTACGAACTGACCAGCCAGGCCTTCACGGTCTTCCTGCCGGTCAAGAGCGTGGGTGTGATGGGCGACGGTCGCACCTACGATTACGTGGTGGCCCTGCGCGCCGTGCAGACCAGCGACTTCATGACGGCCGACTGGGCCGAGCTGCCCTATGCCCTGCTCAAGAAAGTGTCGGGCCGCATCATCAACGAGGTGCGCGGCATCAACCGCGTGACCTACGACGTGAGCTCCAAGCCGCCGGCCACCATCGAGTGGGAGTGATGGCAGCCCCACGGCCAAGGCAGCGCGTCAAAAGTTGAGGGTGACGGTAAGGGTGTCGGTGTAGGCGCCCGCGCCGACGTTCTGCCGGGCCGGTAGCCGCCCGTAGACGGTGTGGTCGATGGCGCCCGGCAGGGCGAACGCGCCGCCGACGGTCGTGGTGCCGCCGCTGCCGTCGCCCCAGACGCTGCTGCGCAGCGCGTCGGCGTAGAGGTTGTAGGCCAGCGTGTAGGCCCCTCCGACCAGTCTGCGGGGCGCGTACGATCCGGCCCCACCGGGGGTCAGCAGCAGCGTGTAGCCCACCGTGGCCGTGTCGCAGCTCACGCGCAGCGTTCCGGCCGTGTCGGTCGGTGCGATGTCGAACGGCGAGTAGACACCGAAGGCGACGGGAGTCGAATTCACGCTGCACGCGGCCTGCGCGAATCCCGGGCCGAGGCACAGCACCAACATCAACGCCGGCCGGATTCTCATGGTTGCGCCTCCTTGCAGGGCACCGCTCCCAGATGGGGCAGCGGATCATGGCTTGGCGGAACCTGCAGCGCAAAGACGCAGCGCCGGCCATTCCACTCGGCCCGCCCGTGCTGGCTGGCGGCGAGTCCGGTGAGATAGACCTCGCCGTTCAGGCCCAGCGGGAAGCGTTCCGTCCGGTCGTCGAGCCGCACCTGCGCACCGGGCGGCGGGCTCTTGCCGTCTTCCAGGACGAGACGAAGCAGTGCACCGTGCGCCGGGCGCACCGGGAAGGACACCACCAGGCCGCTGCGGTAATACGGCACGGCTTCGTGTTCCAGTGCCCCGATCTCGGCCTCGAGCGGCAGGTCGGCCTGTTCGATGCGCAGCAGGTTGCGGTCGTAGGCACGCAGCCGCGGCACCAGGGCCCGCCCTTGCGCATCCGTGCGCGCCACGGGCTGATTGTCCGCATACACCTGCACGTCGGGGTAGTCGCCCACGCGCACCAGCGCAAAGCTGTCGCCGAGACGCCGCGCGAGATACGCGCGGCCGTCGAGCCAGGCGATCCCGCCCGCCGCGCCCAGACGGTACGCCGTGTCGCCCAGGCTGCTGGCCGCCTCGGCGGTGTAGGTGCCGATGTCGCTTTGCGCGCTGACGCCGGCTTGCAGCCGTTCCCCGGCGCCCTCTTGTGCGAGCAGCCGGTAGCCCACGCCTTCGCCGGCGGGCAGGTTGCGCTGCACCTGCACGGTGCCGGCGTCGCGGCCCGCCTGGTGCACGGCGCCTGCGCTCGCGCTGGTGCGCCCGCCGAGGGGCAGGGTGAAGGTCACCGCCAGCGCGCGCTCGGTGCGGCGCTCGCCGTCCAGGGTCTCGATACGGTACGCGGAAAGCAGCAGCGAACCGGGCCCTGCCTTCATCTGATAACTCAGGTTGGCAAGACGCACGTCGGGCCGGTCGCGGTGTAGGCGTTCGACATAACCCAGCCCCACGCTGCCGGCACCGGGAATGGGAAAGCCCACGCGCGCCTCGTTGATTCGCCTGGGTGACTGCCATCCGGGCGGCAGGCCGAGCTGGGCGAAGTCCGCGCTGGCCGCCTGCATGCGCAGGTTCATGCCGAAGCGGCGCGACTGGCGCTCGAACTCGAGCGACGACAGCGCACCATTGCCGCGCTCGCTGTGGCTGCCCGCGGCCGACAGCGTGACCACACCGAACCCGTCCCACAGGAAGGTGCCGCTCGCGCCGGCCGTCTGCTGACTTCGCAGCAGTTCGGCGCTGAGCTCGCCCGTCAAGCGATCGCTGAATCCAGTGCGGTAGGCCGCGGCCGCGAACGCGCGCCCGTAATCGTTGCTTTCAAGGCCGAAGCGGTTGCGCAGGAAGCCGGCCTGGTACGAAAAATCCGTGAGCCCGGGCCGCAGCAGCCGGGGGCTCACATAGTAGCGCTCGCTGAGCACCTGCTCGCGGCCCAGGAGGTCACGCACCACCACCCGCAGCTCGCCTTCACCGGTGACGACCGGGAGATTCGGTAGCGCGAAGGGGCCGGGTGGCAAGGTTTCGCGTCCGCGCAGGGCATCGTTGATGAAGAGATCGACGGTGGAAGGCAGCGCCGATTCCCCCGACAGGGCGGGCAGGGGAAAGGTGACGAAACCCGGCCGCACGGAAAAATTGGTGGCCCACTGCACGCCGCCGAAGCGCACCGGCAGGCTCCACGCGCCGACGCGCGACACCGCATCGCCCGCCCGCAGGCTGGCGAGCTCGCCGGGTGCATCGCGCGTCCAGGTGGTTTCCAGGCGGATCAGGTGCGCCTGCGCCCCGAGATCGCGCGCCAGCACGGTGGCCGTGCCCACCCCGGCGCCGTTGAATGCGCCCAATTCGACAAGTCCGTCGAGACGCGTCTCCCCCTGGAGCCGCTGGGCGACGAGGTCGTAATTGAGAAATGCGCCCGGCGGCGACAGGGCGGGCGCGGGCAGGGCCGGGCGGGCAAAACGGTTCGTTGGAGGAAACAGCGCGGCCGGGGCCTGGATCGCGAGCGTCTGCGCGCTTGCATCCAGCTCGCTGGCGGTGCCGGGCAGGGCGTCGAGCGCGTAATAGGCCTCACCGTCATGCCACAGCGGATCGACCTGCGGCATTGCGAGCCGCCAGCGCTCGAAATCGCCACGACGCGCGAACAGGCGCTGGTCCACGCGCAGCAGCAGCGTCACCTCCGGGGCCTGACGATTGACGCTGACCGCGAGCCAGAGCGCTTCGGGGGGCGTCGTCTGCGTTTCCGCGGCACGGCTTGGTGTGACGCCGCCGAGCAACGCGGCGGCGATCAGCAGCGCCGCGCGGTCATTCCAGCACCACATCGGCATCCACCTCGCCTGTCGTGGTCTGCGCGCGCACGCGCAAGGGCGCGCCCGCGGCCGGCAGGGGCGAAACACCGAGCCGCCAGCGCCACGACTGGCCGGCAAGCACGTAGGCCGCAGTCGCATCGGCAAGCGGCTGCGAACCGGAAAGAAACGTCAATGCCAGGATCCTTGCGTGCGACGGGCCCGTGTTGTGCGCATGCAGCACAATCGCATTGCCGTCGCGCCGCGCCCGCCAGTGCAGGCGCGGGGCGGCTGGCGCGCGGGGCGGCACGAATACCGGCACGCCGATGCGCAACGCGATGCGCACGCCCGTGCCGTCCACCGCCGCCGTGTCGGGGATTTCCTAGAGGTAGAGCCGGTAGGCGAGTTCGCGTTCGGTATCGACGGCGCGCCGCAGCCCCACGCGCACTGTTTGCACCGCACCCGGCGCGAGCGTGAAAATGGGCGGCGTCGCGAGCAGTTCGCGGGTCGCCGCATACTGGTCGGCGGCGTCGGTCTGCGTCCACGTCATGACCTGCAGATGGAGGCCGGCAGGCTGCGTCCCCACGTTGCGCACGGTGAGGGCGGCAACGGGTTGCGCGGCGCTAAGCGTGAGGCGGACCGGATTGACCTCAAGCGAGGCACCGGCCGCCGCCACGCTCCACAGCGCGCAAACGCAGCCCATCCAGCCGGCGGCACGCGCCGCCCGGCTTGATGGGCGCTGCATCAGAATGCGATGGTGGCTGTGACCGTGTCGGCGTAATTGCCGGCTGGCACGTTCTGTCCGGCGGGAATCTTGCCGAACACGGTATGGTCGATCGCCAGTCCGGTACCCACTCCGGGCAGCGTCAGGCCCACCGTATTGCCCAGTACCACGAGACGATCGGCCCCCTGATACAGCGAGTACTGCAGCATTTCGGTGCCCCCGACACGCGTCATCATGCGGGCCGCGGCCGTGGCGCCGAGGGCGGTACCCACATCGAGCGCCAGCGTGTAGGGCAGAGCCAGCGTGCAGGTGGCGGTCAGGGTATTGCTGCCGTTGAGGTTGTCCGTGGGCGATGACGTCATATAGATTCCGAAGTCGTGGTTGGTGGCGGAGATCACGCAGCCGGAGGAGACCGTTGCGGTGACCTGGAAAGTAGTGTTGGCCGTCTGTGCGGCCACGGCCGCGCTTGCCACGAGCAGGCTGCAGAACAGAATCGATCGGAATGTGGATTTCATGCGTGCCTCTCCTTGTGTCATCTGATACCTGATTGCCATGGAAAGACGCAGTGAGCATTTCCGTGGAACAGGATGTACAACCAGAAAATGCTGCTTCTTTTTACAGCGTCTTTCCACTTGTGCTGCCAAGTTTCAGTGATCGGAGGAGGGACCGCCAGATGCCTCATGGCCCGGTGCCGAATGGCTCTGGGGCCGTCGTGCCGGATGGCCCTGGTGTCGCGGAGCCCCTAGGGTCGCGGGATGTCACGCACGAAGCGGACAGCGGCCTCGGAACGACGCGTGACTTGCAGTTTCTGGAAAACGTGACTGAGATAGTTTTTGACGGTCTTGGGCGAAAGATTCATCACCAAGGCGATTTCCTTGTTGGTTTTGCCTTCTGCCACCAGCGCGAGCACGCGGTGCTCCTGCGCGGAGAGTTCCCCGTCTCCGGCATGAGGGTCGGCGGTCGTCTGCGCGTGCGCACGTTCCAGGATGCGCCGCCTGCTGGCCGGATCCAGCACCGACAGGCCGCGCGCTGCGGCCCGGATGGCCTGAACCAGGTTTTCGCTGCCGATTTCTTTCAGCAAATAGCCGTCGGCATTCGCGAAAACCGTCGCCAGCAGAGCATCCTCGTCCTCGAAGGCTGTGAGGAACAACACTTTCATTTCCGGTGGCGTAGCGCGTATTTCGCGGCAGGCTTCGACGCCGCTGCCGTCGGGCAGGCGCACATCCATCAACACCAGGTCCGGCTTCAGGCGCTGCGCCATGCCGATCGCCTCCGAAACCGTCGAGGCCTCTCCGGCGATTTCCATGCCGGTGCCGGCGAGCACCATGCGCAATCCGGCGCGGACGATCTCATGGTCGTCGACCAGCAGCACCTGCAGCGGGTGGTTTTCATCGGATGTCATCGGTCTGTGCACCTTTCGGGATGTGCAGGATGAAGGTCGCGCCATGGCCGGGCGAGGACAGAACCTCAAGCCGTCCGCCCATCTGTTGCGTGCGGAATGCCATATTGCGCAGTCCACCGGCATGTTGTCTTCCCGCCACCGGATCGAAGCCCGCGCCGTCATCGCTGATTTCGAGACGGACGCCGGTATCCGTACCCTGGAGCAGCAAGCACGCCTGTCTGGCGTGCGAATGCTGCAAGCTGTTGCTCAAGGCCTCGCGCGCGATATGCAGAACGTGCTCCGCCTGGCGCGGGGCAAGCCGCGCAACGGCCCGGGAATCCACCTTGAGGCGCAAGCGCAGTGTTCCCGTTGCGCCCATCGTCTCCACCAAGCTGGCAAGCTCGGCATGCAGGCCCGAGCTGCGCAGAGCCGGCAGCCCGGGGCTCGAAATATAGCCGCGCACGTCACAGATGACGCCGTTCAGGCCGCGGACGGCGTGCGCCAGTTGCCAGGCTACCGCCTTCGGATCGTTAGGCGGCGGCCGCTGGCAGGCTTCCAGTTGCAGGCCGATGGCGTAAATGCGCTGAATGATGTTGTCGTGCAAATCCCGCGAGAGGCGCTCCCGGTCTTCGAAGGCCAGGCTCAGTCTGCGTCTGCTCTCGTGGAGCGCTTGCTCCGCGCTCTTGCGCTCGGTGATGTCCTGAACGATTCCGGCCATGCGCCGCATTCGCCCCGTTGCGTCGCGTTGATGTTCGCCGGCCACCCAGATCCAGCGCACTTCGCCATCGACGCGGAGGATACGGCATTCGAAATCCCATTCGGTTTGCGTCGCGGTGGCTGTGCGAAAACGACGCTCCACCTCGACGCGATCCTCAGGCAGCACATGCGCCAGAAACTGCTCATAAGTCCACTGGGGCAGGAGCGAGGCGTAGCCGAAGATACGATCATGCTCCAGCGTGCGGTACGCGGTGTGGTCCACCAGATCGAGATCCCATCCGCCGATGTGGCTTGTCCGCAGGGAGAAGTTCAGCCGCGCTTCGCTTTCGCGAAGCCGTGCGTTCGCCGCGGCGAGCTGCTCGCGCTCGTGCTTCCCGAATTCGGCGCGCATGCGGTTCGTGATGTCCTGCGTGAAGCAGCGGCTGTGGATGAAGTGCCCGTCCTTCTGCTGGACCTTGCTCGAAACCAGCACATGCCGCAGCGATCCGTCCTTGTGCCGCAGGCGCGCTGCGCAATTCCCGGGGGGCTGTGTTGTACCGAGACTGCGAAGCATGTCTTCGGCCGTTTTCCGGTCAGCGTGGAATTCGGCGACATTGCGACCAACGTATTCTTCCCTGTCGTAGCCCAGCATGTCGAGTTCCTGCTGGTTGGCCCACAGGATCGTTCCGTCCTGCGCAATCCAGTGAATACACAATGGGGTGTTCTCGATATGGTCTGTCAGTTCGCGTTCCCGTTCGCAAAGGGCATCGATGGTTTTCAGATAGGCCACGCCGGAATAGGCCAGGAACCCGAGGGCCGCCAGGGTGATCGCGCGGTTCGTCAAACCCGACCGCAGGTCGCCTTCGGGCGACAGAAACAGCCCGGCAACGGTCAGCGCGGAAGTCGCCGTGGCGATGCCAAACGCCTGGCGCGCGCTCGCCCACGGCATGGCGACCCACAGAATCAAGATGTAAAAAAAAGGGATGGCGAAGCCGAGGGGTGTCAACCAGTCGAGCACGAACACCGCTGTGATCGCCAGCACAGAATCCCTCAACTGCAAACTGGATCTTGCGGAAAATGCCTGTCCGAAAACCAGTATGTCGGTTACCATGCAGCTAACCCCCATAGGTATTTTCACATGGCCTAGTATGAACATGAACACGAGAGAATGCAACGGGCAAGTTTGCTTCATCGCAAATGGACTGGTACGCACGAGACGGCAAGGGGCTGAGCAGGTGCTGCGGCTAAACTAGCTGCAACATGTACCTGCCCCCCCAGTTCAAATCCGAAGAGCGCGCCCATGCCCTGGCCCTGATGCGCGCGCATGCCTTCGCCAGTCTCATCAGTCTGGATGATCACGGATTGCCCTATGTCACGCACCTGCCGCTGCATGTGCAGGAGGAGGGCGGGCAACTGGTGCTGCTGGGCCACGTGGCCAAGCCCAACCCGCACTGGCGTCATCTGCAGGCACGGCCACAGGCCGTGGTGACGTTCTTGGGGCCGCACGCCTATATGTCACCCAGCGTCTATCCCGATCTGGCGCGCGTCCCCACCTGGAACTATCTGGCCGTGCATTGCACCGTGCAGGCCACCCTGATCGAGAGCGCCGAGGCCAAGGACGGGCTGCTGAAGAAGCTCATCGGAGACCACGAACCGGCCTACGCCGCGCAATGGCGCAGCCTGGGCGAAGACTACGCGCACAAGATGCTGGCCGGCATCATGGCCTTCGAGCTGCGCGTGACGGCCCTGCAGTGCAAGCTCAAGCTCAACCAGCACCGTCCCGAGGCCCACGCGGCCATGAAGGCCGCCTACGCCGGCGGCAGCGCGGAGGAGCGCGAACTGGCCGCCTGGATGGAGCGCCTGGGGCTGCATGGCAACTGAAGCCGTCTTCATGCAGCAGGCCCTGGCGCTGGCGCGCCAGGCCGCCGATGCCGGCGAGGTACCGGTGGGAGCCGTGCTGGTGCATCAGGGTGTGGTGATCGCGTCCGGGCACAACGCACCCATAGTCAGCCACGACCCCACGGCGCATGCCGAGATCCGGGTCTTGCGCGATGCGGCAGCCCGGCTCGGCAACTATCGGCTGGAAGACTGCGAGCTCTACGTCACGCTGGAACCCTGTCCCATGTGCGCCGGCACCCTGCTGCATGCGCGCCTGAAGCGCGTGGTGTTCGGCGCACCCGATCCCAAGACTGGTGCGGCCGGGTCGGTGCTGGATCTGTTTGCCTATCCGCAGCTCAATCACCAGACGGCCGTGCAGGGAGGCGTGCTTGCCAGCGAGTGTGGCGCGTTGCTGCAGGCGTTCTTTCAGCGCAAGCGAGATACGCAGCGCCGCCTGAGCCAGCCGGTGCGCGAGGATGCGGTGCGTACGCCCGAAGAGCGCTTTGCCAAGCTGCCGGGCTACCCGTGGGCCGCGCATTACCTCAGTGACTTGCCCTCCCTGGCCGGCCTGCGCCTGCACTACCTCGACGAAGGCTCCAGGGATGCGCCGCTGACCTGGCTGTGCCTGCACGGCAACCCGAGCTGGAGTTATCTCTACCGCAAGATGATCCCGGTCTTTCTGGCGGCCGGCCACCGGGTGGTGGCGCCAGACCTCATCGGCTTCGGTCGCAGCGACAAGCCCAAGAAGGAGTCCGCCCACAGTTTCGGCTGGCACCGCCAGGTGCTGCTGGAGTTCGTCGATCAACTGGACCTGAAAAACGTCGTGCTGGTGGTGCAGGACTGGGGCGGCCTGCTGGGCCTGACCCTGCCCATGGCGGCGCCACGGCGCTACGGCGGCCTGCTGGTCATGAACACCCTGCTGGCCACCGGCGATGCCCCTCTGCCGCCGGGCTTTCTGGCCTGGCGCGAGATGTGCGCCAAGAAACCGGACTATGACGTGGGCCGTCTGCTGGCGCGGGGCAACCCGCAGATGAGCGATGAGGAATGCGCGGCCTACAACGCCCCCTTTCCGGATCGTGGCCACCGCGCGGCCCTGCGCGCCTTCCCGCCCATGGTGCCGCAGACGCCCGATGCCGACGGTGCCGCCATTTCGCGCCTGGCCCGGGCCTTCTGGCAGCAGGACTGGCAGGGTCGCAGCCTGATGGCCGTGGGTCTGCAGGATCCGGTGCTGGGCTGGCCTGTCATGCAGGTCTTGCAGCAAACGATACGCGGCTGCCCCGAGCCCCTGCGCGTGGAGTTGGGCGGGCATTTCGTCCAGGAGCAGGGCGAGGCCATCGCACAAGCCGCGCTGCGCTATTTCTCGTCCCGATAATCAGCAGCTACATGAAGAAACACATCTATATCTATTCCCCCTCGGGCGCCGTGCGCGACAAGGCGGCCTTCCGGCGCGGGATCAAGCGCCTGCAGGCCCTGGGGCACGACGTGGAGGTCGACGAAGCAGCGCTGGCCAGTTATCAGCGCTTTGCGGGTGACGATGCCACGCGACTGGCCGCCATTGAGCGCTCGGCCGCCAGCGGCGCCGACGTGGCCATGATTTCGCGCGGCGGTTATGGACTGACCCGCATCCTCCCCGGCATCCACTACAAGCGCTTGGCCAGGGCCATCGAGAAGGGCACGCAGTTTGTCGGCCTGAGCGATTTCACGGCTTTTCAACTGGCTGTCCTGGCCCAGTCCGGCGCGGTGACCTGGGCCGGGCCCTCCCTGTGCGAGGGCTTTGGGGCGAGCGACCGGTCGGATGTCGCCGACGGTCATGGTGCCGACGGCCAAGGCGGCCCGGACGAGATCATGGAAGCCTGTTTCGACGACATGATCCAGGGGCAGGGGGAGGGCGCGGGCTGGCGGCAGAACAAGGAGCGCGAGGCCGACATGGCCCAGGCCAGCCCATACCACGCCCGTCGCCTGGGCGATGCCGCCGACTTCAAGCTGGAAGATGGTGTGCTCTGGGGCGGCAATCTGGCCGTGCTGTGCTCGCTGATGGGGACGCCATTTTTTCCGGGCGTGAAGGACGGCATCCTGTTTCTGGAGGATGTGGCCGAACATCCCTATCGCGTTGAGCGCATGCTGACCCAACTGCTGCACGCCGGCGTATTGGCGCGGCAAAAGGCCATCGTTCTGGGGCAGTTCACCGGCTACAAGCTGGTGCCGCACGACAGAGGGTTCAAGCTGCAGTCGGTCATCAACTGGCTGCGCAGCCAGCTCAAGGTCCCGGTGCTGACCAATATGCCGTTCGGACACGTGCCCACCAAGGTCCTGCTACCGGTTGGCCGGACTTGCGATCTGGTGGTGCAGGGACGTGATGCGCTGTTGCTCTGGGGCGAACACGCCCACATGCATTAATACACGGGCAGCGGGCCTAGCGGCTGAAGGCGCCAGGGCGCGTCATCATGCCCCTGGGCAGCAGGCCTTCAAACATGCCGGTGATCAGGCGGATCTTCTGATTGGCCACTCTTTCACCTTGCATGGAGGAAATGACCACCATGATGTCGGCACGCAGATACCACAGACCCTGAAGATCCGGCGCAAAGAGCACGCGCCGCTCGATATGCGGGTAGCTGGCGCAGCCCTCGTCGCCGATGGAATCGAGCATGACTTGGCGGATATCTTCGATCCGAACCGTGGCGTTGGCGTCCTCTGACAAAGGACGTCCCAACAGGCCTTGCATGCTACTGATGAATTGGCTGGCCAATTTGTTCATATATTCTTGTATGTATTAATCGACAGACTCAACGACTTCCGCAGGGTAATTTCCTGGTGGATTTCCCACAATAGATTTATGCTCTCGATGTCTGAACGAAACAACATATGGATCAATAAATTACCCAAGATACATCAAGCAACAGGGAGGCTGTATGCTTGTCCAGCCATCGCGTCCGAGGGTAGCCCTTGATATTCAAGCGCACGGCGATGTCCTAAACTGTCCACAGAAGAAATCAATCAAGTCCGCGCATGGGTGTCAACACCACCGTCGTTTTCACTGATCTGACCGGCAGCACCTCCGTTTTCGAGTCACTAGGCAACATCAGGGCCACGCGTGCCGTCACTCAACTGACGCGCTGGATCTGCGAGCTCTTGCAGGCCCGCGGAGGGCAGGTCATCAAGACCCTGGGCGATGGTGTGCTGACCGTGTTCAAGGATGCCAGCCAGGCGATCGATGCGGTTGTCGAGCTGCAGCGCCAGCATCAGATGAATCTTCTGCAGCAGCCATTGGCCGAGCACTTGCCCATACGCGTGGGTGTTGCAAGCGGCGAGGTGGAGATCGTCAACGGCGACTGTTACGGTGATGCCGTCAACATCGCCTCGCGCCTGTCCGATCTGGCCGGACCTCACGAAATCTGGGTCGAAAGCTCCGATCTGGACTATGCCAGCCGGGCCAACGGCATCCGTTACCGGTCCTTGGGCTCCATCAGCGTTCGTGGCAGGGTCGAACCCTGCAATGTGCACCAGGTCGAGTGGCACGAGGATCAGTCCACCGATTTCATCACCATGCAGGGTGATGTCGATCCCGCTATCAAGGCGGCCCGGGCAGACGCGCTGGGCCAGGAGGTCCATCTGTCCTGTGGCAATCAGAAACGGGTTTTCCGCGCCTTCGAGTTGCCTGTGCACCTGGGCCGCATCCGCCAATGTGAATTCGTCGTGGCCGATCCGCGCGTGTCCCGCACGCACGCCCGGCTGGAGTGGCGGCACGGCCGCATCATGCTGATAGACATGAGCAGCTATGGCACCTGGGTCCGTTTTGTCGGGGCGCGTTCAGAACTGCTCTTGCGCAGGGAAGAGTGTGTCCTTCACGGCAAAGGCCAGATCACACTGGGTGCATCCTTTACTGATGGCAATGCGCCGACCGTGCGCTTTGAGGTCAGCTGATCTTGTTTTTTTGCATACTTTTTAACTTAACATAATATACATCGTATCAAGTACGATGGACGGGTGAGGAACCCCGCCAAGTCTCGGCAAACCCGCATGGAACAAGGCTTGCGCCTGAAAATCATGCTGGCCGATCTGGGCCTCACCCCCGAGTCCGCCGGGAAAATCTTGCATGTGGCCCCCAGGACCGTCAGGTACTGGATTTCCGGCAAGACCCAGGCCCCTTACGCGGCCTACCGGCTGCTGCGGATCATGACCGGGGCCGAACTGCCATGCCCAGGCTGGGACGGCTGGCACATGCATTCCGGCAAGCTCTGGAGTCCTGAGGGCTTCGGGTTCAACCCCCACGATTCGAGCTGGTGGGGCCTCCTGGTCAGAAAAGCCCGGCTCTTCAAGGAAATGTATGACCGGGAAACCCAGCTCACCTACCTGCTGGCGCGGGCCGGGAGGGCGCCTACGGCAGGCGATCCGGCCCCCACGGGGGCGGACGCCAGCCGGACGGCGAGCTACCCGACCGGCAACGCCGGGCGGGCGGCGCAGCCGCCCGGCCTAGATTTAACCCATAAACACTTTGGCGCATATAGGGCGAAAAACGAGGAACGGCGCGGCTTCCAGCCGGGTCAGGAAAACGGCCCAAATGGTCAGTCTCCACTAACAAAGGTCGGGGAGGTCGCATCATGGGCCGATTGACCGAAACCCTCTACCGGTCCTGGCTGGCCCAAAACGGGGCCGGGAAGCCCTCCAGGCATCCAAGCGGGGGGATGGGGGGCATGACCCCCATGAAAGCCCAGGGCAGCCCCTCCAAGCCGTCCAGCCGCGTGGACTCCCCTACCCCTGCCCCGGTGCTGGCTGCGCGCCCTGCCCAGCGGTCTTCATTTATCAGCGAATGAAAGGATTGCAGCGATGATCCATAAGACAGAACATATACATCGTATTAAGTATTGAGAGTCTCCGAAAACACCAGAAAACAACAATAGATGGGTGTTAAATCTATACAAATCAACATGATTTGAAGATCATCCAGAAATTACATTAGAAGCTGGAAGTGA
>JACCDS011187066.1_pt1 | contig 12795 bp, 12 predicted proteins | sample 7446441 | NCBI WGS metagenome assembly JACCDS01 (sample SAMN15323445, study PRJNA562643) | freshwater metagenome | isolation source: river surface water | place: USA:Blue River Watershed | collected 2017-08-17
CAGGCCTGCCTGCCGGCGGTGCTAGCCGGATCCTCCAGCGACACAAGCAAGGAGTGCTGTGTATGAACCTGAAGATCAGCGGTCATCATCTGGAACTGACTCCCGCCCTCCGGGAGTATGTGGAAACCAAGCTCGAACGCATCAAGCGCCACTTCGACAACGTTATCGACGTCAATGTCATCCTCGCCGTAGACGCGAATACCGAAAAGGAGAAGCGTCAGCGCGCCGAAATCAATCTGCACATGCGCGGCAAGGACCTGCACGTCGAGAGTGAGGCGCAAGACATGTATGCGGCGATCGACCTGCTGATGGACAAGCTGGACCGACAAGTACTGAGGCATAAGGACAGGATCCAGGATCACCAGCACGCGGGCATCCGCGGCTATGACGGCGCCGAAGCCGCCTGATCTCCCAATACCTTCGACACAAGGGCGCGCAAGCGCCCTTTTTGCTGCGCCCCTCTCACTCTGCACGGCGTTTTTCATCGGCAAAACCCGCCTTCCCGCGTCGCAAACGACCGCGCACCGAATCTCGTTACACTGTCCGCTTTTGATCAATCCGACTGTACCGTCCGCATGACCATTCATACCGAGATCCGTGGCAAGACCGGCGTCATCACGCTGGACCGGCCGACCACCCTGAATTCACTGACACTGGAGATGGTGCGCGCGATGACTGCCGCGCTGCGCGCGTGGCGCGATGATGTCCGCATTCACGCCGTGCTCGTCCGGTCGAGCAGCGAGCGCGCCTATTGCGCTGGCGGCGACATCCGGTTCTTCCACCAGAAAGGCAGTGCCAGCGCGACGGGCGGCGCGGCGCTGATCGAAGATTTCTTCTCCGAGGAATATGCGCTGAACCACCTCGTTCACACCTATCCGAAGCCATATATCGCGCTGATGGACGGCGTGGTCATGGGCGGTGGCATGGGCATCGCGCAGGCGGGTCCGCAGGCACGCGTGCGTATCGTCACCGAGCGTACCAAGATGGCGATGCCGGAGACGGGTATCGGCCTGTTTCCGGATGTCGGCGGCGGCTGGTTCCTGTCACGCGCGCCAGGACAACTCGGTGCCTACCTGGGCGTGACCGGCGACGTCATCGGCGCGGCCGATGCCATCTATGCGGATCTCGCCGATGTATATGTACCGGGCGCCGAACTGGCTGCGCTGGAGCAGGCATTGTCCGACGCGACGGACCCGCGTGCTGCGATCCAGGCTTTCGCAGCCAGTTTCACAGCCGAGGCCGATCCGGCACACAGCAGGCTGGCGAAGCACCGCACGGCCATCGATCGCCATTTTTCCTTAGATACGGTGGCGGCGATCCGGGATTCGCTGGCGAGCGACGACAGCGAGTTCGCGCAAAAGACACTGGCAATCATCAATAAGCGCTCGCCGCTGATGATGTGCGTAACGCTCTCGCAAATCCGTCGGGCGGCGACGATGGGTATCGCCGACTGCCTGCGAATGGAGCGCACGATGGTACGACGCTGTTTCGAGAACGGGGAGGTGATTGAGGGTGTGCGGGCACTCGCAATCGACAAGGATCATTCACCGAAGTGGAATCCGGCGGGGCTGGAAGCAGTGACACCGGCCATGGTGGAGACCTTCTTCGACAGTGCGTGGCCGGCCTTTGCGCACCCGTTGCGCGATCTGGCCTGACGCAGCTTGATACAGCGTGGCTGACCGGGATCAGGCCTTACGGCCTCAGATCTCATCTACGGCAAACAAACGCCGGTACTCGCGCATCGCATAGCGATCGGTCATCCCGGCGATATAGTCGGCCACTTTGCGCGCCTGCTCGAGGACATCGCCGCTGGCCGCCTGATAGTCCGGCGGTAAAAGCTGCGGGCTGCTGACGAAAATACCGAACAGATCGGTGACGATGCGCCGCGCCTTGCTGGTCATGCGATTGACCTGATAGTGCTGGTACAGGTTCTTGCGCAGGAAGCGTTTCAGCTCCTGCGCGTCGGAGCGCATGGCGTCTGAAAACGCAATCAGCGGCGTAGCGTTGCGCACGTCGTCGATGGATCGTACGCCTGCGCTGGTGATGTTGGCCCGTGATGTGGCGATCAGGTCCATCACCAGCGCGTTGATCATCCTGCGAACGGTTTCATTAATGGCGCGGCGGCCGGCAATGCCGGGAAACTGCCGCTGCACTTCGGCGCTGTAACGTGCGTACAGACTGACCTCCTGCAACTGCTCCACTGACAGCAGTCCGGAACGCAGGCCGTCATCGATGTCATGGTTGTTATAGGCGATTTCATCGGCCAGGTTGGCCAGCTGCGCCTCCAGGCCTGGCTGTTTCTTCTCGATGAAGCGGCGCCCGACCTCGCCAAGCTGCTGCGCGTTCGGCAGCGAACAATGCTTCAGGATGCCCTCACGCGTCTCGAACATCAGGTTCAGCCCGTCGAATGCGCCATAACGCTGCTCCAGCGTATCGACCACGCGCAGGCTCTGCAGGTTGTGCTCGAAGCCGCCGTAGTCCTTCATGCAGGCATTCAGCGCGTCCTGCCCGGCGTGGCCGAACGGCGTGTGTCCGAGATCGTGTGCCAGCGAGATCGCTTCGACCAGATCTTCATTCAGTTGCAGGCTGCGCGCCAGCGAGCGCGCGATCTGCGCAACTTCGATACTGTGCGTCAGCCTCGTGCGAAACAGGTCGCCCTCGTGATTGACGAACACCTGGGTCTTGTACTCGAGCCGGCGGAACGCTGTCGAATGGATGATGCGGTCGCGATCGCGCTGGAACTCCCCGCGCGTATCCGGCGGCGGCTCGGGAAAATGGCGACCGATCGAATTGCCTGATCGTGCCGCATACGGGGCAAGGCGGGCTTCGAACGGATCGCTCATCTTATGCTTTCGTGCAGGCAGCCAGCGTGGCCATGAGCAGGTCGGACGGCACGCCGGTGATGGTCGCGCTGCCCAGCGGCTTCAACAGGATGAACTTGATCTGGCCACCCTCGTTTTTCTTGTCGACTTCCATCAGTTCAAGCCAGCGTTGTTCGCCGAGATCTGGCGCGACCGTGGGCAGTTTCGCCGCCCGCACCAGTGCGACGATACGATCTCGGTCAGCCGGCGCAAGGTAGCCCAGCCGCACCGACAGATCGGCGGCCATCACCATACCGCAGCCGACGGCTTCGCCGTGCAGCCACTCGCCATAGCCGAGGCCCGCCTCGATCGCATGGCCGAAGGTATGGCCGAAGTTCAGGATCGCGCGCAGTCCGCCTTCGCGTTCGTCCTGCCGCACCACATCCGCCTTAATTTCGCAGGAACGCCGGATCGCGTGCGCGAGCGCCTGGTCGTCACGCGCAATCAGCTGCGCCATGTTTTGCTCCTGCCAGCGGAAGAAGTCGGCATCGATGATGGCGCCATGCTTGATCACCTCGGCCAGTCCGGCAGACAGCTCCCGGTCTGGCAGCGAGGCCAGCGTCGCGGTGTCGGCCAGTACCGACTGCGGCTGATAGAACGCGCCGATCATGTTCTTTCCCAGCGGGTGGTTGATCGCCGTCTTGCCGCCGACCGAAGAATCGACCTGCGCAAGCAGGGTGGCCGGCACCTGCACGAAAGGCACACCGCGCATGTAGGTTGCCGCCGCAAAACCGGTCATGTCGCCGATCACGCCGCCGCCTAGTGCGACCAGCGTGGTTTTGCGGTCGCACTTGTGCTCGAGCAGCGCGGTGAAGATGTGCATCAGGTTGTCGACATTTTTTTCTTCCTCGCCGTCAGGCAGCACGATAGCGATGCACTGTTTGCCGGCGGCCTGCAGCATTGCCGTCAACCGTTCGAGGTACAGTGGCGCGACCACGGTGTTGGTGACAATGGCTACACGCTTGCCCGCCACATGACGGGCAAACTCCGCGTTCTCCAGCAAGTGTCGGCCAATGATGATCGGGTAGCTGCGCTCGCCGAGATCGACGGTGAGGCTGGCGAACACGGACGGACTGGGGTTCATGATGATGCTCATTCGGAAGGTGTGGGGGCGGGCGTTGTGGCCACGTTATTGAACTGTTCCAGCTGCGCGAGGATGTTCTGCAGCACCGACTGTACGTTGGGGCGGCCGGTCTCGATGGTGATATGCGCCACCTCCTGATACAGCGGCGCCCTCTGCCGCGACAGTTCCTCGATTTTCGCCTTCGGATCGGCGGTTTGCAGCAACGGCCGGTTGCGGTCGTGGCTGGTACGCTGAAGGATGCTGTTCACCGAGGCGCGCAGGTAGATCACGATGCCGCGCTCATGCAGATAGCGGCGGCTTTCCTCGTTCAGTACCGCGCCGCCGCCGGTCGCGAGCACGATGCCCTGCTGCGCAGTCAGGTCGCGGATCACATCGGCCTCGCGCTGGCGGAAGCTGGCCTCACCCTCGATTTCGAAAATCAGCGGAATCGATGCGCCGGTGCGCGCCTCGATTTCATGGTCCGCATCGACGAAACGCAGGTTCAGTTTCTTGGCGAGCGCACGCCCTATCGTGGTCTTGCCGGAACCCATCAAGCCGACCAGGAAAATGTTGGAATTCGGTATAGACATCGTTGCCATGGCAGGGGATTCTTCCCCGGAAAGGCAACAGTTTATCGCATCCGCCCACCGCAACCCGTCGGGGGAGCTAGGGCGTTTTTGCTGCGGCGAGATCCGTGACAATCCGGGGCGTGATGAAGATCAATAGTTCTCGCTGACTGCGCATCCGTCCGCTCTGCCGGAACAAGGCCCCAACGAGCGGCAAATCACCTAACAACGGGACTTTGGTGACATTGCTGCGTTCCTCCTGCATGAATATGCCGCCCAGCACCACCGTGCCACCATTCTCAACCTGCACATTGGTCTTCACGTGCTTGGTGTCGATCGCGTAGCTGGTGCCGACGGCAATACCGCGCGAATCCTTCGCAACATCGACCGTCAGGATGATGTTGCCGTCCGGCGTGATCTGTGGCGTGACCTCGAGCTTCAGATTGGCCTTTTTGAACTGGATCGAGGTAGCGCCGCTGCTGGTGGCCTGCTGGTACGGAATTTCTTCGCCCTGTTCGATGATGGCCGGCTGCTGGTCGGCCGTTACGACCCTCGGGCTGGAGATGATCTTGCCCTTGCCGTCGGCCTGCAGCGCTGACAGTTCGAGGTTCAGGAATCGGTTCGCGCCCGGCGAGAACAGCGAAATGCCGATGCTCGCTGCGGCACTTGTGCCTATCCTCCCGGCAGGCAGGTCGACAAATTGTGTATTCGGCATGTAGCTGCCTTGGGTCGAAGCCACTTGGCCGGTCTGCTCACCGACACCCGAATACCCCCCGGTGACGGCGAGCCGGGCACTGCCCGGCAGGTTGGCACCGCCCGGGCCACCGCGCGCCTGGCTGAGATCGAGGAAACCCAGACGAACGCCCAGATTCTTGTTGAAATTGTCGTCCGCCTCGACAATCCTTGCCTCGATCATCACCTGTCGTTGCGGGACGTCGGTCAGCTGGATCAGGCGACGCACCTCGGCGAGCCGCCCTGCGGTGTCTGTCACAAAGAGCTTGTTACTGCGCGGCTCGGCCGAAGCGCTGCCACGCCTCGAAAGGATGCTGCCGCGCCCCGGCTGCCCGTCCAACCCGAACACCTTCTGGAAAGCTTCAGCCTTCTGATAATTCAGCTGGAAGGTCTCGGTGATCAGCGGCTCCAGTTCGGAGATCTGGGCACGCTGTTCGAGTTCGAGCCTCTCCTTCGTCAGCAACTCGTCCTTCGGCGCAATCCACAACACATTGCCGTTACGCCGCATATCGAGGCCGCGCGCCTGCATCACGATGTCGAGCGCCTGGTCCCACGGCACGTCTTTCAGCCGCAGGGTCAGGTTGCCGCCAACGCTGTCACTCGCCACCACGTTCAGCCCCGTGAAATCGGCGATCACCTGCAGTAGCGCGCGTACTTCGATATTCTGGAAATTCAGTGACAGCCGGTCACCATGATAGCCACGGCCGCTGGCCCTGTCTTCCTGCTTCAACGGACGCACTTCGATCACCAGACGGCGATCCGTCTGCCAGGCGATATGGTCCCACTGGCCATCCGGCTCGATGGTCAACCGCACCATGTCACCACTGGTATCCGCGGTGACCGCGCGGACCGGTGTGCCGAAATCCTTCACATCCAGCCGGCGACGCAACAACTCCGGTAGCCGGGTTCGCATGAAATCGACCACTACGGCCTGCCCCTGCCGCCGCACGTCCATCGCCGACGGCTCGCGCGCAAGGTCGATCACGACACGTCCGGCACCCATGTCGCCGCGGCGGAAATCGATATCGACGACAGCGTTCCGTTCGGCCGCCGCGTCGGCCGCCTGCGCTGCAGCGGACGCGCCCGCTGACGGTTCGCCTAAGACGATCTGCAGTTCTCGATCGCGTAGCCGGGTGCTGTAGCCAAGATGGCGCTGCAAGTTCAACACCAGTCGCGTGCGTCCACCAGCCTGAACAATGTCGACGTGACGCACCGGCCCGATGGCAAGTGCGCGACGCTGCTGGCCCGTGGCATTGACGGTGTCGGGCAGGTCAATCACGATACGTGGCGGTGCTGCCGTCGCAAAACCGTCTGGTGCCGCTTCAAGCGGACGGTTCAGCTGCACGCGTACGATCTGTTGCGTGCCGTCGCGGATCGCATCGATGGCTCGGACAGCATTCGGTTCGGCGCGCGCGCCAGAAACCACCAGCCCCAGCATGAGCGGTGCGACACACAGCCAGCGTATGCAAGCCATCATCATCTTGTCTCCTGCAAGGCAAGTTGTGCGCGGCGCTGAACCCACCCCCCGCTGCTGTCCGGAACCAGCTCATCGATATCCACCGTACGCTCGCCGATCGCCACCACCTTGCCGAAATCCTGTCCAAGATGACTGCCGATACGAACGGTGTACATGCGCTGATCGACCTCGATCAGCGCAAGCACCTCAGGTCCGCGGCGCAGGCTGCCGATCAGTCGCAAGCTGGATAGTGCAAAGGATTCCAGCGGATCGCGTACCCGACGCAAGTCCGGCTGCAACCCGGAATGAATCCCGCCCTCATCGACGGCATTCAGCCGGGATAAAGAAAACGGGTCACTCCGGCCTTCGGGTTCATAGCGCACCAGCATGGATGTCGGAGCGGGCGGCACTGACGATGGCGCGGCGTGATGGCGGTTACGTGTACGCTGCATCCATACACGCAGGTCGTCATCCTGCGAACCGCATCCGGCAAGCCAGAGGCAGCCGCCCACCCATAGCCACAGCCAACGCCTTGTCATTTACGCCCCTGCGGGCGGCGTTCGGCCGTTTGTTGCCGTTGCGATTCTGCTTCGGCCGGATCGAGATAACGGAATGCATGCGCGACACAGGAAAATGTCAGCACACTATCGCGCTGCTGGCTGAACGACAGACCGTCAACGGTCACGATACGCGGCATGTTGGCGACATCGCTGACAAAGCCGGCCAGTGCGTGAAATCCGCCACTCAGACGCATTTCGATCGGCAGCTCGGCGTAATGCTCGGCAAATCGCAGTGGTGCCGGCTTGAAAAGTTCGAACTGCAAGCCGCGCGCTACGCCGGCACGGCTGATCTCGGCCAGCAATGCATCCATTTCAGCCCGGGTAGGCAGCTGTTTTCCAAGGATCGCGACCTCGGCCTCGACCGCTGATTGCTGTACACGCAAACTGTCGAGGTGCTGTGCCTGCGCGACCTTCTGCTCGAAATCGGTTCGCAGCTGAAATTCCCGCTGACGACCGTGGTCCAGTTCCTCGTATTGCGGCAGCCAGAACAGCCAGCCGCCAGCGACCACCACCAGCAGGCAGGCGGCGATCGCACACAAACTGCGCGGCAACGTCGGCCACAGTGCGGGATGACGACCGCTGAGTCCGACGAACTGCGCGCGGATTGCCATCAGCCGGGCCGGCATATGTCCTTTCATCGCGATTCCTGCGCGAGAGGCGAAGCATGCATCGCAATGCTGAACTCAAACACACGCTTCGCATCGCGCGCCTGGCCAAGGGTGGCAGCCTTGATTTCCACCAGTTCCGGATTACTGACGGATTTCAGGCCGGCCAGTGCCCGCAAGAAATCCGATACGCGCGCCCCCGAATGGGCGAACCCGGTCAGGCTGATACGCTCAGCCTGCAGCACTGACTTGAGCATCACCCCTTCCGGTATGTGTTTCGACAGCTCATCCAGAAAACGTACCGGTGTGGCCCGGGCCCGCTGCAGGCTGGCGACCGCATCGCGCCTGGCCGAGAGCTTCGCGATACTCTCCCTCAGCCGCCGGATCTCACCAATGCGCGCGTCCAGCCTGGCGATCTCGGTCGATAACAGTTGCTGTCTTTCGCGCTGCGTGGCGAGATCGCGATCATTAAAGACAAACACGGCAAGCACGATCGCCGTTCCGAGGATGACGGCCAGTCCGAGCTGGCTCTTGAACTGGCGATGGCGCTCGCGCCGGCGCTCTTCGCGCCAGGGAAGCAAATTGAACTCTGTCATCGGCAGAAGCTCCTGAGCGCCAGTCCGCACGCGATCATGCAGGACGACGGCGTATCGGAGGCACTTTTCTCCCGACCGGCAGACCATGCGGCCAGCGGGTCGGGCTGCGCGACCGGCGTGTTGGCGCGCTGCTGCAATGCGGACGGCAAGCCGTGTGGCACATGGCCCAACAGGTAAATTTTTTGCGGCTCCGCATGCACGGTCGCCGTCTGGAATAGCTGCAGCGCGCGGTCGACATCCTGGCAAATACGGTCCACATTCGCGGCATCACCGCCGGCATTGGCAATGCCGAGCTCGCGCTCGTACACCAGAACGCCGTCGGCCATGAACAGGCAATGGCTGCGATCCGGACCGAGCCAGAGCGCTGCGATGACGCCACTGGCAGTCGCTTCCCGGGCGCCCTCGGCCAACGTGATTGCAGTCACCAGCGCATGCGACTCGATATCGACAATCAGCGGCCTGAGACCGGCCGCACGCGCCAGCGCAACGCGCTCGTCGATGCGCTCCCGTCGCGCCGCCACCAACACCACATCAAGGCTGTCGGGCTGACCCTCCGTAGGACCGGCAATGGCAAAATCCAGGCCAATCTCGTCGCGGGGGAAAGGCAGGCTTTCGCTCGCCTCGGCTTCGATCAGCAGCTCAATATCGTCTTCGCTCAGCGTGGATGGCAGGGTCAGCGTTTTCCTTATTGCCGCACCAGCCGGCAGCGCAAGCGCAACATCACGCAAGCGGCTGCCGCTGAGCCGGATCGCATCACGCAACGCAGCGGCGACTTCGTCGGGCATCGCTACCGCACCATCGCGCATCGCGCCGCGCGGCAAGGGCTGGCAGGCATAATGGCTGACGTTCAGCGGCCAGCGGCGGTCGCGACCAGCGAGGCCGATAACGCGAATGGCATCTGTGCCGAGATCGATTCCCAGCACCGGTACCTGCGCTCTCCGCCACCACCGCTGAAAAGGGAACATCCGCCGCGCCTCGCGTTATCAATTTAAAAACTTGCGGCGGATGCTAACAAGCGCTTTTCCCCGGTGTAAAGCCGCTTGCGGCGGCCGTTGTCAATTGCCGACTGAATACGTTGCCGGCTGTTGCTGTTTTCCGGACACCGGCCAAGCAGTTGTGAGCAGATGGAGGGCCATGCCTTTGTATCGCCTCGACCACCGGAGCGAGTTGGCCGTTTGTCATCAATGTCCGGCGCCGAAAGGCACGCGAGCCTGCCGCTATAATGAGCCCCGTCAATCAATGGGCTCGCCCCTCTTCCGCTGCTGAATGAACAACCACACTCCCGCCGAGCGCTCCCCTGAAGGCAAGCGCGGCGGTCAAATGTCCCGTCCTGTGAAAATCGCGCTCAGTGTGTTCGGCGTGCTATCCGGTCTCGCAGTCATCGGATTCCTTTTGCTGAGCTTCATGCTGATGATGGCGTATCCGAACCTTCCGGATATCGACTCGCTGGCCACTTACCAACCCAAGATGCCGCTGCGCGTTTTCTCTGCGGACAATGTATTGATCGGCGAATTCGGTGAAGAGCGTCGCAGTCTGGTGCGCTACAAGGACATCCCGAAGGTAATGAAGCAGGCGGTGCTGGCCATCGAGGATGACCGCTTTTACCAGCACCATGGCGTCGATTACTGGGGCATCCTGCGCGCCGCGATTCACAACACCATCGGCGGCAGTCGCCAGGGCGCGTCTACGATCACGCAGCAGGTCGCACGGAATTTCTTCCTGTCCAGCGAGCAAACCATCAAGCGCAAGCTGTACGAGATTCTGCTCGCCTGGAAGATCGAAAAGACGCTCACGAAGGATCAGATCCTCGAGCTGTACATGAATCAGATCTATCTCGGGCAGCGGGCCTATGGCTTTGCGTCGGCAGCGCAAATCTATTTTGGAAAAAAGCTCTCCGAGATCAGCATTGCCGAGGCCGCCATGCTGGCGGGGCTGCCCAAGGCGCCCTCGGCGAACAACCCGGTGGTGAACCCGAAACGGGCGAAGGCGCGCCAGCAGTACATCCTGCAGCGCATGCATGACCTCGGCTACATCACGCGCACGCAGTACGATGAAGCGCGCAATGAAAAGCTGAAGATCAAGATGGACAGCAATGACTTCGGCGTCCACGCGGAGTACGTGTCCGAGATGGCGCGCCAGATGGTGTACGAACAGTTCAAGGAAGACACCTACACACGCGGGCTGAATGTCTTCACCACGATCACCAAGGCCGATCAGGATGCGGCCTATCTGGCGCTGCGGCGTGGCGTGCTCGACTACGAGCGGCGGCAACCCTATCGCGGCCCTGAAGGCTATATGGAGATTCCGTCCGACCGCATGGATGCCGAGGCGGCCATCGAGTCCGAACTCGCCGAACATCCGGACAATGACGGCATGCTCGCTGCCGTAGTACTGACGACCGGACCGAAATCGCTGAGGGCCGTACTGTCGTCCGGCGAGGAAGTGACGATCGCCGATGCGGCACTGGGCACCGCTGCGGGCGCACTGACGGACAAGGTGCCGGCGAATCGCCGTATCCGCCGTGGCGCCATCATTCGCGTGGTACAGGAAGGGAATGGCTGGTCCGTGATCCAGTTGCCCGAGGTGGAATCGGCTTTCGTGTCGGTCAGCTCGGAGGACGGGGCCATCCGCTCGCTGGTCGGCGGCTTCGACTTCAACCGCAACAAGTTCAACCATGTGACGCAGGCCTGGCGTCAGCCGGGTTCGTCGTTCAAGCCCTTCATCTATTCAGCTTCCCTGGAAAAAGGCCTGTCGCCCGGCACCGTCATCAATGATGCGCCGCTGACCTACGATGCGTCGCAGACCGGCAGCCAGGCGTGGGAGCCGAAGAACTATGACGGCAAGTACGAAGGGCTGATGTCGATGCGGCGCGGTCTCGCGAAGTCGAAGAACATGATCTCGATCCGCATCCTCGACAGGATTGGCCCGCAGTACGCGCAGGAGTATGTGACGCGCTTCGGCTTCGAGGCGGAGAAGAATCCGCCCTACCTGACCCTGGCCCTGGGGGCCGGTTCAGTGACGCCGCTGCAGCTGGCCGGCGCCTATGCCGTGTTTGCCAATGGTGGTTACAAGGTCAATCCCTACCTGATCACGAAGATCACCGACAACAACGGCAAGACCCTGTTCCAGGTCACGCAGGACAAAGCCGGCGATGAGGCGCTGCGCGTGATCGACGCACGTAACGCCTACCTGGTCGACAGCATGCTCAAGGACGTGGTCCGGTACGGCACCGCTACGCGTGCGCTGTCGCTGAATCGCACCGACATCGCCGGCAAGACCGGCACCACCAATGATTCGATCGATGCGTGGTTCGCCGGCTACCATCCGAACCTTGCTGCAGTCGCATGGATCGGCTTCGACAAGCCGAAGAACCTCGGCAACCGCGAAACCGGCGGCGGCCTCGCGCTGCCGATCTGGATCGGTTACATGCAGAAGGCGCTGCCGAAACTGCCTGTCATCCTGCGCGAGGTACCGGCCGGCATCACTACGCACAACGGTGACCTGACCTATGCCGAATATGTAGAGTCTGGCGGGGTCGGTTCACTGGGTTCGGGCGGCCAGCGCGAGGAAGACAAGCCGCAGCAAGAAACCAGCAAGGGCGAGATCTTCTGATCAGGCGGCGATCGTCAGCGGAGTGCCGGCCTGCAGGCCGGCCAGCCGCGACAGCGACGCGAACAACTCCGAGCCGTCACGAGTGTCGAGCCAGCGGTCGTCGTTGAGCCGGTAATGGAAGCCGCCCGCCCGCGCGGCGACCCAGATCTCGCGCATCGGCGCCTGCGTATTGACGATGATCTTGCTGCCGTTGTCGACAAACTCGATCTCGAGCACATTGCCACTGCGGCTGCATTCAATATCGACGTCGTTCTCGTCGCCGGCGCGCTCAAATGCTGTCTCGATGGCATTGAGTACGCCCTCGGCAACGGCCAGGAATTCGGTTTCGGTCATGCTACACTCCAAAGATAGTTTCCAATGTGCGCCCGATGTCATGCGGCGCGAACCTGCTAGCCCAACCACATACTTCATGCGCCTATTTCTCGCCATTCTAGCGACGTTCGCGGCCGTCAGCCTGTGCGGCTGCGGTCAGACCGGACCGCTGCATTTGCCCGACCAGGTACAGCCGAAAGCGGACCCGGACAATGAGTTCGACGTGCAGCCAGCCAAGCAACGTTCATCGCGTCAGCCTTGACCATGCCGCACTTTGACTACCACGGCGATGCGCTTTATGCCGAAAACGTACCGCTCGCCACGATCGCCCGCGAAGTCGGCACGCCTGCTTATGTCTATTCGCGCGCAGCCCTGACCGATAATTTCCTCGCATATGCGAATGCCTGCCGCGCCAACGGTCGCGGTGAGCAG
>JACCDS011407609.1_pt1 | contig 12795 bp, 11 predicted proteins | sample 7446441 | NCBI WGS metagenome assembly JACCDS01 (sample SAMN15323445, study PRJNA562643) | freshwater metagenome | isolation source: river surface water | place: USA:Blue River Watershed | collected 2017-08-17
AGCTTTGTCGCATCTGTCGCAAGAAATACTTCTCTGGCGATCTTCTGATAGTCAATATCACCCTTAATCTGACCCCACCGCTTCATCTGCGTCAGGATCCACACTGCAAACGAATGCCATGGGAAGGGATCAAAGCCGATACGATCCGGCACCTTTCTAACATTGCCGAGACCATCAGCAAACGTACCGGTCAACACCTGCTCAACTACTGTAACCGGTTGATTGAGGTAGTTCGCCGGGGCGATTGCCGCCGCGATTTCCTTGCGGTTTTCTGCCTTCTGGGCATAAGCAGTCGCCTCGATAATCGCCCTCAACAAGGCAGCATACGTATTCGGCATGCTCGTGACGAACTCCTTACTCGCTGCAAAAGCGCAACAAGGATGGCCATCCCAGAGTTCCTTAGACAGGAGATGGATAAACCCGACACCATCAAACACGGCGCGCTGATTGACCGGGTCTGGCGCAAGGAATCCGTCGATATTCTCGGCGCGAAGATTGGCCACCATCTCGGGGGGTGGAACCGATCGAATCTGCACATCTCGGTCTGGATCTAGCCCGGCCTCTGCCAGGTAGTATCGAAGCAGGTAGTTGTGCATGGAATAGTCGAAGGGGACAGCAAACTTAAATCCCTTCCACTGTTTGGGATCGCGCTTATCCTTGTGCTTCATCGACAAGGTGATCGCCTGTCCATTGATATTTTCTACAGCTGGCATGGTGTAGGGCACCGGCGACGCACCAGCACCAATTGAAATCGCCAGCGGCATTGGGGACAACATGTGCGCTGCGTCGTACTCCTTATTCAAAGTCTTATCGCGTATTACGGCCCAGCCCGCTGTTTTGACGACATCTACATCAAGGCCCTGCTTTTTATAAAAGCCCATTGGTGATGCCATGATGATTGGTGTCGCACAGGTAATCGGAATAAAGCCAACGCTAAGTTTCTGTTTTTCGGGCTTTGCGCCTTGTGCAAAGGCGTCCTTGATCGTGGCGAGCGGAAGAATCGTAGAGACCGCCGCCATTGCCGTTGGGGCACCGACTGCCTGGAGGAACTTGCGTCGCATCCCATCCTCGGGGAATAAGGCCCGCATGACTGCCTGCTCCACAACGTTTGAAGTCAGCGCGTCCTCGGACATGGATGCCCGCGCTGCCAGCGCATCGTGCTCGGCCTGAGACTGATGCTGTCCACACTGGCAACGAAGACGCGTTTTTGCATCAAAAGGATTTGAAAAGATCGACATGGCGGCGCTCCAAGAGAACAAGGGTTGCTCTTCTCTTAGCAGAAACCGTGCCAGCCAAAGATTCCTAATCGACGCCTATATCTTCCTGAAGAACCGTTAGAAAACGACCAAGAACTAAATTGTGTTGCACCAAGACCGAGCGTTGGCGCACAGCCAACGATCAGGCTGCATCACAACGCATCATTACTGCGCCTACTGCCCTTGCCTCCAAAAAAGGCAAGAAACTCGGCCAAGGTCTCCTGAGGGGCCTGTTCTGAGGGGTAGTGACCGCAGGGTAACGCCACCATTCGTTCGATATTGGCGCAGTACTTCGGCCACTCGACCGTGGGGTCATGATGATGGGATGTGTGGCTCTGCTGACCCCAGATAATCAACGCAGGCGGCTGGACCTTCCGCCCAGCCTCGAAATCAGCGGTATCCATCTGCAGGTCAATCGTGGCAGCAGCGCGATAGTCCTCACAGACGCCATGAATATTTTCGGGCGTACACACGCGAATGTATTCCTGGATCTCTTCTTCAGTGAAGCCACCCTTTCCTGGTCCCTGCTTCATGAGCTTATTCCGAATGTAGTACTCCTCGTTGTTGCGCAAGAGCGTTTCAGGAAATCCCTTCGGCTGGGCCATGAACCACCAGTGATAGAGATCTAACGCCATCTGGGGATCGATATTCTGAAAGACCCGATGCGTCGGAAGAATGTCTAGAAACGCTACGCGCGTGACTTTCTCCGGATGATCCATCGCCAGACGAAAGGCCGTCCTGGCGCCGCGATCATGTCCCGCGAGTGCGAATCGCGTAAACCCCAGGTGAGCCATCACTTCTACCTGATCCAGGGCCATTCTCCGGAAGGAATAGTTTTCGTGATTCGGAAGCCCCACCGGTTTCGAACTATCACCGTAGCCACGCAGATCCGTTGTCACCACGGTGAAATGCTTTGCCAGATCCGGGGCGATGCGATCCCAGCTCTTTTGGGTTAAAGGATTCCCGTGAAGAAGGAGAAGGGGTGGGCCTTCGCCGCGAATGCGGCCGACAATCTCAACGCCGGGATCGGAGGTCGGTAATCGAAAATCTTTCATCTGGTCTCACTTGCAACGGTTAAATCATTTGACTTGGAGACCAAGAATCTCGGGCTATCCACCGCCTGTCAATTGGCGAATCTCCTCACGACGCTTAAGCCACCAAGCATAAAGCGGCGGGAGCATATCCAAATAGTCTTTCACCCCCAAGGTCTGGGCAGCGTTGACAGCCCACCGTGGGTTCCAGAGCATCTCGCGAGCGAGCGCAACCATATCTGCCTTTCCCTCACGCAGGATCCCCTCTGCCTGGTGTGGGTCTGTAATAAGGCCGACGGCAATCGTTTTCACCCCTGCCTCACGCCTTACCTTCTCAGCAAAGGGCACCTGGTAACCCGGAACGCGCGGCACCACAGCCGCAACAGTCGCCCCCGAAATCCCCCCGGAAGACGTTGTCACAACACATACGCCGCGCGCCTTGGCCTCTTTACAGAGCGTAACCGTATCGTCAAGGGTCCACTGCCCAGTGCCGTCTACCGCAGAAACGCGAAGAAAGATCGGCTTATCTTTTGGCCAGACACCACGAATCGCTTCAATGATCTCCAGACAAAGTCGGATACGCCCCTGAAGATCACCGCCGTAGGCGTCATCCCGAAGATTAGCGACCGGCGACAGAAACTGGTGAATCAGATAGCCGTGCGCCGCATGAATCTCGACGATGTCATAGCCAGCCTCAGCAGCACGACAGGCTGCCTCGCGCCAGGTCTCAATCAAAGATTTGATCTCGGGAATTGTGAGCGCGCGCGGCAGTGGCGTGGTCTCTTTGGCAGACACCCGGCTTGGGCCTACGGTCTCCCATGGGGGAGACCCATTTTTTGCATCTTCTGGCGTGAGTTTTCGATAGCCTTCCCAAGGTGGAAGACCCGATGCCTCCCGACCCGCGTGCCCCAGCTGCATGGCAGGAATTGAGCCATGCTTTCTTAAAAAGTCATTCACCCGACGATAGCTAGGAATCAGATCGTCACGATAAATCCCAGAGCAGCCATACGTCTTTCGGCCACGTTCTTCGACAGACGTCTCTTCGCAAATGATGATTCCTGCACCGCCAATCGCAAACTGGCCAAGATGAACCAGATGCCAATCTGTCGCTGCGCCATGATCCGAGTCATACTGGCACATCGGAGAAACCACAACCCGATTCCGAGCAACCACGCCCTCCAGGGCGATGGGGGCAAAGAGCAGTGACTGCTCCTCAGACATTCGGAACTACACCCCCGTCAACTCGAATCATGGAGCCAGTGACATAACTTGCTCGAGCAGAAGCAATAAAGGCAACCGTATCCCCATACTCGCGCGGATTACCGTAGCGCCTTGCGGGAATCGTCGACTTGGACTTCTTTTCTACCTCTTCGAGCGTGGAGCCCTCTCGCTTGGCGCGGGCTTCATCCAGAAACTTCAGCCGATCAGTTGCGATGCGGCCAGGGACAACGATATTGACGGTAACGCCCTTGTCAGCAACCTCTGCTGCAAGCGTCTTGGACCAACCGACAAGGCTACTCCTTAGGGAGTTTGACATTGCAAGATTTGGAATCGGAGTAATCACCCCCGAAGACGTATTCGTCACAATACGACCCCAGCCTGCTGCGATCATGTCGGGTAACACCGCATCGGTCACAGAAATCAATGAGAGCACCATTGATTCAAACTGCTCCCGCCATTTCTCGATCGGCTGTCCCTGTGCTGGACTCGGGGGTGGTCCGCCACCATTGTTAAAGAGAATCTCTACCGGTCCGCCAAGAAGCGCGACAGCCTGACCATGATAGGCCCTAACCTTATCCAGTTCTTTCAGATCCCAGACCATGGTCTTGGCGTTTCCTCCGGCTGCTTTGATTTCAGCCGCAGTCTTATCCAAAGTCTCTTGCGTACGGCCTGTAATCAACACGACGGCACCTTCGGCCGCAAGTGAGAGCGCAACTGCCTTACCAAGACCGCCACTTCCGCCAAGGACAAGGGCACGTTTGCCGGTGAGTTCAAGATTCATATCAGACTCCTAAAAAATATTTTTCGCATAGCACTACGAGTCACGACCGGAACTTGTGAGTCCACCGTCGAGCGTAAAGTTTGTCCCACTAAAGTAAGCGCCGCGATCAGAAACAATAAACGCTATTGCGTCGGCAATTTCCTTGGGATCACCAATGCGGCCAAGCGGAATGGATCCACGGGCTTTTGCATCGACCTGCTCAAGACTAAGTCCAGATTTTTCAGCACGACGTGCGTTCGCGGCCAGGTACCGTTCCGTCGCGATTCTGCCAGGGCTAAGCATCGTGACGCGAATGTTATCTTTTCCCAGCTCATCGGTCAGCGTCCTGACTAATCCCCAGACTCCAAGTCTGAGCGAATTGGAAAGTGAAAACTCACGAATGGGGTTAATCGATGAATTAGAGCCGATCGTCAGAATATGGCCGCCACCACGCTCACGCATGCTCGGCACCACCGACCGCGTTAATCGGACATAACTCATAAAGGTGAGCTGAAACCACTGCTCCCAGACGTCATCCGTGATCTCCATAAAGGGGCTGCGCGGCGGGCCGCCCACATTTGAAACCAGGATATCAACCCCACCATAAGTGTTGATTACCTTCTCCATAAACGCCTGAATCTGGCCAGCTGACGATAGATCACAGGACATCACCAGCGGCCGCTGACCCGTTGCCTCGAAGATTGTCTCAGCGGCCTGTTCGAGCGCCGCTGGATCGCGTGCACAGAGCGCTAACTGAGCGCCCTCGGCGGCAAGCCGTTGTGCGATCGCCAGGCCCATACCCCGACTGGCACCAGTCACGACAGCCACTTTCTCTTTTAGACCCAATTCCATCTGACTAGGCTCCCGGCTTCTTGACCAGCAGTCGTGAGCCACGCAGTAACGTGGGGGTTAGTAACGCGACCAGGATGAGTACCCAGATGGTGATGGCAGTGACGCTGCCAAAGAAGATTCCGTAGGAACCATCTGAGGTCAGTAGTGACTTTCTAAAGCTACTCTCAAGCAATCCACCCAATACAAGGGTCAGGATTAACGGGGCCAGGGGAAAGTCATTTTTCTTCATCAGGTACCCCAAAAGCCCGGCCCCTAACATGAGATAAACGTCAAACATACTGTTCTGAAGACTGTACGCCCCCACAAATGAAAGCACGATGACACCAAGTGCAATGTAGGAATAAGGCAGATAAAGAACAGAAGCAAACAATCGGATCATGGGAATGTTCATGATCAGCAAAATCACGTTTCCAACATACATACTCGCAATAACACCCCAGGCAACGCCTGGGCTTTCAGTCATAAACAAGGGGCCAGGACTCAGCCCGAGCACCATCATGGCCCCCAGCAGCACCGCCGTAGAACCAGAACCTGGAACCCCAAGGGCTAACATGGGGACCATTGCCCCGCTCACGGATGCATTGTTTGCCGACTCTGGTGCTGCAATCCCCTCAGGAGCCCCCTTCCCAAATTCATCTTTATTTTTCGAGAGTGACTTAATCAACCCGTAAGACATGAACGCAGCAATCGTTGCACCCGCCCCTGGCAAGACACCAACGCAGAATCCAAGTATCGAACTGATGATTGTTGGCTTGGCAATCCGCTTACCATCCTCCATCGTGACAAGCGCCTTTGTAAACCTCGCAGGCTTTTCCTCGCCGGTATGATGTATCTCCTCGACACGCAGAAGAACTTCACCCACAGCAAACAAACCAATTGCGACAAGCGCAAAGTCAAACCCATTAAATAATTCGAAAATGCCAAAAGTGAATCGCGGCTGACCAGAGATCTTGTCCTGGCCAATTGTTGCAATGATCAATCCGATCAGTGCAGAAATTACCGCCTTCGTCTTGCTTGTGCTTGAGAACGTCAGAACGGCTAAGAAGGCCATCACGACCAGCATCGTGTACTCGGCCGGTCCGAACAGTAACGCCACCTTGGACATCAACGGCATGATAAACGTGAGACCCATCACCGAGATGGTTCCACCGATAAAACTACTCAGTGCCGCAATTCCGAGCGCTCGGCCCGCCTGCCCCTTTCGGGCCATCGGGTAGCCATCAAACGTGGTGACAACCGCAGCAGCATCACCGGGTGTATTTAAGAGAATCGATGTAATCGCGCCACCGAAAAAAGAGCCGTAATAGACTCCGCAGAGCATGATCAGCGCTGAGGTTGGCTCCATCCCAAACACAAGCGGCACCAGCAGTGACAAACCCGTGATCGGACCAAGACCAGGCAGTACGCCAATAATCTGTCCGATAAACACACCGAATGTCGCGTATAAAAGATTAAGGAGCGTTAGCGCTGAGCCAAACCCCATGAGAAGTTGATTAATGCTATCCATTGATCGGCCCTCTAGAGGATAAGTCCAAGCGGAAGCTCAAGCTTGAGCCCCATCGTGAAACCAAAATGGATAACCACAGCAATCCCAATAGAGGTCGCCAGCGAATTGAGATAAGACTGATGGAAGAAAACGGCCAGTAAAAGGAACCCGAAAACAAGGGTCCCAATCAGAAAGCCAAGAACCTGCATGGCAACTGCATAGCCAATCAGGCCGGCGAAAAGCAACATCGCCGGCCGACTGGGCAGACCAGAGGAAGAGTCATTACCTGGCTTTCTCCCCGCAACGACTAAGATCGCCTGAACAAGATAAAGCACTCCCGCGATAGCCAACAAAATACCCAGGTATAGCGGAAACATACCGGCGCCAGGCGCACCGCGTCGGGTGGTCAAGGGGAGATCCATCGCCGCCGTAAGATACACGGCAGCTAGTACCAACACCCCAAGGGACCAGAACAGATCGACTCTTCTCATCACAACCTCTTTATGAGCGCAGTTACTGGATAGACTTCAAGAAATCATCAGCAATTGGTGCAATCGCATCAATTTCCTTCTTCACATAAGCCGAGAACTCCTTCGGACCCATGTAGCCGCTGTACTGAACGGTTTTCACCAGATAGTCCTGAAACTCTTGTGACTCTATTGCGCGTTTCAAGGCTGCATCAAGACGTGCCACAACAGGCGCGGGCGTTCCGGCTTTCACAAAGAAGCCACGCCATTGGGAATCGATCATGTCATAGCCCTGCTCTTTGAAGGTCGGGACGTTCGGAAGATCCTTCAGACGCTCCGGTGTTGCCACGGCAAGAATCCGCAATGTGCCAGCTTTGACTTGCGACATCATCGAGGACGGATTTGACACTACTGCATCAAGGTGGCCGCCCATAAGCGCCGTCAGGGCCTTGCTACCTGCGTCATGAGGGATCCAATTGAGCCTCGCACCGGAGTTCTTAGCCAAGAAATAGTTGAAAAGACCGTGCGGAGATGATGATCCAAATCCTCCCACGTTCATTCGCTTTGCCTTGGCGTCCGCCAAAAACTCATTCAGGTTTTTCCACTTTGCATTGCTCTGAACAACAAGCGCAAAGGGGTCCACCTGAACCATGACGAGCGGCTGGAAGTCAGCGGCTTTGAACTGCTTCAGATTTGTATTGAGCGCGACCGGAAAGGTCTTGGTCGCTGCCCAAAGGGTATAACCATCCGCACGCCCAGAAAGAAGCTCTGCCATCGCCGTTGCGCCGTCACCACCCGGCTTGTTAGAGACAACAACAGGCTGCCCTAACTCCTTTTCGGCCACCCTCGCCAAGGTTCGGGCCATGATGTCCACGGAAGAGCCACTACCCGAACTTAAGATCATCGTAATGGGCTTGTTAGGAAAGTTCTGGGCAGATGCCGCTCCCGTACCAAGTGATCCAATGACAGCAAGTAGTGCGATCAAACAACTTTTGTATTTACGCATTTCTGTCTCCATCCTTATGTTGATCAAAACTGACTTCCAACTGCTCGTTCACTACGAAGGGTCAACTACTTGATCCCAATCGATGCAAGGATGCCGTCAAGCTCCTTCAAGTCAGCCTCAGAGGGCGTGACCAGGGGAGGACGCATCGGGCCACCGACAAGGCCGATCCGATCCATCGCCGCTTTGACGACAGAGGCGTGTCCAAGTTTCTTGGAGAGACGACGGAAGGGAGCGAGCGCCATAAACTTATCGTAGCCTTCTTGCATACGACCTTGTTTATAGGCATCGTAGATATCGACAAAATATTGCGGCATAAAACTCGCAGCGGTCGAGCTTGAACCAACCATACCAAGTGCCATACAAGGCCACATCATCGCCTCTGATCCACCAAACACTGCAAGCTTCGATCCTGCCTGAGATACGGATTCTTCAAGTTCCATAATATTTCTAGAAGCCTGCTTTACACCGACAACATTATCGAGGGCAGACAACTGCACCAGGTGTTCTGGTGTCAGGTTAAAGCCCACGCGATCTGGCGCGTTGTACATGATGATCGGCATATCGACGTTCTGCGAGATACGTGCGAAATGATCATGGACGCCCTTCCAGGTGACCTGGGAGTAGTAGGGAGGTGTCATTAACACGGCATCAGCACCAACCTCTTTTGCATACTTAGTCAATGCCTCTGCCTCTAGAGTGCTGCTGTGTGCGGTACCACAGATGATCGGTTTGCGCCCCGCGTTGGCTTCAACGGTCGCCTTCATGATTTGCTTCTGCTCATCGGAGTTTAACGAGTGAAACTCACCCTGAGTACCAAGACAAACCAGAGCGTGAGCGCTCGACTTTGCTGCAAAGTCGACATTCTTCTTATGACCTTCAATATCAAGCTCATAATTCTTTTTGAATGGCGTAATCAGAATGGTGTGAATACCATGCAGAAAATTCAGTTCCTTCTTCATTGCGAGACAACTCCTTCAGGGTTAAATAAAACGGTGTCCGCCCCGATACCTTGAGGCGGTTTGAGAAAAAAACTGGGTTAAATGAGCGAGGGAATCTACCTTCGTATCAAGGTGCTCAATGAGATCAATGAGTTCATCGATTGCGGATCCAAGCACCGGCTCAACGGAAGCCCGAAACTTCTGGTCAATGACATCTCTATTTTTGGTCGGCCGGTGAAGCACCTCTGAGTCGAATGAACTGACCGCCCCGGCCCGATCGGCAAGACTAAGCCGCGTCAACCGGCGCGATGGAAAAGCGGCGTTACTCCAAGTCGAATCCTCGATTGAGATAAGCGCCATTAGAGGATCCTTTGCAATACGGTCAATCGCCTCATCAGAAAAGCTATCTTCAGTGAGGGCCGGTTCGCGAAGCGCCGCGACGACGCAATAGGGAAGACTCAGTTTTGCTTCTGCACGACTTGTCGGCGCGCGATTCGCCAGCACTGATGCCGCGTGATACGTCTCGATCTTGATTGCAGTGAGGCGATCTAAATTTGCGTGATCACGAAGGGCGAACGCCGCCTCGACAGCACCATAGGCGTGGGCACAACAAGGCAATGGCTTTACTAGAACCCTAGCTATCTCGGGAGACCCGTGCGATCCGAGCAGTCGAACTTCATCGACAGCATCCGCGTATGCCGAGAAATAACCATCAGTTACCTCTAGCGCTGTCGGTGCCGCGTCAAGACCTAATCGCGCGAGGTCCGCCGCCCATACGCCGGACATTGCGGCGTGGGCGGGATGTAGGTGTTTTGCCTGAGCGCCACCCGCAAGGACAGAAAACGTTCCTCCGGCCATCGACGTTGAAAGCCCGATACTTGAAATGACAACCGAATCTGCGTCCCCTGCAGAGATCGATGCTGCTGCTGCCGCTCCGAGTACACCGACCGTACCAGTCGCATGAAAACCGCGCGCACGATGCGAGGCATTCATTGCAGCACCGATACGACCAGCAACCTCATAACCTGCCACGACCCCCTGAAGAAACTGGCGACCGGACACGGCAGCGCTCTCTGCGGCTGCCCATGCAGCCGGAATAACCACGGCGCCGGCATGCAATCCGGTCACATCAACATGGATGTCATCAGTCTCTGCGGCATGACCAGTTGCCGCATTGGCCGCACTTGCCAGTAAAGCCGTCGTACGCTGACCCGTCGCTAAAACCGTGGCAACCGCATGCCCGCCTGACATCTTGGCGTAGCGATCAAACATGGTGGATGTGTCGGTTAAAAGGCCGTCACAACTCGCTGCAAGAAAGTCCATCACACGCAGCTTCGCGAGCGCTATCGCTTCCGACGAGTCGACCGCAGACCGCGTCAGATCCACAATCTGACTGAGATGAGACGTCGTCGTGGCCATCTATTCCCGAACCTTCAGTGGTCACCACGACCAGGTTCGACATCCACGTCGACATAGAATCGAGAATGTTCTGCGGGGACGATCGCCCGCGTGAACATAATCGGGGGCAGTTCAGCCTGATCGGACCATGTCACTCGATCGACCAACAGCCCAAGGCTACCCGGCGAAACACCCAGCAGGTTTGCCTGAGCACGGCCGATCTTGATCGGTTGAATTGATTTTCGGACTCGTGCCAGACGTATGTTGAACGACTCTTGCAGAATGACGGATAGCCATTTGCTGCGAATCTCTTTCGTTGGGAAATTGGGAATGCGGTTCTTGGGCAACAAAACACGCTCCAACATGATGGGATTGCCGTCACTATTCTTCAGACGCTCAATCACCAGCAGGGAACCCTCGTCTTTGAGCCCGAAAAGGCTACGAAACTCGGCGGTAGCCGGTTTCCATTCGTGGCTCAGGATCTCAAAGCTCGGTACATGCCCTTTTGCCATCAGCTCTTTCGAAAAGTCATGAAGGCTTAAGAAATTCTGCTCAACCGCCTGTGCCGCAACGAAGGTGCCCTTCCCCTGGATACGCTTCACCATGCCTTCTTGATCTAACAAGGCGAGCGCCTGCCGCACAGTGACACGACTGACCTTGTACATCTCAAGCATGTCGTTTTCCGAGGGCAACAGGGCGCCTGAAGTATAGGTTCCATCAAGGATCTGCTCGCGAATGAGGTCGGCGAGCTGCATATAGAGCGACTGGGGCTGTAGCAGTCTGGCAGGGGGGACCGAGTGCACGACGTCTCCGATAAGCTTGTTATAATGACTACACATTATTTTATCTGGTTGACTCTGTCAAGGGTCGAAACCAGGAGAAAACCCGGAGACAGCGCAACATGAAAAACCCAGTGAGCACCGCCTTCCAGACTGCCCGCGAGATCACGCCAGGACTTCTGCTCTGCGCACTCATCGGCGCCACTTCAACGCTGATTTCACAGTCCTATGGCGGGCCGCTCTTCCTTTACGCCCTGCTACTTGGGATGGCCTTTAACAGCCTGTTCAAAGGCTCACCGCTCGAACCGGGTATCAAAATCACAACCACAACCATTCTTCGTGCTGGCGTCGCGCTGATGGGTTTTCGACTGGGACTGGATACGGTCTTTGCCATGGGAGCAGGCACGCTCCTAACCGTCGCGCTCGGCGTGATGCTGACCATCGGAACGAGTCTCGTTGTTGGTCGGCTACTGGGACGCAACCAGGAAGAATCCGTTCTCGGTGGCGGTGCCGTTGCGATCTGCGGCGCCTCCGCGGCCATGGCTATTTCGGCCGCGCTTCCGCCAGGCCAGCACAAAGAAAAACTCACGCTGTTTGTAGTGGTTGGCGTCACCGCGCTATCCACGATCTGCATGGTGCTCTACCCCATGCTTGCCTATGCACTTGAGTTCACGAAGTACGAAGCCGCACTGCTCTTTGGCGCAACGATCCATGACGTGGCTCAGGTTGTGGGCGCAGCCATGCTCTTTGGTGAGGGGACAGCGGAGTCTGCCTCCTACGTCAAGCTGCTACGCGTGGCATTCCTTGCACCCGTGGTCTTGGGTGTCAGCCTTTGGTTTCGTAAAGCACACCAGACGGCAGATGGCGGGAAAAAACCGAAGCTCATTCCCACCTTCCTCATCTTTTTCTTCGTATTTTTTGCGATTGCCAATCTCGTGACGATTCCCCCGCAGGTTCAATCCATCACGCAGGATGTTTCGCGGACGTTTGTGCTGCTCGCCATCGCAGGACTCGGCGTAAAGACGAGCCTCTTTGACATGAAGTCACTCGGCTGGCGACCGATCGCGCTACTGTTTGCGAATACGGTCGCCCTACTGATCTTCGTGCTGGTTATGCTGCAGGTTGTGCCACTGACAGTGTAGGGACAGCGCGAAGCAATGCCTGAGTGTATTCGTGACGCGGACGCTGATAGATCGCTTCCGTGTCACCCTCTTCCACAATCTTTCCGGACTTCAGCACAATAATTCGATCAGACATGTACTGAACGACGGAGAGATCATGCGAAATGAAGAGGTAACTCAGACCAAGTTCCTGCTGTAGATCCTTCAGCAGGTTTAACACCTGAGCCTGAACGGACACATCAAGCGCAGAGACCGCTTCATCACAGACCACAAGGTCGGGGGACACGGTAAGACACCGCGCAATCATGATCCGCTGACGCTGCCCCCCCGAAAACTCATGGGGATAGCGCTTAAATGCGGCTTCAGGAAGGCCCACGCGATCGAGTAGCCGCTTTGACAAGTTTTCGCGATCTTGAGACGTCTTCCCAATGCCATGCAGCCACATAGGCTCAGCCAGAATCTGTCCGATCGTGAACCGCG
>JACCDS012084656.1_pt1 | contig 12795 bp, 12 predicted proteins | sample 7446441 | NCBI WGS metagenome assembly JACCDS01 (sample SAMN15323445, study PRJNA562643) | freshwater metagenome | isolation source: river surface water | place: USA:Blue River Watershed | collected 2017-08-17
AGCATGTATTTTTGATAATCCACCATATAAGCCTAGAACTGCTTTGTCTGTAATACCATCCATGCGTGGTAAAGATTGGCTTTGTAAGCCCAACGGCGTTCAACCGGCCTGAGTACTTGCCATTGTCGTATTGCTCGCTTGGAAACCAAAAGGGCGATTTTGAGCTACACCTATTGGTTGGCTGCCCAGAGGACAAGGTCCCTGCTGTTCGAGAGGTGCTCCCTGCTGATGCTCTGGTTGTTCCGGAGTCAAACGATCCTGGCTTGGCGCTGAAACTAGACGGCCTGCTAAGGCAATTGCCACAAGACTGCGACTTTATTGCCTGGTTAGGCGATGACGATTTGCTGACCGAAGGGTCTCTTGAGCGAGCGAGCCAAGCTCTGCTACATGAATCCGGCGCAGCAATGGCATATGGCGGTTGTGATTACATCGACGCCGGTGGAAACGTCATCTTCAATAATGCGAGTGGGGCGTGGGCGGCGAAGATTCTCAGCTTTGGGCCTCAGCTAATTCCCCAGCCCGGTTCTCTGATGCGAGCATCGGCATTCACATCCAGTGGCGGCCTCAGCAACCGCTTCGCACTCGCATTTGATTTCGACCTCTTTCTCAAACTCAAGAAACAGGGTCAGCTGGTGTTTGTCCCAAAGACCTTGGCTCAGTTCAGGTGGCATCCAAACTCTTTGTCTGTAAAAAGAAGGCTAACTTCCGCCCTGGAGGCCTCTAAAGTCCGCAGGGCTCACTACGAGGGTTTAGCAAAACTAATCTGGCCAATTTGGGAGCCACTTGTGATCGCGGCTACGTGGTTCGCGGGGAAGCTAGTGAGCTTTCGAACCGCTCGTCTCGTAAAGTAGAGTGATGCGCCTCACCGTTGCGAGCCATCCGCTCATCACTCACAAAATCACCATTCTCCGAAGCAAGGAGACCCCTTCACCAATCTTTAGATTGTTGGTTGAGGAGCTCGTCACTTTACTTGCTTATGAGGCAACCCGAGATGTCAACGTTGTTGACATCGAGGTCCAGACACCACTCACAAAAACCAAGGGTGCCAAGCTTTCACGGCCACGGCCAATCATCATCCCTGTGCTTCGCGCCGGGCTTGGAATGCTGGAGGGAATGACCAAGCTCCTTCCAACAGCTGAGGTTGGCTTCCTGGGCATAAAACGCAATGAGGAAACCCTTGAGCCTTACACCTATGCAAATCGTTTGCCAGATGACCTCTCTGAACGACAGGTTTTCATCATCGATCCCATGCTGGCAACTGGCGGAACGCTAAACGACTCGATCGACTATGTGTTCGAACGAGGGGCAAAGGATGCAACCTGCGTTTGTCTTCTGGGTGCTCCTGAAGGCGTGGAGAATGTGAAAGCCCACCTTGCCAAGAGGTGGCCTGGCAAGAATGTTCACATCGTCTTGGGTGCTCTAGATGAGAAGCTAAACGAGGTGGGTTACATCGTTCCAGGCCTTGGTGACGCTGGCGACCGCTTGTACGGAGTCGCAGACTAGAAGTAATTCTCGCGGTAATCCGCAATGGCTAGACGGATACCGTCTTGGAGTGAAGTTTTAGCCTTCCAGCCCATGCTTGAGAGCAATGACACATCCAACAGCTTTCTTGGGGTCCCATCAGGTTTAGTTTCATCCCAGAGGATCTCACCGCTGTAGCCAACCTCTGTTGCGACCAGCTCGGCAAGATCTCTAATGGTTATGTCTTCACCAACGCCGACATTGACCTGCTGAGAACCGTCATAGTTTTCCAGCAGGAAAATGCTGGCATCGGCGAGGTCATCGACATATAAAAACTCTCGCATTGGGGAGCCAGTGCCCCAGTTGGTGACTGAGGAGGAACCGTTCAACCTGGCTTCCTCGAACCTGCGAATCAATGCCGGTAGAACATGTGAGCCCTGCTCAGAGTAGTTATCTCCAGGGCCATAGAGGTTTGTCGGCATGGCTGAGATCCACTTCTTCTGATGCTGGCGCCTAATGGATTGAACCTGGGTAATACCAGCGATTTTCGCAATCGCATAGGCATCGTTGGTTGGCTCAAGGTGACCCGTTAGCAGGGAATCTTCTCTGATGGGCTGCGGCGCAAATTTCGGATATATGCAGCTCGATCCCATGAACAGTAATCTTTCGACTCCGTATTCAAGAGCTGCGTCCATGACGTTTACCTGAATCTGGAGATTGACACTTAAAAAGTCTGCTGGGTATCTGTTGTTGGCCATGATGCCGCCAACCTTGGCCGCTGCCAAAACTACATACCTTGGTCGCTCCAGGGCAAAGAACTCAAACACCGCGTCACGATCGGTCAGGTCAAGTTCGCTTGAGCTCTTGCCGATTAGGTTTGTAAAGCCACGACCTTCGAGCGCTCTCCAAATTGCGGAGCCGGCCATACCTCGATGGCCTGCAACATAAAACTTTGCAGATTTATCAAGTGGGTATTTAGGAATCATAGGAATTTAGGCTTGTCGATCCAGTCTGAGCCCTCGTGCTTCAAAGCTTCGACATCGGCCTCAACCATGATTCGAGCAAGGTCTGGGGTTAGGGTCTTGGCCTTCCATCCGAGCTCTCGCTCAGCGAGGGAAGCATCACCAATCAAAGCGTCGACCTCGGTTGGTCTCAGGTACTTAGAGTCAAACTCCACAAATTCTTGCCAGTCCATGCCAAGGTGTTGGAAAGTGTGGTCGAGGAAATCGCGAATAGTTGCTGCATAACCGGTGGCCAGCACGTAGTCCATAGGCTTGTCATGCTGCAGCATGCGCCACATTCCCTCGACGTACTCTGGCGTGTAGCCCCAGTCACGGACTGCGTCAAGGTTTCCGAGGTAAAGCTTCTTTTGCACTCCAGCTTTGATTCTGGCTGCTGCTCGGGTGATCTTGCGAGTAACAAAGGTCTCACCGCGTCTTGGTGACTCGTGATTGAACAAAATTCCATTCACCGCAAATAGGCCATAAGCCTCACGGTAGTTCTTAGTCATCCAGTAGGAATAAACCTTCGCAGCTCCGTATGGAGAGCGAGGGTAAAAAGGGGTTTCCTCATTCTGAGGCGGAGGAGTGGCTCCAAACATCTCCGAGGAAGAAGCTTGGTAAAAGCGACTCTGTGGCGAGACTAACCGAACGGCCTCAAGCAACCTCGTGGTGCCCACACCTGTGATGTCACCGGTGTACTCAGGTTCATCAAAGCTCACACGAACGTGAGACTGCGCCCCGAGGTTGTAGATCTCATCTGGTCGCAGCTCCGCAATCAGCGAGACCAGTCGCGAGCCATCGGCCAGGTCTCCATAGTGCAGAATCATCCGAGCGTTGCCATCGTGGCGATCTTGATAGAGGTGATTGATTCGTGCCGTGTTGAAAGTTGAAGCTCTACGGATCAGACCGTGAACTTCATATCCCTTCTCCAATAGAAGCTCGGCAAGGTAGGAACCGTCCTGACCAGTGATTCCGATTATCAGCGCTTTTTTCAACTCAACTCCAGATTTACTGGGGCAAACCCCTCGAAGATAAGCCAAGCCTACCCGCACACCGAGCGAAACAATTCGTAATGATTTGACATACTTTGCAATCATCCGCAAACTATTGAGCAATGACTATTCGAGCTAACTACGACGGAGCGCTTCCTAGCGCCATGATGTCCTGCTCGATGTGTATGTGCATGTGTATGTGCCGCTAATTCAAAAGCTAACGAATTAGCCCAAAGGCACCAGCACCCCGACAAACGCACGTGATTCGTGCACTCAAAATCGCACACTACACAAAGGACCAAAACCAAATGTCAGTTAGCACAAAGACCCAGACAGAAATCAAAGGATTCGCGCTGTACGTCGGAATCTCTGAGTCAGATGCTCGAGAAGCCGGGGTATCCCTTCAAGAAGTTGCTCTCGCACTAAAGGAAACAATCGCAAAACTTGTTCCAGACAGAGCGAGCGAAACCTATGCCAGCGTTGCCTTAGCTCCGGCTGATGCACCGGGACGCAACCTCGATCTAGTGAGGCTTGCTCTTCAAGAGCCGCGCGCGACGAAACAAAAGATTCAGCCGAGTCAAGAGGAGACCAAAGCAGCCAAGGGGATAGTTGTTGACCTAACCAGACGCAGACTATTCATCGATGGCCGCAACGCACTCCTAACCTGCAAAGAGTTTGAGCTGCTCGCCTACCTAATCGAGAACACCGGTCAGACCGTCAGCCGAGAACAAATTGCATCCATAGCAGATCGCTGCGGTGAGCCAACTCCAAATGCCCGAACCATCGATGTTCATGTGCGAAGACTCAGAGCCAAGATCGCTGGCTATGAAGACATCGTTAGAACCGTTCGCGGGCAGGGGTATCGGTTCGACAAGCACCCAGACGTTCTGATTGAGGAGCTCTAAACTCTGAGCGTGCCTGAATTATTAGATTTCCGCGAGGGAGTAGAAACCATAACCAAGCTGGTTTCCAAACTTGCGGATCAAATTCCAACCCCAATCGTCCTAATCGATGGGCGAGCCGGGGCTGGCAAGAGTAGTTTCGCCGAGCAGCTTCGCAACAACCTGTTCAAGGAACTGGAGTCCTCCCCCAAGCTCGTTACCATGGAAGATCTATACGAGGGCTGGGACGGCCTGGAGGCTGGCAGCCTCTACCTCCTGCAATCAGTACTCAGGCCCCTTCAACAAGGGCTCGATGCCAATTGGCAAGTTTGGGATTGGGGCACGTCTGCTAGGGGCAGCGATAGCGAACCGGGTAATGGCTGGCGATCATTTGCCGGGGGCAACGTTCTGATTATCGAAGGCTGCGGTTCGATTTCACGCGAGACAGCACCACTTGCTAACCTGCGAATCTGGATTGAATCGTCTGAGGCGGTTCGTAAGGCCCGGTACTCCCAACGTGATGGTGGGAAATTCGATGACCAGTGGCTCAATTGGGCTAGCCAAGAAGATCAGTTCATGCAAATCCATAAACCTAAGGAGCTAGTCGACTGGATTGTCGAGAACTAAGACTCTCTGTTAGCTTTCCAGGTTCTGTATCCGGCAACGATGCTCATGCCTATAACAACAATCGCAATGCCATAAACAATAGGCCTGACCCACGGAATGGAATAGGTGAAGTAACCCGCCAGAGTTAGACCACAACCCCAGAGCATTGCACCGACCAGGTTTGCCGAGAAGAACTTGTAGTAGTTCATGCGACCAATGCCCGCGAGAGCCGGGATGATTACCCTGGCCCAGGGGATGAACCTTGCCACGACAATAGACCACCAGCCATATCGCTCATAAAACTGCTCGGACCGAGTTATGCCTTTTTGGATCCATTGGCCCTTGCGTTTATCTAGGTAAGGTCTGCCGTAATGACGACCGAGTGTGTAGCCGACTTGGTCTCCCAAGAAGGCTGCAATGCCAACACCAACAACCATTACGACGATGTTAATGGATTCTTGATGCGCCGCCGCTACAAGGCCTGCCGCAAACACCAATGAATCACCTGTGATGAATGGGATGAAGGCACCGATGAAAAGCCCAGTACCGGCGAAAACGAGCCCGAATACCGCTGCGTAAAAGAGGATTGGACCTATCTGATCAAACCAGCCGACTACATCATCGGTGACAGACAACAAAAAACGATTCGGCACGCAGGAAGTCTAACCTGTCGCTACCGCGCTAAACCGTGGAGGATAATCTCGTCAAGTGACTTTCGGCTCCTCGGTGCCTGTTCACGCTCTTGCAACTCAGGAGATGCTGCTCCAACTTCACCCTGCTGACCAACAGCGATGACGTTTACGATCCAAGAACCTGAAATGCCCAGAATGCGCTCGATCTCATCGTGAACAATGCCGCCCATGTAGTGAGCTTTGAGACCCATTGCTTCGGCCTCGAAAACAATCTGTGCTGAAGCTAGTCCTGCGTTGTAGTAAACAACCGCCTTGTCCCAGTCGTTACCATCTGGCCTTACCTTGTCCGCCATTACAACTACATATGCAGAGGCATTAGGTGCCCATGATTGATTGAATCCGGTTAAACCGGAGGTAGAAATCGCATCAAACTCGGAGCTTCCTCTAACCAAGATCGAGAACTTCCAAGGCTGTGCGTTATTCGAGCTCGGTGCCCAGCGACCTGCCTCAGCGAGCGCTAACACGTCTCCGTGCGTGAGAGCATGGAGTGGATCAAAAATTCTTGGACTCCACCGGTTGGCTATCAAGTCTGAAACAGGAACAATCGTTGATGCTGGTTTTGAAATTGGGTTACTCACGACTTAGTCCAACTCCTTCGATTTGAAATGGCTTCCCAGTGAGCTACTTTTTTGCGCTGAGATAAAGCCCGATGGTGATCAGTGGAATTCCTAGGAGTAGACCTGGTGTCACTGGCTCACCCAAGAACAAGATCCCCAGTAGCAGAGCGACGGCTGTGTTTACGTAGGTTATGAGGCTGGCCTTTACGGGTCCAACCTCCTTAAGGAGTTCGAAGAAGATGACGAATGCCAGCGCAGAGCAAACCAAGCCGAGAACCAAGAGTGCGGTCCAGGCATGAGTAGTGGGTCCTTTAGCTAACTCGGCTGGCAAAGCTGACAAAGCGGCCGGAGAGTATAGAACTGCAACAAGTCCCATGCTCAACCCAATCACACCCGATGTTGGTACGTGAGTCATTTTGATGTTGGCCATGATCGGCGCAATTGCATAACCCAAGGCTGCCAAAACAACCGCCCCAACCCATAAGGGCTGAACGTGGCCAAGCAAGGAATCAACTCCAATTAGCGCAATGACGCCCAGGAACCCAATAACCATTCCAGACAGAGGAACGGGTCTCAAAGCCGTTCGATCTTTAAAAACCAGTGCCATTATTGCCACGGCAAAGAATGGAACGGTGGAGACAAGCAGACCTGAAAGCCCTGACGGAATGTGCTTTCCTGCTTCAGTGATCAGCCACCAAGGGATAACCATCTCAAGAACCGCGAATAGAGCAACATAAGGCCATGCTCGTAGGGCAGGTTTGATGCCGCCAACTTTGAATGCATACGGGATAAGGATTGCTGCACCAATGGCTGTTCGGGCGAAAACAATGGTCTGGGTAGAAAACGATTCAAGAGCCCAAACTATAAAGAAATACGGAAGACCCCAGAAGAGCCCTGCTAACAGGAAGAGTATGAAGCCTTTTCTTGACACCCATGAATGCTAGTGCAGGTCGAGAAGCTTAAATGGGAATCGGGTGGACCCGAAGGTCCACCCGATCCGGTTACTTATTGGTAACTACTACTTGACGGTAATAGTTGCAACGTTCTCCAAGGTGCCGTTTACATAAACAGCTACTGGAACGGTGCGACCCTTAACCGACTTGCGGCTGAAGAGGTAGTTGTCGTTCAGAGATGTGTACTTGAACCACTTTCCACCGATCTTTACGGATACAACTGCACCCTTTGCATTCTCTACACGAACCGCTACGCGACCGTTGAAGGTACCGATAACTGCGTTGACCTCTGGGACAACAACGGCTGGGACTGCAACCACGGTGGAAGCAGCAAGAGCAACGTTGTTGGTGGTAGTGGTCGAGTCAGCGTCACCGTCGTAAGCGAAGGTTACGGTTGCGGTACCAGTGTCATTCGAACCGAATAGAACGGAGAAGGAGAGCTCTCCGGTTGCATCGGTGGTAGTTGGCAGGGTTCCGGTAACGAAACCAGGTCCGGTGTACTTCACAGCAATGTATGAGGTAGTGGTCACCTTCACTGGGTTGCTCCAGGTGTCAAGAAGCTGCGCCTTGAACTGTGCAGTGGTGCCTGGGACTGCAGTTGCTGGAGCGGTTACAACCCACTTAGCACCTGCGGTTTCAGCAGCTGCAACGTAGGTGAGACCTAGGTCCTTGGTAGCTGATCCCACAGTTGCGGAAACAGTAACCTTGCCAGCCTTGTTGCGGTAAACAACAACACCGTCATAGGCACCATTTGCGTTTGTCTCAACGGTCACGGAACCGAGGGTGTAAACACCGCCGACAGCAAACATAGCGTCAGCTGCGGTTAGGGTTACAACACCGTAGGTTGCAATACCATTGGCGTCAGTTACCTGACCGGAAAGGGTTGCACGGTTTCCAGTAGTCAACTTAGGAGCTGTTCCACCATTGCGAGTGTCAACGGCCTTGAGGGCGAAGTTGTTCAGCGCAAGGTTGGATGCAGATGACGCAACCACAGTAACTGCGCCTGCAGCGTTGGAAGCCCCAACGGTCACAGACTGGGTAGCAGGAGTTCCTGAGTTGTCATACGCGAGCGTAGAAGTGTTTAGCTTCTGAACGGTTGCGTAGTACTCAGTGGTCTTGCTCGGGGTTACAGTGAAGGAAACCACATCACCGGTAACAGCTGCTGAAGTGGTGAGTGAGCCATTGTTGGTGTTTAGGTAGATTCTGAAGTCACCCTTGAGTGGCTCATCGAAGTTGTCGACGACTGCGAACTTCAAAGTTGCAGAAGCACCAGCTGCGACCTTCACGATAGAACCAACACCAAAGGTGGTTAGGTTCTTGATCTGACCGAATGCGGTGGTAGCTGCGGTTACAGTGACCTCACTACTTGCAACGTTGTCAGCGGTTAGCTTGACCTTGAAGCCTTCACCGTTCTTGAGGGATGCAGTCAGTGGGATAGTAACAGTACCGTCGGCAGCAACTGCAACAGTGAACTCAATCTTCGCGTCACCAGCAGTGTTGCCGTTCAGGGTCTTGCCTCCACCTACAACGGCAGATGAGGTAGCAAGGGTGGCCTGAGTCACAGTAACGGTAACCAAAGTTCCTGCAGCAGCCTTGACACCAGCAGACTTGGACACAACAGCTGTCAGCTCTACTGGAACTGCAGTTCCAACGCGGACGTTGGTGCCGTTGAAGTTAGCATCCTCGGTTACCTCTAGTGTCTCAATAGCTGACACTGCAGCTGAACCAACGAGGGCTACCTGCTCGGCACCAAACTCTGCACCATCAACGATTGCCTGCGCAACATAGGTTGCAGAAGCAACTACGGTTACTCCAGCCAACTGAACGCGGGTTGTGGTGGTTCCAGTAACTGGAGACGCAGACTGACCCTGGCTAAACAAACCTACAGTCGACACGATTGTGTTGGAAGCAGATGCGTGCGCCGAGTAAGTAGGTGCAGCGTAGGTCGCGAAACCAATCTGAACCTTACCGGTCGGTAGCTGGTGCATGTTGATGCCCTCAGCAGTGGAGACAACTGCAGACAAGGTCTGTGGGGCAGCGCTCAGAACTGGAGCTGAGAAAGCGGTTGACCAGGTTACAGCCGAGGTCTTGTAGAAGGTCACAACGCGCTCGTCAGAAACGAACTCGCCAGAATCTACAACGTCGTCACCGTCAGCATCCAACCAGCTCTGAATGGTCAGAACTGCATTTGAAGATGAGTCAACGGTTGAAACAGCAACGGTGTAAGCACTGAGAGTGGTCGAAACAGCTGTTGGCTTCAGTACAAGTGCGGACTTGGTGTTGGAAGTGCTTCCGGTGAAGGTAGCACCAGTGGTTGCCGAAGCAGTAGCACTGTAGGTAGTTGCACCAGTGTTGGTGATCTTTGTCTTGAGCTGTAACCAGCTTGACTGCGGGATGGTTGATCCTGCGTTCACGGTTAGCTCAAATGTCGTGCCTGCAAGTGCAGCATAGGTGGTTCCCTTAGCAGTTACGAGGCTTACCTCGCCAGCTGCCTGGGCCGGAGCTCCGCCTACGAATAGGGAAGCGGCCAATGCCACGATTGCGGCAAGACTCATGCCCTTGCGGGAATTGGTCTTGAACATTCGTTCTCTTTCTTTCTTGGTTTCCAACCGGCCTTCAGACCGATTGGTTTGAGAGCGAGCAAGCATCAACCAAGCAGGAGCTCACTTACCCTCTAGACCAAGATAACGGACAGAGTGTTCAAACGTTACGATTTGGACACAGAAAAGTTTTATTGCAACAGAGGACTTGACACCTATTAGGAGTTCTTGATTGTAAGTGAAGACGTGATGGGCGAGTTTCCCTGGTCCAAAACTATCTCGAGCCGAACCTTGCCATTACCCAAGATTGACTTCTCAATCACAATGTCACCGAGTTTTCCGTCAACATTTCCAACTACTAAATCCGTTGCACCCAAACTGAGAACTGTTCGTCCTTCAGGGTCAATCGACTTGCTCGCCGCCCAGGTCTTTGGGATGGCATAGAAAAGTGCTTCGCCAACCCTAAACTCAAAGTATGCGGATTGGATTCCGTTCTCGGTTGATAAATCGTAAACAATGTTGGCTCTGAGGCCCGCCGCATTTTCAACGACTAGTTGCTGGGCAAAGTTCGCGATGATCTGACCATTGTCCCCTTTGGAGAGCATTTCAAGGGTCCTGGAGCCTAAAAGCGGCTGTACAGCGCTGAGTAGGAGTGACTGGTCGGTTAGAACGAGATCGGATTCAGATTTGGCTGGCGTGGTCGCAGAGGCCGCGGTCATCACGACGGCCTCCTCGTCCCCAAGTGAAACAACCGCTTCCACGTCCCGTTGCTCTGGTGTTACTTGAACGTCTTCAGCGAGCTCTTCAACGGGCTGGGCTGAGGAAGTTGCTCTAAGCTGTGGTGCTGACACTTCCTGCTCTGAAACAGATGGTGAGAGGTTAGGTAGCACTCCGATTGAGATTGCTAACACCAGCAGGAATGCACCAGCTGCCGAAATGTACTTGCCACTCTCTGCCGCTGCCTTGCGGGCAGCAATCGAGAGAATCTGAGACATTGAGAGGCCTGCGGTTTCTGCCTCGCCGATAAGAGCCTTCTTGAAAGCCGAGCGAGCGCGGAATAGCAACTGGCGGAATGCGTTGTCGCTTAGACCCATCTGAGCAGCAACAACCTCTTGTGGCTTCTCTTCATAGAGGGTTGCGATTAGCGCTTCGCGGTGGCGAGGCTGGAGCTTGGCTAGCGCCATGGAAACAATTGCTGCATCCTCGGCACGCTCAAGATCTTGACTGATCTCTGGATCGTTTGATGCAAACTCTGGCTGGTCATCAATAGGTGCCATGGTGGCTCGGCTGTTAGCACGAATCACATCGAGCGCCAGCAACCTGGTCTTCCACTTCAAGAACTTCAAGACTCCAAGCTCGGAATCCAGCTCTGGGAGCGAAGTCATTAGATATAGAAATGCGTCCTGCACAACCTCTTCAACCTGAGATGGGTTGTGGAGGTAGCGGCGAGCGTGACGTTCAAGGTGTGGGCGGAAGCGAACATAGATGCTCGCAAAGTCTTTTGCAGTCCAGTCTTTGAGAACTGCGGGGGTTAGAGAATCGGCGAAGTGCTCACGAAACTCAGGTAGGCCAAACTCCTCGTCAGACTCCTCGTCCAGGAACTGCTCTAGTGGGTCTTCCCCAAAAGCTTTTGGGTCCTCAATGTTTGCCATACAGTTCCACTATACGCACCTAGTCAATACCCGTTACGGTCAAGGTTTATTTAGCTTTTGCTCGGTAGACTCCGTGCTTGTGAAGGTATCGGTAATCGGCCTGGGGTATTTGGGGGCCACACACGCAGTTGCAATGGCAGAGCTCGGCCATGAAGTCGTTGGCATTGAGCCAGATGTTCGCAAACTTGAAGCTCTGAAATCGGGCATCCTGCCTTTCCACGAGCCTGGTCTAGATCAGGCACTTCACAATGTTCTCGCATCGGGCAGGATCACTTTCCAGGGCGAGCATGACGAGAATTCAGCGAGCGCCGACCTCCATTTCATCTGTGTTGGCACTCCGCAGCTAAAGGGCAGCGATGCAGCAGACACCTCTTATGTTTTGGCCGCTGCCAAAGCTCTTGCTCCGCACCTAAAGCCCTCGGCCGTGGTTGCCGGTAAATCAACGGTTCCAGTCGGCACAGCTGCCGAGCTGCAGCGGGTGATGACCGAGGTCGCCGGGTTTGATGTGAACCTGGTTTGGAATCCTGAGTTCCTGCGCGAGGGAACAGCGTTAGAGGATTCACTCCGTCCAGACCGAATTGTGGTCGGGGCTTGGAACGACCACTCGGTCGATGTGATTCGCGAGGCCTATGCACCGATTCTGAATCTCGGCACACCGTTCCTAGTTCTTGATGTGCCAACCGCTGAATTAGTCAAGGTTGCAGCCAATGCCTTCTTGGCTACCAAAATCAGCTTTATTAATGCCATGGCCGAGGTGGCCGAGGTGTCGGGCGCTGATGCTGTTGCCCTTGCTCGAGCAATTGGTTATGACGAACGCATTGGAAACAAATTCCTCAGAACCGGCATCGGTTTTGGTGGTGGCTGCCTACCTAAGGACATTCGTGGCTTCATGGCGAGGGCCGAAGAGCTCGGGGTTGGCTCAGCAGTTGAGTTTCTCAAGGATGTAGACGCCATCAACCTGCGCAGGAGAGACAGAGTAGTTGCGCTTGCAAAGAGTGAGCTTGGGGATGTCCGAGGCAAGCGCGTGACGATGCTCGGTATCTCATTCAAGCCTGACAGCGATGACCTACGCGACTCCCCCGCACTTGAGATCTCTCAGCGCTTGGCAAAAGAAGGTGCTGTTGTTACTGTCCATGACCCGGTATCGCTTTCTGCTTTAGCAGAGCGCGATCCATCCCTTGGTAGAGAAGCAGAGTTGATTGAGGCAGTTCGTGAAGCTGACCTCGTGATTCTTGGCACGGAGTGGAAGCAATACAAAGTGGCTGACCCAGTGCTGCTTGGCTCTTTGGTTGCAACCAAGACGGTTATCGATGGCAGAAACGTGCTCGATGTCGATTCTTGGCAACAGGCTGGTTGGAAGGTGATTGCGCTAGGGCGCACTATTAAAAATGCCTAAGCTCAAAAACATCTCTTTTGTCATGCCCGTTAGGGATGAAGAGAAGTATCTGAAGACCGCGGTC
>JACCDS012141821.1_pt1 | contig 12792 bp, 12 predicted proteins | sample 7446441 | NCBI WGS metagenome assembly JACCDS01 (sample SAMN15323445, study PRJNA562643) | freshwater metagenome | isolation source: river surface water | place: USA:Blue River Watershed | collected 2017-08-17
GCCGATTCGCTACGCAGTGCGCCGGGCGGCAGCGCCGCTGAAGCCGCCAGTAGCCAAAAATTGGCCGATGAATTTGGCGCGGCCTGGGCGGTGCGGGTGCGTGCGGTTGATGGCGTGGTGCTCTATTCGGACGCGCTGGTCGATCTGGTTGCTGCCAGTGCTGATACCGATGCCACGGTCAAAAAAGTGGGTGATGCGGTGCAGGGTTTGGCTGTTGCGGCCAATATCCCGCTCGCTGGTACGGCGGTCGAGGCGGGCAGCGATATCGCACGGTTTTTACTGGCGCAGATTGCCAATGTGCGTGCCGCCAAACAATTGGAGCAGTCGATTCTGGCAGCGCAACCGGCAGTTGAGCAAATTGCCGGGCAAATTGAGAAGGATGGCAAGCACCTGATTGGGCTGATCGACGCTGCGTATAAAAATCAGGTCAGTGTCATTAACGAGGGGTACAGCGAAGACGCCAAACTGGCCCGCGCCCTGCAAAGAAAACAGCTAGAACTCGGTGGATTACTGACCAGCAGCGCCGGTGCGGTTGATCCGCTCAAACTGTCACAAATGCAAGAGATGGACAAAATCCGCGCCAGCGCGCTGGCCCGTTTGGCCGAGCGTGAGCAAAAGCTGGGACAGGCCGCCATTGCTCATAAGGCACAGTTGCAAATGATAAGTGGGCTAAGCACGGCCACTTCGGCTTGGCTGGCGGCGCATCGTGATCTGGCCAATGCGGTTCAGCAAAAGCGCAAGATCAATGTTACCCAATTGCAGGAAACAATTGGTGACCTCAAGGAATTAATCAAGAAAGTGAGAGCCTTATGAGCGAGATTAACTGGGACAATCTAGGCCAGATCGACTGGGGCCGCTTCAGCAGCAACGAACAGTGGGGCGGGTTGTTGGATAATTTGCTCAAACTCGGGCAAACGGCGACCGATAGCACCCAGCGCAGCCAACTGGCTGATCAGCTCGATGCCTTTGCCAGCGAATCGGATGGCCCGGATTTGACTACCATCAGCAAACTGGCCAAGGCTGCCAGTCGTGCGGCACGTGGCTTGCGGCAAGATGATATGGCCGCGCGCATTGCGGCATTGCAGGAAGCAAACGCTCTGTTTCAGGATGCGACCCAGGTGTTTGGCACGGCCACCGGTGGTTTGCAGCAGGAAGCCTCGTTCCTGCGCGCAGAAAAGGTGACGGCGACCATTACTGCCCTGACCAGCTCGATTACCTCATTGACCACGCTGGCGCAAACGGTGCGTGATGAAAACAATGCGGCGCTTGCCAATGCGATTGCCGAGGCGCTGGCCAGTGCCGAAAAATTGCGGGCGATTTTGAACGCTTAGTTTAAATGCGCCGCTGCCAAACCTGCCAGCGCTCTTTTCCGGCAAATACCGCAATCGAATCGTCTACCGGCAAATCGTGCAATAAGGTAAACCGGGTGGCTAGCAAGGCTTGCAATTGCGCTGGATCGGCCCCGAACGGCGGGCCTTTGGGCGCGCTGTCGAAATAAAAGAACCCGGCCAGTACACCCTGTTCGGTCAATAGCTCGGCCCAGCGTTGCACAATCTCGGGCCAGCGGCCACGCGGCAGGGCGCACAGGAAGGCGCGCTCGTAGATCAAGTCGAACGGTGGCGCGGAAAACTCGAAAAAATCGGCCTGCTGCACTAACTTGGCCCATGGCCCAAGCTGGGCCTGGGCACTGGCCACAGCCCGCGCCGAAAAATCGATGGCACACACATCCCAGAGCGCTTCGGCCAACAGGCGCGCTTCCCAGGCATTGCCACAACCGGCGATCAGGCTGCGCAGCGGCTGGGTTTGTTGCGCCACAAATTCCTTTAACCGGGCCGGAACCTGCCCGGCATCCCATGGTGTAAAGGTCTGGGCAAACCGTTCATCCCAAAAATCGGGCAAGTTGGGGTCGCGGGTGTTGAAGTCGGGCATGGTTCAGGCGTGGCCGATAAGGGAGGAGGCAAGTGGGACACTAAGCGGGACACTAAGCGGGGCACTAATCGTGTCGCCAAGCAGATAGCGCGGCGGTTGGACTGCATCGGGCAGGCTGGGTGGCGCAATTGGCGCAATGGGCGAGAATAATTGCACTGACTGGTCGTCCATGGTTTCTTCTATCGGCCCGGAAAACAGCCAGACCAGCGCGCAGCCAGCGCCGAGCACGGTGAGCGTGAGCAACACCATCAACAGTGCCAACCGGACATTGGTTTTGCGCTGCTCTTGCAGCAAGGCTTTGAACAGTTCCTGATTGGGATCATGCCCGACCTGGCTTAAGGCATGGTGTAACAGCCTCGGCAATTGCGGCAAGATGTGGGCATAGCGCGGGCCTTCGTCTTTCAGATGATCGAGCATGCCTTGCCAGCCGATTTGTTCGGCCATCCACCGTTCCAGATACGGCTTGGCGGTTTTCCACAGGTCAAGGTCGGGGTCCAGTTGGCGCCCCAGCCCTTCGATATTGAGCAGGGTTTTTTGTAGCAACACCAGTTGTGGCTGGACTTCGACATTGAAGCGGCGGCTGGTTTGGAACAGGCGCAACAGTACCTGACCAAACGAAATGTCTTTCAGTGACCGGTCAAAAATCGGTTCGCAACAGGTGCGCACTGCGGCTTCCAGTTCATCGACCCGGGTTTCCGGTGGCACCCAGCCCGATTCGATATGCGCTTCGGCCACGCGCTTGTAGTCGCGCCGGAAAAAGGCGACGAAGTTTTGCGACAAATAGTCCTTGTCGAAATCGTTGAGCGTGCCAACAATGCCAAAATCGAGTGCGATATAGCGCCCGAGTGTGGCCGGGTCAATCGATACCAAAATGTTGCCGGGGTGCATGTCGGCATGGAAAAAACCATCGCGGAACATTTGGGTAAAGAAAATTTCCACGCCGTCGCTGGCCAGTTTTTTCAAATCGACCCCGGCGGCCACCAGCCGGTCGACTTGCGAAATCGGCACGCCATCCATGCGCTGCATCACGATCACGTTGCTGGTGCAATAATCCCAGTACATCTCAGGCACCAACAACAGATCGGAGGTGGCGAAATTGCGCCGCAACTGGCTGCCATTGGCCGCTTCACGCATTAAATCGAGTTCGTCATTCAGATATTTGTTGAACTCTGCCACCACTTCGCGCGGTTTGAGGCGCTTGCCTTGATTCCATAGCTTTTCCACCAATTCGGCCGCGATATGCATCAGGGCCAGATCTTCGTTGATGGTTTTTTTCATGTTCGGGCGCAATACCTTGACTGCCACCGGCGTACCATCTTTGAGTTTGGCAAAGTGAACCTGGGCGATTGAGGCCGAGGCCACCGGGGTGCGTTCGAATTCGGCAAACAATTGCTCGGGCGGGGCGCCCAAGGAACGGGTGATTTCGGCAATCGCCAATTCGGGCGCAAACGGTGGCACCCGGTCTTGCAGCTTGGCCAGTTCATCGGCCAGATCGGACGGCAACAAGTCGCGCCGGGTGGACAGCACTTGGCCAAACTTGACAAAAATCGGCCCCAGTGCTTCGAGTGCCACCCGCAGCCGTTCGCCGCGCGGGGCCGAGATGTCGCGCCAGAATAACAAGAACTTGATGGCAGCGGCGGTGCGCGGAACGGTTAGGCCGGACATGGCAATTTCATCGAGTCCATAGCGCAAGGCAACGCGCAGGATCTTAAACAGGCGCAACAGTTTGATGATCATTGGGTTTTCGTCGCCAGTTTTTGTCGCAGTTTGTCGATACGCTTGGCCAGCCGCTCCACGCCGTCGCGGGTTTGGCCCACGTCGTCGCCAAATTGCGCCAGCGCCTGTGGGTGTACCAAGGTCGGGTTTTCTTCGACCAAATATTCAGCCAGATTTTCGGCCAGTTTTTTGTGCCCGTTTTTCGCGCTATCGAAGGCGGCGCGGGCACCGGCGACCATGCGGGCAGCGGCAATTTCGCCAAACCAGCGCTGTAAATCGTATTCGGCTTCCCAGCGCAGGTTTTGCGCCAGAATAGCGATGGCTTGGGCAAAATCGGCATCACCTTCGATCCGTACCCAGGAAAAAGCCCGCTCGCGGTGTTGCAACATTTGTGGCAGATCGGCCATTTGGGCGCGGATGGTAACGGCAGGCGCAAGCGCTTCGGGCGCGGCCTGCAACTGGCCGTCCCTGGCCACTTGCAGGCGCAATGAAAACAATTCGGTGGCCAGTTCGGCGATTTTGTCATGGTGCGCCTGTAATTGCCCGCGCGTCCAGGGTTCTTGGGCCAGCAAATGGTTCAATGCCAACAACAGCGGGGCAGTGGGCAGGGGCACGGTGGTGCTCATTGATGACTCTTTCAGTTGGTTCAGCCGTTTCAGTATTGGGCAATGCTGGACAAGACCCAATCGCCTTTTTTGTCCAGTGGCAATGATAAACGCCAGACCTCTTCAAACGCTTCTTCCGCCGGGCTTAGGCTTTCCTTGATCATGCCGGAAAACTTGATGCTGGCTACATAACTATTGCCGGTAATGTCAATCCCGAGCAATTCGGTTTGAATCGATAGTACATCAGTATTGTTGGTGGTATCGCCGCGTTCCAGAATTTGTTTGCGTAATTCATTAAAGATCGGCGTGGTGGTAAATTGGCGGATGCTGTTCAGGTCGGATTTGTCCCACGCCAATTGCAGGCGCAGAAAATATACCCGTGCCTTGCGCAAAAAGCGCGGCTGGTCAAAGTTTTCCGGGGCATTTTGCACATCCGCTTTTTGCAGTACCGGGCTCATGGCGCGGGTTTCCGGCCCCATGCGGCTGTTTTCAAAGCGGGAAGTGCCGGGGCGCTTTTCTGGCATCAGGCGCGACTCGGGAGCACTGCGGGTGTCCGGTGGCAACTGGCTATGACTGCCAAGGCGCGGCTCCGGGCGCGGCGAGGGGCGGGTATGTGGGCCACCCCGGCTGTTTGGATTCAAGCGACTGTTGCTGCTGTCTCGCGGTCGTTTGGGTTTCATGACCGGTTCGCGCTTCGGTTCCGGCGGGGCCGCCTGTTTTTGCCGCAGTTGGTCAGCCACCCGGTAGCGCACCACATTAATCAGAGTGAACGTTATCAATAACAGCACCAAACCGGTGAACGCGAGCAGGATCAAGCCCAAAATGTCCGCCGGGGCACCGCTCATGCCAACCTTGGCCAGCATGGTATTGATGCCAAACGGGGCCAATAGGCTGACGGCAGTGACGCGCCAGGAGGGCAGGGCCGGTTCGGTAACCGGTTTCGGGAGTAGCTCTTGGGCCGGTTCCGGTTGGGCTGGCTGACTGGGGTTGGCGCTGGCCGAGGCCGACGCGCGCCGCGGTTTGCTGGTTGCGCGCGGGCGGTTGGCTGATGCTGCGTCGTCCGCAGCAGGCTGGCGCACCACCGGTACGCTGGCATATTCGAGTTCCGGAACGGTTTCACGGTTCTGGCCAAGGCCGGGCAGGCTCACCAATACCAGAATCAAACCACACAGCGCTTGATTGATGCGTCTCATACGTTCTCTCTACAGCTTGACGCCGGTATGCAAGGCGGCTACGCCTGCCGTCAAATTAAAATAATCGACCCGGTCGAAGCCTGCTTCCTGCATCATGCCTTTCAGGGTTTCCTGATCGGGATGCATGCGGATCGATTCGGCCAGATAGCGATAACTGTCGGCGTCACCGGCAATTTTTTCCCCGAGCCAAGGCAGAACCGAGAACGAGTACAGATCGTAGGGCTTTTGCAGTGGTTCGGCCACTTTGGAAAATTCCAGCACCAGTAATTTGCCGCCGGGCTTGAGCACGCGCTGCATTTCGGCCAGCGCCACATCCTTGTGGGTCATGTTGCGCAGGCCAAAGGCGACGCTGACCCGATCAAAATAATTATCGGGAAACGGCAACTTTTCAGCGTCACACAAGGCCATGGGCAGGATTTGCCCATCATTGAGCAAGCGGTCGCGCCCGACCCGTAACATCGATTCATTGATGTCGGTTAACCAAACCTGACCGGACGATCCGGCCTGCTTGGCAAAGGCGCGTGCCAAATCACCAGTGCCACCGGCAATATCGAGCACGCGAAAGCCGGGCCGAATCCCGGCCTTGGCAATGGTGAAGGTTTTCCACAGCCGATGCAGGCCAGCCGACATCAAATCGTTCATCACGTCATATTTCGGCGCAACCGAATGAAATACTTCAGCGACTTTTTGGACTTTTTCGTCATCGTTGACAGTTTGATAACCAAAATGTGTGGTGTGAGTCATGGAAATCGATCAAAACAAAGGTTCGCGTATTATCGGGCAATTGCGGCCCGGATAAACAAAGTTTGTGGAATGAAAGTGCACGCGGGCTGAATTTTGCGTCTATTTACGCACAAGCGGTGCAAAATAGTCGGGCGAGGCCATTCGAGTGAGGCAACCCGGGCGAGGCACATTGTACGAGCATTATTATTATTTTTCAATCTTTTCTAGGGTTTGTTCAACAAAATCGCCATCGGCATCGGCATAACGCAAGCGTACCGGATACCATCCATGGCCGGGAGCGAGCCAAATCTCCAGTTGTTGGTCTTGTGAGTCGGGCGGCGGTTTTCTGACCAAATGCACGCTGGCCAGCTTGCCCAGTGGCGTGTTGATGCTGGCGCGCTCCTGAACCCGGAAGATCCACGGTTCGGCATCGCGCCGTCCGGCCACAAAAAAATCCCATTCTGACTGCGGTACAAATTTTTCCGGGCTACTGCGCGCTTGCGCCACCAATTGCCAGAGCACACTGGTGCGGTCTTGCTCGCCGCCTTGCAGCCGGTAGGTTTGGGGTGCTGCGGAAAAGCGGATTTGTCCGATGCTGCCCCGCTCGAAATGGATTTCGGTCGGCTTTTTGCGCCAGCGTTTTTCGGTAAAATGCACCGGTGCCAAGCCAAAATCATCAATAATGCCGATACTGGCCGACTCTTGCAACGTGCCAAACGGGGTGGCCCGGATCTCATTATCCACCCGGTATTGACGCTCACTACTGTGCCAACTGAGGCGGCTCTCGCCCGATAGCGGAAAGCCTTTTTGTTTGGCTTTGATTGAATAATGCAGCGTCACATTCGGTGGCAACTGAAAACTGCGTTTTGACGCCGAATGGGATTCGGCTGCGCTGGCGTGGGCCGGGGTGCCTGTGGCGCTGGCGAGCCAAACAGCGGTGCTTAGCATCAGGCCGAGGCACAACTGCCGCAACACAGTTTGGCGCGGTTGGGCCGGGTTGCCGATTGGCAGGGGCGGGAAGCGGTAGCTAGTCATGGCTCGGTCGTGTTTAGCAGGGTAAAGGCTGTCATCTTCATTTCAATTTGACTGCCGTTGGGATCGGTTTGCAAAATCCGGGCCGGGGCGAACTGATGTTGTGGCGAGAGCCAGATATCGAGCTGCCGCTCACGACTACCCGGCAAAGGGATGCGGCTCAGGTGCCAGGCATCGACTTCGTGATTATCCAGCACCAAATGTTTGAGCCCCTGTACCCGAAAGCGCCACGTTGTAGCGTCGCGCGCGCCTGCCACCACGATTTCCAGTTCGGCCTGCGCCTGAAACTTTTCACTATCGGCCAGCCCGATCCCGGCCAGTTGCCAGACCACGCTGGCCCAGTCTTGCGCGCCCGGACTGCGCGGGTATTGTTTGGTTGAGGCAGAAAAGCTGATGGTATTGTTGTTGCGCTGGAAATGGGTATTGGTCAGGCTGCGGGTGCCGCGCTTTTCGCTATAGAGCAGCGGTGCGATGCCGTTGCCATCAAGTTCACCTTCGCTTTGAAAGCGCAGAAAGGTGAAAAACAGGAATTTAAATTCGCCAGTCAAGCGGTATTGCTGCCCGAGATTTTGCCAGCGGATCGAGCCACGGCCACGGGTTTGCGCTGCATTGGCGTCGGACGTGTCGCCGCTGCCAGCGGTTCTTTGCAGCGCATATTGAATCTCAATCGAGGGCAGGGGCTTGACCCGGTAGGTGGGTGGTGGCGAATTGGCCGCGGAAGCCGGTGCGGGCGGGGTGTCCGGCGTGGCACTGGCAGAACCAGTCGCACTGGCTGCACTGGCTGCATTGGTAGCATCGGTGGCATTGGTTGCATTGGTTGCTTCGGCCGGGCTGGAGAGCTCGCCAGTGGGCGCAGCAGAATCAGTATTGCTGGCATCGGTTGGACTGGCCAAACCGGGCGCAGCAGCGTCGGCCAAGGCCGCATCATGCGCTGCGTTGGCTGATGCGGCGGCGGGTTCGCTGTTATCCGCCTGCGGGCCGGGCGCGCGCCGTTTGCGCACGCCGGGGCGGGGAGTGCTCTGTTTGGTGGCAGTGGGTGTCATGGGCATAGTAGTAGGCGTGGCGTTGGCCGGGTTTGTTGCGACCGGTTGGGCCCGGTTTTGCAGCGCAATCGATACCGGGCCGCGATTGGGCGTGCTCTTGGTCGAGGCTGGGCGCAGCCACACCTGGCCGAATCCGTACAGTGCGACCAGATGCAGTAACAGGGCGGCCAGTAGAAACGGTAATATACGTGGGGCCGAAGTGAGGTGGAGTGCAAACATGGCGTAAGTGTAACGTGTTCCCGCCGCAAATGCAGGGGCGGTAGCCAAAACCGAGCAATCTTTGTGTCGAGGGTATTTATCTGCTACGCTAGGGCTCATTCCATCATCGAATTAACCAATTGGAGCTGTGATGATCAAACCACCGTTGTCGAGTATTCCGGGGGTCGGGGTAATGACCGACACCCTTGATTTTGTCAAAAACCTGTGGGGTAGCGTCAATACCAGCATGGGTTTGCCGGGTATGGCCGTACCAACCCTGTCGCTTGAAGAGCTGGACAAAAAAATCAATGATCTGAAAGCCGTAGAAGCCTGGCTGAATGTGAATATGGGCATGTTGCGCGGCACGATACAGGCATTGGAAGTGCAGCGCGGCACCATTGCCACCCTGAAATCGGTAGGAGCCACACTCTCGGCTGCGGTTACGCAACAACCGCCGGGCAGTGCCGATGAAAACAAGTCCTTGCTCGAATCGATTCCCTACGCTTCGGCGTTTTTGTATCCAAACGCTATACCGGGTGACGCGGGAGGCGCGGCCAAACGCCGGGATGAAACCGCAGGCACAGCGGGAAAGTGGCCATACGGAGCGGCGGCAGTGAGTACTGAGGCGGGCACCGAAGCAGATGAGGCGGCTGGCGGCGCTGCGGATAATGGCGCGTCACTGGTGAATCCCTTGCTGTGGTGGAATGCGTTGCAAGATCAATTCAAGCAAGCCGTCAGCACCGCCGCCGTGACCGATACCATGGCCAAGCTCGGTGCTGCCGGTACGGCGATGGCTACCGATGCCGTGGTCAAGCTGGGCGAAGCAGCGGTCAAAACGAATCTGGCGGCCAAAAGTCCCGGAGCGGAGGACGCGCCACCGCGCAAAAAACGTAGTGCAACGCTAAAAAATACTACTAATGAAGCAGGTTCGACCGAAGCAGCACGTAAACCACGAGAAACGAAAGTTTCTGGTGGTAAACGAAAAAGGCTTTCTTAGATATTGCTGTTGTTCTTGCATGTTATTTTTCAAGGAATTGGTCTAATCGGACTGATAAGGGGGTTACATTTTGTAAGAATTGTGTGAGAATATGCGCCTTGAACTTTTTTCATTTGAATTACGAGGCATGCATGGTAATTGTTGATTCACTACGCACGATGATGGGGATTCGCCGCGCGCGACAAATATTGCCGGCCGGACCGCTGCCGCCGATGGGGAGCAATATTGTTAATGGATTATTGAGAATTCGCTTGAAATACCCGGTAACCCAAGAGCAATGGCACTGGCTGACCCTGCTTGGCTGGCGCACGATTGACATGCGCTATAACCGGCGTCGTTATTATCTGGTGGATGACAAGAGTGTACGGGCATTGATTTTGGCCGAGGGCGATGATGAGCGTACCCGGATTCATCAAATCATCATGGCGCAGGGCAAGAAGGCGTTACACGTTATATCCGACCCACGTGCCTGAATCACACAGCCCGCCAGCTCGGCCCTGAGCCAACCGGCTGGCGCGCCAGCCTATGCGGCTTCCGGGGCTTGGGCCTGCACTTGGCGCAGCCAGTATACCAGGGCTTGCGTATCAGAAAACGCTGCCGCCAGATCAGGTACCAACCGCTCCGGTTGGTCAAGCAGCAGCGGGGTTTCGGTCCAGACAAAAAAACTTTTCAACTTCAAATATTCCGCATGCATATGATCGGCCGCATAGCCTTTGGGCACGCGTGCCATTTTGCCTTCGGGCTGAATATCACCATAGCGTTTCTTGAGTGCCTTGTTTTTTAGCATGGTAGCAAAACCGCTGTCCGGGTTGGCAATGTGTTCCCGGATCGCACGCAAACGCCATGGCGGCGGCATGTATTCACCCGCGCCATAATGGGCCATGCCATTGCCATCGATCTGCATGTAATAGCACGGCCCGCCGCCTTCGCGCGGTCGTTTCAGGTCATTGGGCAAAATTGCGGCTGAAAAAATGGTTTTATATGGGCTTTTGTCGTTGGAAAAGCGCACATCACGATTGATTCGGAACACCGCCTTCTTAGGGTTGCACAGCCGTACCGCCGGATCGAAGCGCGCCACCTCGGCAATCAGTTCAGTGATGCTGGCCAAAAATTCGTCACGCAAAATATCGTAACGCGGCCGGTTCATGACGAACCAGGCACGGTTATTGTTTTGTTCCAGTTCGTGCAAAAATCGGCACAGGTCGTGTAAGTGCATAATCGGTTTCCCTGATGAAGAGGGGGGTGATCCGGCGTCCGGCTACTCGACGCCTGATTACTCGGCGTCCGGTCGCGGGCGAACCACCGGTGGCCGTTTGCCAATCACAATATTGAGCGCGGTTTCCTGGCCCCGGCGCAGCACCATGACGCGCGCAGTACTGCCCGGCGTCAAGTCCGCAATCAAATTCACCATTTGGGTGGTATCGCGGATCGGCTTGCCCTCAATCGACAGCATCAAGTCACCCGGTTTCATGCCCGCCTTGTCTGCCGGGCCATTTCTGACCACTGCGGTAATGATCGAGCCCGATCGTTGCGTCAGGTTCAGGCTTTCGGCCAGTTCGACGGTCAACTCCTGTGGTTCCACGCCAATCCAGCCGCGCACCACGTGGCCGGAGCGGATGATCGATTCCATCACGCTTTTGGCGTTGGAAATCGGAATCGCAAAACCAATCCCGAGTGAGCCGCCGCTTTGTGAATAAATCGCGGTATTGATCCCGATCAGGTTGCCCTGGGTGTCGATCAGTGCGCCGCCCGAATTGCCAGGATTGATCGCAGCATCGGTTTGAATGAAGTTTTCATAACGGTTAATCCCCAGATGGTCGCGTCCGGTGGCAGACACAATCCCGAGCGTGACGGTTTGGCCGACGCCGAACGGGTTGCCAATCGCCAATACCACATCACCGACTTGCGCCTGATCCGGCTGGCCAATGGTAATCGCAGGCAGCTTGGGCAGGTTGATGCGAATCACGGCCAGATCTGATTCCGGATCCGTGCCAACAATCGTGGCGCGTGTTTTGCGCCCGTCAGACAGGGCCACTTCGATTTCATCGGCCCCTTCGACCACATGGTTGTTGGTCAGAATATAGCCCTGGGTATCAACAATTACGCCCGAGCCGAGGCTGGACTGGCGTTGTTGCTGCTGGCGTGGTTCCTGTTCGCCAAAAAAGCGGCGCAGCCATGGGTCACGTAGCCATGGGTTGCGCGATGCGGCGACTTCTTTGCTGGTAAAAATATTAACCACTGCCGGCATGGCCAGCTTGGCCGCGTCGCGGTACGATGTAATGGCACCGCCGTTGACCCCGTTTGAGGTCGCTTCCTTCAAATTAAGCGCTGGTGTATCGGTTTTGCCACGTAAGGCAGGGGGGCGGCCCAGCCACTCCGGCTGTAATGTAAGTGTAATGAACCAGAGCGCAAGTGCGACAGTGGTGGTTTGGGCAAACAATAGCCAGAGACGTTGCATCATGATCGGGTCTTATTGAAAATGTGGCAAAAACATGGCCATCATACGCTTTTTTTGCTCTTGCTTGCTAAATCTACTGGGTTCTCCCGGGCTGTTGCGGTAGATTTTTACCTTGGTGTCAGGTGAAATACACCCGGTTTGGCTAAACTTGGACCAAATTGCCGCAATTTGCGCGAATGTTTGATCTTTTGCTTCAAATCATGACGCGGCTCCGCTATAATTTAGGGTTGCTGGAAGTTGGGTTAGCACTTCATACAATAACGAATTTTGACTGATTGGGGTTGGTATGGGTAACGAAGAGCAGGTCGATTCTGGTCGACGTGGCTTACTCGTCGCAACGTGTGCGGCGGGGGGCGTGGTCGGTTTGGCAACGACAGGGGCATTGGTTGGTACGTTTCAGCCGTCCGAACGGGCCAAGGCTGCCGGTGCGCCGGTCGAGGCCGACATCTCGGATTTGAAGCCGGGTGAAATGAAGGTGGTGGAATGGCGCGGCAATCCGGTCTGGATTTTGCGTCGCACACCGGAAATGATGGCCACTCTGGAAAAGACCGAGGCACAGGTCGCCGATCCTAAATCGGAAAAAGCCTATGCCTTTGCCGTGCCCGAGTATTGCAAAAACCCGCATCGTTCGCGCAAGGAACACAAGGAAGTACTGGTGGCGGTGGGTCTGTGCTCCCACCTTGGGTGCTCGCCCAGCCAGAAATTCCAGGTCGGTGCCCAGCCTTCGCTGCCCGACGACTGGACCGGCGGCTTCCTCTGCCCATGCCATGGCTCAACCTTTGATCTGGCCGGTCGGGTATTCAAGAACAAACCGGCCCCGACCAACCTGGACGTGCCGGTACACATGTATTTGTCCGAGACCAAGATACTGATTGGTAAAGATGAGAAAGGTGAGGCA
>JACCDS010869267.1_pt1 | contig 12787 bp, 9 predicted proteins | sample 7446441 | NCBI WGS metagenome assembly JACCDS01 (sample SAMN15323445, study PRJNA562643) | freshwater metagenome | isolation source: river surface water | place: USA:Blue River Watershed | collected 2017-08-17
AAGAAACATTAGTCGAATTTGTAAATATTTTCCAACTGAGGAGAAATTTAGAATAGTAGATCAAATGATTCGATGTTCTAGATCAGTAACAAATAATATTGCTGAGGGATATGGTAGGTACCATTACCAAGAGAATATTCAATACTGCAGACAAAGTAGAGGGTCTTTACACGAACTGAAAGATCATATTATAATTTGTTTGGATGAGAAGTTAATTGATCAAAAAACATTTTCTGAAATTGGCGATTTGATATCAGAATGTTTAGCCTTATTAAATGGATATATAAACTTTTTAATAAAGCAAAAATCCACTTAGCACGAATACTTTTTTCTTTTTTCTATTTTCTATTTTCTTTTTTCTATTACAAAGCAACAACCAAAAAACGAGTAGTAAAAAATATAAAAAACACTAAATAATATGAGTGGAAATATGAACCTCACACTAAAAGTGTGGAGACAAAAAAATTCAAGTGTAGACGGCAAATTAGTAACATATCAAGTAAAAGATATTTCTCCTGATATGTCGTTTTTGGAAATGATTGACGTATTAAACGAGCAATTAATTACTAAAGGTGAAGAGCCAATTGCATTTGACCACGATTGTAGAGAAGGTATTTGTGGTATGTGTAGTATGTACATCAATGGAAGACCACATGGTCCGAAAGATAGAGTAACTACTTGCCAATTACACATGCGTTCGTTTAAAGATGGCGACACCATTGTAGTGGAACCGTGGAGAGCAAAAGCATTCCCAGTAATTAAAGATTTAACAGTTGATCGTTCGGCGTTCGATAGAATTATTTCAGCTGGTGGTTTTATTTCGGTAAATACAGGTAATGCTAGAGACGCAAACTCTTTACCAATTGGAAAAGAAGAAGCCGACTTAGCATTTGATGCGGCTGCTTGTATTGGTTGTGGAGCTTGTGTTGCAGCTTGTAAAAATGCTTCGGCAATGTTATTTGTTTCTGCAAAAGTTTCTCAATTGGCATTATTACCTCAAGGTCAACCAGAACGTTATATGCGTGTTAAAAACATGGTTGCTCAAATGGACGAAGAAGGTTTTGGTAACTGTACAAACACTGGTGCTTGTGAAGCAGAATGCCCAAAAGGAATTTCATTGTCGAACATCGCTAGAATGAATAGAGATTTCTTAGTAGCAAGTGTTGCTTCTAATAGTTAAACTTTAGTCGCTAGTCATTAGTAGTTAGTCATTAGACCGTCTAGAGACTAACTACTAATGACTAGCGACTAAATAATTATTCAAAATTTACCGGTAAACCAAACTGCACGTTTACTTTATTTCCATCTTTTTCTCCTGGAATCCAGTTTGGCATCATTGATATAACCCGTATCGCTTCTTTGTCGCATTCTTCGTTCAAACTTTTTACCACTTTAGCTTGCCCTACTTTCCCGGTTTTATCAACTACGAAAGAAACGAATACTCGACCATTCACTTTGTCTTTTTTATATTTTGATGGATACTTAATGTTTTTACTTAAGTATTTTACCAATGCCACTTGTCCTCCCGGAAATTCAGGCATTTTATCGACCTTAACATAAATTGTATTTTCATCTGATGTGTTTTGTGAAAACGCAAGAGATGTACAAAATGATAATACGATAGCAGTTAACAATATAATTGATTTTTTCATATCCAATTATTTTATTAAATATATCGATATTGATTTGAATATCAATATTAAATTTAAAATTGATAAACCGCCATCAAAGCATTTAATTCGTATTTTTGAGTGTGGACGAGATTCAACACATCAAATTATCGGAACTATCGAGTAAGATTGAACAGGTTTTTAAGCAAAACTTTTTCAATCAACACTACTGGATTATTGCTGAAATATCAGGTCATAAATTTTATCCTGATACCGATCGACATTATTTTGATTTAGTAGAAAAAACACCAGGCTCAGAAGTTGAAGTTGCAAAACTAAAAGCAAAATCGTGGTCGGAAGGCTCTGCCAATATTTTACAATTTGAAAAACAAACAGGTCAAAAATTTGAATCGGGTTTACAAGTATTAATAAAAGTAAAAGTTGATTATCATTCGGTGTTTGGTTTGTCTTTAACACTTGTAGATATTGATTCATCATTTACACTTGGCAATATTGAAAAACAAAGACGAAACACTTTGTTGAAACTTGTGCATGATAATCCTGAATTTATTAAGCTTGTAGGCGATGATTACATTACAAGAAACAAAGAATTATCATTATCACTCGTAATACAAAAAATTGCACTCATAGCTTCTCCTAATTCCGAAGGCTACGCTGATTTTATTCATACAATTAATAATAATCAATACCAATATAAATTTGAAGTAGATAATTATTTTTCAACTGTACAAGGACGTGATGCCGAAAAAGAATTAATAAACACACTCATCAATATTCACCAAAGTGAAATTAAATACGATTGTGTTGTGCTGATAAGAGGCGGTGGCGCAAAAACAGATTTTTTAGTGTTTGATACTTATCACCTATCACGCGCAGTAGCAAAATTCCCAATCCCAATAATTACTGGTATCGGACATCATAAAGATGTTAGTATTGTTGATATGATGGCACATAGCCCCACTAAAACTCCTACCAAATGCGCCGAACTAATAATATCGAACAATAAATTGTTTGAAGACTTATTGATTAAAACGAGAAGTTCAATTTTAATAAAAACACAACAGCTATTAAATAGCACAAAGAATAATATTGGCAATGCTCAAGTAAGTATTATATCAAATGTTCAATATTTATTAAAAAATGAAAATCAAATAATCGATCAATACAATGCTGAAGTAATTAATAGTTCAAAAAATTATGTTAATGAAAAGCAAGCGAGTCTAATGTCGGAATCGATACGATTTAGCCACAAGCCAATTTTATTATTATCGCAGAAAAATCAAATCATTGAACACATCAACCTAAATATAAAAACACAAGCCAATAAAAGCATAGTGAACCAAAATGCTATATTAAACCATTATGTGAAAGTGATGAAGTTGATGAGCCCTGCAAATATTTTGAAAAAAGGATTTGCAATTATTAGTATAAACGACAAAGTGATTAACGAACAAACAGAAATAAAAAAATCAGACCGTATCAGTGTAAATTTCTATAAAAAAGAAATCGATGCTGAGGTAATCAATATAAATAGTACAGATGGAAAAAAATATGACCTATGAGCAAGCTTTTGATGAACTTAAAAGCATTGCAGCTGAAATTGAAAACGAAACTGTTTCAGTAGACGTATTAGCAGACAAAGTGAAAAGAGCATCGGAGCTGATCAATTTTTGTCAAAGCAAACTCAGATCTACAGAATCAGAAGTAAACAAAATTATTAAACAGATGGAGAAAAAGAGTATCCCTGAATAAACAAACTTTGTTTTTGAGCTTTAATAGGCGTTTTACACTATAAAAAAACCTGCATAAATGCAGTTGTGGCTCTGTGGTATTTGATATAAATTGCAATCAACAATTGGAAAGGAAGAGAAGATGGAAACAGAAATTTATAATTCTAATTTTGAATTAGCAGAAAGGTTTATAAACCATACAAAAAGACATGTTTTTTTAACAGGTAAAGCAGGTACAGGTAAAACAACTTTTTTAAAAAGAATTACACAAACAACGCATAAAAAAACAATCATTGCTGCTACAACAGGCATTGCAGCGCTTAATGCTGGAGGAGTAACACTGCACTCACAATTTCAGTTACCATTAGCTGCGTTTATTCCAGCGAGAATAGATTTTCATTCGAACTTAAATGTAAACTTTGAAACACAAAACAGCATCCTTCGTCACATGCGAATGTCGAATGAAAAGCGAAACATCATTCGTGAAGCAGAGTTATTAATTATAGACGAGGTAAGTATGCTTCGAGCCGACACATTGGATGCTATTGAATTCGTTCTTCAATCTGTAAGAAAAAATAAATATTCGTTTGGAGGTGTACAAGTATTGTTTATTGGTGATATGCTTCAACTACCACCCATTGTAAAAGACAATGAATGGGAAGTTTTATCAAAATATTATAACAGTATTCATTTCTTTAACGCAAAAGCATTAGAAAAGAATAAACCAGTATATATCGAACTCGATAAAATATATAGGCAATCGGACGCTCGATTTACAGAAGTATTAAATAAAGTAAGGTACAATACACTTACAACAGAAGATGTTAATTTTTTAAATACTTTTTACAACGAGAATAAAATTAATTCGAAAGAGGAATACATAACGCTTACAACTCATAACTTAAGAGCAGAATCCATTAACAAAGACGAATTGGCTAAATTAAAATCCAAATCGTATTTTTTTGAAGCTGAAATAGAAAACGATTTTCCAGAACATATAATACCTACCGAAAAAAGATTAGAGTTGAAAGTTGGCGCTCAAGTGATGTTTATTAAAAACGACCACTCAAGCGACAAACGATATTACAATGGTAAAATAGGTATTGTTACGAATTTAGATAATACATCTATAGAAGTTCTTGTAGATGGTAAAACAAAAATTGAAGTTGAAGAATATACCTGGGAAAATATAAAATATACTGTTAACGAAGAAAGCAGAGAAATTGAAGAAGAAGTATTGGGTACATTCAAACAGTTCCCATTAAAATTGGCGTGGGCAATTACGATTCACAAAAGCCAAGGCTTAACATTTGAAAAAGCAATTATTGATGTGAAGAATGTATTTGCGTCAGGACAAACCTATGTAGCGCTCTCTAGATTAAAAAGTTTGGATGGATTGGTTCTTTCATCGCCCATACAAATTAAAGGTATTAAAAACGACGATACCATTATAGAGTACGAAAAAAATAAAATTGATGAAAGCGTTGCGAACGATATCCTGCACGAAGAATCGTGGCAATATATATTAGACTATAATAACAATACATTTGATTTTAGAGATCTTGAGAAAGTTTGGATGGAACATCTCGATTCATTTAAAAAAGAAGAATCGAATAGCAACAAACTCACATTTAAAGAATGGTCGTTGAAACAATTACTCACTCTTCAAAAAATTGCAAATGTTTCGGAAGCTTTTAAAAAGCAATTGTCAACATTGTATTATTCAAAAGATACACAAAAAATGCATCAACGTCTTTTAGATGCAAACACTTATTTTGAAAACGAACTGAAACAAATTTGTTTGTCGATCACTCAACATAAATCAGACATTTCAGATTTGAAAAGAATTAAAACATATTTAAAAGAGTTGGATGAATTGGAGTCGGCAGTTTTTCAAAAAATAAAACAAATAAACAAAGCCTATCATATAGTGGATGCATTTCTTTATAAAAAAGAAATCAATAAGAAGAATATTAAGGAAAGTCTAGATACAGAATGGCGAAATACTAAAAACGCAGATTCGACTAAATCAAAAAAAGGCATAAAAAGTAAAACGCTCAAATCAGAAACAAAAACGAAAGTTAACAAAGGGGATACTTATTTAAAAACTTTTGAATTGTACAAGAATGGACTTAGCATAGAGGAAATACTCAAGGAACGAAATTTGAAATCAAGTACCATTAATAGTCACTTTGCTGAATTAATTAGAACGGGCAAGGTAAAAATAGAGGAATTAATGAACGCCGATAGAATAGAGGCTATTCAAAACTGTTTACAAGAACACCCAGAAAAAACGTTCAATGAAATAAGAGAACTTGTAAACGAAGAATTCAGTTACGACGAGCTAAGATGGGTGAAAAATAGCATTACTTCACAAAATTCAATTTAAAGTACATAGAAGTTCTGTCGAAGCTTAAATCATCAATATTGTTTTCTTTGATAACAATTTCACTTAAAGTGTTAGATGGGAATATACGAACGATGTCTTGTTTTGTTTTTAAATTTACAGGTAAATTAAAATCACTAACATCAGCATTCCATTTAAATTTAATTCGCACATCATTACCTTCTTTTATTGATTCAACTTGTAACTCTGGTAAATTTCCATAGCGCAAATATTGATCAAAGATTGGTTTTAATTCCATTGCAGATTTTCTCTCCATTAAGGCAAGTACATCTTCAGTTGAAATATTTTTGTGGCCATATTCTTTCTGAATAGATTTTACGATGTCCCACCAAACTTTATCATTGTTGATATAATTTCTAAGTGTATTTAGAAACAATGCACCTTTCGGATACATATCGCCACTGCCTTCTTTGTTTACACCGTATGGTCCGATAACGGGTTCTTTATTGCCAATACCTTTTTTAATTCCGTTCAAGTATTTGTTGGCACTTTCTCTGCCATACATGTCTTCTAAATAAACCACTTCCGAATATTGTCCGAAGCCTTCGTGTATCCACATATCGGCAATATCGTAACTGGTTACATTGTTCCCCCACCATTCATGTGCAGTTTCGTGAATGATGATATAATCAAACTTCATTCCTTCACCAGATCCCGATAAGTCGAATCCTAAGTAACCATTTTTGTACCCATTACCATAAGCAACACAACTTTGATGCTCCATGCCTAAATAAGGTGTTTGAACCAATTTATATCCATCAGTATAAAAACCATATTTACCAAATCGATTTTCGAAAATATCCATCATTGGTTTTACTTGTTCGAATTGTTTTTTTGCCTTTTCAGCATCATCTTTTAAAACATAATAATCCAATGTAAGTACTTCCCCATCTATTTTGCTTTTGTATGTATCTGTCCAATGATAGTAGTCGGCAATGTTAACCGATACATTATAATTATTGATGGGATTTGAAACAAACCATTCGAAACGAGTATAACCATCGCCTAAATTTTTCTTGGCGCGTAAACGACCATTACAAACGGTTTCATATAAGCTCGACGATGTGATGTTGATGGCCATACTATCAGGTTCATCACTTTGATGGTCTTTGTTTGGCCACCAAAGGCTAGCTCCTGTTCCTTGGCAAGCTACACCAATGTGAGGATTGCCGTTTTTATCTTTTTTAAATACAAAACCTCCGTCCCAAGGTGCACGTTTTGCAATCATTGGGTTTCCTTCGTAAAAAATTTTTATGTTAGAAAGTGTTCCTTTTGCAATTGTTTTATTGAAAGTGATAAACACTGCATTGAATTCGCGTGTAAATGTTAGCTCTTTACCATCATGTTCGATTTTATTTATTTTCATATTATCGAACAAATCAATCTGAATTGTTTTGACATCTCCTTTTGCCAAAAAATTAACCTCATTAAATCCAGAAATAAATTTATTCTCGATATCGATTTTAATGTCGAGATTATAAAACTTAACATCATAATTACTTCTGATGTTGCTTAGCGTTCCCCTCAAACTATCTTTTTTGCTGAACTTTTCAGGTAGTCCTGTTCCTAATTGAGCAAAGGCATATGTATTTATGCTGATGAGAGCTACGAATAGAAATTTAATCTTTTGCATATTCTAATGTAAAGAATAAAAGGGAATGTATTTATTAATAATAGTAATGAATCTGTGACGATTACAAATTTCGAATAATTTTAATTTTTAATAAAGCAGCTACACTCATAGAATCAGTAATATCTCCGTTCATTACCATATCAATTGCTTGGCTTAAGGGAAGTCTTTTTAAAATTAACTGTTCAGTATCTTCTGGCATTGCCATGCCTTGTTCAAGATCCTCGGCAATGTAAATAATTGCTAACTCATCGCTCACAGAATTTGAAAGATGCATTTCTAAAAGTTTATTCCATGATTTTGCAGTTAACCCGGTTTCCTCAATTAGTTCACGTTGTGCTGATATCAAAGGCTCAATTCCAATTTTACCCCCACCCTCTGGAATCTCCCAAGAATAAGCATTTAGAGGAAAACGATATTGACCGACTAAAATGGTATCGCCGTTCTCGAAAATAGGAACAACACCTATGGCTAAATTTTTAAAATGCACTTTTCCATAAATACCTTTTCCTCCCTTAGGATTTAACACTTGGTATTCCGTTAAATCAATCCATGGGTTAGAATATTTCTCTTCCGAAGATAAAATGGTCCAAGGATTATCTTGTTCTTTCATAAAATTACTGTTACTTATTTTTTAAATTAAGGCCTAATTAATAATTATGCATATTTTGTAATCAATGAAAACTAAAATCGTCTGCCTAATCATTATTTTATTGCTCAATAAAGCATATGCACAAACTTACCAATTTTATGGTAAGGTGATTGATGCAAAAACAAAAAAGTCATTACCCTTTGTTGCAATTAGTATTGTTGGTGAAACAAAAGGTACTCAAACTGATATCGATGGAAAATTCGAATTGAAACATAATAGCAATGTTGCAACTATTCGATTACATTATGTTGGATATGAAAACTCGACCTATACCATTAAAGCTAATACCGAGGAAACATTAGTTATAAATATCAAAGAAAATTTGATAAAAGAGGTTGATGTCATAGCAGGTGAAAACCCGGCAAATAAGATTATCAAAAAGGTATATGCGAACAAAGACAAAAACAATCCAGAAAATTTAAAATCTTTTAGATACGTTTCTTACAACAAATTTATTTTTACTGGAAAAGAAGACACTTCACTGTTTGAAAGGATATACAAAAACGGAATAAAAAATCTAGACAGCACTAAATCCGACTATCAAGCAAAAAAAGACTCTGTAAAAAACAAAGTTGAGAAGATGAAATATTCTGGTGATTCTTTGTTTAGCAAACAACACGCATTTATTACAGAAACAGTTACTCAAAGAGATTTTTTATATCCTGAAAAAAACAAAGAAAAAATAAAAGCAGTAAAAATATCAGGGTTAAAAAATCCAATGTTTGTATTAATTGCTTCGCAATTTCAATCGTTTTCATTTTACAAAGATTACATGACGGTTCTCGATAAAAACTATTTGAGTCCCTTAAGCAAAGGAAGCACTACTAAATACTTTTTCAGTTTAGAAGATACACTATTACAGAATAATGATAGCGTGTTTGTAATTGCATTTAGGCCATTAAAAAATAAAAACTTCGATGGATTAAATGGTGTGTTATATATAAATAATGATGGCTATGCTGTACAAAACGTAATTGCAGAACCAGTGAAGAGTACAACTTTTAAAATAAAGGTTCAACAACAGTATCAGAAAATAAATAACACATGGTTTCCATCACAACTAAATACCGATTTGGAATTCGACATGGTTTCTATTAATACCAGAAAAATGATTGGTTCTGGAAGAACTTACATTAAGGATATTGAAATAGGAATTGCTCAAGACAAAAAAATATTCGATGGTGTTGTGGTCGACTACGACAGAAAATCAATTAAAAACAATTCAGATTCCTTATTACTAAAATATCGTATTGATAGCCTAGACTCAAAAGAAAAACAAACGTATTACATAGTAGATAGTATTGGTAAGGCAGAAAAACTCGATGAAAAAATTAAAATATTTGATGTGCTTACAAAAGGATACATTCCTTGGGGATATGTACAGTTTGATATAAAAAGAATATTGAGTGCATATAATGGATATGAAGGATTAAGATTAGGTGCGGGCATTGGTACATCTGAAAAGTTTAGCAAATATTTTTCGGTTGATGTTTATGGTGCTTGGGGAACGAAGGATCATCAGTTTAAATATGGATCTATTTTAAATGTACCAATTTACCTTAAGCAAGATATAGAGTTGAAGGCAAGTATTTATAAGGATGTGATTGAAACCGGTGCAACATTTTTTAGAGGCGATAAAAAAACCATGTTCGATTCGTACAGAAATATCCAAGTAAACAATATGGACAAACAAGAAGGTTTTGATTTGCAATTAAGTGTTCGATCGCAAAAGTATTTTTTACATTATTTATATTATACAGAGAACAAACGAATAGTTACAAATACATATTCCTATTTGCATGATGGTTTAAGTTTAACAAGTTTTGAAAACAGAGAAATTGGTATAACTACACGTTGGGCTTATGGTGAGAAGTTCATGAGACAATCGAAACAACGTATATCTATGGGTACAAAATATCCAATACTTTGGTTGGACGTTATGTATGGCAAGGGATTAACAAGTACGTGGGATGGCGATTACATCAAAATTAATTTTAAGGCAAAAAAATCGTTTAACATTAGAAATGCAGGAACCACAAACGTGCAATTGTATGCTGGTTATATAAATGCCGATGTTCCTTATTCATTTGCATACAATGGAAGAGCGAACAATGCGAATAGATTTGGCTTGTCGAGCCAAGGATATTTTGAAACCATGGGGATGAATGAGTTCTTAAATTCTGAATATGCAGCAATTTTCGTTCAACATGATTTTGGCAAATTACTTTATCAAGGCAAGAACTTTAAGCCAGGTTTTATTGTTAGCACAGCGTATGGTATAGGTAGTTTAAATAACACTATAAAACATGCAGGCATGGCCATAAAAACAATGGAAAAAGGATATGCAGAAAGTGGATTAATTATTAACGACTTATTAGTGTTGAAATCTAATTTGTACAATACAGGTTTGGGATTTGGAGCATTTTATAGGTATGGACCCTATAAAAATGTGTTGGAAAAAGATAACTTAGCATTTAAATTAAACTTCAGCATTTCATTTTAAATGGAAGAGAATAATAAAAAATGGCTAAAAAGATTTGGAGTCATCGGCTTCTTATTTTTTCTATTAAAGGGGATTGCTTGGTTGGTAGTAGCCTATATGGCATACAAAGGTTGTAATTAATTTAATCGATATACAATGAAAAAAATATTAATACTTTCTGCTGTTGCATTATTAGCACAGGGTGTATTTGCTCAGAACAAACTAGAGCCGGAAACACTATGGAAATTTGGTAGAGTAGCAGAACCAAAGGTTTCTCCCGATGGTAAAACAGTCGTATACCAAGTTACAACTTATAAAGTTGAAGACAACAAAGGAAATACTGATTTATGGGTAGTACCAGTAATGGGAGGAACACCTAAACAATTAACTAGTACAAGTTTCTCAGAATCGAATGCAAGATGGAGACCTGATGGTAAGAAAATTGGTTTTTTAAGTTCTGAGAGTGGAGAATCGCAATTGTGGGAAATGAATGTTGATGGTACAGAGAAAAAACAAATCAGCAATATTCCAGGGGGTATTTATAATTTCAACTATTCACCAAGCATGAAACACATCTATTTCTCTCAAGACATAGAAATAGATATGAGCTTAAAGAAAAGATATCCAGATTTGCCAAAAGCAAATGCATTACAATACGATGAATTAACCATGAGACATTGGAATCAATGGGAAGATGGAGCTTACAGTCATGTAATGTTTGCAAGTTATGATAACGGAAAAATAGGAACAGCAACAGATATTATGCCTAATGAAAGGTATGATGCACCAACACAACCATTTGGTGGGGAAGAGCAAATGGCATGGAGTCCCGATGGAAAATTTATTGCTTATACATGTAAAAAAGAAAGTGGTACTTCGTATGCAATTAGTACAAATACCGACATCTATTTATACAGTTTAGAAACTGGCAAAACAATTAATTTAACTTCATCGAATAAAGGATACGATGTTGATCCAAGATTTTCGCCAGATGGCAAATCTATAGCTTGGTTAAGTATGGAGAGAGCCGGATTTGAAGCCGATAAAAACAGATTGATGGTTATGGATTTAAGCACTAAAGCAACCATCGAAATCACTAAACTAATTGACCAAAGTGCTGACAACATTGTATGGACAAAAGATTCAAAAAATATTTATTTTACAAGTTGCGTAGATGCTGTACATCAACTATTCACCTATAGTTTTATAGCAAAAAAAGATCCTTTAAGAAAAATAACGAATGGCTTAAGCGACATTAATAACATAGATATAAGTTTTGATGGCAAGAATACCTATATCATAGGCACAAGAGTTAACATTAGTACACCAGCTGAAGTTTATAGAATAGAAACCTTAAAAGGCAATCAATATTTATTATCTCATACAAACGATAATGTATTGGAGAGTTTAAAGATGGGAAGAGTAGACAAGCGAATGATTACTACTACGGATGATAAAGAAATGTTAACATGGGTTGTTTACCCACCTGATTTTGATAAAGACAAAAAGTATCCAGTATTATTAGTTTGCCAAGGCGGACCACAAAGCACGGTAAGTCAGAATTTTTCATACCGTTGGAATTTTCAATTAATGGCAGCGAAGGGCTATATAGTTGTAGCTCCAAACCGTAGAGGATTACCTTCATTTGGTCAAGAGTGGAACGATCAAATATCTGGTGATTGGGGCGGACAAGCGATGAAAGATTTATTATCGGCCATTGATGATATAAGTGAAGAGCCATATGTTGATACAACGAGAAGAGCAGCAGTGGGTGCTAGTTATGGAGGTTATTCCGTTTACTGGTTAGCAGGTCATCACAACAATAGATTTAAGAGTTTCATAGCACATTGTGGAGTATTTAATTTAGAAAGCATGTATGGTAGCACAGAAGAAATCTTTTTTGTGAACCACGATTTAGGAGGAGCATATTGGAAATCACCAAAGCCAATTTCATACGAAGCATTCTCGCCACATAAATTTGTACAAAATTGGAATACTCCAATGTTGGTTATTCATAACGAAAAAGATTTTAGAGTACCATTGGGAGAAGGATTACAAGCATTTTCGGCAGCACAACTGCAAGGAATAAAAAGTAGATTCTTATATTTTTCTGATGAGGGCCATTGGGTTACGAAACCACAAAACAGTATTCTATGGCAGAGAGAATTTTACAGATGGTTAGACGAGACATTGAAATAAAATTTTTTTAGTACCGAAAATGGTGGCACGACTTAAGTGGTGCCACCACTTAAGTC